>Ga0105242_10003001_pt1 | contig 13205 bp, 6 predicted proteins | sample KBSM24metaG_FD_81521 | JGI IMG/M metagenome (GOLD analysis project Ga0105242, IMG submission 81521) | Miscanthus rhizosphere microbial communities from Kellogg Biological Station, Michigan, USA - KBS M2-4 metaG | ecosystem: Host-associated > Plants > Roots > Rhizosphere > Soil | place: Michigan...
AAGCCCCGGCCCTGCTCGCCCGCACGGGCGGCTTCCACCGCGGCGTTCAGCGCCAGGATATTGGTCTGGAAGGCGATGCCGTCGATCACCGAGATGATGTCGCTGATCTTGCGCGAACTCTCGTTGATGCCCTTCATGGTCGTGACGACCTGGTCCACCACCTGGCCGCCCTGCACCGCGACCAGGGCCGCGTTCTTGGCCAGCTGGTTGGCCTGGCGGGCGCTGTCGGCGTTCTGCTGGACGGTCGAGCCCAGCTGTTCCATCGATGCGGAGGTCTGTTCCAGCGCGCTGGCCTGGCTCTCGGTGCGGCCGCTCAGGTCCTGGTTGCCCTGGGAGATCTCGGCGCTGGCGGTGGCCACGGCCTCGGCGTTGTGGCGCACGTTGCCCACCGTCACGCGCAGGTTCTCGCGCATGTCTTCCAGGGCCTGCAGCATCTGCGCGAGCTCATCCTGGCCCGAAGCGGCCGTGGCCTGGCTCAGGTCGCCCTGGGACATGCGTTCGGCGGCCTCTGCGCACACGCGGGCGCGGCGCGAGAGGTTGCCGGCCAGCATCACCGCGACCGCGGCGCTCAGGCCCACCATGATGGCGAGACCGGCGATGAGCTCGATGCGGCCCCGCTGGTAGGTGGCGCTGGCGAGATCGGCCGCCGTCTGGCTGCCCTTGTTGTTGATGGTGATCAGGTCGTCCAGCGCCTTGTTGGCCGCGCGGTAGGCCACGCCTGCCGGGCCCACGAAGATCGCCCGCACGGCGTCGATGTTGTTGGCGCGGGCGTAGTTCAGCTGCTCGGGCAGGGTGGACCCGTAGTTGATGACCTGGGTGCGCACTTCCTGATAGAGCGCGCGCTCTTCCGGTGTCACGAAGAGCGGAGCCGCGGCATCGACCGATGCGGTCAGCGCGGCGCTGGCGTCTTCCACCACCTTGATGGCCTGCGGCATGGGGGAATTCGGGCCCGTGAGGATCAGGCCCAGGCGGCCGATACGCAGCGCCGACAGGTTGCGGCTGATGGCTCCGGCGGCTGCGACGCTGGGCAGGGCCTTCTTGGAGATCTCCGCCGAGCGCGCGTTCATGCTGGAGAGATTGGCGATGCCCAGCAGGCTGACGATGCAGGCAACGACCAGCACCAGTGCAAAGCCGGCCAGCAGCTTGGTGCGTATCGCCCAGTTATTCAAGTTCATCTCGTGCTTTCAAATTCGGAAGGGGGGAAGAGTGGCCCGGTGGGGGTGCGTTGCGTGCGCAAGCAGTCCGCCCTTTGTCCAGAGGATGCTAGAAATGTAATCTAACGTAATAATCTGTGCGGCTTTGTAGTCCTAGGCCTCTTCAGGGGTCGATGCGCGCCGGCCCGAACTGCCGCAGCGCCGGGCGCGCAGCAGAAAGCCGAAGGGGCGCCCCAGCGCCCCTTCTTTCCGGTGGTCTTTCCCGGGCCCGATGCCGGGTGGGTCTCTACGCGTTCAGGTCAGCAGGGCCTGGGCGAACTCGCGGGCGTCGAAGGTTTCCAGGTCCTCGAGCTTTTCGCCCACGCCGATGAAATAGACCGGAATGGGCCGTTCCTGGGCGATGGCGGCCAGCACGCCGCCCTTGGCCGTGCCGTCCAGCTTGGTGACGATCAGGCCGGTGAGCTGCAGCGCATCGTCGAAGGCGCGCACCTGGGCCAGCGCGTTCTGGCCGGTGTTGCCGTCGATGACCAGCAGCACCTCGTGCGGCGCGGTGGCGTCGGCCTTGGTGACCACGCGGCGGATCTTCTGCAGCTCCTGCATCAGGTGCAGCTGGGTGGGCAGGCGGCCGGCCGTGTCCACCAGCACCACGTCCTTGCCGCGGGCCTTGCCGGCCGTGACGGCATCGAAGCTCACGGCGGCAGGGTCGCCGCCTTCCTGGCTCACGATCTCGACCGTGTTGCGGTCGGCCCAGACGCCCAGCTGCTCACGCGCCGCAGCGCGGAAGGTGTCGGCCGCCGCCAGCAGCACCGCCGCGCCTTCGTTGGCCAAGTGCTTGGTCAGCTTGCCGATGGAGGTGGTCTTGCCCGCCCCGTTGACGCCCGCCACCATGATCACGGTGGGCGTGTATTCGCCGATGACCAGCGACTTCTCCAGCGGCCGCAGCAGGTCCGCCAGCGCGTCGGCCAGCAGGGCCTTGACGGCGGCGGGCTCGGTGGTCTTGGTCTCCTTCACGCGGCGCTTGAGGTCGTCCAGCAGGTGCTGCGTGGCCTTGACGCCGGTGTCGGCCATCAGCAGGGCCTCTTCGAGCTCCTCGTAGAGCGCGTCGTTGATCTGCGTGCCCGTGAAGACGGTGGCGATGCTGCTGCCCGTCTTGCGCAGGCCGGTCTTGAGGCGGTCCAGCCAGCCCTTGCGTTCGGGGGCCGGTGCCGCAACGGGTGCCGTCGCCGGTGCCGGCGTGGGAGCGGCTGCCGCCACGGGAGCGGGGGCCGGAGGCACGAACGCGGGTGCGGGCGGCGTGGCTGGCCGCATGGGTGCTGCAGGGGCAGGAGTTGGCGCCGGAGCTGGAACTGCGGGTTGGGGAGCCGGAGCGGGAGCAGGAGCCGCCACAGGTGCGGGCGCCGGCACCGGGCTCGCGACCGTCGGGGGCACAGAGGCGGCAGGCGGCGGCGCGAAGCTCACCGGCGCCGGTGCCGGCTGCACGGCCGGCGTTACGGCAGCGGGTGCCGGAGCGATGACCGGCGCAGCAGGCACAGGCGGCAGCGCCGCCCCCGTTCCGGACGCAGCGGCTTCGCCGGCCACAGGCGCGGCGTCGCTGGCCGGAGGCTTGGCGGCGAAGGGATTGCGCAGCCATCCGAGTCCCTTGGACAGGGCCGATTCCGGTGCCGGATCGGCAGCGGGCGCGGCAGGCGCCGCATCTGTGGGGGAGGGCGGCGCGGGCGTGGCGGCGCCCTCGGTGGGGGTGGGGGGCTTTTTCTTGAAAAAACTGAACATTGGCGGGTTCTTAGAATCGCAGCCATTCTATGAAACGCGCTATCACCCTCCTGGGCCTGTTGGCCTGCGTGCATGCCTGGGCCCAGCCCGCGGCCGCACCGGCCTCCACCGTGCCCCCCACCACGGCCTCTTCCACCCCGCCGCCCCCGGCTGCCGCCGGCCCCGTGGCGCGTGAATTCACGCTCGGCAACGGCATGCACCTCATCGTGCGGCCCGACCGGCGGGCGCCCACGGCCGTCCACATGGTGTGGGTGCGCGTGGGCTCCATCGATGAGGTCGATGGCACCTCGGGCGTGGCGCACGCGCTCGAGCACATGATGTTCAAGGGCTCCAGGGCGGTGAAGCCGGGCGAGTTCTCGCGCCGCGTGGCGGCGCTGGGCGGGCAGGAGAACGCGTTCACCAGCCGCGATTACACGGGCTACTACCAGCAGATTCCCGCCAGCCGCCTGGCCGACGTGATGAAGCTGGAGTCCGACCGCTTCGCCAACAACCAGTGGCCGGACGACGAGTTCAAGCGCGAGATCGAGGTCATCAAGGAAGAGCGCCGCATGCGCACCGAAGACCAGCCGCGCGCCGCGCTGATGGAGCAGCTCAATGCCGCCACCTTCGTCGCCTCGCCCTACCACCGCCCGGTGATCGGCTGGATGGGCGATCTCGATTCGATGACGCCCGACGACGTGCGCGCCTTCCACCGCCAGTGGTATGTGCCGGCCAACGCGGTGGTGGTGGTCGCGGGCGATGTGGACCCGGAGCGCGTGCGCGCCCTGGCCGAGCAGACCTACGGCCGCATTCCCGCCCGCGCCGTGCCCGTGCGCAAGCCGCGCCCCGAGCCCGAGCAGCGCGGCATCCGCCGCATCAGCTTCAAGGCGCCGGCCGAGCAGGCCTACGTGGCGCTGGCCTTCCGCGTGCCCAGCCTCCAGCGCATCGACGGCATGACCGCGCAGGACCGCGATGCGCTGGCGCTGATGGCGCTGTCGGGCGTGCTGAGCGGCTACGACGGCGCCCGCCTGGAGCGCGCCCTGCGCCAGGGCGAGGGCCGCGTGGCCGACGAGGCCGGCAGCGGCGCGTCCGTGGTGGGCCGTGGCCCCAGCCTGTTCTTCCTGACGGGCGTGCCTTCGGCCGGCAGGACGGCCGAGCAGGTCGAAGCGGGCCTGCGCGCCGAGGTCGCCCGCATCGCCCGCGACGGCGTGAGCGAGGCCGAGCTGAACCGCGTGAAGACGCAGTGGGCCGCCTCCACCGTCTACGAGCGCGATTCGCTGCAGAGCCAGGCCAGCGACCTGGGCAGCAACTGGGTGCAGGGCCTGCCGCTGGACGCGGACATGCGCCTGCTGGAGCTGCTGCGCGGCGTGACCCCGGCCGAGGTGCAGTCGGTGGCGGCGCGTTACTTCGGCGACGACCAGCTCACCGTCGGCACCCTGGTGCCCCAGCCCATCGACCCGGCCGCCAAGCGCGCGCCGGCCCTGCCTGCCGATGCCGCTGGCCGTCTGCACTGACCCCCGATCGCTCTGCCCATGTTCTCCAATACTCTCAAAAAGATAGCTGCCCGCGCACTGTTCGTGAGCGCAGGCGCCATCTGCTATGCCCATTCCGCCTGGGCGATCCTGCCCATCCAGCACTGGACGGAGCCCAGCGGCGCCGGCGTGTGGCTGGTCGAAAGCCCCGGCATTCCCATGGTCGATGTGCAGGTCGATTTCGACGCCGGCAGCCGGCGCGACCCGGCCGCGCAGGCGGGCCTGGCCCAGGCGGCGGCCGCCATGGCCTCGCGCGGCGTTGCGGCAGGGCCTGACGGCGCGCCCGCGCTGGACGAAAACGCCCTGGGCGAAGCCTGGGCCGATCTGGGCGCCGGCTTCGACGCCGGCGCCGACCGCGACGCGTTCAGCTATTCGCTGCGCTCGCTGACCGATCCCGCGCTGCTGGACCGCGCCGTCCGCCTGGCCGCGCGGCAGATGGGCCACCCCAGCTACCCCGCCGACATCTGGCAGCGCGAGCGCACCAGCTGGGATGCGGCCATCAAGGAAGCCGAAACCCGCCCCGGAACCATCGCCGCGCAGACCTTCGCCGCCGACGTGTTCGGCAGCCATCCCTACGGCCAGCGCGCTACGGCCGAGACGCTGGCGCGCATCGGCGTGGCCGATCTGCAAGCCTTCCACCAGCGCTACCTGCAGGCCTGCCGCGCCCGCGTGGCCATCGTCGGCGCCGTGAGCCGCGCGCAGGCGCAGGCCCTGGTGCAGACGCTGCTGTCGCAGCTGCCCCAGCCGCCGCTGTCGCAGCTGCCCCAGCCGCCGCAGGGCCAGGGCTGCGCCGCGCTGCCGCCGGTGCCGGCGGTGCAGCCGCTCGCCAAGGCGGTGGACCAGAACATTCCCTTCGCCTCGGCCCAGGCCCATGTGCTGATCGGCCAGCCCGGCATCGTGCGCAAGGACCCGGACTTCCTCGCCCTGCTGGTGGGCAACCACATCCTGGGCGGCGGCGGCTTCACCTCGCGGCTGACCAACGAGGTGCGCGAGAAGCGGGCCTTGAGCTACAGCGTGGGCAGCGGCTTTTCGCCGGGCCTCAATGCCGGCGCCTTCGTCATCGGCCTGCAGACCCGGCCCGACCAGGCCGCGCAGGCGGTGCAGGTCTCGCAGGAGGTGCTCAAGCGCTTCGTCGCGCAGGGCCCGACCGAGGCCGAGCTGCGCGCCGCCAAGGACAACCTGATCGGCGGCTTCGCGCTGCGCATCGACAGCAACCGCAAGCTGCTGGGCAACGTGGTCAACATCGCCACCAACGGCCTGCCGCTCGACTACCTGGAGCACTGGACCGACCGCGTGGCCGCGCTCACGGTGGCCGACATCCGCGCCGCCTTCCAGCGCAAGCTGCAGCCGGACCGCATGGTGACCGTGGTGGTGGGCGGCGCGGCCGCCCCTGCCGCACAGGCCACGGCGGCTCCTGCGCCCGCGCCTGCCGCCTCCGCGCCGGGAGCCCGGCCTTGAAGGCCCCGCGCCGCAACGCTGCAGCTGCTGCCAAGCCTGCCAAAGCCGCCGCAGCCCCCGCCGCCCGCAAGTCCCCCGCTGCCCGAGCCGGCGGCGGCGCGGGCGAGATCCGCATCATCGGCGGCCTCTGGAAGCGCACCCGCCTGCCCGTGGCCGACCGGCCCGGCCTGCGCCCCACGCCCGACCGCGTGCGCGAGACGCTCTTCAACTGGCTGGGCCAGGACCTGACCGGCTGGCGCTGCATCGACGCCTTCGCCGGCACCGGTGCGCTGGGGCTGGAGGCCGCCTCGCGCGGCGCCGCCCAGGTCGTGCTGGTCGAGCAGGACGCGGGCCTGGCCGCGCAGCTCGAAACCCTGCGCGAGCGCCTGGGTGCCCAGGCCGTGCGCGTGCAGCGCGGCGACGGTGTGGCCGCCCTGCGCGCCCTGACTCCCGGCAGCCAGCACCTGGTGCTGATCGATCCGCCCTTCGCGGGCGACCTGTTCGCCCCGGCGCTGGCCGCCGCCGCCCGCGCCCTGGCGCCTGACGGCTTCATCTACCTGGAGGCGCCCGCCGCCTGCACCGCCGAGGCGATCGCGCCGCTGGGGCTGGAACTGCACCGCCATCTGAAGGCCGGCGCCGTCCACGCGCACCTGCTGCGGGCGGCGCCTGGCGGAATCGCGGCCGCAGCCGCCGATTGATCTGCTACTGAATAGATAGCTGACAGCCTAGGTGGATCAAGCGTTGCGGCCGGTTTTCGCTTCAGATTCCAGGGTCTGCACCCGGCCGGGCGGCACTGCATAATCCGCCCACCCATCAGCCCTACACCCCACTGCCATGGCCCAGAACGTCCTCGCCGTCTATCCCGGAACCTTCGACCCCATCACCCTGGGCCACGAAGACGTGGTGCGCCGCGCCACGCAGCTCTTCGGCCGCGTGATCGTCGCCGTGGCGGCGGGGCACCACAAGAAGACCCTGTTCAGCCTGGACGAGCGCATCGCCATGGTGCGCGAGGCCGTCGCCGCCTATCCGCAGGTGCAGGTGGAGAGTTTCTCGGGCCTGTTGCGCGACTTCGTCGTCGAGCGCGGCGGCAAGGCCATGGTGCGCGGCCTGCGCGCGGTGACCGACTTCGACTACGAATTCCAGCTCGCCGGCATGAACCGCAGCCTCATGCCCGAGGTCGAGACCGTGTTCCTCACGCCCAGCGACCGCTTCCAGTTCATCAGCAGCACGTTCGTGCGCGAGATCGCGGCGCTGGGCGGCGAGGTGGACAAGTTCGTTTCGCCGCCCGTGCTCGCCCGGCTCAAGGCCAAGGTCGGACGCGCCGATTGACGGAGGGATCGAGCCCTCGGCGCCACGGGGCCTGAGAAAAAAAGCCCTGCGCCAAGAGAAATATCCGGATGACAGGCGCCCGTCATCTCAACGGGCTCGGGACTTGCTAGGATGGCTTCATATGTCCATCCACGCTGCACTCCATCACGTCACCCACTACGCCTACGACCGGCCGATCGGCCTGGGTCCGCAGATCGTGCGCCTGCGCCCGGCGCCGCATTGCCGCAGCCATGTGGTCTCGTATTCGCTGAAAGTGGAGCCCGCCAACCACTTCATCAATTGGCAGCAGGACCCGTTCGCCAACTACCAGGCGCGGCTGGTGTTCCCCGAGAAGACCACCGAATTCAAGGTCACGGTGGACCTGGTGGTGGAGATGTCGGTCTACAACCCGTTCGACTTCTTCCTGGAGCCGCACGCCGAGAACTTCCCCTTCCGCTACAGCGAATCCCAGGCGCAGGAACTGGCCCCCTATCTGGTCACCGATCCGGTCACGCCGCTGCTGCAGAGCTACCTCGACAAGATCGACCTCACCGAGCGCCGCACCATCGACTTCCTGGTCGCCATCAACCAGCAGGTGGCCAGCGACATCCAGTACCTCATCCGCCTGGAGCCCGGCGTGCAGACGCCCGAGGAAACGCTGGAAAAAGCCAGCGGCTCCTGCCGCGATTCCGCCTGGCTGCTGGTGCAGATGCTGCGCCATGTGGGCCTGGCGGCGCGCTTCGTGTCGGGCTACCTGATCCAGCTCACCCCTGACGTCAAGTCGCTCGACGGCCCCAGCGGCACCGACCACGACTTCACCGACCTGCACGCCTGGTGCGAGGTCTATCTGCCCGGCGCCGGCTGGATCGGCCTGGACGCCACCAGCGGCCTGATGGCCGGCGAAGGCCATATCCCGCTCGCCTGCACGCCGCAGCCCTCCAGCGCCGCGCCCATCGAAGGGCTGGTGGACGAGGCCGAGGTCGAGTTCCGCCACGACATGCGCGTCACGCGCATCCACGAATCGCCGCGCGTCACCAAGCCCTATTCCGAAGAACAGTGGCAGGACGTGCTGGCCCTGGGCGAGGCGGTGGACGCCGAACTCGTGGCCGGCGACGTGCGCCTGACCATGGGCGGCGAGCCCACCTTCGTCGCCGTGGCCGACCGCGACGCGCCCGAATGGAACACCGACGCCCTCGGCCCCACCAAGCGCGGCTACGCCACCGAACTGGTCCACAAGCTGCGCGCCGAATACGGCCACGGCGGCTTCCTGCACTTCGGCCAGGGCAAGTGGTACCCGGGCGAGCAACTGCCGCGCTGGGCCCTGTCGATCTGCTGGCGCGCCGACGGCCAGCCGGCCTGGAACAACCCGGCGCTCTTCGCCGACGAGCGCACGCCCCAGCACTACACCAGCGAAGACGCGCGCCGCTTCATCCACCACCTCACCGGCAAGCTGGGCCTGACCGGCCGGCACATCCAGCCGGGCTATGAAGACACCTGGTACTACCTCTGGCGCGAACGCCGCCTGCCGGTCAACGTCGATCCCTTCGACGCCCGGCTCGACGACGAGCTCGAACGCGCCCGCCTGCGCCGCGTCTTCGCGCAGAAGCTCGACAGCGTGGTCGGCTACGTGCTGCCGCTGGAGCCGGCCGAAGGCGTGCCGCAACTCTCCGGCACGGCCTGGAAGACCGGCCCCTGGTTCTTCCGCGACGAGCGCATGTACCTGATCCCGGGCGACTCGCCCATGGGCTACCGCCTGCCGCTCGATTCCCTGCCCTGGGTGAGCGAGGGCGACTATCCCTACCTGGTGCCGGCCGATCCCTCCGTCGCCGCCCAGAACCTGCCCGCCGCCGACGTGTTGCGCGCCCGCTATGCGCCCGGCGCCCCCGCACCGCAGACCGCCGTGAACGCCCCGCGCGAAGCCCGCCGCGTGATGCAGATGCGCGCCGACGGCACGGACGCATCCGCCGCGTTGAACCTGCAGGGCGATGCCCAGCAGGAGCCCGCCGACTTCGTCAAGGCGCCGGCCCGCTTCGAATCCGCCCAGGGCCACACCCGCACCGCGCTCTGCGTGGAAGCGCGCGACCCGCGCCGCGCCAACGGCCCCAAGGCCGAAACGGTGGGCGAGGCCAGCAGCGTGCTCTACGTCTTCATGCCGCCGCTGGCGCGCCTGGAGGACTACCTCGACCTGCTCGCCGCCGTGGAAGCCACGGCCGAAGAGCTCGGCGTGCAGATCGTGCTCGAAGGCTATCCGCCGCCGCGCGACCCACGCCTGAAGCTGCTGCAGGTCACGCCCGACCCCGGCGTGATCGAGGTCAACATCCACCCCGCCCACCACTGGGGCGAGCTGGTGCAGCACACCGAATTCCTCTACCAGGCCGCCTTCGAGACCCGCCTGTCGGCCGAGAAGTTCATGACCGACGGCCGCCACACCGGCACCGGCGGGGGCAACCACTTCGTGATGGGCGGCGCCACGCCGGCCGATTCGCCCTTCCTGCGCAAGCCCGAGTTGCTGGCCAGCCTGATCCTCTACTGGCACAACCACCCGTCCCTGAGTTACCTCTTCAGCGGCATGTTCATCGGCCCGACCAGCCAGGCGCCGCGCGTGGACGAGGCCCGCAACGACCAGCTCTACGAGCTGGAGATCGCCCTGCGCGAGATCGAGAAGAACCGCTCCGTCTATGGCCAGGACATGCCGCCCTGGCTGGTGGACCGCACGCTGCGCAACATCCTGATCGACGTGACGGGCAACACCCATCGCAGCGAGTTCTGCATCGACAAGATGTATTCGCCCGACAGCAGCACCGGCCGCCTGGGCCTGCTGGAGCTGCGTGCCTTCGAGATGCCGCCCCATGCCCGCATGAGCGTGGTGCAGCAGCTGCTGCTGCGCGCGCTCATCGCCCGCTTCTGGAAGGCACCCTACAAGGCGCCCGCGGCACGCTGGGGCACCGAGCTGCACGACCGCTGGCTGCTGCCCACCTTCGTGCGCCAGGACCTGCACGACGTGCTGGCCGACATGCGCGAGGCCGGCTACGCCTTCGACGACGCCTGGTTCGCGCCGCACTTCGAATTCCGCTTCCCTCTGGTCGGCCAGGTGCAGTCGCGCGGCGTCGAGCTGACCCTGCGCAATGCGCTCGAACCCTGGCACGTGATGGGCGAAGAGGGCGTGATCGGCGGCACCATGCGCTACGTCGATTCCTCGCTCGAGCGCATCGAGATCTCGGTCACCGGCTTCAACGAGAGCCGCTACGTCGTCACCGTCAACGGCCAGCCGCTGCCGCTGCAGCCCACCGGCACGGCCGGTGAATACGTGGCCGGCGTGCGCTACAAGGCCTGGAACCCGCCCAGCGCGCTGCACCCGACCATCGGCGTGCATGCGCCGCTCACCTTCGACATCGTGGACACCTGGTCGCAGCGCTCGCTGGGCGGCTGCCAGTACCACGTGGCGCATCCGGGCGGGCGCAACTACGTCACCTTCCCGGTGAACGCGTATGAGGCCGAAAGCCGCCGCCTGTCGCGCTTCTTCCGCATGGGCCACACGCCCGGCCCCCTGGCCGTGCCGCCCGCCACCATCGAACTGCCCGGCAGCCGCGAGTTTCCGTTCACGCTCGACCTGCGCCGCGCCATGCGGCCTTGAGCGAGGACGCAGGGCGGCCCGCGCCGCCGGACGAGGCGCGGGCCGAGGTGCCGCCGGGCGGCGCCGAGGTGAGCGGCGGGGTGCGCGTGCCCGCAGGACCGGATTTACCCGACAATCCCCGGGCTGTGGAACACCCCAACGAATCCCTTTTCAAGCCCGAGTCGCCGGAAACCCCGGCCGATCTGGCTGCGGCGCTCGCGCCGCCCGCGCTGCCCGGTCACTACGACGAGCTGCGCGGCATGGGCGTGCCGGTGGCTGACGACGCGGCCGAGGCCGCCACGGCAGCATCCGCCGCGCCCCTCACCTCGGACTGGGCCGAGTTCTTCGGCCACCTGGGCCAGGACGGCTTCTCCGATCTGGACCGCCGCACGCTCAGCCTGCGCCGCCAGGTGCGCGACAACGGCATCACCTACAACGTCTATGCCGACACCCACGGACCGCAGCGCCCCTGGGCGGTGGACCTCTTCCCGCTGATCCTCACGCCGCACTGCTGGAGCCGCATCGAAGCCGGCGTGCTGCAGCGCACGCAGCTGCTCGAACGCATCATGGCCGACGTCTACGGCCCGCAGCAGCTGCTCGCCGAAGGGCTGCTGCCCAGCGCGCTGGTGCATGGCCACCCGGGCTACCTGCGGCCCATGCACGGCGTGGCGCCGGTGGGCGGCACGCACCTGCACATCGCGGCGTTCGACATGGCGCGCGATGCGCAGGGCGACTGGTGGGTGGTGTCGCAGCGCACCCAGGCGCCCTCCGGCCTGGGCTATCTGCTGGAAAACCGCCTGCTCGTCTCGCGCCTCTTCCCCGATGCCTTCGGCCAGATGCCGGTGCAGCACCTGGCAGCCACCTACCGCGCGCTGCTCGACAGCCTGCGCCAGCGCACCACCGCCGGCGCCGACGCGCGCATCGTGCTGCTCACGCCCGGCCCCTACAACGAAACCTATTTCGAGCACGCCTACCTGGCGCGCTACCTGGGCCTCACGCTGGTGGAGGGCAGCGACCTCACGGTGCGCGGCGAGCATCTCTACCTGAAGACCCTGCACGGCCTGCAGCCGGTCCACGGCATCCTCAAGCGGCTGGACGACGAATTCCTCGATCCGCTGGAGCTGCGCAGCGACTCGCGCCTGGGCGTGCCCGGGCTGCTGCAGGCCATCCGCGCCGGCAACGTGCTGGTGGCGAACGCGCCGGGCTCGGCCTTCCTCGAATCGACCGCGCTGTTGGGCTTTCTGCCGGCGCTCTCGCGCCACGTGCTGGGCGAGGAGCTGGCCCTGCCGTCGCTGCCGACCTGGTGGTGCGGCGAGGACGCGGCCCGCCAGGCGGTGCTGCCGGAGCTGGCGCAGAGCGTGATCCGCCCCACCTGGCCCGGCGCCGCGGCGGCCGGCGAGGCGGCCATGCCCGTGCTCTGCCACAGCCTCACGCCCGCCGAACTGGCCGCCTGGCGCGAGCGCATCCTGCGCGAAGGCGATGCCTACACCGTGCAGGCCTACCAGCCGCTCTCGCAGATGCCCACCTGGCGCAATGCCACCGGCGGGCGCAACATCGCGCCGCGCTCGGTCATGCTGCGCGTCTTCGCGGTGTCCGACGGGCCGGGCGCCTGGCGCGTGCTGCCGGGCGGGCTGGCGCGCATCGCCACCGGCACGCACGAGATGACCTCCATGCAGCGCGGCGGCAGCAGTGCCGACGTGTGGGCGCTGACCTCCGGCGCGGTGGATACCACCACGCTGTTGTCCTCCGCACAGGCGGCCCCTGCGGTGACCCACCGCAGCCGCCAGGTCACCAGCCGTTCGGCCGAGAACCTGTTCTGGCTGGGCCGCTACACCGAGCGGGCCGAGAACACCATCCGCCTGGCGCGGCTGGCGCTGCAGAGCCTGAACGGCGAAGACCAGTCCTCCCAGCCCCTGCTGGCCTGGATCAGCTCGCTGGCGCAGCGCCAGGGCCTGATGCTGCCGCAGGTGCCCGGCGCTCCCCGGGGCCGGCGCGTGTTCGAGCGCGCGCTGATCGCCGGTCTGGCCGACACCGCGCGCGCCACCAGCGTGGGCTACAACCTGCGCGGCATCCGGAGCGCGGCGGCGGCGGTGCGCGACCGGCTCTCCCAGGAGCAGTGGAACCTCATCGTGCGCGCCGAGGCCGACTTCTTCCAGCAGTGCCCCACGGGCGCGCACGAAGGCGACTTCTCCGCGCCCGAATCGCTGCGCGTGCTGGAGGTGCTCAGCGGCCACATGGCCGCCATGACCGGCGCGCAGACCGACCGCATGATGCGCGACGACGGCTGGCGGCTGCTGTCCATCGGGCGCAACCTGGAGCGCCTGGGCTTTCTCTCCGACGCGCTCGCCCGCGGTTTCGACACCGGCGCCGTGACCGACGAAGGCGGCTTCGAGGCCATCGTCGCCCTGTTCG
>Ga0105242_10003002_pt1 | contig 13199 bp, 14 predicted proteins | sample KBSM24metaG_FD_81521 | JGI IMG/M metagenome (GOLD analysis project Ga0105242, IMG submission 81521) | Miscanthus rhizosphere microbial communities from Kellogg Biological Station, Michigan, USA - KBS M2-4 metaG | ecosystem: Host-associated > Plants > Roots > Rhizosphere > Soil | place...
CAACGTGCGTACCGGATACCTCGCGTAATTGCCTGCAATTGCACGACAGATCACTGATGGAGATCGCAGGACACACCAGCAGGTGCTGTAGCTTGCCGGCATGGCGCTGAACCTTAGGAATCCGGTTATTGTTTGAAAAAAGTACGAGCTAAAGGACCAAATCATGAAGAAAACATTTGCGGTGATGGCACTAGCCACTGCGTTAGCCGGAGCGGCGCTTGGATTCCAGACTATCCCGTTTCAGATCACTACGACATCTGTTTTGCCTAGCGCTGTGGTCGGTATGCCCTACAGCGTTACCCTTGCCGCCAATGGGGGTAAAGGCCCCTATCTATGGTTTCAGAGCAGCCCGGGCTTGCCGGCCGGCTTAAGCATGGAGGCAAGTACAGGTGCCATCACGGGGATCCCTGGAGTCCCTGGGGCCTACACGTTTGTGCTGTCTGTATTCGATTCTAGCGGGTCGCCGCTCGATGGCGGTTTTATTGCCGGCGCGGCACAGGTAGAACAGCAATTTACAATCAAAGTGCAGTAGAAAGACACGACGATGCGCACACAGGTACGGGCGCTCTAGAAATTCGATCCGTCTGCTGATCGTTCCGATTAGCGAATTGTTCGTTCGAAATTTCCTCGAATAGACCCTCCGAAGTGCTTCTGTTTCGTTAAGGCGCTGCGGAACTGGACGCCCGGTCACCGATCCCCAGCTTCTTCATTTTGTAGAGCAGAGCTTTATAATCCACGTTCAGCAATGCTGCCGCTTGCTTCCGATTCCACTGCCTGGCGTGGAGAGCTGCTAAAATGGCGTCTGTCTCAGCCTGCCTTCGGGCCTGGTCGACCCGGCCAAGTACGGATATCTCGGAGGCACTGCTTTGACGGTGCGTTGGTTCCGCGGGCCAACTCGAATCTTCGGGTTCTACGTAAAGAGTTCCGGCCCGCGATGCCGGTCGGATTCCATCTTCACGGGATTCTCCCCCCGCACTTCGCCCCGCCAGAGTCTTCCGGCGTGCTGCCATCCGCCCCAGTTCCTCGACGATCATTTCGGGACGCCGCATTACGACATACCTTCGCATCACGTTCTCGAGCTCCCGTATATTTCCAGGCCAATCGTGAGCCAGCATTGCCTGTCTCAAGGAAGGCGTGATCTCAGGCGGAACCGCACCCACGGCCGCGTACTTCGTCAGAAAGAATTGGGAGAGCGGCAGTAGTTCCTCTTTACGGTCGCGTAGAGGCGGAACCTCGATGCGAATGACATTGAGTCGATAGTACAAATCCTCACGAAACCGGCCCTCATTGATCGCTAACTCGAGATCGCAGTGAGTGGCGGCAATTACCCTTACGTCGACGCGGCAAGTCTCCTTACTGCCCAGTCGCAGGAATTCGCCGTCCTGGAGGACCTGCAGCAGCTTAGCTTGGAGTTTGAAATCCATGTCTCCAATCTCATCAAGGAGGATGGTTCCGCCATGGGCGAGTTCGAATTTTCCGGGATTGTTGCGGAAGGCTCCGGTAAACGCCCCGCGATCATATCCGAAGAGTTCGCTTTCGATCAATTCCCCTGGAAGTGCCGCACAATTAAGCTTGAGGAAAGGCTTCGCCGACCGACAGGAGCTTGCGTGCAGCCTGCGGGCCAGCACTTCTTTGCCGACACCCGTCTCCCCCTGCAGCAAAACAGGAACTTCGGATGAACCTACTTGATTCAGGAAGAGTTCCAGTTTTTTGGTCCACGAACTGGATGCCGTGAAAGGTTCCGCGGTGGGTGCGGTGCTTTCCGCCGCCGGACTCGGACCGGCGTTAGAGCGAACCCGGAGCGCCTTTTGAATGGCCGCGCCCAAGTCGCCGTGACTTACGGGCTTAGCCAGAAAATCGTTGGCACCACTTTTGATCGCATCCACCACATTCAAAGGCGAAGTCGCGCCCGAGAGCATAATGATCGGCAGACCGGTATCAAACTGACGTATCTCGCGAAGCGTCTCCAGCCCGTCCTTGCGCGGCATGATGATATCCAGCAGCAAGAGGCAGTAGTCGGAACCGCTTTCCTTTAAATAAGAAAGTGCTTCCTCGCCGTCCTGGGCAAAGTCAACCGGATAACCTAACGAGCGCAACGCGATTTCCAGGTAGTCGCGAACCTCGCGCTCGTCTTCAGCAACCATAATTCTGGGTGTACTGCTCATGCCTATATATTTCCGTCGGGCGGCTTAATCATGCCGGTACCTTCTTTGCGCTTGCTGCCACAGCTTGGCTATGCAGCCTCCTAGACGTGTTTGCCGTGCTCAGTGTTGAAAGTGGACCACCATATGGGAGAACCAAGGAGAAGGTTGTTCCCGTTGCACTAGACTCGGCCCAGACTTCACCATGATGCGCGTCGATGATCATGCGGGAGATGGCCAGACCGAGACCTCCCCCAGACCTGTCTTTGCCACCGGCATAGGATGTGTACTCTTCAAAAATAGAGCAGATATACTCAGCAGGAATCCCGCTCCCCGAGTCGCGGACGTCAATACGGTAGGCGTTCGAGGGAGGTGCGTCGGAGTCTGGACCAAAAGATCGAGCCATGCTCTGGGGACGGTCACCGACCTCGTATAGCACCGGGTACGCTGAAACCTCGATGGATCCATTCTTTGGCGTGAACTTGCATGAGTTCTCCAGGAGGTTTATCAGTACTTGTTCTATTTTCCCGGCATCGACTAGAAACTTCTGGCGAGGCTGGGTTACTGAAGCGCTGATGCGTATTTGCTTTTGCTGCGCGTACTGAGTGACCTCATGGATAGCTTGGCTGATCGAAGCTTCTACATCGGCCTCTTGAATATTAAGTTCTCGCTTCGATCGCCGCCCCACGCTCAACTCGAACATGGCATCGGCCAGGCGGGAGAGCCGCTTAATGCTGTGCTGCATTCGGCGCAGGAGATTGAGCTGATCCGGGCTAAGGGACCCCATCTGTTGTTCGACGAGGAGTCCACAATAGCCGTCGAGGGCGGTGAGCGGAGCGCGAAAATCGTGCACTGCGCGCGCAAGAAAGTTGGTTCGGGACTGATCATACTCCTGAAGCTTCAAATTGGCGTGGAGCACGGAATCGAGAAGGTCGTCCCGCTCATCACGGGACTCGCCGTCTGGAGTCATGCATTGTTCGCCCGGCATTGTCTGGCGCTGTCGGAACGCATGCTCAAGAAAAGGCCGGAGAGCGGCCGCTTGAACTGGCTTTAGCACAATAGACGCACGCAGTGTGCCCAGCGCCCTGCGAAATCGGTCTAACTGGCCCGGTTCGACCACGAACAGGATCCGCGAGACCATGTCCGGGCGTTCCACCGGGATGAAGGGATCGCCTGAGAAATCCCAGATATAGACATCCGCATCCGGGGCTTCCGAATAGCGTGCAGATCGGAAGAGCTCACACTCCTCCGGGACCGCCTCTCCGAGAATCCTCCGGCATTGATCCAATAATTCGGATTCAGTGCTAACTACACAACATTTCATGGTCTCCGCCGACTCAACGATTAGAGAGCCGCAGTTATACAATCACTCGGTCTCTTATATAAACTGCACCGTCCACACTTCACGAATTACGATTGTTTCGAATCGACCCGCACGGCTTGCACGTGGCCTTCGGGTGAAAATTCGCTCCGAGAACTCCGACCTGCTCGACCCACTCCGCTGTACTTTTTTCCCCGACTTTAGGAACTAGTCTGGTTTGTTCGGATATGATCGTGGCCGATTATACCCACAGATTGGGAGATTCAGTGTCCTATCTTTCGGCTAAATTCGGCCTCAGAAGTGCAGGATGCAATGATTGCCCCAGTATTCATCTGTTGAGAGAGTGAGAACCGGGTAGTTCTATGGACCAGGAACGTAGACGGCGGTCACGACTCAGCCTCTGCTACCACCTCCAGCTCTGGAGGGTCGAAGGACAGCTTCCGCTCGAAGCTGAAACCGACAACATCAGCGGCAGCGGCTTTTATTGTATAGCGCAGGAGCCATGTGCACCAGGAGAGCATTTGGAATGCAGATTGGTCATTCCAAGCCATTCGCCCCCGCTCGTTCTCGAGAGGCAGGTCAGAGTAATTCGCCTGGAGATCAAGGGCCTCGATCCTGGATTCGGCATAGCCTGCGAGTTCACAGACCGGGAGGACGTGAATCTTGCTCTGGGTGCCGCGATCCATTAGACCAACGCAGGGGCGGTACGGCTAGTACCCTTGTGCCCCCAGCGATCGCCGCATCTCAGGAATCAGCTTCGCGGCGAAGTTGACCGCTTCAGCTTCGGCGCCAGGCACATCAGGCAGCATGACACGCACAATCGATCCGCCTTGGTTGCCGTGCACCAGCCCATCCCAGACTAGAAAGAACTTATTCTGATACTCGCTCGATCTTGATTACTCGATCTTGATTAAAGGAGAGCCCCAGGAATAATTGGTCTGATGACTGAAGCTTTTGGACTTTGCTCTAAACTTTATCAGGATTCCGGCGGGACTTGGGCCGGTGATGCTCGCAAGCTATTGAAAAAGCATATTGGTCCCCAAATTGCCTTACAAGCAACAAAATGTTGACAGGCAGGAAACAATCTCGCCCTATCGACGACTTCGAGGATCAAGGGGATGGTTCCTCGCAGGGCTGGCCCTCACGCTCGCTTGTTCGCATCCTATGGAAGCATAAGGTCCACGTCCTTGTGTCTTGGGCAGCGCTGAGCGCCGTGGTCATCGCAGTCGTGATGGCCTGGCCCGCTACTTACCGCGCCGAAACCCTGATCCTGGTGGACCAGCAAAAGATCCCCGAGAAATTCGTGAGCTCCACGGTCAACGCGGAGTTGCAGGATCGGCTGGCAACCCTCAGCCAAGAGATTCTGAGTCAAACGCGGCTGCAGAAGATCATCCAAACCCTTAACCTGTACGAGAACGAACGCAAAACCCGCACTCAGGAAGAAATCCTGGAGATGATGGCGGGTGACATCAGCGTTACGGCGGAAAAGGGCTGGATTCAAAACCGCCCTGGCGCCTTCCGGGTTGCTTATTCTGGGCGGAATCCCGCGACCGTCGCCGAAGTCGCGAACCAGCTCGGAAGTCTGTTCATCGAAGAGAACCTTCGCTCTCGCGAAAACATGGCGGCGGGTACTGCTGATTTCATGAAAACCCAGTTGGACCAGGCCAAGAAAGAGCTAGAGGCGCAGGAAGTCAAGCTGAGCCAGTTCAAGCAGGCTTTTAACGGCGAACTGCCGCAGCAGGAAGCCTCACTTGCTCAAGAGTTGAGCCAGCTACAACTGCAGTTACAAGGCAGCCAGGACGCGTTGAATCGCGCGAACCAGAATAAGACAGTAGTGGAAAGCGCCTTAAGCGTGGCGCAGTCGACCGAAGCTACGCTCCAGCGATTGATTGAAAACGCCAACCACCGCACTCCCGCTCAAGTGGTGGCACTAGCGGCGAAGAAGAAATCCGAAGAGCTGGAAACGCAGTTGGCGGAGATGAAGTTGCGCTATTCGCCCGCTCACCCGGACATCAAGGCGATGATGGCGGCGATCGAACAGGCGAAGGCAACCGAGGCCGCCGAATCCGTTGCGGCAAAAGCAGCGACTGAGGGCGCAGGATCTGGCACTACGGACGAAGCGCAAGCAGCGCTCGCGCAATCCCCTGACGCGGTGCGCGCACTTTCAGCCGAGCGCGAGCGGGTGGCGCTGATGAATGCGCAACTTGCATCCCTCAATACGGAATTAAAGACGCGGCAGGCCGATCAGCAGCAGCTTCTTCGTCGGATTGATTCGCTGCAGGCCCGGATCCAGCGCCTGCCGCTGCGGGAACAGGAAATGACGGGAGTCACGGGGGATTATGAAGTCTCGAAATTAAACTACAAATCTTTGCAGGACAAAATCTTCGCCGCCAACATGGCCACGGATATGGAGCGCCGCCAGAAATCCGAGCGTTTCACCATCCTCGATCCGGCTCGTAATCCGGAAAAAGCCATTAGCCCGAACCGTCCTCTTTTGGCGGGCGAAGGTGGCGGGCTGGCACTGTTCCTCAGCGCTGGCTTCTGGCTCCTGCTCGAGATGCGGAAGAACAAGTTTCTGGGCGAGTGGGAACTCCCCGAGGGCATCGTGGTGCTGGGTCGTGTGCAAAATATTTTCGCATTGGAGAACGGCGGAGGGTTCTCTCGTCGCAAGGCTACTGTGGTTTCCTTGCTTGTCGCCTTCGCCATAGCCGGCACCTTGGCGGCTTATGTGATTGGGTTTAGGAGCTGACGGGCAGGCTATGTACGAACAATTCTACGGACTCGAAAAGCCTCCTTTTTCGCTGACACCCGATCCGCGTTTCCTCTACATGACCGAGGCTCATCAAAACGCCCGGGCCGGCCTGATGTACTCGATCCTTTCGAAGAAGGGGTTCACGGTGCTCACCGGCGATGCCGGGACCGGTAAGACTACGCTGCTGCGCGCCGTCATTAATTCCTTTCCGCGGGATCGGATCTACTTTAGTTTTTTGCTGAATCCCGCCCTCACCCCCGATGACTTTTTCGAGGCAACCGTGAGAGATTTTGGCCTCCCCAGAGGCGAGGGGAAAGCCGATCGCTTGTGGAGTCTGGAAGACTTTCTGCTGCGCGCTCAGGCCGAAGGAAAGACCAGCGTGCTGTTTGTCGATGAGGCTCACCGGCTCAGTATTGAAACGCTGGAAGAAATCCGTTTGCTTTCTAATTTCGAGACGGAACGTGAAAAACTACTTCAGATCGTTCTAGTGGGACAGGATGAACTGGACGAAATACTCGATCGGCGAGAGTTAAGGCAGTTGAAACAACGCGTGGGAGTCCGTCTGCATGTTGGGCCTTTGTCGATGAACGCCGTGGGAAGCTACATCGCCCATCGCTGGAAGTGTGTTAGTCAGGCGACGTCCCCGTTTTCCGAAGACGCGATTCGCTCTGTCTGTCAGTTTTCCGCCGGAATCCCGCGCGTGATCAATTCCATTTGTGACAACGCTCTTCTAATTGCGTACGCCGAGGGCTCCAAAGTCGTGACCAAAGAGCACGTTGACGAAGTCAGCCGCGACCTTCGATTGGGGAGAGCGGAAGTCAAACGGCAGGCGGAGAAGATCGAGATTCGGCGCGTCATCAGTGATGATCTGCGGGTACCCCGGCCCGTTTCCCGCCAGTCGGAGGAGCATCCGCTTCCGGAACTGGTAAGAAATAAGCCCAGGAATGCTTGGTGGCCGCGTTTCGTCAAGGCCGCGAAAGGGTGAGCCAGCAGCTATGAGCAAAATGTACGAAGCGCTTAGGAAAGCACAACATGATGGCAGCGGCTTCCCTATGCCCCTGGAGTCCACGCCGTACGCAACCCCAGAGGCTGAAGAACACGAACTCTTGAGCGCTGAGGAAAAGGTACACCCCAACGGAAATCACAACGGCGCCGACATGCGTCGGTTACCGATCCGGGTTGAGACCAACTCCGCTGTAATCCTGGCACGCGGACTGGACCATCGCGTCAGTGAGCAATACCGTCTGATTCGAACCAAGATCGTACAACATCCGGCGCATCCCAAGATGCTGATCATCACGAGCCCTGGCCCCGGGGATGGCAAGACCGTCAGCTCCCTTAATATCGCTGGGATTCTCGCCCTACGCGACGACGCCAATGTTCTCTTGATTGAAGCGGATTTCCGCAGACCCACCGTTTCAAGTACGCTGGGGCTCCCAAGTGAACCCGGCCTAGCTAACTGCCTACGAGGATCCTGCACGCTGCAGGATGCGATTGTGCGCGTCGAGCAATTTCCGAATCTGTACGTCCTGCCGGTAGGCAAAAGCGAAGTCAATCCAGCGGAGTTGCTGGATACCGAACGGTGGCAGTCGGTGTGCGCGACTGTGCGCCGGCATTTCGATTATGTGATCGTGGATACACCGCCGATTGGTAGTGTTGCCGATTACGATCTGATCGAGGCTAAGTGCGATGGTGTCATCGTCGTGGTTCGCCCGGATCACACAGATCGAAGTCTATGCAGGGCGGCTTTCGAACAAATTCCGATCGACAAGAGGTTGGGTGTGGTGATGAACTGCGCCGAAGAATGGTTTTTGTGGAGAACGAACGAGTCTTATTATTACGGCTCGCGGGCTAGTTAGGTTTTTTAAACCTTGCGTTTTTAACATTTTGTGACAACCGCTGTAAGTGAAAGGGCGGAGCTTCGTCTAATGCAACTCGAGCCCGGAACATTTTCGATGCCCATTTTGGAAGGTGCGATCGCGGCGCACTGGTATGCTGTCCAGACCCGTTCCCGCTTCGAGCAGGTAGTTCGAGCGGAACTATCGGTCAAGGGCGTCGAGAATTACTTTGCCACTTATCAGGAGCTCCATCAATGGAAGGACCGTAAGAAGCTGGTGGAGGTTCCGCTGTTTTCGGGTTACGTTTTCGTGCGCTTTCAAGATGAAGATGAAGCGCTTCTGCAAGTCCTGCGGACCACTGGAGTTGTTCGAATCCTCGGAGCTAGTGGCGCCATCGAGCCTATTCCGGACGAGGAGATAGACTCGATACGGCGGTTGCTCCGGAGCGGTGATCGATGCTTCCCTCATCCCTTCATTCGTGAGGGGGCTTGGGTAAGAGTGCGGCGTGGGGTGTTGGCAGGCATTGAAGGGCGTCTGGTTCGGGTGAAAAGCCAAACGCGGCTGGTGCTTTCGGTCGAATTGCTATCACAGTCGGTAGCCACAGAAGTCGATGCGCGGGACGTTGAACCCGCGTGTGAACCGCAACTTAGGAAGCCCGTTGAACATGGGGGAGGATCACTAAAGCGATCATGTACCCGAATTTAAGAATTCAGCTTTGGAAATCAGGAATTCGTCAAAACCGGCTGGCCAAGATGCTCGAGATGGACGAGACCTTGCTGAGCCGAATCGTGAACGGTTTCCGGCAGCCTAGTCCGGAGTTCCGCAAAAAGATTTCGGCGCTCCTGAAGAGCGATGAGGTGTGGCTTTTTCAAGTCGCGGAGAGCGCTCCTCTGGACCAATCCGAGCTTCCCAGCACGAAGACTGCGGGCCAGGAATCATAAACGCGGTTTTTCGTTTATTTCTGCTCTTGAACGGCTGATCCGCGTCTTCGTAACTCCATTGCGAAGACAACGAGTTAAGTCCCGATCGTCCCAAACCAGTGCACTTACCCGTGGCAGCCCTTTCCCGGGGCTAATACGCTCTTTGGACTGAACGAATAATTGAGGAACAAAACCGTGACAAGCCTACCACGATTCGGCTTACTGCTAAACCGGTCTAACGAACTCGCGCACGATGCCCAAACCTCGGTCCCTCAGGAATATTATTGGTGGTTCCTTTCCCAAGAGCTTTTCGCTCGCACGCTGTATCTCGAACAAAAACGGACCGAACGGTCCGGCAGGGGATTCGTTCTTGTGCTCCTAGAATCTACTGTGCTCTTGAAACCCCAGGGTGACCACCAGGCGCTTGAAGACGTGCTGCGCGCGCTGTCCGCATGCAGCCGCGAAACAGACAGCATTGGGTGGCACAAGGAGGGGTCCACTATTGGCGTCATTTTCACGGAACTCGGTGGCGATGGGGACCTGCAGTCCGCCGCAAAGATTGTCCGCACCAAGGTCACCAACGCGGTTACCACCACTTTGACGGTCAGTCAGATCAACGAGATCAGGCTGGCGTTCCACGCGTTTCCCGAAGACTGGGACGAGCGCAGCCGCGCCGACGACACCGAATCGGTCTTCCACGTGCCGTTGCACGAAAATAAGCCAAAGCGGCCGTCCCTTCTGGTCAAAAGGGCAATGGATATCTCTGGTAGCATCCTGGCTTTGCTCGTCGGCCTGCCCCTGTTCATCGGCATTGCGATTGCCATCAAGCTGACGTCCCCAGGGCCCGTCCTCTTCTGTCAGCAAAGGATGGGGCGCTACGGCGGAAAGTTCAACTTCTTAAAGTTCCGGTCCATGTACGTCAACAACGACGCAGCCATCCACCGAGAATTTGTGCAGGCCCTTATAGCCAACGGGAACGGCTGCAGGCAGACGCTGGGGGACCCCTCGCCCTACAAGCTTACCGCTGACCCGCGCGTCACCCCCCTTGGGCAATTCCTACGCAAAACCAGTCTCGATGAGCTGCCGCAGTTTCTGAATGTCTTGAAGGGGGACATGTCACTTGTCGGCCCGCGACCGCCGATCCCCTACGAAGTTGAGCGCTACCGCGCGTGGCATCGCAGGCGTCTCCTGGCTGCGAAACCTGGGATCACCGGCTTGTGGCAGGTCGCCGGTCGAAGCCGTGTGAAGTTCGACGATATGGTTCGCATGGACCTGCGGTATGCGGCTTCGTGGTCCCTGTGGCTGGACATCAAAATTCTTTTGAAAACGCCGCTTGCCGTCTTTTCAACAAACGGTGCGCATTAAAAAGGCCGTGCAGTTCTAAGGAAGAAACATGATTCGAGTCGGAATTATCGGTTATGGGTACTGGGGCCCCGTTGTGGCCCGGAACTTCCAGGCCACTGACGGCTGTCAACTTGTTGCCATCTGTGATGCGAATTCCCGTGCGCAGGAACGCGCCACGAAAGATCATCCAGGCGTACAAGTGATCAGCGACGCTTCCGGGATCACTCGTTCTCCCCACATCGATGTAGTCGCGGTAATCACCCCCGTTTGGACCCACTTCGAGCTCACCAAGGCAGCACTCGAAAACGGTAAACACGTTTTTGTCGAGAAACCCTTCACTTCGTCCTCGTCGGAGGCCTTGGAACTTATTGACCTCGCAGCCGCGAAAAACCTGCAGATCATGGTCGATCACACGTTCCTTTTCACTGGCGCCGTCCGGAAAATTCGTCAACTGATCGACGAGGGCGTCCTGGGAAAGCTCTACTATTACGACTCCGCGCGCGTCAACCTAGGCCTCTTCCAACACGATGTCAACGTGATTTGGGACCTGGCGCCGCACGATCTGTCTATCATGAACCACCTGCTCGATGCGGAGCCGGATAGCGTCAGTGCCACTGGCCAGTGCCACCTCAACGGTTTCGAGGACATGGCGTACATCACCGTATACTTCTCCCGCATGCTGGCCCACATCAACGTAAACTGGCTCTCCCCGGTGAAGGTGCGAACCACTTTGATCGGCGGCGACAAAAAAATGGTGGTCTGGAACGACTTGGAGGCCGACGAGAAGGTCAAGGTGTATGACAAAGGCGCTGCAATCGTCAACGGTCAGGGGGTTCGCGATCTCCTGGTCAGTTATCGCTCGGGAGACATGTGGTCGCCCAAGGTCGATCAAAGCGAGGCTTTGAAACTCGAGGCCAAATACTTCCTCGAGTGCATTGATAAAAACCAGGTTCCTTTCAATGACGGCAGTGCGGGTCTGCGGGTAGTGCGGCTGCTCGAAGCCGCTGCGCAGTCTCTGAAGCAGCGCGGAAGGCCGGTCCAATTATGAGCGATTACGTTTGCATCGCACCCGACGTCAAGTTGGGCGAGAATGTCAAGCTCTCGAAGTTCATCAATCTCTACGGATGCGAGATCGGCGATAACACCAAAATCGGCGCGTTTGTCGAGGTCCAGAAGAACGCCCGGATCGGACGCAACTGTAAGATCTCCAGCCACACGTTTATCTGCGAAGGCGTGACCATTGAGGACAACGTCTTCGTAGGACACAATGTAACGTTCATCAACGATATTTACCCCCGCGCTACGGCCGTTGATGGCGCTCTACAAACGGAAGCGGACTGGAAAGTCGAACCCACCCTGATTGAGCGCGGAGCTTCGATCGGCTCCGGCGCCACCATCCTGGCCAACCTTACGGTCGGCGAGAATGCCATCGTTGGAGCCGGGAGCGTAGTCACCCGCAGTGTCCCCGCGAATTTTATCGTGGCCGGGAATCCCGCACGGGTATTCAGAAGTACAAATACTGCGGGTGCATAAAGGTAAGAGGAGGGGCATCGGGCAATCCGATGCCGAAGAAATGTATGTCTGCAAATACAAGTAAGATTCCGTTCCTGGACCTGGTTTCGCTCCATGAGGGCCTGAAGGAGGAGCTGTTGAGCGTCTTCCGGAGGGCGTTGGAATCGGCTGCCTTCATCGGTGGCCCGATGGTCGAGGAGTTCGAGCGTGACTTCGCAGCCTTCTGCACCACTCAGCATTGCGTCGGGGTGGGAAGCGGAACGGACGCGCTGCGATTCGCTCTGATAGCGGCTGGCATCGGTGCCGGCGACATCGTATTGACGGTCCCGAACACGTTCATCGCGACCACGGAGGCGATCTCGCAGGCCGGCGCCCGACCCGATTTCATCGACATCGATGAGCGGACCTACAACATGGATCCGCGCAAGCTCGCCGAGTACCTCGAGACGGAATGCCTGGTCGATGACAACTGCGGCGAACTGGTCCACCGCAGGCTCGGAATGCGGGTGAAAGCCGTTGTGCCCGTTCATCTCTACGGCCAGACCGCGGACATGGACCCCATCCTCGAACTTGCCGAGCGCTACCGCCTGGTGGTGATTGAGGATGCTTGCCAGGCCCACGGGGCGGAGTATTTTTCGAAGCGCGACAATTGCTGGAAAAAAGCCGGCTCGATGGGACTAGCCGCGGCCTTCAGCTTCTATCCAGGAAAGAACCTGGGAGCTTGTGGCGAGGCGGGAGCCCTGACCACCAACGACGCCGGGTTGGCGCACAAGGTCCGCATGCTCCGTGACCACGGGCAAAACCGCAAGTACTATCACGAGGTGGAAGGCTACAACGGCCGGCTGGACTCGATCCAGGCGGGCATCCTGACAGTGAAGCTGAAGCATCTCCCGGAGTGGCTTACGGGCCGGCGAGAAGCCGCGGCTCGTTACCGTAAGCTATTCGCCGAGGCGGGCGTACCTGAGTTGGCGCCCTTCGAGCCCGGCTGGGCAAAAACGGTATATCACCTGTACGTCGTCCGGGTCCCGGACCGCGAAGGCCTCATGCTGCATCTGGCCGAGGCGGGCATCAGCACGGGCATCCACTACCCGGTGGCGCTGCATCTGCAGAAGGCGTATGCCGGGCTTGGGTACCAGGCCGGCGATTTCCCCGTCGCGGAGAAGGCGGCAGCGGAGATTGTGTCGCTGCCAATGTTTCCGCAGCTGACCGGCGAGCAGCAGTTGCGAGTCGTCGCACAGACGGTGCAATTCTTATCAGCGCCTGTTCTCGATGGACTCGGCTCCCTTGCCGCAACCGCTGGCGACTAAGGTCTCACTTGTGCGGCCCGTATGGAGTCTGTGATGAATTGCGACATTGAATCAACTGATCGGG
>Ga0105242_10003007_pt1 | contig 13178 bp, 12 predicted proteins | sample KBSM24metaG_FD_81521 | JGI IMG/M metagenome (GOLD analysis project Ga0105242, IMG submission 81521) | Miscanthus rhizosphere microbial communities from Kellogg Biological Station, Michigan, USA - KBS M2-4 metaG | ecosystem: Host-associated > Plants > Roots > Rhizosphere > Soil | place...
ACGGTCACGCTCGATGGCGGCGACGTTCTCCGAACGAAGTCGATCATCCTCGCGATGGGCGTGGAGTGGCGGCGCCTCAACGTCGCTTCGGTGGATCGATTCGTCGGCTCCGGCGTCTACTACGGTGCGGCACGCAGCGACGCCGCTCTGGCGCAGGGAAACGATGTGTACCTGATTGGCGCGGGCAATTCTGCCGGCCAGGCCGCCATCTTCTTCTCCAGCCACGCCCGGTCGGTGACGCTCCTGGTGCGGGGCGAGTCGCTCGCCGCGAGCATGTCGCAGTACCTGATCGAGCAGATCGCAACGAAGGCGAACATCCGCGTGGAGACGCGATCCGAGGTCGTCGGGGTTCACGGCGACGAACAACTCGAAGCGATCGAGATCATCGATCGAAGGGCCGGCACGACAGCTCGACGCACTACGAGGGCGCTCTTCGTCCTCATCGGCGCCGAAGCGGCGACCGACTGGCTCCCCTCGGAGATCGCGCGCGACGAGCACGGCTTCATCGTGACCGGAACCGAGGCGATGAAGGCGGTACAGTGGACAGCCGATCGGGAGCCGTTCGCTCTCGAGACGAGCGCCCCAGGGATCTTCGCCATCGGCGATGTCCGCTCGGGATCGGTCAAGCGCGTAGCCGCCGCCGTTGGTGAGGGCGGCATGGCGATCGCCTTCGCGCACCGCTACCTGCAGCTCTCCCCGTAACCTCGGCCGCCGCAGCGCGAGTTGGCATGCGCGGCGGACGGCCACGTCACGGCGGGACTCGGCAGCCAAGCCAGGCAGCGCGGTCGCAGATCGGCTCCGACTACGATGTAGTAATGCCACCGAGCGACCGCAGACCCGCGATGCAGCGCGCGAGCAAGGACCCCATTGCCGGCGAGCTCGGCGCATCGCAGGCCGAGATCATGAACGTCGTCTGGGACACTCAAGGCGCGACCGTGCCCGAGATCCACGCGGCGATCAACAGGAAGCGGAAATCCGCTGCCGCCTACACGACCGTATTGACGCTTGTGCAGCGTCTCTACGCAAGGAACCTGCTGGTGCGCGAGCCCGAAGGGCGGACGTTCCGCTACCGCGCGGCCCAGAGCCGGGACGAGCTCATCGCGGCGTGGTCCGACGAGATGATCGATCGCCTGATCGACGACTACGGCCAGATCGCGATCGCCCGGCTCGACGATCGCCTGCAATCTCTCGACGCCGAGCGGCGGGCCAAGCTGCGCGACGCGCGACGCAAGCAATGACCGAGCGCGCAGATCTCGTCCTTGCAGCGTTCCTCGTGCTCACAGCGGCCGCGCTGGCCACGCTGCTCGGCGCGCTCGCCGCGATCGGCTTTCAAGGCCTGACGGGCGTCGCCGCCGTCAGCGCCGGGTGCGCGAGCGCCTGCGTGCTGCTCGCGGCCGAGCTGCGTCAGCTCCCCGTCGCGCTCCTCGTCGTGGCAGCCACCGCCGTCGCGTCGGCGGTGGCGTTCGCCGTCGCGCTGCGCGCAATCTGGCGAGAACAGCGGCTGATTCGCGCACTGCCGATCGTCTCGCTTGCGCAGAGCGGCTACGGCGACGCACTTCCGGGCATGGACGACACCCGCATCTACGTGCTCCCGTCGCGCAGACAGGGCGCGCTCTGCGTCGGCGTGCTCCGCCCGCGCATCGTCGTGACGAGTGCTCTCCTCGACGCCCTCGACGACGACGAGCGGAAGGCGGTCGTCGCGCACGAGCGCAGCCATGTCGAGACGCGTGCGCCGCTCAAGCTCGCACTCCTCCGCCTCATCGTGCGCACGTTCTTCTGGGCCCCCGTCCTACGCGACCTCGGTGCGCGCTACGTCCTCCTGAGCGAGCTTGCGGCCGACCGCGCCGCGACCGAGGCGACGAGCCCTGCCGCTCTCGCCGGTGCGCTCTCGCAGGCGCTCGCGACACCCGCGCTCGGCGGAAGCGCCGGTCTCGCCGATCATGCCGGTGCCCGCATCGATCGGCTGTTCGACGAGCATGCGCGACTCCCGCGACTCGTGACTCCCGTGCGCGCGGTCGCGACCGCCGCCGCGCTTGCGATCGTCGCGGCACTCGCCTCCTCGTCGCCGCGCCCGAGCAAGGGCGAGAGCGCTCAACTGCACGCGCGCGTGGGCAACGTGCTCGCACACCACCTCGAGGCCCGGCTGATCGGATTCGCGATCACGGTGGCCGTTGTGTCGCTCGCGTTCACGGTGGTGCGCAGGTGGGCCCGGCGCCCGCATCCGGCTCCTCGCAGCGCGGCGCTCGCCGGCGGCGCGGCCATCGCGCGCTCGCGCGCCTAGAGAGACGGCCAGGCGCGGCCGCCGCGCTGACGTAGCTACGTGCAGCTCGACCTGCGCCGGCGGGTCGTCGCCGCTCCTCGAACGCGAACGCCGCCCCGCGCCGTCACGATGTGGCGGAGCGGGGCGGCGTTCGCCGCGTGCTGTCTAGTAGCCGCTTGGAGCGCCGGTCGCGGAGGTTGGCTTTGGCGCGGTCTTCACGATCTTCTTGCCCGAGGACGAGAGGACGTACCACTCGGCGCCGAATGCGTCGACGTTCTGCCCGGCAACCTGGCCGGACCGCACGTCCTGCGCGAAGCGATAGAGCGGGTGTCCGGCATACGTGACCTGCGACGTCCCGTCGGCGCGCTTCGTCACGCCGAGGAGCGAGCCCTTCAAGCGCGCTCCCGCGGTGGGCTTGCCGTGCGTCAGCAGCGGCGGCCAGTAGGTCGCACACGCGCCGTAGCAGGAGCTGCGGCCGCGCTTGTCCTTCTCGAACAGGTAGAGCGTGCGCCCCTTCGCGTCCGCGAGGACGCCGCCCAGCGGCGTGCGGCCCAGAGCGACCTTGGCCGCCGGGGCTTTGGGCACCGCCGGGGTGGCCGCGAATGAGGCAGCCGGGGTGCCCACCACGGGCGCCGCCGTGGCTGCGATCGTGAGGATGGAGAGCAGTGTCTTCATGGTGCGCGAGCCTTTCGGTGTGAGTTACTACTATAGTTATGTAGTAGTATCACATCTCGAAGGCGCCCGCCCCCACCGCATCACTGCCCCGTCCGACCCGGACGCCGGGCGGCGGCCACGTCCGGGCGACTACTACATACACAGAGTAGTTGAATCAGAAGGAGCGTTCGACATGACCCGTGAGCCCATCGACGACCACGACTGCCGCAACGCGTGTGGCGAGGCCGCCGCCTCGGGCGGCTCCACGCTCTCGCGGAGCGCGGCGATGACGCGGCAGAAGATGATGACGCGCGCGACCATCGGCCTCGGGGGGGCGCTGGGGGCGATCATCGCTGTGCCCGCCGCCGTGGCCGTGCTCGCGCCCGGCTTCAAGCGTGCCACGAGCTACCCCGTCGACATCGGTCCCGCGACGCTCTACCCCGAGGTCCCGAAGGGCGAGGTTCCCTGGCACACCGTCACATTCTCGCGTGCGCCGAACGATGCGTCCGGACTCGCGCGCCGCCTGGCCTACGTCCGCAACGACGGCGACGGCACGTTCACCGCGATCAGCAATACCTGCATGCACGTCGGCTGCCCGGTCCAGTCGAACGCGACGGGATTCGCGTGCCCGTGCCACGGCGGGCAATACGACAGCGAGGGACGCCGCACCGCGGGGCCGCCCGTCCGCCCGCTCAACCGCTACGAAACCTCGGTCGACGAGAACGGGCACCTGATCCTCGGGCAGCTCTACGCGCTCGACAACGACCTCAACCGCCATCCCATCAAGGCGCCCGGGGAGCCCGTCACGGGCGTGCTCTCCGACGCCTATCCCGAAGTGCCGCTCGACTGATGTCTGCCGGATCCGTCAACGAGCGGGAGGTCTTGTCGAAGCCATCGCGGATCTGCCGGTGGGGCAGCCGCTAGGTGCGGTTGATCTCCCGGTGCTTGCACCCCGGCCAGCAGCACGGCCGGCGCTGCCCATCTTCCAGCTCCTCGCGGGTCCTGCGAATGCGACGCTCCCGCGTCGCCTGCTGCTTGGCATCCTCAACCCAGCAGATGAACTCGTTGCGCGCCAAGGGCGTGATGTCCTTCCAAGCACCGAGCGCCGTGGGATTGGCGATCAGCACCTCGCGCAGGTCTGCGGGTAGCTCGTGCACTACCCCACCGGGCACTCGCTGGCTCGTCACGAGGCAACGGTAACGCGCCGGAGGGGCGCGGCTGCGCATGCCCGGGCCGTGCCGGGGAGGCCAGTACGGGAGCAACGCAAGCAACCAAGCCACTTCCAGCACGACGGCTCTGCTCTCACTTGGACAGACCGCGCGAGCACCATTCCACGTCGAGGGTGGTGGAACGTGGCCCCCAAAACCCCAGATGGGGGATCTAATCGCCGTGAAGGGCGCCGACCCCTACTCGGGTGAGGCACACGGACTCGTCCCTCGGTGGCTGGGATAGCGATCGACTGGGAGCGTTGGTCACGAACGTTCCCGGCGCGATCTATCGCTGCTCGCCCTCGTTCGACTGGGCGATGGAGTTCATCTCGGAGACGATCGAGCCGATCACGGGCTACCCGCCGGCGGAGTTCGTTCACAACCATGTGCGCACCTACGCGAGTGTCATCCACCCGGATGATCGCGAACGCGTGGAAGAGGTCGTCACCGAAGCTCTCGGCCGGCGCGCGCCCTTCGAGCTCGAGTACCGCGTTCTTCATGTTGACGGGTCGCTGCGGTGGGTGCTGGAGCGTGGTCAGGGCATTTTCGACGAGCACGGCGAAGTGGCGTTCCTGGATGGCGTGATCTGCGACATCACTGCTCGTAAGTTGGCCGAGGACCGTCTCGCGTTTCTGGCCTACCACGATCCGCTGACCGGCCTCCCAAATCGCATGCTGTTCCGCGAGCATCTCGACGTCGCCTTGCGTCGCGCCGCGCGCGCAGGCGCAAGCGTTGCCGTTTGCTTCGTCGATCTGGACGGGTTCAAGCTCGTGAATGACAGCTTCGGACACGCCGTCGGCGACGATCTGTTGATCGAGGTGGCAGCGCGCCTCGGGAATGTGGTGCGTGATCAAGATGTCGTCGCGCGTCAGGGCGGTGACGAGTTCCTGATCCTGCTCGCGGACCTTCCGACCGGAGTCGCGGGTGGTCGCTCCGCGGTCGACGTGGCCGTGACGGTCGCGACCGCGATTCGCGCTGCACTGCAACAGCCAATCGGTCTCTCAGAAGCGGAGATCGCGGTCAATGCGAGCGTCGGGATCAGCGTCTACCCCAACGACGCGGCGGACGCGGACGCGCTGCTCAAGCACTCGGACATCGCGATGTATCTCGCCAAGGAGCAGGGCCGGAACGATCACGCGATCTATGTCAGCGATGGCCGCGACTACCGTCGCCAGCTCTCGCTCGCCTCGAGGCTGGGCGCGGCCATCGGCAACGGCGAGCTCGTCCTCCACTACCAGCCCCTCGTCGATCTGGGGAACGGTTCGATCGTCGGCGCTGAAGCGCTCGTGCGGTGGCAGGACAGCGAGCGCGGGCTGATCCCGCCCGGCGATTTCATTCCGATCGCCGAACGCACGGGCTTGATCAGACCGCTCAGCGACTGGGTCATCGACCAGGCCTGCAAGCAAACCGCCGCCTGGGCCGCGGAGGGCCTCGACCTCTACGTCTCGATCAACCTGCCGGCCAGCTTCTGGCGGCCGACGATGATCCGCCACGTCCTCGACACGATCGAGTCCTTCGGCCTCAACCCCAACCGCATGATGGTCGAGATCACCGAATCCGCGATGCTCAGCAACGACCGTGTCACCGCCCCGATCCTCGAAGAACTTCATAGCCGCGGCCTCAAGGTCGCCGTCGACGACTTCGGCACCGGGCACTCCTCGCTGAGTCGCCTCACTCAGATGCACGTGACCACGCTCAAGATCGATCGCGCTTTCATTGCCGACCTACCCGCGAACGAGAACGCCGCGGTACTCGTCCGGTCGATCATCCAACTCGCTCACAACCTCGGCCTACAGCCGCTTGCCGAAGGCATCGAGACACCTGCACAGGCCGCGTTCCTGACCCGCCACGGCTGCAGCCTCGGTCAGGGATTCCTCTACAGCCCAGCCGTACCGGCAGACCAGTTCGCATCGATCTACCACTCGCTGAACCGCGCCGCGGCGTGAGCTCGAGCGAAAGTAGGACAGCGCGAAACCGCATGATCAAGCGAGGCGGGCCCCCCGCAATCCGAACACTCGTGAACGTCTCGTGGAAGGACATCGAGAGACGTTCTGGAGCATCGTCGAGCGCCAGCGGTATGTTCGGGCTGCGCGCCGAAAGGTCACAAGCAGCCGCTATTTGAGGTCGAATCGCCCGCGCGACGTCAGCGGCGTCTTGAGTGTCACCTCGGGGAGGTACTCGTCGAGGAACACGCGCGCGACGAGCTCCTGCCGCGAGGCGACGCCGAGCTTCTCGTAGAGGCTCTTGACGTGATCCTCGACGGTGTGCGGGGACAGAACGAGCGCCTCGGCCAGCTCTGCTCGCGACAGGCCGCGGGCAAGGAGCGTGGCGACCTCGCGCTCGCGAGCCGTCGCGCCGAAGGCCTCGAGCCGGACGGTCGCTGAGCGGGCGCCGCCGGCCCGCTCCAGCACGACGGCGATACGGCCGTCGCCCGGGGGCCCGGGCAGCGACGCGTGCAGCGTGATCCATCCGTCGCTGCCGGGAACCGTCACGACGTTCGATCCGCCTTGACCGGCCTCCGGCGCGCCGCGCACGAACGAGGCGAGCGCGAGCACGGGCGTGGCAATCGCATCGTCGGCGTAGTCGGGTCCGTCGGGGCGCAGCGAGGCGAGCAGCTCGCGCGCCGGGGGCGTGATGAGCTCGACATCGTCCTGTGGACCGAGGACGACGAGCCCGGGCGCGTCGACGCCCGTCCCGCGGCGTGCTGCATCGAAGCGCAGCGATGCACGGATCCCCCGGGCAATCGCGCCCGCAGCGGCGGCGAGCGCGTCGACGTCACGCTGCTCGAACGGTCCGCTTGCGGCGCGGCGGGCAATGTGAACCGCGCCCCAGACGCGGCCGCGGATGACGAAGGCGGCGCGCAGCTCGTGGGGGATATCGGCCGGGAGGAGCAGGTCGCGGTAACGAGGGCTGCGCTGCGGGTCGCCGCGCGTGACGTGGTCCAGGATCCCGACGGGCACGCGCTGCGCCGCCAGCCCGGCGAAGGTGTTGACGTCCTCGACCAGGTACTCGCTGCGCACGACCAGCTCCCCCGCTGCCTGGGTCTCGTCTGGCGCGAAGACACCCCGCTCGATCAGCTCGTCGGGCGAGTCGCTTGTCATCAGCCGCGTGTGCGGGTCCAGTGTGTGCCAGCAGCTGGCGTCGTTCTCGATGACCTTGCGGAGCCGGGGGGCGAGCTCGGCGAAGAACTGCCTCCGCGGCAGTCCCCGGGCGCTGAGCAGATCGACCTCGTCGATCAGGCGCTCGGGCGACCGTGCCATGCGAGCAAGTGTCTCACAACGCGCAGCCAAAATCCCCACGCGCGCGGGGATGGTGGCTGCGCGTCACGGCGCTCATGCTGCAGGCATGGAGTCGATCAACAACGGAGGCACAACGATGAGCGCGTCGCAGGACACCCTCGCACCCATCGCCCACCGGCCCGGCGAGGGAGAGCACCTCTGGTTCTTCGGGGGCCTCACGACCATCAAGGCCGACGGCGCCGAGACCGGCGGTCGCGTGATGGTCACCGAGCAGCTCATGCCCCGCGGTAGCGGCTCGCCGCTGCACGTCCACCACAACGAGGACGAGTGGTTCTACGTCCTCGAGGGCGAGCTCACGATCTGGGTCGAGGGCACGACGGTCGCGGCGGGCGCCGGCTCGTTCGTGTTCGGCCCGCGCGACGTCCCGCACACGTTCGTCGTCAGCTCCGAGCAGGCGCGCTTCCTGCTGGTGACGGAACCGGCCGGATTCGAGGGCTTCGTCCGCGCGCTCGCCGCCCCAGCGGCCGCAGCGGAGATCCCGCCCGCCCCGACGGCGCCGCCGGACATGGGGCCAGTGCTCCGGGCCGCCGCCGACTACGGGCTCGAGATCCTCGGCCCTCCAGGCATCCCGGCCTGACACCGCATTGCGGGTCTGGGGTGCGCCCGCAACGACCGCCCATGAGCGAGCACACGGGGTCTGGAGGTTGACGAACCCGCCGGGCTGGACGGCCGCCGTCATGCGGCCCCGAGCACGCGGCGCACGTTGTCGGTAGCGTCGACCGCGGTCAGCGCGGCGGTCTCCATCGAGACGAACTCGGAGACCCAGTCGCCGGCCAGGAAGATGCGGTCGGCGATGCCGCGGTCGAGCGCCGCCTGCGCGCGCCAGCGCCCGGGCGCGGCGAACGGCGGCGTGCTCCCAGACCTTGACCCAGGTCTCGGCGATGTGCCGGCGCACCTGGGGATACATCAGGTCGAGGTCGGCGAGGAACGTGTCGCGCACGGCGTCCTCCGAGGCCCCGAGCAACGCGCGGGCGCGCCGGCCGCCGCCGTAGACCATGATCACGCTGCCCTGCTTCTGCCCCACGCCGTGCATGAAGTTGGCGTGGTTGAAGAACATGTTGAAGCGCAGGTCTGGCGTGAGCACCGAGTAGAGGTCATCCCACGGCATCGGCGTCGTCTCGTCGGTACGGATGCTGAGCACGGCCATCGGCCCGAACGTCACGTCGCCGAGCGCCGAGCGGATCTCGGGCGTGATCGCGTCTCCGAGGACGCCGGGCAGCACCGGCGCCGGGACGGCCACGATGGCGGTGCGCGCGCGGATCTCGCCTGCGCCGTCAGGGCCGGCGTAGGCGATGCGCACCCCCGCGCCGTCGAGGCTCATGGACGTCACGGTGGTGCTGAGGCGGACGATCGGCCCGAGTGACTCTCCGAGGGCGTCTGGCAGGAGGCCCGAGCCGCCGCGCATGTTGCGGCCGAGGTCGCCGGTGTCCCAGACGTGCGCGAAGAGCGCCGACATGGCCGACTGCGAGATCTCGTCCGGATCGGCCAGCGAGCGGTTCGAGAGCGCCTCGAAGATACGGAACGCGTCCGGCTGCAGGTTGCCGAGGAAGTCGAGGAACGTCTCGTCGCCGCGGTGCTTGAGCGCGCGCAGGCGGACGTCGGCGTCGGTCTCCCCCGGGCCGCGCGAAAGCAGCTTCATGTACGCGTCGGCATCGCGTTTGACCTTGAGACCGGCGCGCGCGAAGGAGACTCGGCCGGCGGCCGAGAGCGGCAGGCGGAGCGGCAGCAGCTCGGGGCGCACGTCGCGCACGATGCGCCCGCCGAGGTGGATATTGAGCATCGACCCCGTGATTGGCATGACCTCCAGCCCGAGCTCGCCGACGATCTTGCCAATCACCGAGTCGGGCGGCGGGAACATGTGCGCACCGACGCTGAGCGCGAGGTCGCCGCGCTGCTGCGACCAGATGCGGCCGCCGACGCGGTCAGACGCCTCGAGCACCACCGGGTCGCGGTCGCGCAGATGGTGCGCCGAGACGAGGCCGGCGATCCCCCCGCCGACGATCACGACATCTCGCTCCTCAGCCACGGGTCACCTCATGTCGAGTGCGCGAGTGCGGCCGGCCCGCGAGAACGCGCACGACGGAGTCCGGGTCGAAGAGGAACGAGACCTGACGCCGGCGACGACGCTCAGCGCGGCTCAGTGCAGGCGCGTGCGATGTCGTGCTGGACACCCGGCCATGGTACGCGCCTCCGACGGCGCCAGCCCTTCGCGCACACACGACTGAGGCCGCGTTTCCGTCGCGATGCGAGAGCGAAGACCTCTTGAGGGTCGGCGCGAGCGATGCGTCCGCACGCCTCCGTGATGGGGAGCCCAAGCCGAGTCGCGTGCCTGCGGGACCGAGCTGCCTTGCAGGCAGCCACGTGGATCCACGGAGAGCGCATGGCTAAGCCCTTTCCGAAACGACGCCCGTATGAGCGCGGTATGAGCGGAGCCCTCCGCTCATACCGTTTCCGCCACTTCAGCAACACGCAAAGCGCTGGAAAACCCCATACTTGAGCCAAATGGCGGGGTGACGGAGCGGTCTAACGTGGCTGCCTTGAAAGCAGCTAGACAACCGCTGAGGTTGTCTCGAGGGTTCGAATCCCTCCCCCGCCGCTCACGGGCCGGGCGGGATCAGCGCAGCAGCAGCGCGCGGGCCGTCTCGTGCAGCGTGCGCGTGATCTCGGTATCGGAGAGGCCCGTGCGCTCGAGCTCGCGGTAGGTCTCGTAACTCGTGAGCACCATCAGCAGGGCGAACGCGCGGCGCTGCGTGGTTCCCGGCGGGAGGCACTTGCGGCGCTGGAGGCTGCGTGTGAGCCGTTCCATCTCGCCGTGGCGGTCGGCGCGCTGGCGCTCGACGAAGTTGCGAGCGCCCGGGTCGATCTCGGCCACCCCGTAGATCGCCGCGAAGACTGCGTTCTCCGCCGACCAGAAGGCGACGACATTCGCGATCGTGCCGCTCAGGGCCCGCTCGGGGTCATCTGCTCCGATCGCCGCGCGGATCGCGAGCAGCGACGGGTGAAGCGAGAGCGTGTCGCAGATCGCATCGACCAGGTCGAGGCGCGAGGCGAAGTGCTGGTAGAGGGTCGCGCGGGAGACGCCGGCGCGATCGGCGACTTCCTCGACCGTGCTCTCGTGGTAGGTGCCCTCGACCAGCAGCTCCCTCACCGCGGCCACGATGCGCGCCCGGGTCTCCTCGGCCTTGCGCGTGACGCGGCGCGGACGGTATGCGCGATTCGACGACATCGACGAACAGTCTAGACAAAGCGTCTACTTTTCGCTACGCTCGACACACAGTCTAGACATCGTGTCTAGAAATTCATCGATCGGGAAGGAGCAGGACATGCCGAAGGCTTCGAAGCAGACGGCCCCCCGGGCCGAGGACATGGGAGTGATGGAGGGGCGCTACGCCGAGGTCGGCGGCTACACCGTGGCGTTCGAGTCGTTCCGCGAGGACGCCGACGGCACGCCGCTCTTCAGGGGCTTGCCGGACGACCGCTGCCAGAGCCCGCACTGGGGCTACGTCGTCTCCGGCTCGCTGACGTTCCGCTACGCCGATCACGACGAGGTCTACGAGGCCGGGGACGCGTACTACGCCCCGCCGGGGCACGTGCCCGTGATCGCAGCGGGCACCGACGTGGTCGAGTTCAGCCCGACCGGCGAGTACGAGAAGACGATGGCGGTCGTCGGCCGCAATCTGGCCGCCCTGCAGGCCCGCGCCTGAGCGCCTCGTCAGTACCCGGCGAGCGAGTCGATGACTCCGAGCAGCGGCTCGCCCGCCCGGAAGCGCGCAACGTTCTGCTCGACGCGACGCATGAGCGCCGCGTCGAGCTGCGCGCGTGTGTTCGCCACGTGCGGCGTGATCAGGGCGCGCGGCTCGGTCCAGAGCGGATGGCCGTCGGGCAGCGGCTCGGGGTCCGTCACCTCGAGCAACGCGCCCCGCAGGCGGTTGCCCCGCAATGCCGCGACGAGCGCGTCGGTGTCGACCAGCCCGCCCCGCGCGACGTTGACGAGCACTCCCCCGGGACCGAGCAGCGCCAGCTCGCGCGCGCCGATCATGCCCTGCGTCTCGGGCGTGAGCGGAGCGCAGAGCACGACGTAGTCGCTGCGCTCGAGCAGCCTGTCCAGGTCGCGCGGCCCGAACGAGCGATCGGCCCCGGGTACCTCGCCGCCCGAGCGGGTGAGCGCGAGCACGCGCACGTCGAACGGCTGCAGCCGGCGGATCGTCTCGCGGCCGATGGCACCCGCACCGACGATGCCGATCGTGCTGCCGGCCAGGGGCACGCCCTCCAGCTCGGGCTTCAGCCACGTCTGCGCGCGCGCACACTCGGGCAGCCGCTTAGCGGCGGCGAGCAGGAGCGCCAGAACGTACTCGGCGACGGCCGCGGCATAGGCCCCGGCGGCCGACGTCCAGACACGCTCGCCGTTCACGAGGCCGTGCTCGACCCATGGCTCGATGCCGGCGGAGTCGAGTTGCACCCACTCGACGGACTCGCGCAGGAGCGAGCGTGCCAGCGGGACCTGCTCGGGCTTGAGATGGTGATAGCCGTACCAGACGACGACGTTGGCCTCGCCTGCCGGCACGATCTCGCCGCCTGCGCGGCGCACCGCCTCGACGAGGCCGCCGGGCGCCTCGGGCGACAGCCACACGCGGGCGGCCTTGGGAGCTGTGCTCTGCATCGCCTCATAGCATGACGTCCCATGGGAACCTTTGACCGCATCGCTCCGCTGACTCTGCTGATCGACGACCTTGCCTACGAGCGCACCGCGGAAACGGTCTCCAGCGGATTCGAGCGCGTCTCGACCGTGATCGTGATGCGCGGCGGCGGCCAGGAGGGGCGCGGCGAGGACATCTGTTATGCGCCGACCGATCACGACCTGTTCCCTGCTCCGGAGTCGCTCGAGCTGACGGGCTCTCACACGATCGGCACGCTCTCGCAGCAGCTCGACGGGCACCCGCTGTTCACCGGGGAACCGAGCATGCACGCGTCGCTCGACTACCGCCGCTGGGCCTTCGAGAGCGCCGCGCTCGATCTGGCGCTGCGCCAGGCGGGCGCGACCCTGGGGGAGGTCGTGGGCCGCGAGCGGGCGCCGCTGCGCTTCGTGGTCTCGACGCGGCACGACCTGCGCGACTGGCTGGCCGTCGCGCCCGAGCTCGAGTTCAAGGTCGACCCCATTCCCGGTGAGTGGGACGTGGAGCACATGGACGCGCTGGCCGCCACCGGGCGCGTGCGCGTCTGCGACCTCAAGGCCCACTACGTCGGCACGCCCGTCGACACGATGCCGGACGCGAGCTTCCACCGCCAGATCGCCGAGCATTTCCCCGGCGCCGTGATCGAGGACCCGTCGCTCGCAGCCGACGTCCTGCACGCGCTGGACGGCTCGTTCGACCGCCTCTCCTTCGATGCTCCCATCCACTCGCTCGCCGATGTCGACGCGCTGCCGATGCGCATCCGGCACCTCAACATCAAGCCGTCGCGCTTCGGCCCGTTGTCGCGGCTGTTCGAGTGCATCGACGCCAGCCTGGAGCGAGGCGTCGAGCTGTACGGCGGCGGCCAGTTCGAGCTCGGCGTCGGACGTGCCCAGATCCAGGAGATCGCCAGCCTCTTCTACCCGGACACGCCGAACGACGTCGCGCCGCCGGCCTACAACGCGCCCGAGCCGGTGGCCGGGCTCCCCCAGAGCCCGCTTCCGCCGCCGCCCCGCCGCGCAGGGTTCGGCGCGTGATCGCAGTCGCGCTCGCCGCAGCGGCGCTCGTCGCCGCGCCGCCGAAGCCG
>Ga0105242_10003010_pt1 | contig 13170 bp, 13 predicted proteins | sample KBSM24metaG_FD_81521 | JGI IMG/M metagenome (GOLD analysis project Ga0105242, IMG submission 81521) | Miscanthus rhizosphere microbial communities from Kellogg Biological Station, Michigan, USA - KBS M2-4 metaG | ecosystem: Host-associated > Plants > Roots > Rhizosphere > Soil | place...
GGAGCCTGTTTTGTCGATCTGTTCACTTGCGGCGACAATTGCTCCGCTGAAAAATTCGACGCCATTCTTCGCTCCTATCTGCAGCCCGAAGAGGTCAATGCGCGCTACTTTTTAAGAAATGAACATCTCGAAGAAATCCCTCTCTCCGTTCGCTAGTTTTGGGTTCGTTTCCCTCAGAAGGTCCTAAAAATCTAGATTTTTTTGGCGTTTGATTTTTTTTTCACACGCACCTCTTTTTGCTCATAAATTTAGCAATGACCAGATAGGAAGTGCGCTATAATCCTCACAGAAACCCCTGACAAGTTTTGGGGATTTTTCTAGAGGAAATCGAGAAGAAAAAGTAATTGAAACAGAATGAGATAAGAAAATGGGGCAACCTGGATTCGAACCAGAGACCGACGGGTTATGAGGGAGAGGGTATTCCATCCCAACCAGACCAGCGACATCCAACCTTTATGCGCATTATAAATAAGGAGAGATTGAAGCAACCGGATTTTACCAATCAAAAACCGGTTAAATAGGCGACCTATTGCACCAGATTCCAAGGCAAAAGAAGAAAATTTTAAGACTTCTTAATCTCGTTGGGAAAGCGAGATCCATATAGTTTCAGAAGGCTTGTTAGTAATAAGCCCTTTTTGTTTGGGTTCTTTTTCTGGGAAGGATGCGAATCGAAATCTATGTACCAGTAGAGCCACAAAGATCATAATTTCGGATTTGGCAAGCCACTGTCCAGGACAAGTGTGGGCTCCATCTCCAAAAGGCTTCCAGTCTAGGGGAGGGGTTGTGGCAAATCTGCGAGGATTAAACTGATTCGGATTTTCAAATCGTGAAGGATCTTGCCCTGCAAAAGTAAACGCTGTAGCAAAAACTTCGTGTTTTTTGATCTTCTCTTCAAAGACTACTTTTCCATCCGCATTTTTGATTCGACAGATAAGTGGTGCTGCGGGTCTGCGAGAGCCTAAGTAAGCAGGAGTAAACAGGCGAATAGATTCGGCAAACACTAGATTGAGAATCAATGAATCTTCTACGAGTTCTTGAACAGGAATACCTTCTTTAGTGATATCTCGATAGATTTCTTCTTGGTATTCAGGATGTTTCCCTAACTGCCACAGAAGATATGCGAGTAAAGAGGCAGAAGTTTCAGATCCTGCAAAATACATATTGAATAGAGATACTTTGATTTGAATGGGGTTTAAGTTCTTGTCTTGCATGGCTCTAAGAAAGGAAAGAGAGTTAGGGGTGGCACAGGTTTGAAGAGAGGTTTCGATGGCTTTTCGAATTGTTTCTAATCCTTCATCATAGTTTTTCTTCTCCTGAGATGAGAGAGGCTGCCGCCAGATTTTCTTTAACAACAAGCGATTCATACAATCAAGAGCTAGCGAAATTTGTTTATAGATTTCAAAAGGACCGGGATGACCTAAAAGGAGTTTAGAAATCACATTGGTTGTGAAGACAAAAGAAAGTTCCGTTGCATTGATTTGTTTTTGTATAGAACAGCTCTGGATGACTTCTTTTGCAATTTGAGCTAAATTTTCTCTATGTGCTTTGATATGATTAGGGCCTATGAATTGCAAAATGGGCTGTCGGTATTTGATCAGAAAATCTTTATGACAAGTAAAAAGAGAATCATTGATCTCAATTTTTTCTGAAGGATATAGATCCTTTGCAATGGCAAAGAGAACGTATTGATTTTCCTTATCGATGAATATCCCTTTTTCAGGGTCATTACGTGCAGGTTTCAAAATCGCTTTCATTAGCTCAGGGATACAGGTGATTTTAAAAGTGAAAAACAAAGAAGGAAACGAAGTAAAAGCTCGAAAAGGACAGATATTTTTCGAAGTAGGGTAAATCATTTCTTTATGTTGGAGGAGAAGGTAGGTGTTATAAAATCTTTTTGGCAAGCTGCCTATAAAAGAAAAAAAGGAAGTAAAGCGAGAGAAAAAAGAAGGCTTTTCAGGATCTCTCAAGATTTCAACTTGACATCCTTCAAAAGATAGCGTCTTTTGCTGTTTAGTTGGCATATCAATGATTCTCTATCGGAATGACATGAAAGCATTTTGGGAAAATTTTTCCAAAGAAGGAGATACTCATGCTGCGAGGGGCCAAGCGAGAAAGAAAAAAGTGCTGCAATTGATTTCCTTTTCCAGGGATCACTGTACATTGTTTTCCCAAGGCATTTAACGAGATGCTTGCCACTTCAAAAGGTTCCATCATTGAGAGGGTTTTTCGCCCATATGCTGTAAGCCCTTTTTCTACATCTTTTGTTCTCGTCAATCCCGGCAAAACTGTCGTGACATCGACCCCTTTGTGTTTAAGCTCCCAAAAAAGAGCTTCTCCTAAATTAGCGAGAAAGGCTTTTGTTGCTCCATACTGCGTTACATAAGGGGCTCCTGAAATTGCTCCCATGGAAGACAAAATCAGGATCCCGCCTCTGCGCTGTGTTGCCATTTTATTTGCAAAATGATGTATCAGGGCAACAGAAGACTCGAGATTGATTTGCATCATTTTTTGCAAATCTTCTATAGGAGTATCGATCCAGGCACGCAATTTGCCATCCACAAATAACTTTGTCATCGCATGATTGCAACAAAAAAGCCCGATGGGATACTGCTCGCTTGCGTCAATGAATTTTTGTCGTTCCAGAACATTTGCAAGATCAGCTTGAATGCATTGACATTGAACAGAAAATTTCGATCGGATCTCTTCTGTAGTTTGAAGAAGTTCTTCTTGCAAGACATCTACCAAAAGGACATTAAGTCCGCGAGAAGCAAGTTCTACAGCATATGCTTTACCAATTCCTCTTGCAGCACCGGTTACAAGAGTCCATGGTCCGTATTTTTCTTGAAAGGACATCTTATTCTCCACAGTTAAATAGTTTGTAATTTGACGTCCTATGTAAGTATAAGCTGAACTTTTTGACATGAAACTTCTTACAGGATAACGAGTTATGTATTGTTGTAAAATGCCAACCATGGACATGAAAGATCTTGCCAGTATGGTTACTCGAGTGGACAAGCCGCAAATAGAGTCTAATGCAAATTGTGAACATGTTTTAGAATTCTCTATTGTTGAAGCGAAAGAGAAGAGTTCAAGAGACTGCATATTGGGGCAGAGAGTATGCAATATCAACCAATAATATCAATGCATTATTTCGATCAACAATCCAAATCTATAGCTCAATGTAGCGGTTCGTGACTGAAAGCAGATGAAGACCTCAGACATAATCATTGAGAGACATTCCTCAGGAGCTATTGTAGCCATGCCCTATGCTGAAACGCATCGCATCTTGGGCTCTGCGTAGGTGTTTATTATACAGATTTGGGGATAGAAACGGAGAAGTAAGGAATCAATTTTCTGAATATGGTTTTAGTTGAAGCGATTTTGGTATGGCTAAGTTAATTGTCGATTCTATCTAGTATATCAGTGGGAAAAAATTCCCCAATCTAAAAATTGGCCTGATTGGCTCTGCTTTCTTTTATGTAAAGAAGATGATAAAATCCTCAATTCGGCTTTGCATGGAAAGCGTTATTCGAGAATATATCAAATAATAAAAGCTAAGAGGGGCATATGGCATACAAGAGATTGCAGAATAAAATAGCTCTTATAACTGGAGGCTCTCGAGGCATAGGCGCAGCCATTGCCAAACGTTTTGCTAAGGAGGGATGCCATGTAGCAATTAGCTATGCAGCGTCCAAAGAAAAAGCCCTTTTTTTAATGAAGGAGCTCGAAAAAGAAGGAGTCAAAACTCTAGCTGTGCAGGCAGATCAAGCAAACCCTTTACAAGCAGCAAACCTTGCAAAAAAAGTAGGCGAGCACTTTGGAAGGATCGATATTCTTGTAAATAATGCAGGCATTTATGTAGATGGCTCCATCGATGATTCTAGCCTTGATATTGAGGGAATCACAAGACTGTTTGCAGTCAATGTGGGAGGGGTCTTTGCAACGACGCGTGCAGCAGTTCCTTTTATGAAAGATGGTGGACGTATTGTGATTATAGGCTCCATTAATGGAGAGCGGATGACAGTTTCTGGCGGAGCGGATTATGCCGCTACAAAAGCAGCTCTTGTTGGCTACACACACGGTTGGGCAAGAGATCTAGGCCCAAAAAATATAACGGTGAATCTTGTACAACCTGGTCCTATTGATACAGACATGAACCCAGATAACACAGAATTTGCAGAGATGGCAAAGAGAAGCGTTGCTTTGGGACGTTATGGTAAACCAGAAGAAATTGCCTCAGCTGTAGCCTTTCTTGCAAGCGAGGATGCTTCTTATGTCACAGGCGCTACACTCACTGTTGATGGTGGGTTTTTAGCTTAAGAGACTGAAACGAAGTTCGTGGACAGTCTCTAAGTAAGGCTAAAATAACAGGAATTTTTTGATGGATATCTGTGACGTAATAAAAAACAGAAAGTCCTGTAGGGCTTATACCGACCAACCCATTCCTTTAGAAATAGTGCGATCGTTATTGGAAATAGCAAAATGGGCGCCTTCAGGAGTCAACCATCAACCTTCAAAAATCGCAATTTTAGGGCCGAAAACAAAAGAAAAATTAGCAAACTCCTTACTGGAACAGTTTGATGCTGGAGTTCTTCCCAATCCTGATTATGATTTCTGTCCCGATTCATGGCCAGAGCCTTATAAAATTCGACGAAAAGCTTGTGGGCAAGCCTTGTATCAATCCTTAGGAGTGGCATTAGAAGATAGCGAAGGTAAGAAGAGGCATAAACGTCGTAATTACAACTTTTTTGGAGCACCGGTAGGACTAATCGTTTTTATTGACAAGGGAATGCCAAAAGGGTCTTGGCTTGATGTAGGTTTATTTATCCAAAATTTTCTCATAGCTGCCGAAAATTTGGGTCTTGCTACCTGTGCTCAAGCATCATTTGCGGATTACCCAGACATGATACGAGAAATTCTTTTTCTTGAAAATGTTGACATAGTTTGTGGAATCTCATTGGGCTATAGAGACTTAAATCATCCATTGAATTCTTACAAAACAGAACGCGATGCTCTAGAGAATTTTACACAGTGGTATAAGTAAGAAGAGACGATCTAATTGCTTTGCATGTTTTTGATCAACGATCTGAACACCAACAATCAGCAAGGTGGTCACCTATAAGTCCCACTGCTTGCATGAATGCGTATATGATTGTGGAGCCTACAAAAGTCATTCCTCTTTTTTTGAGGTCCTTTGAGAGAGCTGATAGGCGTGGACGCAGGGAGATCCTGGAGAGATTTTCTTCGTGTTACAAGAGGCTTGTCATTTACAAAGTTCCAAACATATTTGGAAAATGAACCGAATTCTTTCTGAATTTGTAAAAAAACGATCGCATTTTGACGAGCACCATAAATTTTTAACGTATTTGTTCAAGGGGGTCAAGCAAAACGGAACTTCCTGATTTTAAGTCGGATATAATGGTTGATAGTCGGGTTTGATGACGAAAAACTACATTTTTTCATGATTTTCTCGATTTTTCAAGCGTTTAAATCGCTGACATTCAGTCTGCTTGACCCACTGAACAATTACTTTTTAACCGATTTCGAATTATGCCCTGATTTTCAAGAAGGCCGTTCAATTCATGATCGGTCATTTTAGCCACTTTGACAGGATCAAAATGATAAAAAGCTTTTCTGTATTCCTCTCGTCTTTTGAGAATTGTTTCCCAGCTTAATCCCGCCTGGGCTCCCTCAAGGATTAGCATTTCAAATAAGCATTTATCCTCATGAACTGGAATGCCCCATTCTGTATCGTGATATTTTGCGTAGAATTCTTTGCCAGGAGTAGATCCAAAACATCGGTTTTTATTTTTTTCCATGTTTTAAATGCCAATTCTTAGAGACTGTCTACGAACACGGTCTCTTAATCGGTGAATGGTTGAGATATAAGTTTTTGAAACATCTCAATTAATATACTGATTTCGGTCTTTTTGAGAGGATCGAAAAATCTGGCATCCGCCTGTTCGACTACAGGCAGCGCAAGATTTAGTATTTGAGACCCTTGTGGAGTTAAAAAGACATTTTTGGCACGCCCATCAGAAGATGGATTTCTTTTGACCAATCTCTTTTTTTCAAGCCCTTTGAGGATTTGAGAGTTCGTATTTGGATCCAATCCTGCCATTTTCCCTATCGAAACTTGAGTGATGAGCTCGCCATTCCTAGTCAACCAGCCTGTAGCCGCCAAGACTACAAATTGGGGATGAGTTAGGCCTAAAGGTGTGAGAACTGATTCGATAGAGCTGCGCCATGCAGTGCTAATATGCCACAGTAAAAACCCAGGGCTTTGTCTTGGCCCTTCATAGACGCTGATCTTTTTGAAATTGGGTCTTTCACTCATTTAGAGACCATCTTAAGACTCCCATGTTTTTTGCGATCAGTTCGAAATCTTGTCGAGAGATTTCAAAAGAGCCTCTTCTAAAGGGGAATCCCCATTTTTTCTTATCTCTTATAAAGGTGAGTTGTTCGAGCAATGGTTCAATCGACGCTTCTCTTGCCTTTAGAAAGGTAATGTTTCTGCGCCAAGGAATGAAATCCTTACTCATTTCAAAGGTATAGGGTTCTCCCGGGTCGATTGTCCCAATTGCAGTAAAACGGCGACAGGCGTCTTTCTTTCCAAAGTGGTACGTTGGAGAGTAGTAGAGCAACCAATCTCCTTCGGACATGTATGTTAACGTGCCTATTTTCCCGTGGCAGACTTGTGCAAAGCTTCCTGTAACGCCTCTTTGAACATGCTCACGGGAAGCAACCCCTATCCAATATCTTGTCATCGATTCTCCCCAGACAGTTTATAGGCTCTGATTCTGTGTCCATCCGGGTCAAAAACAACAAAGGTGCGTCCGAAATCCATGTCTGTTGGTTTTTGGGCGATCATCGCGTGTTTTTTGCCCCACTGTTCATATAGAGCATCTACATCTTCGGCCGGAAAGCATATTTCCAAGGCGCCAGCAGGAGATTCAACTCGGGGCTCAGCTGTATATTTCGACCATAGGCCAAGCATCACGCCATTTTTGAGAGCAAACATGATAAATGTTGGGGATTCTTCGATGGGTTGCATTCCCAAAATTTCTTGATAAAAGAGGCTGCTTTTTTGAGGATTTGAGACGAAAAGAAGGATGAAGCCTAAGCTAGGTGTAAACATATAATTTCTCCTGGGTGAGCTATCAGGCCTTGAATTATACGCATACGTACTAAATTCGTCTACAGGCTTTCTTTCAGATCGAAAGCGAAGTGATGGCCAATGATCTTAAAACCGTGGTTGAGATAGAGCCGATGGGCATCATGGCGTTGAGGACCGCTGTCTAGGTGAACTTGGTCGCATTTTGCCTTCCTTGCCTCATCCATCACCCACTTCAACACCTTGCTGCCATAACCTTTGTTTCTTGTTGCAGTATCAGAGACAAGATCATCGATATAAAGAACCTTTCCCCAGGCCAGGAATTCCAATAACCTGAAACCAGCGAGAGCTTTTACCTGTCTATCGGCTTGGATGAATGCCAAACGGTATCCTTCTTCGATTTGACGTTGGACTTGGCTTACGAATGCTTGCTCAGAGGGAAGATGAGGACGGAGTTGGCGCATTACCTTGTAACAGGAGCGAATTTGTTCAACGCTCGTTGCCAGCTGCATTTCAGGAGTTAGGGCAGCTGCATCCATCTCTTGTTTCTTCATCTATAGATCTTTCAGAAGATTTTGGAATTTTCATCATTACAGCCGCCACTTCTTTAAGCACGGACCGATTTTCGTCTTGCTCGAATGGTCAGCTCTAAACCGATCGCATCTAAAACAGCAAGAAAGTTGAAAAAACGAGGATTACCTTTTAATGAAAGGGTGCGATACAGATTTTCTCTATTTAAATCTGCTTGATCGGCAAGCCATCCCATACCGCCTTTTGCTTCTGCGATATCGCGTAGTGCAAGCAGAAATACGTGAGGATCGTCATCATTTAAAGCCGCGTTGAGATATGCTGCTGCTGCTTCAGTTTTTTTGAGCTGCTTCAGAAGATGTTCTTTATAATTCTTAGCCTTAACCATGTTTCCCACTTTTTTTGAGAGAATCCTTATAAAGTTGCCAACACTCCTTCGCCTTTTTTATATCGCGTCCTTGAGATCTCTTATCTCCGGCGCATAAAATAATGACAACTGTATCTTTTAATTTTCCAAAATAGATTCTGTACCCGGGTCCCAGATGGATCTTTAGCTCAGAGAGGCCGTCACTTACCGGCTCGCAATCCCCAAAGTTGCCGAGGCGGACTCGGTTGATTTGAATCCGGACAGCTGCGCGGGCAGCCGTATCCAGCTTATTTTCTCATTGAAGATAAGGGATTTCCCGTTGTCGTTCTCAAAATACAGGACTTCTATATTCATGGGGCCAAAGTGTAGCATATTCGCTACAAATTGATCCACCCTATTCTAGAGCCGTCATCCTGCTACGTCGCAGTTGTAAATGTGCGAAAAGGGATAAATTTAACCTATTGATCACGAATCGCAGCTGCCCGTTCATGATGGACTATGCCTATGCACAAGCTCCTGGGCCCTTAGACATGCCTTCCAAGTTGAAAATTGGGGATTTGTCTCATCGGTGAAGTAGAGATTGTCGAGGCTGATCTTCTTCACCACTCCTGCCCGGTGGAACACATGCCATACCTCTTCGGTCAGCCCGCTGATAACGAGATAGCGCCCTGATGACTTCAGCGATTCGAAAAGGCGCAAAATGGCTAAGCACATCGACGCATCCATGTGATGGACATTGTTCAACCGAAGGACGATCGCCTGCACGTTCTTATCTTCGGCGACAGCTTCTAAAGCCGTTTGAAACACATCGGCAGTCGCAAAATACAGATCGCCCCCAATGCCGATGATCCGCACCTTTCTATGAACGTCGTCTTTAGGGTTCACGACACTCAATCTCCCCTTCGAATTAAAGGCGTATTCGACGAGATGGGGCGTGGCCGATTTTTTTAAGTAACTGCCAATCGAAATCACAATGCCGATGAAAAACGCGACATCGAGAGTAAAGATCAGGCAAGAAAAGAACGTGAGAAAAAACACCCAGGCATCCGCTCGGGTCGCCCGAATAGAAAATTTGATTTCATTCCAATCCATGAGAGTATGGACGGTGGCGATCAACAGGGCAGCCAAGGCAGCGAGAGGGATTTCCTTTACGAGCGGCCAGCAGAAAAAGCAGATGACCCCCGTAATGATGCCGCTGAAAACGGCGGCGAAACGGGTTTTAGCGTGAAGACGGACATTCAATGTCGTCCTCGTCGCGCTGCCCGAGGCAGGCATGGATCCTGTAACGAAAGAGAGAATGACGTTGCTGACACCTAAGGAGAACACATCCTGGTTGGGCTGGACGCTTTGTCCCTCTCTGGCCGCAAAAGCCCGGGAAATGGAAAAAACTTCGAGGATTGCCAGGAAGGAAAGAGCTAAGGCAGCCGGAAAAATTTTAGAGATCAGATCCAGATCTATGAACGGGAAGGTGGGCAGGAAAAAAGGTTCGGCGGGCAATTCGTAGTTGGCCAGAGTCATGATGCCCGAGATGCCGAAAAAATAGGCTAACCCTTTCGTCAGCAGAGTCGCCCCTATGATCATCAAGAGGGCGTTAGGCCAATTCGGCAGTCTGATGCGGAGAGCCAGCAAACATCCCAAGCTCAGAGCGCCAACGAGCAGCGTCCAACCGTGGATCTGCCCCAAATGGAGAAGTAAATACCACCCTTGAAAAAGAATCGTCAAGCTGGCATCCGATGGGGGAATTCCCATGAAGCTGAATCCTTGCGACACGGCGATCGCCACGGTAATCCCGGCAAAATAACCGAGAATCACAGGGCGGCTTACGAATTGAAGCAACTTGCTGACGTTGAAAAAAGAACTCCCGACCTGGATCAATCCCATTACGATAACGAATTGAGTCAAGACATGGAGGACCAGGGCATCGCGGGCTGGGCCTGCAACCGCGGGAAAATAGGTATGGAGGACATGGGCGATCGAAGTCTGGAGCAAGATTGCAATACCGGTACTTGGCCCTGAAATCAGCTGCCGCGACGATCCGAAAGCCGCTGAAAAAATGGTTCCGAAAATCGCGGAGAAAAGACCCGCGGTCGGGGGAAGGTCGGCGAGAAGCGAATAGGCGATCGACTGAGGGATCGTCATCAAAGCGACGGCCAAAGCGGCGGACAAATCGTCTCGAAAAATAGGAAGGGTGTATAGCTTCAACTCTTTGATGAATGGAGTGAAAGAAATGGATCCGGGGCGCGGAAGTCGCATGAAAAAACGAGTCCTCTACTCACTTTAGGAAAAAATCGGTTATGCGTCCATCGACTGTTCAAAAGACGCAGATCTCTTGCCTCTAAGCTCAAAAAGAAGCGGGCATCCTGTGAATGGAAAAGAGTCCCGGAGTTGGTTGATCAGGAATTTCTTATAAGTTTCCGTCATTAGATCAGGCTTGTTGACGAAAAGGACGAATTTCGGAGGATTCGATTCCGCCTGAGTGAGATAGTAAATCCGGAGCCGTTTTCCCCAGATGAGCGGAGGATGGTATTTCTGCACGCACGATTCGATGAACTTATTCAGAACTCCAGTTGTCAGGCGCAAAAAGCGCTGTTGATAAACTTCCCGAGTCAAAGGAAAGATCTTGTCCAAATTCCGTTTGGTCAGCGCTTCGATAAAGAGAGTCGGGCAGTGGGCCAGGAAAGGAGCCGCTTCCCGAACGCCGCGCATCGCATGCTCCATTCGCAAGTTTTGGATCAGATCCCATTTGTTGAATACGAGGATGCAGCTTTTGCCTTTCTCTTCGATCTCGGCTGCAATGCGCCGTTCTTGAGTGGTGAACCCTTCGAACGCGTCCAAAACAAGCAAGCAGACATCGGCGCGATCCACGGCTTCTTCGGTACGGATCGCGGCAAATTTATCGACCACTTCCTTTTCGCTTTTCTTGCGTCGGATGCCAGCTGTGTCGATCAGCAGGTATTTCTGTCCCCGGTGTTCAAACAACACGTCGATGGCATCGCGGGTCGTCCCCGCGGTCGGGCTGACGATCGAGCGCTGTTCGGAAAGCAGTTGATTCAAAAGCGTTGACTTCCCGACATTCGGGCGGCCGACAATCGCCACTTTGATCGCATCTGAGGGAACAGACTCTTCATCTTGTTTCGCCTCGATAGGATTCAGAGCCGCTTCCAAAAGCTCGGCAATTTGATGGCCTTGCATCGCTGAGATGCCCATCACTTGCTTGATTCCTAACCGTTGGAATGCCGCGACTTGAGTTTCCTCGCCCCATTGGTCGATCTTATTGACCGCGACGATCACAGGCTTCTTACCCTTCCTAAGTCGTTTCGCTAGCTCCTCGTCCAGATACGTCGGCCCTACTTGCCCGTCTACGACGAACAGGATCGCATCGGCTTCCTCGATCGCGACCTCTGCTTGGCGCTTCACTTCTTCGGCAAACGGGATTTTTCCAGACAGGTCAATCCCGCCGGTGTCGATCAGGAGAAAAGGGCGGCCGAATAAATCGGCTTGAGCGTAGAGGCGGTCACGGGTAATTCCCTCTGCCTCATCGACAATCGAGAGCCGTTTCTGGCAGATCCGGTTGAAAAGAGCCGATTTTCCTACGTTGGGTCGGCCCACGATCGCGATTTTTGGGAGCATAAACAACTTTTTCTAATTTTTGATGGAAAGCGCCAAAGAAAATATATCAAGAGTATACAAGATCTCAAAAAGAACTGCAAGTCTCGAAAACCCTATATGTGAAACAATTATTTTAAATATTTTAAAAAAAACAAAAACTATGGAAAAATATCAAACTTAAAAAGGAGGATTCCGTGTCAATTAAACCTTTATATCGTCTTACAGGGAACAGTGAATCCTGGGCATCTCACTGGACTGCAAAATCTAAGCCATTGTCTCCGAAAGCTGTTCCTGTTTCTGTCGTAAAAAACGCCCTGAAAGGCAACCAGTCCTTCGCTCCCGTTCCGCAGCCTAACCCGATTGATTCCCTCTCTCTCATTCTTCCAGATTTGAGCGCGTTCGATAGACCGCCACGATATCAAACGACGAGTAGAGCAATCCACTCGTTGAAAAAAACGCGAGGCAGAGCCCCAAGTGAATGCCCATCAACGCCTCCTCCTCGCACCACGGTTACAAATCCCGATACTCCCGAGCGTGAGATTCCCTCTCCCTTACGCGATAGCGTTGTCTTAAAACGACCCCATATTTATCACAACGCGGAAACCTTGCAAAGTCCTGATAAGATCTCTTCTAAATTCAGGAAAGACGTTAGAAAGTTAGAAAAAAGATTAAACGACAAACCTATGCATAGCCTCATTATCGGTGACTCGCCTTTAAAAAATGACGTCCGTAAAATCCTCGAGAGAGAGATTGAGCCTGATCGATACGGAATGTTTAGAGTCGCGGATTCTAATGGCGATCCCCGCGTTTGGGGAATGCATATCCACCCCCATCTCTCGCCTTCCCCATCCTCTCCTCCTACAGCCACTCTATATCCGGTTAAAGGAAAAGATATCGTTCCTTTCACAGGTTCCCAATTGAAAGACGAATGGGAGAGTTATAGAAAGGACAAAGAAAACCTAGAATCGCCTCCTTCTTTTTCCGAGCATGTAAAAAAACATGTGAGAGTAGAGAATGCGCAGAAGGTCAAGAAGCGGAAAAAATCGGTCGACAATGAGCCCGTTCTCGGCAGTAGATCTTTATTCTCGATATTTTCTCCCGCGCCTCTTTCCGATATCCAGCCAGTTGAGAAAGATGGAAACCAGGGCATCGACACTCCGCGAAAAAAACTTACAGGGAAGCAACGGGAAATCGCTCATGAAGAACCGCTACCTCTTGCCAAAAACGATGTATCGCAGTCAGGACAAAGCTCATCATCTCAGACAGAGCGACAGGTCCCTCTTCATGTGTTCTTTCCCGATGACGATTGAGAGCGGTGATGGTTCAGGCGCTACGAAAAAAATCTGAAGAAGCGGAAAATCGATAGAAGAATCTGTACGGTACATTCTTCCTCGCAACTGAGATAGTTGCTCTGCTCCTCGGCTCCGGTGATCAATCCGAGGAACCCTTCTAACCTGAGTTTTGGGTTCGATCCGACTCAGCCTCAAGGATCTATTCGCGATCTTTCGCACTTTTTTACTCATCCATAGCGCCTTCGGCTATGGATTTCACA
>Ga0105242_10003011_pt1 | contig 13169 bp, 14 predicted proteins | sample KBSM24metaG_FD_81521 | JGI IMG/M metagenome (GOLD analysis project Ga0105242, IMG submission 81521) | Miscanthus rhizosphere microbial communities from Kellogg Biological Station, Michigan, USA - KBS M2-4 metaG | ecosystem: Host-associated > Plants > Roots > Rhizosphere > Soil | place...
GAATAATACGAAAGCGGCGCATATTATCTATGCTCAAGATGTCCTTAAATAAGGGCTTTTCGGTAAGCTTACTAGTATCTAAATAATCCACCCGTAAGATCTGGGCACGGCGGGCAGTAGCTTGCTCTTCGTCGTAACGAGCATCTTGTGACATACCTCTATTAAACCACAAGCACCATGCTGCCGAAAGATGTACTTGGGATTATGACTAAGGAAAGTTAAGCTAGAGTGATGCGCACCATAGTTGTCGTTGCCCACGATATCCGCAGCACTCATAATGTGGGCTCTTTGCTACGCACCTGCGAAGGGTTAGGCGTCGACAAGGTTTATTTCACCGGCTATACGCCCTATCCTACAGAGCCAAACGACGAACGTTTGCCGCATATAGCCGAAAAGTTAACTCGACAGATCCATAAAACCGCGTTAGAGGCTGAAACGCTTGTACATTGGCAGCACGAAACAGATATAAACTCGCTCCTGGAACACTTGCAAAGAGATGGCTTCCAGCTAATTGCCTTGGAACAATCACCCAAAAGCACTCCGCTACCCGATTACACTCCACCCGAAAAGATAGCTCTGTTGCTGGGCCGAGAAGTAGAAGGCATAGAGCCAGAATTGCTGGCGCTGTGCGACATCACGCTAGAAATTCCCATGTTTGGCAAAAAAGAGTCGTTTAACGTCGTGCAGGCAGCTGCCATGGCGCTGTACCAATGCCGATTTGCGTGAAGCGATTCCGGTTGTGCTATAGTATGCATATAAGAGTTTAATTGGTAACAGAAACTAGCGCATAACTATGACGCTCACCAAAGCAAAACCCAAACGCCTACCAACGAACTACCGCAAGGTGCAGGGTGCCCACCATAAACAAGACGAGCATTACGCCAAGCATTATTGGCCCTATTTGCCTATCTTTGCCGCATTGACCTTAGGCATTGTGTTCAACCACCTTATTACCCGTAGCAGCCACGATGTACTCGGCTACGCCACCAACATCAGCAGCAACGTATTACTGGCTGACACCAATGCTGCTCGTAGCGGGCACCAAGAAGCCGCACTGGAGCTTAACCCACAGCTAACCGCCGCAGCTCAGGCTAAGGCCAACGACATGGCCAAGCGTGGCTACTGGAGCCATGTAACACCAACCGGGCAACAACCCTGGAGCTTTATAGACACCGCCGGCTATCAATACCTAGCCGCGGGCGAAAACTTGGCTTACGGCTTTGGCAGTAGCGACCAAGTAGTAGCCGCATGGATGAACAGCGCCGAACACCGCGCGAACATTTTAGACACCGACTACCACGACGTTGGTTTTGCTACCGCAAACGTAGCAAATTACCAGGGTCACGGCGCCGAAACCATTATTGTGGCTATGTACGCCGAACCAGTAAACCTAAACGGCGCAGCTGTCGTTGCGCCCACCAACACCATTACCACTGCCAACTTGACCAATGTTTCACAACCAGTTTCGCGCTTGCAGGTAATTACTGATTCGCGCTCGGCCCAATTGGTCGTGGCTGTGCTCTGTGGAGCAGCCCTAATGCTGTTCTTTGTCCGACACGCACTCGCCTGGCGCAAGGTACTGGTACGAGGCGAGCAATTCGTACTGCATCACCCGCTGTTTGATACGTTCTTGATTTCACTAGCCGCACTAGCGTTCCTGCTGTCGCATGTGGCCGGCACTATTTTGTAGATAGACTTGTCCCAACAAAATTATGATATTATGGACAACTATGAGCACTCCCCACGTCTATACTGTCGACGACATAAAAACATTTGAAACAAGAGGTCCCTGGCGGTCAAAATCGGGTGGCGAGCTGAACGTACTGTTTGCGCTGTCCAAAGATGAAGTTGCCGCCTTTTTGGACATGGACAATCCCGAATTTGACCACGTCACAGAAATGTCAGGGCATGATATCCGCGGCCTCCGCTCGTACACCGTCAGTGGTATTCAGAAAGATGCCGTTGGTGGCAAGGAGTGGCACGGAGTTCGCACTGAATATGTGCGCGCCGTGCAGGGCAGCGTACGGTGGGATTGTGCAGATTTCGCAGGCAATAAGCGTGAATATGTGTTAGATGCTGGGCATGCCGTAATGATCCCGCCGCACATTTTGCACACTTACACGGGGTTAGAAAACAACACGACCCTACAGGTCGTATGCAACACACTGTTCTTGCCGGATGAACCCACCACACACGATACTTACGATATTGCATCATTTCTTGAAGCTAGCCGACAAGCTAGAGCATAAGCGATATTTGACACATATTGACATAAGTGCTATAATATATAGGTTTCGTTGAGGTTTATTCCTCCGAAGCACCTTAACAGCTCTTTGTTGATTCTTGCAGGCTACTAGCACTCGTTGACGTAACGAGTTCTGATGGCCTGTAAGAAAAGGCACCCCATCTCGGAAAGAGGAAAAATGATACACGATGCTTTCGTGCTCCTGATCGGAGCCGTCATCGGCGCGACCGGCTTCTGGTTCGTCAGGAGGACGACCAGGCAGGCCGCTGCCGGCCAGTCGGTCGAGACCGTGATCGGCACGTTCGAACTCACGTTCGGAAGCACCGAGCTCGGACAAGGGGTTCTCATCAAGTGCCCGCGCGACTTCAACCAGCTCGACGAGCTGATGAAGCTGTACGCTGCGTACGCGAACCACCTCGGGATGGCTGGCGCAGTCGACATCGCGGGCGACACGCTCACTATCACCTCACACCGACGTCTGAGCCTTGGCACGGTCGCGGAAGCGCTTCAGTTCGCTGTCGACGACCTCGCCGACGCGGACGCCACCGAGAACTGACTGTGGTCGCCACCACATAATAGACGAAGATGTCTAGGTGGCATCGGTCGGATGTAACAAAGGGCTGCCGGAAGGGAGAGACAATGATGAGCGTTCACGCTTACCCAAAAATCTCTCTCTTCCCGGCATCTCCCAAGCAAAATAGCCATGCTATTTTATTTAGGAACTGTCGGGATACCCACAAAAAACCACTACTGCAAAACCACGTTGGCCGCACCAACCAGTGCCTGCAGACGTTCTAGTGATGCAGTATCGCTACTCATACGGGCGGGCAGTTTTATAGCCTGTTTTGCAGTATCGGGCCCCAACACTAGCACCACCTCACTATCACCCTGCTGTTCGTCTATGGTCAGCTTTAGCTGCGCCAACATAGCGTGGTCATCACTTTTTAATAACCGTATGTAGACACGGGTCGGCCGGTCTGCTGCCTGGACTTTTTCAGCGCCGCGATCTGCCTTGGCGGCCGCCACTGCCGTTGCCAGCGCGCTGCCTTTGCGTTTACCGGTTTTGAGTTCTCGCTGTTTGCGACCGGTTTCTTGGTAGGCCGCAGCCTGTTCGTGCGTGACCTCCCGGCCGTCGTCAACCAGTATTTTACATTCGTCAGTCATGTTGCCATCACGGTCTTTGGCGTTTATTTTACCACGCACGATTACCACGCGGTCTCGCTCCCACAGACCAATCGTTTGCTGGTAGGTGCTGGGGAACAGGATCAGTTCAGTTTCACCAAATTCATCTTCCACTTTCACAAAGGCCATTTTCTGGCCCTTTTTGGTCAAAATTTCACGGGCATCCGTCACCACGCCGCCAATAACTACCGCCTTGCCATCGTGCTCTGGTTTGAGCGTGTTCAGGGGGATGGTTTGTTCGGCTAGCAGCACACTAAAGGCCTCTAGTGGCTGCTGACTTAGATACAACCCCAGTAGCTCGCGCTCCCAAGTCAGCAGTTCCCGTAATCCCAGTTTTGCTGGTGCGGCATCTAGTTTAAGGGTTGGTTTAGTGGCCACGCCGTCATCTATTAGATTGCCAAATAGGTCAGTCTGCCCACTAGAACGTTCTTTTTGCAGACGCTGGCCGTAGGCCATAATCATATCTAGGTTATGGAGCAGCGTGGAACGGTCACCAAAGCGGTCAAACGCTCCGGCTTTTATAAGGCTTTCCATGGCCTTACGGTTACATACTCGAATGTTCACCTGTGAAATAAAGTCTTCTAGGCTGGTAAATTTGCCATTTTCGTCGCGAGCTTGGATAATCTCCTCGACCGCGCCGGAGCCTACGTTTTTAATGGCATTCATGCCAAAACGGATCTGGTTGGTGTCTTTCACTACCGCAAATTCGCCGAACGATTCATTGACATCCGGTGACATTACGTCCATATGCATCTTCTTACATTCCGATATTTCGATGCTTAGGCGGTCGGTGTCGTCGTAATCACTAGTCATTAGTGCCGCCATAAAGGCCGCGGGGTAGTGTGCCTTTAGGTAGGCAGTTTGGTAGGAGATGAGCCCGTAACAAGCGGAGTGCGACTTGTTAAAACAGTAGTCGGCAAAACCTAGCAGATCTTGCCAGAATTTTTCAATGACCGGTTTCGGCACACCGTTTGCCACGGCGCCATCTATAAACTTGATCTGCATTTTCTGCATCACATCCAGCTTCTTTTTACCAATGGCCTTACGCAGTGTGTCGGCTTCCCCACCGGTGAACCCACAGACGTCGCGGCTGATCTGCATCACCTGCTCCTGGTACACCAGCACACCAAACGTAGTACCGAGGGCTGATTTCATGAGCGGATGCGCATAGTTAACATCTTCTAGTCCGTTTTTACGGTGAATAAAGCTATCGGTCAGGCCAGCGCTTAAGGGTCCGGGGCGGTACAGTGCACCCATGGCAATCACATCGTTAAATTCAGTTGGCTTCAGTTCCCGCAAATAGCGCTTCATGCCACTAGATTCAAACTGGAAGACGCCCGTGGTGTCACCACGCCCTAGCAGCGCAAAGGTTTTTTCATCATCCAACGGGATGGCAGTTAGGTTCACGTCTACACCATATACACGCTTGATGATACGCAGCGTGTTCTTGATGATGGTTAAGTTGGAAAGTCCCAGGAAGTCCATTTTCAGGAGTCCCAACTCTTCTACCTGACCCATCGGGAACTGCACCGCCACGACGCCCTTCTGGGCCATTTCCAGCGGCATATAATTCACAATTGCCGACGGCGCAATCACCACGCCACAAGCGTGCACACCGTGGCTGCGCACCGTGCCTTCCAGTGCAATGGCCATATCGATTACCGCTTTAGACGTTTCGTTGGTTTCATATTCGTGCTTTAGGTCGGGGTCTTTGACAATGCTGACCTTGAGTGGAATGTGCCGACCCTGCACCGGTTGCGGAATGAGTTTGGCTACGCGATCGGCCTCGCTGTAGGGCACCTGCATTACGCGGGCTACGTCGCGCACGGCAGCCCGAGCAGCCATCCGACCAAACGTCACAATGTTAGACACTCGGTCGTGCCCATATTTGTCAGCACAATACTGAATCACCTCATCGCGACGCGTATCCTGGATGTCCACGTCGATGTCGGGCATGCTAATACGGTCCGGGTTCAAGAAACGCTCGAATAGTAAGCCATATTTCAGCGGATCTAGGTCGGTAATGTATAACGAATAGGCAATGATAGATCCGGCCGCACTACCTCGCCCCGGCCCAAAAATAATCCCCTGGTCTTTGCCCCAGTTAATAAAATCCTGCACGATCAGCATGTAGCCGTGTAATCCAATACCGTCGATGACACTTAGTTCATATTCGGCGCGTTCCAATACGTCTTTGGGTAGGCCCTCTTTTACCTGGGCAATGGTGAGGTTAGTTGCTTGGCCCCGTTCTATGTCTGCATAGCGTTCCGCCAAACCGCGATACACCAGCTTGTCCAGATACGTCTTTTCGGTTTCGCCCTCTGGCACGGGAAACTTGGGAATTAAAATCTTACCCAGTTCAATGGTGACATCGCAGCGATCGGCAATGGCTTTGGTGTTGGTAATGACCTCTGGGTGGTCTTTTCCCCAACGTTTAATAATTTCTGAGGGCGGTTCTACATGCAGTGGGTAGTTTTTCAGACTCATGCGCTTTTCGTCACTCAAAAACGCACCGGTACCAACACACAGCAAAATTTCGTGCGCGTCTTGATCGGAGTGCTTTAGGTAGTGCGCATCGCAAGTCACTACCACTGGAATATCTAGCTCTTTGCCAAGCTTGAGTACTTGTTCGTTAATATGCTGCTGTTCGGCACTGTGCAACGGGTTTTCGGGGTGACCATGGTCTTGGATTTCCAGATAGTACCGATCGCCAAAAATGCTTTTGTACCACTTAGCAATGTTGACGGCCGCTTCGTGGTCATCGTTTTTGAGCGCATTGCCTACCTCACCACCCATGCAGGCACTGAGCGCAATAATGCCTTCATTGTATTTCTCTAGCAGTTCGTGGTCGATGCGCGGAAAGTAGTACACACCGTGCAAGTTGGCCGTGGTACTCAACTGCATCAGGTTTTGGTAGCCCGTGTTGTTCATAGCGATCAAAATCAGGTGATAACGGTTTTTGTCTTTCTGCGGATCTTTGTCAGTGTGGCGACGAGCGGCTACGTATGTTTCTATGCCAATCAGCGGTTTTATCCCCGCCCCCGTAGATTCTTTATAAAATTCAATCGCGCCCGAAAGTGTCCCATGGTCGGTCATGGCTACTGCTTCCATGCCCGTTTCCTTGGCAAAGGTAACTAGCTCGGGGATCTTGGTCAATCCGTCGAGCAGGCTAAACTGCGTGTGATTGTGCAAATGCACATAATCGCTGGCCTTAAGCGCTGCCATAGCTTGTCTAAACCCCTGTCGTTACCCCTTGTCAGTTCTATCACTACAGTATAGCTTATAAACCACTAGCACGTCTGCAGCCAGCTTTACAACACCGCTTAAGGACCAACCGCATCTAGCACTGGCAGGCCAGTGGTTGAAGCGGGCTTAAATGAATCCACAAAGGCGTCCAACGATGCTACCGATATAACCGTTTTCGATTCGTTCGGCATCTGACAGGTAACGTACGTACCGCCCTTTACAAAGTTTATCTGATAGACGTTAATACGGCCGTAATCGATCCAATGGCACAGTCGGTATGACATGCCGCTCGCCGTGTGTCGCTGCGTGCAAGTTACGCCAACGCTCGTTGGGTCGTAATTGTGTAATGTAGTCATCGTGTCATGCCTAGCGTTAGTAGCTTTCAGCTCATCCACACTGTACACCCAATCGACACGACGAAAATCTAGTTCAATACGAACCGGGCTACCACCATAGCCACCACGGTCCAGGCGTTTTTGCCTAATGCTGACGCCAACGGGTAGCTGTGTCGGTTCGTAAAACTGAAAATCTACCTGATGCTGCACGTGGTCATACACTGCCCAGGGTAGCGCAATTACCAGCAAGACAACACCAAATACTACGCTGACACGACGGACGTTCATTATTTGCGGAGAAAATCGCGCAGGTGTTCAATGGCCTTAGTGGCGTCACCAATGGCTTTTTTAAGGTCTTTGTCGTTGGCCTCACCGTCGTGCAACGTGCTGAGCACTTCGCGAGCTTTTTGGCGCGCATCGTGACCACGCTCCAGGGCGCTTTTAACATCTTTGCGGTTACGGAATTCGGTCACCCGATCGGTGGCTTCATCGATCAAATCAACCAGTTCGGTGTGTAGTTTTTTAAGTTCCTTTTCGGCCGCGCCGTAGGTTTCGTAAGCCCGCTCTTTTATGGCTTCCCGCGTTTCTTTGCCGCTTTTAGGCGCTGTCAGCAATCCGACCAAATAGCCCACAACTGCAGTAATAGCTGCCCCAATTGCGAACTTCTTGGCCAAATCCTGTTTTTCGTGTTTAGTAGACTTAAACATAGCTGCTATCCCTTCCTTGATTTATTCAATGTACTTACGAACTGCATGATTAGTTTTAGCACACCGACCGCACCAGCGTTGCGCTTGAGCGTCTCGCCGATTGCCTCGGCGCTGTCTACCAAGTGTTCACCCTTAGCCACAATTTGTCGCAAGCTTTTTATAAGCTTAATAACGAGCGCTATGCTGATGATAGACAAAATCAGGAAAATACCGAGCAGAGAACTAAGCACAATAACCAAAACGTCGAAGGCTGTATTCATACCATAAATATACCACACTAGCGGGCCTGCAGAGCAGCCCAAGTTTTTAGCAGCTTACGATTTCAGTTTGGTCGCCAGGTAAGCGCGTAGTTCGGGGCCCAATTCTTCGTGCCCCAGTCCAAAATCAATCACCGTTTTTAGGTATTCTAGCTTGTCGCCCGTGTCGTAATAGGTACCGTCTATGTGCTGTGCGTAGAACGGATGCCCGTCGTTTATCATGGCTTGCATGATGGGCTGAATCATAAATTCGCCCTCTGACGGTTTCGAGGTGGCTTCTTCTAAATACGAAAATATCTCGGGCGTTAGTAGGTAGCCACTCACACTAGCCAGGTCCGACGGCGCAGCCGCTTTACCCGGCTTTTCTACGATATGTTCTACCTTCCACTGTCCCGGTTTTACTTCTTTGCCGGCTACAAAACCGTAGCGATCGTATTCACTATCACTAGCAGCAGTTTTACAAGCAAAAATACTACCGCCAGTTTGTTCGTGTAGCGCTATCAGTTGTTCAGTACGGCCCGGAGAGGCTACAAAAAAATCATCAGCATACGTGTAAATGAACGGCTCGTTGCCTAGCAGATGCGCGGCGTTCATAACAGGCGTAGCGTTGCCATATGGCCCCTTCTGACGCAGATAAATAAAATTCGCTAGGTTTGCTACGGCTTCAATTTGCTCAATGTAGTGCTGCTTTTTAGCCCCGCCCGCCCGCAAATTGTTTAACAGGTCTTCGTTGGGCAGATCAAAATGATCCTCTATGGGTCGCTTGTTGCTAGAGCCCACAATGATGATATCTTTGATGCCCGCCGCCACCAATTCCTCCACCACATACTGAATGATAGGCTTGTCAATGAGCGGCAACATTTCCTTAGGCAATGCCTTAGTTTGCGGCAAAAATCGCGTCCCAAAGCCGGCAGCGGCTATGACCGCTTTAGTTACTTTTGTCATTTATCCCTCCTGTCAAGAAAGTACGTACATCACTACACAGATCAGCATAAGTTGCATCGTCAAGTGTAGTCGTATCAAAAAATACCGTTTCACCAATCTGCAAAGGCGCATAACGCTCAGCCAACTCTGCATCAGAAAGCCTATTAATGGCATCAATGTGGCCTGGGTGTCGAGTATAGCTAGCCATTCTGTCGTCAAAACGACGCCGGCGCACATGGGGGTCTATGCGGCAATATATTTCAAGCATCTCTGCGCCAGTGGCAGTAACGACCCTGAACCAATCTGCATACGCAAACTGATGCACGAAAGCCGTTTCGACTATCACCCCCTGCTTCGCTTCCAAAAATAACTGCGCAGCCACACTCAACATGTTGCTAGAAATCTGTCCAAGCAAACCAGGCCATTTGGTGTCATCTACATTCAAAGTATCAAACAAGAACTCTTTAATATCATCTTTCCCAAGTGCGGGCAGCTTGAGGTCGGCAGCTAGGCGCTTTTTAAGGGTCGTCTTGCCTGCCCCAGGTTGACCGTTAATGAGTATAAGCTTCGGCTTTATAGTGCTTGTCATTGCCCCTACAGACCTAGCTGCTTTTTGATGAGTTCGGTCGCCAGGCCCGGGTTAGCCTTACCCTGGGACAACTTCATCACTTGCCCAACCAAGAAGCCGATGGCTTTCATTTCGCCATTCCGCACGTCTTCGGCGGCTTTGGGGTTTTCGGCCAATACTTGTTTGACGATTTCGGCAATGGCAGCTTCGTCACTAACCTGCAGCAGATTTTTAGCTTCGGCGATTGTTTCGGGATCGGCACCAGTCTTTAGCACCTCTGTTAGGACTTCTTTTGCAGCGGTGGAGCTTAGTTTGTTATCTTCAACCATCTGGGATAGTTTTATTAGGTTTTCGTCGCTAGCGCCCGTCTGTTGGCCATCTGTTGTAGTGGTGTCGTCATCGGACTGGGGCTGGAACAACCAAAAGGCTATACGCTTGGCGTGTGACGTGCCTGCGGCCTCGTAGATACGTTTGACGGCCATAGCCGTATCCGGTACGGCTACAATGTCGCTGGCAGTTTTGGCGTCTAGGCCCATCTCTGACAAAATCTTGCGGTAGTCATCTGGCAGCGCCGGCATGGCGGCCTTAATTTCGTCTAGGTAGCTCTGGTCTAGTACTATTGGCGGCAAGTCTGGGTCAGGCATGTAGCGATAATCATGCGCATCTTCTTTGGTGCGCTGACTGAAGGTCTTCTGGGCTGTGTCGTCCCACCCACGGGTTTCTTGCACGATGGGTTCGCCGTTTTCTAGCTGTTCTATTTGGCGATCGACCTCGTACAGTACTGCCTTTTCCACGCTGCGGAAACTGTTGAGGTTTTTGGACTCGGTACGAGTGCCAAGCTGGTCAGTCTTACTTACGGACACGTTGACGTCGAAGCGCATATTGCCGTAGTACAGATTTGCCTCGGAGACATCGGCGTATTTCATGCGCAGCCATAGTTCTTTGGCATAGGCTTTTGCTTCCGCCGCAGAATGCATGTCTGGTTCAGAAACGATTTCCAGCAGCGGCGTTCCGGCGCGGTTCAAATCTACCAAGCTGTAATCCGTGCCCGCTGGGTGGGTTGACTTGCCGGCATCGGCCTCCATGTGCGCACGAGTAATGCCAATGGTCTTTTTAGCACCATCCACTTCAATTTCAATTGAACCACCTAAAACAATCGGCTCATCGAACTGGGTAATCTGGTAGCCCATGGGTAAATCAGGATAAAAATAATGCTTGCGGTCAAACTTGCTAAACTTTTGTGGTTCAGAGCCGAGCGCGTAGGCAGCCCGACAAGCTAAACGCACAGCTTCCTCGTTTAAAACCGGCAGTGCACCGGGCAGGCCAAAATCTATGTGGTTTACGAGCGTGTTCGGGGCGGCTTCGCGGGCGTCGTTGTCGGCACCACTAAACAGTTTGGTGCGGGTTTTGAACTGCACATGGCACTCTATGCCAATGGTAACGGTGTACTGCTTGCGCACGTCAGGATCGATCATTTTAGGGCTCCTAGGTCTTTCAAACCAGCTCGCAGGCCCATCAGCGCTTCCTTAACATCGCGCTCTGTAAGCTTGACGTTGCTTTCGTGCACCAGCCGGTTGCGCAATTTGTGACCAAACCAGACACCGTCGTTATCGGCAATTTCGTGCTGCGCGGCTACCAAGCGTTCGCCCATGGTTTTGCCTTTATATTTCAGCTTTTTTAGCACGTCGTCTAGTAGTTTGTCGGCATCGATGATTGCCAATGGCCAGGTAGATTTATCTTTGCAGAGTTTTTGCAAGGTTTGCCATTGGTCTTGGTAGTAGTCTTGGTTGAGTTTTTTTGGTCGGCGCTTTAGCAAAAAGCTGGTGCCAAAAATGACGAGCAGCAGCACTACAATAGCCGCAGCGGCTAGATAAGTCTGATTGTTCATGCTAGAACTCCTTCGGCGGCTTTAGCTAGTTCCAACAGCGAACGGTCGTGTTTTTGCGGGGCCATCAACTGTAAGCCTACTGGTAAGCCATCACTTAAGCCACAGGGAATGCTAATGGCCGGGGCACCAACCAAGTTAGCGGCTACGGTCATGATATCTGCCAGATACATCTGCAAAGGATCATTAGCATTCTCCCCGATCTTAAAAGCTACCATGGGCGCTGTTGGCCCTATTAGTAGCTCCACGTCCTGAAAGACAGCCTCAAACTCTTGAATAAGTTTTGTGCGAATAGTCTGTGCCTTTTTGTAGTAGGCATCGTAGTAGCCGCTACTGAGCACGTAGGTGCCGATCATGATACGCCGTTTAGCCTCTTTACCGAAGCCTAAGCCACGTGATTTTTCATAACTTTGGGCTAGATCCTTCGCATCTGGATAGCTATAGCCAAACCGCTGACCATCATGACGAGCCAGGTTGCTACTGAGTTCTGCTGGCACCAAAATGTAATAAACTGCTAGTGCTAGTGAGATCGACGGCAAGCTGACTTCACACACCTCGGCGCCCGCCTGTTTGAGCGCTTCGATTGCCTGCTCAATACATTTGCGGACTCCTGGCTCCATGCCATCACCCATGTATTCTTTGATGATGCCAATTTTTTTACCTTTTAGATCAACATCGCCTAGCACGTAGCCAGCTGGATCTCGCTCGATTGTGGTACTATCGAGCTCGTCTCTGCCTGCCATTACATCAAGTACTACCGCAGCATCCGCAACAGTGCGTGTAAGCGGCCCCATGCAATCGGTACTGCTAGCCATGGCCACCACGCCACTGCGGCTTACTAGGCCGTAAGTTGGCTTATAACCGACGACTCCATCAAAACTGGCGGGCAGACGTATTGAACCTCCGGTGTCACTGCCTAATGCAAATGGCGCCAGATCCAAGGCCACAGAGGCCGCCGAACCACCAGACGATCCTCCGGCTACTCGCGTCTGGTCGTAAGGGTTCTTGGTAGTAAAGAAGTCGGAGTTTTCAGTAGAACTACCATGAGCAAAAGCGTCTAGATTGGCTTTGGCAACACAAATGGCGCCTTCAGCTTCTAGTTTTTCTATAACGGTAGCCTGATAGGGTGCAGTGAAGCCTTTTAAGATGTTGCTTGCGGCAGTGGTTTCGGCTCCGAACACCAGGTAGTTGTCCTTCGCTATAAATGGCACACCGGCCAAACGACCGGCAGGTTTGCCTTGTGCAACCATTTCATCGATTGCTTTAGCACGTTCAAGGGCACGCTCGGCTGTAACTGCGATAATAGCTTTGTAGTCTTCCTTTTCGGCAATAAGCTGTAGTGATTTCTCAACCAGGTCGGCGGCCTTAAGCTCGCCCTTGTTTACCTTGGCTGCTAGTGTGGTAATTGGTTCCCAGACCCGGCTTGCAGCCGAGGAATTTTCTTCGAAAATTCCGCTCATTACGCGATCATCCTTTTTACTTTCAGCAAGTTGTCCTGTGTCTGTGGTACGTTTTTCAGCAGGTCTTGCGGCGCATAGCCGTAATCTTTTACTTCGTCTTTTCGCATGATGTTCGTAAGGCCAGTTACCTGGTTAGTCGGCTTAAGTCCGCTGACATCAACACTCGAAAGCTGCTCTACATACTGCAAAATAACACTCAGCTCTTCGCTGAACTCGGTTACTTCGTCGTCACTTAAACTAATGCGCGCTAGCGAAGCAAGCTTTAATACATCGTCCCGTGTTAGTTTTGCCATTCCCTACAGTATAAAAGAACGCTCCAGAAGAATCTAGGGTTCATGACTTTACAAAGTGCAAATGCAC
>Ga0105242_10003012_pt1 | contig 13167 bp, 14 predicted proteins | sample KBSM24metaG_FD_81521 | JGI IMG/M metagenome (GOLD analysis project Ga0105242, IMG submission 81521) | Miscanthus rhizosphere microbial communities from Kellogg Biological Station, Michigan, USA - KBS M2-4 metaG | ecosystem: Host-associated > Plants > Roots > Rhizosphere > Soil | place...
AATCCGATAAATCTCGGCAACGCGAGCGCCGAAGAAATCGAGGTTCGTCTTCTCGTACTCCACCGGCCCGATCAGCTCGTTCTTCGCGCTCGAGATGCGGTTCAGGATCGAGCGCGGCGGAAAGGCTTCATCGTTCACGTTGAGCTCGCGCATGCAGCGGCGGATGAGCGTGAGCTGGTCGGCGGTGTCGTAGACGGCGAACGATTTCGTGTAGCCGAGGCGGTCGGCGTAGCGGCGCAGGATGCGGAGCGAGGTGGAATGGAAGGTGCCGATCCACGGGCGATATCCACCGGCCGGCGGCACGAGATGATCGACGCGGCCGAGCATCTCGTTCGCGGCCTTGTTCGTGAACGTGACCGCGAGAATGTTCTGCGGCCGCACCCCGAGCTCGCCGATCAGGTAGGCGATCCGATACGTGATGACGCGCGTCTTTCCCGAGCCCGCGCCCGCGAGGACGAGCAAAGGTCCGCTTCCGTGGGTGACTGCTTCGCGTTGTTGAGGATTGAGTCCGGAGAGATCGAGCATTGTGGCGGGGCGCAGTTTAACAAGCAGATGGCGGATGGCGGATGGCAGAAGAGAGACCCGTCGTCGTTTCTTCTTCCGCCGTCTGCCATCCGCCATCTGCCATCCATGGTGGAAGGGCGGGCCCTCCCCCGGTGTTACACTGGCCGCGCTTCGTCCTTCCCTGGAGGCTCTTCAATGTTTGGATCGTTTGGGTTACCGGAACTTCTCGTCATTCTCGTGATCGTCGTCGTGATTTTCGGCGCGAGCAAGCTGCCTCAGCTCGGCCGCGGCCTCGGCGAAGGAATCTCCAATTTCCGCGACGGTCTCAAGGGGAAAGACGATAAGGCGCTGCCGAAGGGCCCCGAAGACAAGTAGTGCCGGCTCACAAGTGGCTCATCACGGGCGCCGGCGGCATGGCCGGCACCGATCTCCGCGACGAGCTGCTCCGGCGCGATGAGAACGTCGTCGCGCTTTCGAAATCCGATCTCGACATCACCGACTCCCGCATCGTCAGCGATTGCCTCGCGGAGCATCGTCCGTCGATCATCGTGAACTGCGCCGCGTATACGAAAGTCGATCTCGCGGAGCAGGAAGAGAGCACCGCGAACGCGATCAACGGCTCGTCGGTCGAGCTGCTGGCCGAGGCGGCGAATGAAGCGGGCGCGCTGCTCGTGCAGATCTCGACGGACTTTGTCTTCGACGGCCGCAAACGCGACCCGTACGACGTCACCGACACCACCGCTCCGCTGTCTGCCTACGGCCGCTCGAAACTCCTCGGCGAGGTCGCGGCCGGGCACGCCGCGAAGCGGCTCATCATCCGCACGTCGTGGCTGTTCGGCGTGCACGGGCCGAATTTCGTCGAGGCGATCCGCAACCAGATTCGAAAGGGAACGAATCCGCTGCGCGTGGTCGACGACCAGCGCGGCCGTCCGACGTACACGCCCCATCTGGCGAACGCGATCATCCGCCTGGCGCTGCAGGACGTGCGCGGGGTCGTCCATTACGCGGACGAGGACGAGTGCACCTGGTTCGATTTCGCGCGCGCGATCGTGGAGGAAAGCGGCGCGGACGTGACGGTGAAGCCGGTGACGTCCGAGGAGTTTCCGCGCCCCGCCACCCGTCCCGCGTACTCGGTGCTCTCGACGGAGCGTTACGAGCGCATCACGGGCGTGCGTCCGGAGTCGTGGAGGGAGGGGCTTCAGGAGTACCTCTCACTGCGTTCATGAGGAACTCCACGTTCCCTTCGGCACCTTTGACCGGGCTCTCGATCACGCCCCTCACTTCGAACCCGATCTCGCGCGCAAAGCTCACGATGCCGTCGACGGCCGCCTGACGCTTCGCCTCGTCGCGGACGATTCCGCCTTTGCCCACCTCGTGTTTTCCGACTTCGAACTGCGGCTTGATGAGCGCGACGAGCTCGCCGCGGAGAAACGTGGCCACGGCGGGAAGGATCAGCCGCAGCGAGATGAATGAGACGTCGATGGACACGAGCTCGATCGGCTCATCGAAGTCGGCGGCGGTGAGATTGCGCGCATTCACTTTCTCGCGATTGACGACGCGCGGATCGCTGCGCAGCGAGACGTCGAGCTGCCCGTAGCCGACGTCGATCGCGTACACCTTCGCCGCGCCATGCTTGAGCAGGACGTCCGTGAACCCGCCCGTCGAGGCGCCGATGTCCGCGCAGACTTTGCCCCGCACGTCGATCGCGAGCTCCTTCAACGCATGCGCGAGCTTCATCCCGCCCCGCCCGACCCAGGGATGCTCGAGCTCCGCGACGCGAAGCTCGTCCTCATCCGCGACGCTCGCGCCGGCCTTGTCGATGAACTCCCCGTTCACCAACACGCGCCGGGCCATGATCAGCGACTGCGCCTTCGAGCGCGTGTCGACGAGCCCGCGCTCGACGAGAGCGACGTCGAGGCGCTGTTTTTTCATTCGTTGACGAGGATGAACCCTTCCTGCTTGAAATGGTGATCGTTCGTGAGCACGTGCTTGATGCCGAGTCGAAGCATGATCCTCATCGACATGCAATCGACGAGCGAATACTCCTTGTCGAGACGGCGCTCGTACATTTCAAGTGCCTCCAGGAACAGCCCGCGAGACAGAGGTAGCGTGGTGTAGCGGCGATTGGCGATGACCTTACGCGCGAATGCCGCGGTCTCTCTCCGCCAGAACTCTCCGTAACTGGAGAAGAACGTCAGCAGTTCCGTCAGCACGCCATCGTGAGTCACAAACGAGGCATCGTTCAACTGTCGCGCGGTGTGAAGCGCAAAACAATGATCCGGGTCGGCTTCATGCAGCTGCGCGATGACGAACCACGTATCGACGAAGTAGAGCGGCGGCATCTACTTCGCGGTCACGGGCCGTCGCACACCATAGACGACCTCATCGATCTGATCGCTCGTCGGCAAATCACGGAAGGCGTCCGGCGGAGCGGTGTCTCTGATTTCCGCGAGAGCGTCGGCCAGATCACCGATGGTCATGTACTTCGGCACGAGCTCCCGCACCCGCTTCGCGATCCCTTCCGGGTGCAGGTCGTATTGCGCGCGCAGAACGTCCTGTGCGCCGTGGTGTACGTACTCGTCGGGGATGCCGATGCGGTGGAAGCGGACGTTTTCGATTCCGAGTTGCTCGCAGCGCTCCGCGATCGCGGAGCCGAAGCCGCCGGCGAGGGAGCCTTCTTCGACCGTGATCACGAACGAGTGCGGTTTGCAGTACTTCGTGATCAGCTCATCGTCGAGCGGCTTGATGAAGCGCGCGTTGATGACCGCGACGTTGATCTCTTCCCTCGCCAGGATCTCCGCCGCTTCCACCGCCGGCCACACTTCGTTGCCGATGGCGAAGATCGTCGCCGCGTCGCCTTCGCGCATTACTTCGCCCTTGCCGATCGGGAGCGAGTGGATCTCCGGATCCATCTGCACGCCCACGCCGTTGCCGCGCGGGTAGCGCAGCGAGGTCGGATGGCCGGTCTCGAACGCGGTCTTGAGCATGTGCCGCAGCTCGTTCTCGTCTTTCGGCGCCATGCAGACCATGTTCGGAAAGACGCGCAGGTAGGCCATGTCGTAGATGCCGTGGTGGGTCGGGCCGTCGGCGCCGGCGATGCCGCCGCGGTCGAGGCAGAAGACCACCGGCAGGTTCATGATCGCCACGTCGTGGAAGATCTGGTCGAACGCGCGCTGCAGGAACGTCGAGTAGATCGCCGCCACCGGCTTCATTCCCTGCGTCGCCATGCCGCCGCAGAACGTCACCGCGTGCTCTTCGGCGATGCCGACGTCGAACATCCGGTCGGGAAAGACCTTCGCGAACTTGTCGAGGCCCGTGCCGTCGGGCATCGCCGCCGTGATGGCGACGATCTTCGGGTCGTGCTTCGCCAGCTCGATCAGCGCTTCCGCGAAGACCGCGGTGTAGGTCGGCGCCTGCGGCTTGTCCGACTTCTTCACCTCGCCGGTCACGATGTCGAACGGATTCACGCCGTGCGACCAGATCGGCTTATTCTCCGCCGGCACATAGCCTTTGCCCTTCTTCGTCAGCACGTGCACGAGGAGCGGGCCGTCGTAGTCCTTGTTCTCTTCGAACACGCGCAGCAGCATGTCGAGGTCGTGGCCGTCGTAGGGGCCGAGGTACTTGAAGCCCAGCTCCTCGAAGAGCGTGCCCGGCACGACCATGTGCTTGAACAGCTCTTCCAGTTCGGACGCCGCCTCGTGCAGCTTCCCGCCGATCAGGGGGATGCGATCGATCACGCCCTTGGCGAGATCCTTGAGCTGAACGTAGCGCTTTCCCTTGATGATCTGGTTGAGATAGCCGGACATCGCGCCGACGTTCGTCGAGATCGACATGTCGTTGTCGTTCAGGACGAGGATCATCTTGCTCTTGAGATGGCCGGCCTGGTTGAGGCCTTCGAACGCGAGGCCGCCGGAGAGCGCCCCGTCTCCGATCACGGCGACGACGCGATAGTCCTCTTTGCGGAAGTCGCGCGCCTTGGCGACGCCGAGGGCGGCGGAGATCGACGTCGACGCGTGTCCGGCGTTGAAGACGTCGTACTCGGACTCTTCCCGTTTGCAGAATCCGGAAATGCCGTTGTGCATCCGGATGGTGTTGAAGCGGTCGCGGCGGCCGGTGATCAGCTTGTGCGGATAGGTCTGGTGGCCGGTGTCGAAGACGATCTGGTCGCGCGGCGTGTTGAAGACATAGTGCAGCGCGAGCGTGAGCTCGACGATGCCGAGGTTTCCGCCGAAGTGGCCTCCGATGCGCGAGACGGTGTCGATGATCGTGTCGCGGATCTCCTGCGCCACCTGCGGAAGTTGTTTGCGATCGAGCTTGCGTAGGTCGTGCGGCGTGTCGATCGAGTCGAGTAGTCGAGACATGGTCGTTGGCCCCTCGCGCCCTTCAGGAACGGCGCTCGCAAATGTAACGCGCGATCGGCGTGAGGTAATTCACAGGGCCGGCGATCATATCAGCGTTCTCCGCGGCCACTCCGAGCAGCCGTTCAACTTCCGCCCGTGCACTCTCCACGCCGAGAAGCGCGGGGAACGTCAGCTTTCCCTGGGCGACGTCCTTTCCGGCGGTCTTGCCTAGTGTCGCAGAGGACTCTTCAATGTCAAGTAGATCGTCCACGATCTGAAAGGCGAGACCGAGGGCATCGCCGTAGCGGCGGAGGGCGTCGAGGCTCTCCTCGCTCGCGCCGCCGAGGAGTCCGCCCAGGACGACCGAGGCGGTGAAGAGCTTCCCCGTTTTGTTGCGGTGGATGAAGTGCAGCTCGCGGATGAGAGCGTCGCGATCGTCCGAACGCTCTTGCGCGCGCTCGGCGACGATGTCCGCGACCTGCCCGCCGATCATGCCGGTCGAATCGACCGCCGTCGCGACCTCGCGCAGCGCGCGCACCTGCCGCGCCGCCTCGACTCCCGCGATCGGTTTTGCGAGCCACGCAAAGGCCTCGGTGAGCAGCGCGTCGCCCGTCAGGATCCCCATCGCCTCGCCGTACACCACGTGCGTCGTCTTCCGCCCGCGCCGCAGATCGTCGTTGTCGAGCGGCGGCAGATCGTCGTGGACGAGCGAGTAGGTGTGAATCAGTTCCAATGCGCAGATCGGAACGAGCAGCGCGTCGAGACTCGCCCCGCACGCCTCGGCGGCCGCGATCGAGACGATCGGGCGGATGCGCTTTCCGCCGCCGAGCACCGCGTAACGCATCGCCTCGTGAATGACGGCCGGGGGTGTGTCCGCCGGCGGGAGCGCCGCGTCGAGCGTGCGGTCGACGAGCGCGCGGCGGGACTGCAGGTACTCGTTGAGATTCACTCCGGCGCGGTTCCCTCGTCCTCGTCGAGCAATTCCGCCGCTTCGAACGGCTCCGTCACCGGCTGCCCTTTCGCGTCGGCGAGAATCGTCTCGATCTTCTTTTCGACTTCCTCGAGACGCTGGTGACAGAAGCGCGAGAGACGAATTCCTTCCTCGAACAACTGCAGCGATTCGTCGAGCGGCAGCTCCTCGCCCTCGAGCCTCTGCACGATCTTCTCGAGCTGCTGAAACGCCTTTTCGAACTCGTTGCTGCGCGCGCGGGCGGCCATCGCGCGGAGGTTATAGCATTCGTGTCATCCTGAGCGAAGCGAAGGACCCCCGGCGTTCTTGCACCGCGGGTCCTTCGGCGTCTTCGCGCCTCAGGATGACAGGGGTTCCGGCCACACGCTCTCCACCCCCAGCGTGCGCGCGTCGACGGTGCACTCGAGGCGTCCTTTTTTCACCTGCACCTCGATGCGCTCGCCGACGTGCACCTGATTCGAGTCGAGGATCGGCTTGCGCCGGCGGCGGGTGCGGGAGAACGCGATCGCGTAGCCGCGCGAGAGGACGGAAAGGGGAGAGACGGCACTCAGCGTCGCCACGAGCGCTTTGAGGCGCTGGCGCTCGCGCGCGATACGCGCGGGATAGGCGGCGAGCGGCTCGTCGCATGCGGCCAGGCGGCGGCGCATCGACTTCGCGTGCACGTCGAGCAGGCGGAAGAGCGCGAGGCGGCGGCGTTCGAGTCGTTCGCGGGCGAGGGCGATGCGGCGGGGCACGAGGCCGAGACGGTCGGACGATGCGAGATGGCGCAGCTCGTGGCGGTAATTGCGGACGCGGCTCTCCAGGATGTGCCGCACGCGGCGGGTCATGCCGTCGAGCTGCAGGCAGATCTCGCTCTTCGCGCGAATCACGATCTCCGCGGCGGCGGAGGGCGTCGGCGCGCGGAGGTCGGCGACGAAGTCGCAGATCGTGAAGTCGGTCTCGTGTCCGACCGCGGAGATCGTCGGGATCTCGCACGCCGCCACGGCGCGGGCGACGATCTCCTCGTTGAAGGCCCACAGGTCCTCGAGCGACCCTCCGCCGCGGCAGATCAGAACGACGTCGTGTAGCTTCCAGCGTGAGAGATGACGCAACGCGGTCGCGACCTCGCGCGCGGCGTTCGCGCCCTGCACGCGCACCGGATAGATGTGCAGCGTCAGACCGTCGTGGCGGCGGCCGAGGACATTGAGGACGTCGCGGATGGCCGCGCCGGCCGGAGAGGTGACCACGGCGATCCGCTGCGGCAGCATCGGAATCGGTTTCTTGCGACCGGCGTCGAACAGTCCTTCTTCCGCGAGGCGCTTCTTGAGCTGCTCGAACGCGAGCTGGAGCGCGCCGAGGCCCGCGGGCTCCGCGGCCACGGCATTGAGCTGAAACTCGCCCTTCTGCTCGTAGATCATCAGCCGGCCGCGCACGATCAACTGCAGACCGTTCTCGATGCGGAAGCGCAGGAATCGCGCGCTCGTCGCGAACAGCACGATCCGGATCTGCGCGCGCGCGTCCTTGAGCGAGAAGTACAGATGTCCGGCCGACGACCGGGTGAAGTTCGTGACTTCGCCCTCGACCGAGATGTCGTTGTAGCGGAAGAGGTCGAGGTTGACCTGGCGAATCAATTCGCTGACGGAGTAGACGCGCGGTTCGGGCATGGCGGAATGATAAGAGTCCGTTGAGTCCGCTATCTCCGAATAACTAGGCACCCATTTTGCCCTCATCCGTAGCGACGGCCACGCGGGTGGCCCAAGATTTAGGAGAAAAAATATGAAAAAGCTGATGCACAACACCGTGGCCGCGGCGGGGATCGCGGCGCTCCTTCTCATCGGCGCATGCGCGCACCACGACAATCTCGCTGAGAACAATGATGTGACCGAACTGCGTCCGGAGTCCTCGGGTCAAGCGGCGACGGTCGCGCCGGCACCTGGTCCGGTCAAAGTCGACAGCGACGGCAACATTTACTCGAGCAGCGCCTCTCCCGGCCAGGGGAATGCCTCGGCGGTCGGCACCAACACCAACGTGAACATCGTTCCGGACAAGAGCTCGGTCAGCGTTTCGACGACCGAAGTAACTCCGACGGTGACGGAGACCACGACCATCGAGACCGCGCCAGTCGTGACCGAAACCACAACGACGGTCGAGACCACGCCGGTCGTGACCGAGACCACGACGACTACGGTCCCGATGACCTCGTCCACACAGGAAACTACGACCACCACGACTGAAACGACCCCCGCGCGCACTCGTCTGCGCAAGGACTAGAGTCACCCGCTGTCGTGTCGTGTGTCAGCAGAGGGCGCGGGCAACCGCGCCCTTTGTTTGTTGGAAGCAGAGGGCAGATGGCGGAAGAACGAGTCTTCTTCTGCCGTCTGCTATCTGCCATCCGCCCTCTAGTCATCGATGTCCGTCAGCGGTCCTTCCGCGCGGCCTTCGATGAACTGGCGGACAATCGGATTCGTGGACTCCTGGAACTTTTCCGGCGTGCCCTGCTCGATGATCCGGCCGTCGTAAAGCATGGCCACGCGGTCCGCGACCTTGAACGCCACTTTCATATCGTGCGTGATCGTGACCGTGGTCGTACCGAGCTTGAGGTCCATCTCGCAGATCAGCTCCGCGATGATGTCGCTGATGACGGGATCGAGCCCGGTGGTGGGCTCGTCGAAGAGGAGGATCTCCGGCTTGAGCGAGATCGCGCGCGCGAAGCCGACGCGGCGGCGCATGCCGCCGGACAGCTCCGACGGCCGCTTCTTCTCCACGCCGTGCAGGTGGACGTCCTCGAGGCATTCCTCCACCCGCGCCCGGATCTCGTCTTCCTTCATCTTCGTGTGCCGGCGCAGCGGAAAGGCGATGTTCTCGTAGACGTTCATCGAGTCGAAGAGCGCGCCTTCCTGAAAGGCCATCCCGAAGCGGCGGCGGAACTGATTGAGCTCGACCTCGCCCATCGTCGTGATGTCCTCGCCGTCAACGATCACGTGCCCGCGATCAGGCTTCAGGAGCCCGATGATGTGTTTGATCGTGACGCTCTTGCCCGTCCCCGATCCTCCGACGATGACGACCGTCTCGCCGCGCTCGATGTCGATCGACATGTCGCGCAGCACCTGCTTGCCGTCGAAGCTCTTGTGGAGGTTGTGCAGTTCGATGAAGGGCATGCGCGGGTCAGAACAGAATCTTCGTCAGAAAGAAATCGCTCAACAAAATGATCAGCGACGCGCTCACCACCGCATTCGTCGTCGCCCTTCCCACTCCCTCCGCGCCGCCGGTGGTGTAGTAGCCGCGGACGCAGCCGGTGAGGGTGAGGATCAGGCCGAAGACCGCGGCTTTGACCAGGCCGCTCCAGACGTCGTTCAGCGCGAGAAACTGATACGTGTTCTGCTGATAGACGACCGGGTTCGTGTGCATCAGCTTCACGGCCACGATGTAGCCGCCGTAGATGCCGAGGAAGTCGCCGATGACGGTCAGGAACGGGAGCATCACCGTTCCGGCGATGACGCGCGGCACGAACAGGTACTGCACCGGCTCGGTGGCGAGCGCCTTCAGCGCGTCGATCTGCTCGGTCACCTTCATCGTGCCGATCTCCGCGGCCATCGACGAGCCGACGCGGCCGGTGACCATCAGTCCGACCAGCACCGGCGAGAGCTCGCGCAGCATGGCCAGGGAGACGACGCTGGCGACGAACTGCTCGGCGTGCACGCGCCGGAATCCGATGAACGTCTGCAGCGCGAGGACCATCCCGGTGAACATCGACGTCAGGACGACCACCGGGATCGAGTCGACGCCGACGCGCACCATCTGGCGCAGCCACTCCCGGCCGTCGAACGGCCGGCGGAACATCCACTTGATCGTGCTCCGGAGAGCCTCGAACCAGAGTCCGGTCTGTTCGAAGAGGCGGATGAAGGTGAGGCCGATGCGCTCGAAGATGGCGGTCATGCGTGATGAAAAACACGCGGCACACGCGCGCTAATGTCGCAGAACACTTCGTACGAGATCGTATCAAGTTTCGCGGCCAGCTCTTCGACGGTGATCTCGTCGTCCTGCTGCCTGCCGAGGAGGACGACTTCGTCGCCATAGGCGGCATCGGGGATATCGGTGACGTCGATGGTGACGAGATCCATCGACACGCGCCCGACGACGGGCGCACGCCGCCCGCGCACGAGCACCTCGCCGCGATTCGAGAGGAGGCGGTTGTAGCCGTCGGCGTAGCCCACCGGCAGCGTAGCGATGCGACTCGCGCGCCTGACTCGGAACGTGGTGCCGTAACCGATCGCGTGACCGGGCGGGAGCTCCTTGAGGCGCGCGATCTCGGTACGCCAGCGAAGTATTGGCTCCAGACGCGGGGAGTCGCGATCGAGAGGTGCGGCGCCGAACAACACCAGTCCCGCCCGAACGTAGTCGCCCGGCTGCACGAGTCCGCGCATCGTGGCGGCGCTGTTCGCGACATGGTGCAGCGGCGCGTCGATGCCGGCTTGGCGCAGCGTTTCGACGAGCGTGCGGAAGCGCGCAATCTGTTCGTCCGTGAATGGATCGTTCACGTCGCCTGCGTTCGCGAGATGCGTGTAGATCGCCTCGAGATGCAGCCGCGGCGCCGAGCGGATCAGCTCCGCCACGCGCGGCAGCTCGCTCTCGACGACGCCCATGCGTCCCATGCCGGTGTCGAGCTTCAGATGAATGCGCACGTCGCGCTCGCGCGCGACCGCGGCAACGATCTCCAGCTCCTCGGGGCCGGGAACGCCGAGCGTGATGTCGTGCTCGACCGCAATCCGTACGTGATCCGCTTCTTTCAAGGGTCCAAGGACGAAGAGCGGCAGCGTGATTCCGGCGCTGCGCAGCTCGAGCGATTCCTCGAGCAGCGCCGTCGCGATCATGGCCACGCGATCCGGCGCACAGCGCCGCGCGAGCTCGATCGCCCCATGCCCCTCGGCGTTCGCCTTCAGCACCGCGATCAACCGCGAGCCCTGCGGCAGCCGCGCGTTGACCGCGCCGAGGTTGCGGTCAAACGCGGCGAGGTCGATGTCGGCCCAAGTCGGACGGATCGGCGGGCGGATCGGCGAACTCATACCGAATACACATGCAAATTCTGTCCGTTCATCGGACGCGAACGCTCGGAGGCGAGAAAAAGGATCGTCTCCGCGACTTCTTCGGCGGTCATCTCCGCGGGCGCGCCGCCGCTCGCGGCGGCCCACATTTCGGTATCGACCGAGCCGGGGCTGACGCAGTTCACCCGGATGCCGTGCTCCTTCGTCTCCACCGCCAGCGCCTCGGTCATCGAGATCACCGCGGCCTTGCTCGCGCAATACGAGACCCATCCCGGAAACTTTTCCGGACCGGGGACGCCGGAGATCGACGAGACGTTCACGATCACGCCGGCGCGGCGCTCGAGCATCGACGGCAGCGCGCGGCGGCAGGTGAGGAACGCGCCGCGCACGTTCACCGCGAACATCCGCTCCCATTGCTCGAGCGTCGTGTCGACGAGCAGCGCGGGATCGATCATGCCGGCGTTGTTGATCAGGATCTCGCAGTGCCCGAAGCGCGACTCCGTCGTCGCGAAGAGCCGCTCCACCGCAGCGAGATCGCCGATGTCGCCGGCGACGGCGAGCATGTTCTGGCGATGCGCGGCCACGATCGCGTCGAGCTTCGCCGATGATCGCGCGAAGATCGCGACACGCGCACCGCGCGCGGCGAGCTGTTCCGCGGTTCGTTGTCCGATGCCTGACGATGCGCCGGTGACGATCGCCACTCTTCCGTCGAATTCACTCATATAATCCGGGGCAGGCTACCCCAACGTCGCGAACGAGGAGAAGCAGGCCATGAACCAGGACGTGAACAACATCATTCAGCTCATCCTCAGGTGGGGCCACGTGGTCGCGGGAGTGATCTGGATCGGCCAGCTCTATTTCTTCAACTGGATCAACGCTCATTTCGCCAAGACGCTCGACGGGCCGACCAAGAAGATCGTCGTTCCGGAGCTGATGCCGCGTGCGCTGTACTGGTTTCGCTGGGGCGCGGCATGGACGTGGGTGACCGGTCTTCTGCTCGGCGGCCTGATTTACTACCACGGCCGGATCGTGTTCGAGGATCCGAGCTATGGCAACCCGTGGCTCTGGCTGGCGATCGTGCTGGTCATCCTCGTCGTCGGCTTCCTGCTCTACAACTTCATCATGAAGGCCATCAAGAACGTGGTCGTGGCCAGCGCGATCTGCCTGATCCTGTTCGCCGGCGCGTACCTCGTCCTCGAATATTGCGGTCACTTCAGCGGCCGCGCGCTGTACATCCACGCCGGATTGATCTTCGGCACGATGATGGCGGCCAACGTCTGGATGGTGATCTGGCCCGCGCAGAAGAAGATCATCGCCGCGACAAAGGAAGGCACCGCGCCCGATCCGGCGCTGGTCGCCAACGCCGGCCTTCGCTCGCGCCAGAACACGTACATGTCGGTCCCGCTGATCTTCACGATGATCAGCAACCACTACCCGACGATGTACGGCCAGGAGTATCGCGACGTCTGTCTCGCCGGTGTGATCCTGGTCGGCTTTGTCGTCGTGCGTCTGTTGTACGGGAAGTCGGCCAAGGTAACGGGGATGTAGTTTGCGGCGGTTGCTGGGTTGCTAGGTTGCTGGGTTGCTAAACGCGCCGAGCAACTCAGCAACCCAGCAACTCAGCAACCCCATATGCGCCTCCTCCAGATCGACGCCTTCACATCCGAACCGTTCAAGGGCAATCCGGCCGCGGTCTGTCTGCTCGATCGGGAGCGCGAGGAAGCGTGGATGCAGAACGTCGCGGCGGAGATGAACCTCTCCGAGACGGCGTTTTTGCTTCCGCGCGGCGACGGATTCTCGCTGCGCTGGTTCACGCCGGCGATCGAGGTGGCGCTGTGCGGCCACGCGACGCTGGCCAGCGCGCACGCGCTGTGGGAGGAGAAGATCCTCGGCGCCGACGACACGGCGCGCTTCCAAACGAAGAGCGGCCTGCTCACCGCCGCGCGTGCAGGCGAGTGGATCGAGCTCGATTTTCCAGCGACGCTCGAGCAGCCCTCCGACCCGCCGCCCGCTCTGCTCGAGTCGCTCGGCGTCTCGGCACCGGTCTACGTCGGGCGCAACAAGTTCGACTTTCTCGTCGAGGTCGAATCGGAAGCGATCGTGCGGCGCCTCGATCCCGATCACGCGCAACTGCGCGGCGTTCCGGCGCGCGGCGTGATCGTCACGAGCCGCGCCTCGAGTCCCGACTTCGATTTCGTCTCCCGCTTCTTCGCGCCCGGGTCCGGCGTCGACGAAGATCCGGTCACCGGCTCGGCGCATTGCTGTCTCACGCCGTATTGGGCGGCGCGGCTGGGCAAGAACGAGATGGTCGCGTTTCAGGCCTCCGCCCGAG
>Ga0105242_10003014_pt1 | contig 13165 bp, 11 predicted proteins | sample KBSM24metaG_FD_81521 | JGI IMG/M metagenome (GOLD analysis project Ga0105242, IMG submission 81521) | Miscanthus rhizosphere microbial communities from Kellogg Biological Station, Michigan, USA - KBS M2-4 metaG | ecosystem: Host-associated > Plants > Roots > Rhizosphere > Soil | place...
ATGCGGCGACAGCCCACGCGTCGTCAGAGTGGCAGAACTTCGGCCGGAATCCACATCCCCCGCAGGTGTGCAGTTTGCACGACACGGCATTGACCCGTCGCGTTCCCGATGAAAGGAAGGATTGAGACGATGAAGAGTCGACTTGCGTGTCTGTTGCTCGTGCTCCTGGCCGGAGCGAGCCAGGCGATGGCCCAGGACGTTCGATACAACTTCGACAAGGACGCCAACTTCGCCACGTTCAAGACCTACAAGTGGGTCACGATCAAAGGGGCGACACAGCTCAGCGACCTCGCCGACAAACAGATCAAGGCCGCCGTGGACGCGGAGCTCGCCAAGAAGGGCTTGACGAAATCCGATGCCGACAGCGCCGACCTGTACATCGGCTACCAGGCGGCCGTCGGTCAGGAGAAGGAATACACATCCTTCGACACGGGCTGGGGCTACGGCCCAGGTTGGTACGGCGGCGGCTGGTACGGAGGCGGCGGCGGCATGACGACCGGTCAGACCAACACGATCTATGTCGGCCAGCTGGCACTCGACATGTACTCGTCGAAACCCCATACGCTCGTGTGGCGCGGCGCCGCGAGCAAGACGCTCGACACCGAAGCGAAGCCTGACAAACAGCAGAAGAACCTCGCGAAGGCCGTGTCGAAGCTGCTCAAGAACTATCCACCCAAGGTGAAGACGTAAGGAGACTCGCTCCTAGCGGTCTCCTGTGCGGGTCGGGTACTTCTCGAACAGCTCTTTGACCACGGCGTTGATCGCCGCTTCGAGTTCGGCCGGCTGCGTGTTGATCGGTTTGTCCGCACGCAGCCGAAGCAGTCGCTTCCGATTCCCCGGATCGAGCAGCGCGACGACAAGCGTGCCGACCGAATACTGCGGGCGCGTGCCGTTGGCGTTCTCTTTCGCCTTCAGGTCGACGTCGGTGCGCGTGAGCGAGTAATAGGCCAGCAGCACATCGCCGTGCCCCGAGGTGGCCTTCGTCATCCCGAGCGCGGCCAGCTCGCGGTCGACGGCGGCGACGATCTGTGCGTCGATCGACGTCACGGCCGAAGGCTGGCCCTTGGTCCACGTGTAGGTCTTGAACTTGGCGTAGTCGACGTTCTTTTCCGTGGTGACGGTGACGCCGTACTTCGGCGTCTGAGCCGCAAGCGGCAACGACATCACTCCAAGCCACGCGACGACGACGCACGATTTCACCATGATTTGTCTCCAGACAAAGACGAACGCGGAAATGGACGTCGGGTGCTGATGCAGATCCAGCGCCAGATTCCGTCGTGGCGGCACAATTGACTGCGGCCATTGCCGAATCCGCGCTCTTGCTGTGAAAGCATGCGCGCGTACGCGGACACGTGGCATCCGCCGGCTCGGAGATCGCCCACGAGATGTCGGAATCAGAGGTCATCGCCGCCGCCGGTTTCGGCTATCGTATTGGCCGTGACATCGCGCGGACCCCGGGTGTCGGTATCGAGGACAAGCGCGGCCCGCAGGTGGACGGCGATAGCGGCCAGCGTGCTGACGTTCGCCGGATCCGCCGCGCTTCTTCGCAGCGCCCCCGAACGCAGGGCATCCCTCGCCGGCACCGCTTCGAGCCCCGCGATTCAACATCCACAGGTCCTGGTGGTGTTTTCCGACGATTCGTCGCAGAACTGGATCCGCGATCTGACCAACGGATTCGAGCTCGCCTCGTCAGACGCCGGTGCAAACGCGCCGGCGTGGTACTTCGAGTATTTCGACGCGGTCAGATTTCAGGAGGAACGTCACGCGAGGGCATTCCGGTCGTCCATTCACGACAAGTATCGGGACCGGCACCTCGATCTCGTCATCGCGGTCGCCTCGAATGCGATCAAGCTGCTGGCTGACGCCCGCGACGAGCTCTGGCCGGATGTGCCGGTCTTGTTCGCCAACTACGCCGGCGCAGTCCCCCTCGAGGCGAGCGCGATGGCAAACGCGTCCAGCCTGACGTTCGAGTACGGCTTCGACGCCGCAATCATGACCGCAAAGGCCGTCTTCCCCGATATGACGACGCTGGCCGTCAGTTCGGGCTCCTCCGCGGCCGAGCGGCTCCGGGAGAGCGACGTCGATGAACAGGTCCGACGTGCCGGGTTGACGTTTCTCGATATCGCTCCAGCGTCGGCGGCCGACGCAAAAGCAAAAGTCAGCCGCCTGCCCGATCATTCGATTCTGTTCCTGGCCGGTGGCCAACTCGACGATTCAGGCAACGCCATCCCGACGTGGCAGTTGTGCGAGATGATCTCCGCGGCCGCCAGCCGCCCGACGATCATGCTGGGCGGCCAGTTTCTCGGGTGCGGGATTGTCGGCGGCCTCATGCGCGACTACGTGAAGATCGGACATGTCATCGGCGAACGCGCGATCTCGGCGGCGTCAGCGCATCCCGGCGGCCGCGAGGTGGTCCCGTTTGCCGCCATTTCCACGCTGAGATTCGACGCACGGCAACTCGAACGCTGGAACATCGACGAGCGCCGGCTCCCGGCTGGAAGCATCATCGCGTTCCGCGATCCGAGTCTCTGGCGCGACTATCGAGGCCAGGTCCTGGCATTCTCCGCGGCGCTGGCGCTTCAACTGGCACTGATTGCGGGACTGCTGTACGAGCGGCGAGCCAGGCGGAAGGCCGAAATCGACAGCCGCCGCAACCTGTCCCTGGCCGCGAGCATCGACCGGCGCGCCAGCGTGGCCGCACTCACCGGATCGATTGCGCACGAGCTGAATCAGCCGCTCGGCGCCATTCTGCACAATGCTCAAGCCGCCGAGATGCTGATCGCCTCGAATCGAGCCACATTGCCCGATCTCCAGGAGATCCTGCGCGACATTCATTCGCAGGACATTCGCGCGACCGAGATCGTGCAGCGCCATCGGACGATGCTCACGAAACACGAGGTGAAACAGGAAACGATCGACATCTTCGCCGCCGTGCGTGAGAGCCTCGCGCTGATCGACCACGACGCCGCGATGCGGCACGTGCACGTGGATGCGAAGTTGCCGCCGGATCCCTGTTACGTGATCGGCGACAAGGTCCTCCTTCAGCAGGTCGTGGTCAACCTGGTCGTCAACGCCATGGACGCCATGGCGGCCACGCCGCCACCCTCGCGGCGCGTGGCGATCCACAACGCGATAACAGCCGAGTCCGTCGAAATCTCGGTACAGGACAACGGCTCGGGTCTGTCCCCCGACCTCGACGGCCGTTTGTTCGAGCCGTTCGTGAGCACGAAATCCGGCGGCATGGGCATAGGCTTGACGATTACCCGCAGCATCGTCGACATGCATGACGGCGCGATCGACGCGTGGAACAACGCCGAAGGCGGCGCGACCTTCCGCTTCCGGCTGCCGCGCGTGGCCGTACCATGACCGGAGCACCTGTGAACGCAGCGCGGACACCCTCACCCATCGTTCACGTCGTCGACGATGATGAGGCCGTCAGGAAGGCGACGGAGCGTCTTCTCAGTGCGGCGGGCTTCACGGTCCGGACGCATGGGAGCGCCGATGCGTTTCTGTCCGCCTTCGAGGCGGATACCGCCGGCTGCATCGTGCTCGACGTCCGCATGCCGGGGCCGAGCGGAACGGAATTGCAGACGATACTGGCCGGGCGCGACGATCGGATTCCGATCATCTTCCTCACCGGTCATGCGGAAGTGCCCGCTTCGGTGCGCGCGATCCAGCGCGGCGCGATCGACTACCTGATCAAACCCGTCGACGCAACCGTGCTGATCGATGCCGTCTCGCGTGCGCTGGCACGCGACAGCGCCGACCGTGCCGCGCGCGCGAACCGGCGGGCGCTGCAGGTTCGATACGAGCGGCTCACGCCGCGCGAGCGCGAGGTCTTCGCCCATCTGATCGGCGGCCAGATCAACAAGCAGGTCGCGGCCGACCTGAACATCACGGAGCGGACGATCAAGCTGCATCGCGCGCGAATCTTCGAGAAGCTCGAGGTCGACTCGATGGCGGGCCTGGTGCGCCTGGCCATCGATCTCGGGATCGCTCCCGCGTCAGTGGAACCCTAGAGACGCCTTTCATGGCACGGCGCCCCTTCGACCTGATCGCATTCGACGGCGACGATACGCTCTGGCACAACGAGCGCAGCTATCGTGACGGGCGCGAGCAGTTCCGGCGGCTGCTGGCGGACGCGGGCGTCGATCTCAGCGCGGAGGAAGTCGAAGCGCGTGTGAATCGGACCGAGCTCGTCAACCTGTCGTACTACGGCTATGGCGTCTCGAGCTTCGTGCTCTCGCTCATCGAGACGGCGATCGAGGTCACGGATGGCCGGATTGCGGGCGCCGGCCTTCGGCGGGCGATAGAGCTCGCCAAGCAGATGCTCACCGAAGACATCGAGCTGTTCCCCGCCGCCGAGGAGACGCTGACCCGTCTCTCGGCGACCTGCCCGCTGATGCTGATCACCAAGGGCGATCTGCTGCATCAGTCGTCGAAGGTGGAACGCTCGGGCCTGCGCGATCGCTTTCGCTTCGTCGAGATCGTCAGCGACAAGACGCCCGACGTCTACGCGCGGATTCTCACCGGCCGCGGCATCGCGCCGAATCGTTTCCTCATGATCGGCAATTCGCTGCGCTCCGACATCCTGCCGGTCATCGAAGCGGGAGGATGGGCGCTCCACATCCCCGCGGCGCTGAGCTGGTCGCACGAACACGCCGACGTGCCGCGAGGCGTCAAGCGCCGCTACCTCGAAATCGGCGGCCTCGATCAAGTGCCGCGGGCCATCGAACGGCTCGCTAGAACGTCACTTTCACGGCGAGCTGGAGCTGTCTCGGGTCGCCGACGCCCTCCCGCAAGAAGCCGTCGAAATTGAACAGCGCCGGCGTCGTGAGCGGATTGATGTTGTTGGCGTTGTTGAACGTGTTGAACATCTCGAGGCTCGGAATGACGTCCATGTGCGCCCCTACCCGGAACGGCCGCTGCAGCCGCCAGTCGAGTGAGAAGTACGCATTGTCTTTCCGATCCCAGTTGCGCCCGCGATCGACGCCGTTCAGGACCCGCGGCGAGGTGGTGATCGGCTGCGCCGTCCGCCCCTGGATCCGAACGTTCAGCAGCACCCGCTCCGGCAGCTCCGCGTAGGTGAAGAAATTGACCTTGTGTCGGATGTCGCGATCCGACGGACCATAATCGAGATCCAGGTTGTAGAAGTTGAACGACCGGTCTGTGAACGGATCCCGCTCGTTCGAGTCGTCGTCTTCGTCTTTCGAGAGCACGTAGTTCGCCTCGAGCTGATAGTGCTGCGAGAAACGCTTGCGAACGCCGAACGTGGCGCCTCGATACAGGCTGTGGCCCAGGCTGTTGGTGACGAACACGTCACCCAGCTGCGGCTCGAACGGATTGGCCCCCGTATACGTCGTCGTATCCCGCGTGGGAGGCTGCACCGCGGCCGCCGCCGTGCCGTGCACGTTGTAGTTCAGGAATCGCGTGAGGTCCACGCCCTTCGCCACGGTGAAGTCGATGTAGGCGGCAATGCTCGGAGCCAGTTCCCGTTCGTATCCGGTGTTGAACGCGTACACGCGAGGGTTGCTGTAGCTGCGATCGAACACTCGTATGCCGGTAAACAACGGGAAGGTCCCGGCCGGGACGGCTGTGGGCGCGAGCAGGTTCGGCCAGACCGGCATGTCGGCTGATCCCAGCGATTTGTAATCTCGATAGTCACTCTTCTGCTGAATCCCGTTGGTGGTTACCGATCCCACCTGGCTCAACATGTTCTGGCGCGCGTAGTAGATGCCGGCGCTGGCGCGAACGACCGACTTGCCGTCCTGATTCACGTCCCACACAAAGCCGCCGCGCGGCTGAAACTGTTTCCACTGACTGTGAATGGTCCCGTCGGACGGGAATCGAGGATCGTTCAGGTACTGCGCAAAGGCGGTCGTCGTCGGATCCACCGTGGCGGGCATCTTCTGCCCGTCCCATCGAAGCCCGTAGTCGACCGTCAGCCCGCTGCGTACGCGCCATTTGTCCTGGACGAACAGCGCGATCTCGTCGTTGCTGATGTCGGATGCGCCGGCCGCGTCGCGCGCGATGCCATCCGGACTGCTCGATTGCAGATAGAACAGCAGCGGTCCGCCGGTTTGGGACGAGCCGGCCGGGCACGCCGTGGGGGCCGTGACGTACGAGCCGTTCGAGCAGCCGATGGTGTTGGGGCCGAAGCCCCCGGGCGCCGCCGGCGACGCGTAGCGGAGGAAGCCGTTCACGCTGTCGAAGAGGTACCGCCCTTCGAAGAACCCTCGGAAGACCTGCACGTTGTTCGTGTGAATCCATTCGGCGCCGGCCTTGTACGTGTGCGGCCCCTTCACCAGCGTGATGTTGTCCTTCACCTGGAATCGCTTGACGACTTCGTCCACGTTCGGCGCGAGGAAGAACGGGTTCCCGAACCGGAACGTCGGAAACGACGGATCGGCGCCAATCCCGGTGTCGGCTGGTATGGTCGACGCCGTCGCGGAACGCGGGCGATCCTCCCGTGAGTACGTCACATGGAACTCGTTGAGCCGGCTTGAAGTCAGGGTGCTGAACAGGTTCACGTTCACCACGTTGATCTTCGAAGGCCCTTCGGTGCCGTTCGCCGACGTTCCGTACGTGGGCACGTCGAAGGTCTGATTCAGATTCTTCGAGAAATCGAAATTGTACGAAGCCGAGAGATTGCTCGTTGTCGACAGGATCGCGTCGATCTTCCCGAGAAACGCGTTGTTGTTGATCTGATGCTGAACGGGCTGTCCCTCGTCCTGTCCGCGGCTCGTCTTGAAGAAGTTGAGGAGCGCGAGCCGCTGGCAGTCCGCGCTCCCGGCAATCAACGACGCGTTCGCGGCGAGCGTCGGCGCGCTCACCGGGCACGGTGTGCCAATCGCCTCGGACAGGTTTGGCCGCAGAAGGTTCTCCCGCACACCCTCCAGCGCCAGGAAATAGAACGTCTTGTCCTTCATCAGCGGGCCGCCGACCGTGCCGCCGAACTGCTCGCGATGGAAATCCTGGAGCGGTTTTCCGTCGGATGTGTCCGCGGTGAGTCCCTCGAGGCGCTGGTAATAGAAGAGCGATCCCCTGACGTCGTTCGTGCCCGACTTGGTGATGACGTTCACGACGCCGCCGGCGGTGTGCCCGAACTCCGCGCTCGCGCCGCTCGCGATGACCTGAAACTCCTTCACGGCTTCGAGGGTGATGTCGATGGCGGCCCGCTGGCCGCCGACCTGCTCGCCGAAGAAACCGTTCGTGTAGTCGCCGCCGTCGAGGCTGATGTTGTTGAAGACGCCGCGTTGGCCCGCGAAGGTAATCTCGTCGCCGTCGGGTCCCTGGACTACGCTCACGCCGGGCGTCAGGGTCAGCAGGTCTTCGAATTTACGGCCCAGAATCGGCGTCTGTGAGATGGTGGTTTCGTCGAGCGTGCTGACGGCCGTGACGAGCGATGTGTCAACGGTTGGCGTTGCCGTGCTGACCGTTACCGTTTCAGCGAGGCCGGAGACGCGCATGGTCGGCGTGAGCCGTAGGGTCTGACCGATGCTGACGACAACGTTCTCCTGGACGACCGTCGCGAAGCCGCTGAGCCTCAGCGTGACGGTGTATCGCCCCGCCGGCAGTTGAAGGACTGCGAATCGGCCGGAGCCATCCGTCGTGACCGTTCGGACGAGGTTGGTCTCGACGTTGCGTGCCTCGACGTCCACGCCGGGGAGGACGCCGCCGCTCGAGTCGACGACCGTGCCATCGATCACGCCCGTGGTGATTTGAGGTTGGGCTGAGGCCGCTGCGGCCGTCGCCAGGAAGCTGATGATGATGAACGACGCGCGCAATGCTCGCATCCAGACCTCCTGCAGTGCCGCGCATCATGCGTTATTCGTCTGTGAGCGGCAAGGCGAATGCGAAGCACAGCTGGGGAAATCTGCAGGAATGGCGGAGCTTGGGACAACCAGGAAGAGCCGAGCCTGTCTCATATGACAGGCCCGGTCCGAATCGATCAGCCGAAGGTCGTGAATCGGCTGCCTGAAGCGTATCGGCGCAGCCCGGCATCGAACACCAGCACCGCAAGCGTGAAATACAGTACGGCGCCCGTCGCGAGCATCGACATGTTCTGAATTGATGGTTCGCGCACGACGCTCGCCGGCAAGTAGCCCACGAAGCCGGCGGGCAGCACCGTGAACAACGCCAGCCGCAAGGCACCGCCGAAGAGCGGTTCCGGATATAGCGAGAACGTCAGGAGCAGTTCCCAGAGCTGGCGTGCGGCCGTTTCCACTCGGCCGACCCAGAACGCGAGGCTGAAGAACACGATCCCGCAGGCCGCGCAGGCCAGCGCACTCGCGGCGATGGCCAGGGCGACCGCCGGCGCCGTCCGCCAGGACACCTGCCCCGACCAGAGGATGAACACCAGCCCCGACAGCACGTCGCCGAAGCCCGACGGCTGCAGCCGCAGGCCGAGCGCGTGCAGCAGCACGGGCTTGGGTTGCGTGAGCAGCGTGTCCAGCGCGCCGTCCTCGATCGCCTGTCCGAGATAGCGCACGCCGCCCGCGAGCGTCACCGTGAGGCCGTAACCAGCGGCCACGACCCCGAACAGCACCTGAATGTCCGCGAGGCGCCATCCTCGCAGCGTCGGCGTCCGCCGCATCAGCACCCACCAGAACACGAAGAACGTGAAGTTGTTGAGCACCATGAACAGCGCCTGCATGACGAACGCGCCGCGCAGTGCCAGCGCCGCCTTGAGGTTCGTCGTGACGAGCGCGCGCGCAAACCTGAGCGTGTTCACCCATCGAGTCATCGGATACCTGCCTTGAAACCACTCACCCACCGTTCACTGTCAACCCGGCGGCCGCACGTCGATACGTCCACTGGACGACCAACGCCATGACGCCGCCCCAGAGCGCGAGGTCGCGCGCCAGGATGACCGGGCGAACGAGCCCGGTGCCGAGCACGATCGAGGCAGGCGCAAACAGCATCACGGGAAACGGCGTGAAGGCCGCCGCCTTCTGCATCGCCGACGGGTACATCGCCAGCGGCAGCATCAACCCGCCGAACACGAACATCAGCTTCTGGGTCACCCAGAACACCGGCGACACGTCCTGCAGCCAGAACGCGAGCAATCCAATCCACAGGTACAGCGCTACCAGCAGTGCGGCAGCCAGAACCGCGAACGGGATGAACAAGGCGATCGCCGAGAGCGGCGGCGTCCACCGCGTGAACGCGAAGGCGCAGCCGAACGCCGTCAGTCCCAGGAACGGCATCCGGAGCGCCGTCGCCCCGAGGCCGGCCGCGAACTCCGCCATCACGTACGACGCCGGGTGACCCAGCCGGTAGACGACATCGCCGCGACGGATGGCTTCCTGGATCTCGAGATGGATCTGCGGGGCGCTGAGCATGATCCACTCGGTCGCCGCGAGATACCAGACGAGGGCCCTCGGATCGCCGGAGGCCGGCAGGCCGGCTTCGCCGACAGCCCGCCAGAGGCTCGAGAAGACGCCGAGGATCACCGCGAAGAACACCACGCGGCCATAGAGCTCCGCGCGCTCGCGACGGCCCTGAGCCATCGCGATGCGCGCATAGGCCGTATGCTTCTTCAAGTAGGTCAGCGTCATGTCGCGCATCTCCTTTCCGCTTTCGCGTAGAGAGCCCGGATCACTTCGTCGAGAGGCGCGTCCTCGATCACCATGTCCGTGATCGACGATTGGCGCAGCGCCGCATCCACGACCTGTCCGAGCGGTGTGGCGCCCGATTCGATCTCGAACTCCGTCCTGTGCGCGGCGGACGACACCACCTTGACGCCCGGCAGCGTCACGTCCAGATGCTCCGCCTCGCTCCAGAACGTGACGCGCTTCGCGCTGAGGAAGCTCTTGCGAAGCGCCGCGATCGAGTCGTCCCACAGCAGGCGGCCTCGATGGATCACGATCACGCGATCGCACACCGATTCCATGTCGCCGGTGTCGTGCGACGTCAGGAGCAGGGTGATCCCTTCGCGTGTCGATTCCGTCAGCAGCAGCTCGCGAATCGCCGCCTTGGCCGACACGTCGAGGCCGATGGTCGGCTCGTCGAGAAACAGCATGCGCGGCGAGTGCAGCAGGCTCGCGGCGATTTCGCAGCGCATCCGCTCGCCCAGCGACAGATGGCGGACCGGCGTCGACATCAGCCCGCCGAGTCCGAACACTGCCGTCAGCGCTTCCATGCGACGGGCGTGCGCGCGCGCGTCGATCTCATAGACGCGCCCGAGCAACTCGAACGTGTCCCGGGGCGGCAGCTGGTACCACAGCTGCGACCGTTGGCCGAACACCGTGCCGATCGCGAAGGCGAGCTCGGTCCGCTGGCGCGACGGCACCAGGCCCATCACGCGCACCTCGCCGGCGTCGGGCTGGAGGATGCCCGCCAGCAGCTTCAGCGTCGTGGATTTGCCGGCCCCATTCGGCCCGATGAAGGCGACGCGTTCACCGGGCGCGATCGAAAACGACAGCCGGTCCACGGCCGGTACCGCCTCGACGTCCGGCGCAATGAAGTTGGAGAGGCGTGCACCGATGCCGCCGCTCCGCGGCCGGCGGACGCGAAACGACTTCGAGAGCTCGTACAGGTCGACGGCGGGTTGCATGGCGGCGACTCCGTGTGCCGCCCTGCGAAAGCTCCCGGAAAACAAAAACGCCCTTCCGGAGGAGCTTCCGGAAGGGCGCGGTTAGAAGAAACGCTGGCTTCCGGCTTTCAGGCAGTGACACCCATGTACAGGCCGCTGATAAGGGCGGTCTGGCACGGCTGGACGACGCTGAAAACCGAATGCGAAATCACAGACGGTATTATGCGCGCCTCGGATCGAGCCTGTCAAAACGAGGGCACGCTGGCCTGCACCACACACGAAGAAGCCAAAGAATCGTGACGAGCAGCAGGCCGGCGATGCTGGCACATTTCCAGGCGCTCGATGAGGCGAACGCTTCGGATCGCACCGTGTAGTCGACGACCAGCTCGCGCTGCTCAGGGTCGCGGCGCTGCGCGCCGACGGCGATGCGGTCACTGTCTGGAGCCAGGGTGTTCGCCATGTAGACGCTGATGTCCGGACGATACGAATTTCTGAACGACACCTGATGCGAGCCGCTGGTCAAACGCAAGGGCGCGGCCGCCCGGAGTCGTATCGAGTCATCCCCTCGCCGCAGCGCGGCGGCGTCTGGAACATCCCACCCGATCGCTTCGAGCCGAAGCGACTGCCCGTCGCTGCGAAGATCAACCGCCTTCAGCACTTGTGCGACGTAGTCGTGCATCTCGTTCGGAGACAGAGCGCCATCGCGGTCGGAATCAATCCCCGCGATGATCGATTCGGCGACGGCGATCCCAGGCGTCAGGTCCAGTTCGACCTCGATCCGCGAAGGCTCGATGCTGATCCGGGCCGCCTGCAGGTACTCGTCGCGCCGATGGGCCGACACATCAGTCACAACGCTCACCGTCGCGAGAACCGCGAGCGCGAGCGTTGCCGTCCTACCGGCGCGCAAACTTCGCTCCGTAGTCATTCGTCGGATCGCGGTAGATCGTGTGGATGTGATCCACGGTGCCCTGCGGCGCATATTCGATCACGAGCGTGGGACCCTGCACACGGAAATACGCGGCGCTCCCGTTCGTCGTCGGTCCGCTCCACGCGAAGTACGTGTCGTTCAGATGAGAGCGGAGCTCGGCCATCCGGGGTTCCGCGAAGGCATCGTTCATGATGCCGGTCCATTCGCGCACGAGATCCCAGAGCATCGTCTGCTGGGGCGCCGACAACGCCGACGCCTTCACCCCTTCGGGCTGAATCGATCGTCCGTCCTGTCCCGGGCCCAGCACGAGATCCGGGACGCGATAGCCGAGGATCGCCTGCCGCTGCAGGTTTGCGTCCAGCGCGTTGATCAGACCGAACGCCTTGTCGTTCTCTCGCCCCAGGGGACGGATGGTCTGTCCCTCGAAGGTGTAGGTCGCCGGCTGCGCCGCGGGAAGACTCGGCGCCATCGTCGCCTCGCTCCCCATCAAGGTCAGATTGATCGCCAGATGATGGCCGCCGAACTGCAGCATCCAGGGCGCGGTCGCCGACGGAGTTCCCACGAAGGCGAGGTAGTACTGGTCCTGTCCGAATTCCGGCCCTCCCCCGCCCGGCATCCCGCGGCCGCGTCCGCGCGCTCCGCCGGCGATGCCGGCACCGGAGCGATCGGGAGGGGCGCCGCCGCCGTTTGGCGCTCCGCGTGCTGGTCCGGAGGTATCGCCAGTCCGCAGCATCTCGTCGCCGCGCATGATCTCGATCACCTTCCGGTACCCGTCGCGACTGAGGGCGACAGACAGCAGCGCCATGACGGCGGTTTTCTGTGCGGCGGTCGCATCGGCGAGCCGCAGTCCGGTTCGCTGGAACATCGGGCTCGGAAGATTCGACCACCTCGTCTTCTGCGGGCTATCGAAGGGAAACTGGACCTTGGCTCGACCGGCCTCGTCGAGCGTGGCGAGCACCGCTTGCGCCGACGCTGCCAGGCGAGCCGTCACTTCCGCTTGTGTGGCGGGCGAGGCCGAAGCCGAACTGGACGCGCGTTGAGCAATACCGACCGCGGCAATTCCCAACAAGACCAGACAAGACAACGTTGCGAATCGTGGGAGTGACGGCATAGAGGCATCCTAATCGCCAATCACGCGGCGAATAAAGAATTCGTGGTGACGAGATCGTGTCAGGAGTGTGGAAAACCGCCGTCTACGCGGATTCAGCGATCTGCGTGCTGAACAGGGCCACGCGCGAAGCCTCGGCCTTCGATTCGATCGGGACGCGCACGCCTATCCGTGTGCCAGCGCCCGGCGCGGAATGGATGACCATCTGCCCGCCGAGAAAGTTGACGCGCTCCCGGATGCTTACAAGCCCGAGGCCGCTGCGCTCCCTGGTCGACGGCACGAATCCGACACCTGAATCGGCGATGCGCAGGATGAGATCGGTCCCCTGCTGTTCGAGGCGAACGGACGCCGACTTCGCGTGGCTGTGCTTCACGACGTTGCGGAGCGATTCCTGAACGATTCGATACATGCACAGCACGACATCCGGCGAGAGCTCGTCGGCGATTGGGCCGTGATCGAATTCAACCGTGAGCCCGTGCTGCGCCGATACGTCGGCACACAGGCTCTGAACCGCCGCGACAAGCCCCAATACTTCGAGCTTGAAGGGGTGAAGCCTGTGCGACACCTCGTGCACGTCGCTCGCAATCTCGCC
>Ga0105242_10003017_pt1 | contig 13160 bp, 11 predicted proteins | sample KBSM24metaG_FD_81521 | JGI IMG/M metagenome (GOLD analysis project Ga0105242, IMG submission 81521) | Miscanthus rhizosphere microbial communities from Kellogg Biological Station, Michigan, USA - KBS M2-4 metaG | ecosystem: Host-associated > Plants > Roots > Rhizosphere > Soil | place...
ACAGTGAAACGACTTCGCGCCGATGATAGTGCGGGTTCCCGTGTGAAAGTAGGTCATCGTCAGGCTCTTACAGCCCAAATCGCCCCGCGTACGCAAGTACCCGGGGCGCTTTGCTTTGGGGAATAGGAAAATGGAGCAGTATTAGTCGCATGAGTGGTGCTGCAATTGTCGATAGCAGGCCTGATGTGCTGTAGTTTCCGCTCAGATTTTCCCATCTGCCCGATAGAGGCGGAACAATGGCATTGCGACGACCACTCATGTCTGCATGGGCTGCGGGTTACTCGCTTTCCTCCAAATTCGCGGGAACACTTGTGACCGCAGATCAATACAACGCAGCCATGCAACTTCAAGATATTCTTTACTCGCAAGGTTTCGGCACGCGACGGGTGTGTGCTGGGCTGATTCAGCAAGGTTGGGTGGAGGTCCGCGAAGCCTCGCAGTGCGACTTTCACCGGGAGACCGATGCGACGGCAGAGGTGATCGAGCAGGGGGCTGTGCTCAAGGTCCAGGGCGTGGAGTGGCCCTACCATGCCAAGGCCTACGTGATGCTGCACAAACCTGCCGGCACCGAGTGCTCGCAAAAGCCCTCCACCTATCCGAGCATCTATACGCTGCTGCCGGCGCCTCTGCGCCAGCGGCCAAGCAAGAGTGCGGTCATCGGCGTGCAAGCTGTGGGGCGCTTGGATCAGGACACTACCGGGCTGTTGCTGCTGAGCGACGATGGGCAGTTCATCCACAGGATGAGTTCGCCGAAGAAGCACGTGCCCAAGGTCTATGAGGTGTCCACCAAGCATCCGGTCGATGCAGCGCAGGTACAACGGTTGCTGGACGGTGTGGTGCTGGATGACGATCCGAAACCTGTGCGCGCTGCGGCTTGCGTCCAGACGGGTGACACGGCTTTGGCGCTGACCTTGACTGAGGGCAAGTACCATCAGGTCAAACGCATGCTTGCTGCCGTGGGGAATCGGGTGGAAGGTCTGCACCGTTCGCGCATCGGCGAACTCGTGCTGCCCGACGATTTTGCCCCGGGGCAGTGGCGCTGGCTGGGCGTGGAAGACCTCGCGCTGCTGAAGTAAGTGTGTTTTTACGTGCGCCAAGGGAACTTCGGCGCATGTAGCGGACCTGTGATGACGCCAGCGAGGGCTTTTTTTGGCGTCTAATCTGCCCTGTCGTTCCGGTGGCAAAGTGCCCCGGTGAACTGGCCTGATTCCTTTCGGAAAGTTTGACTAAGTGAAATCTTCGTTCTTGGGGCGCTGTGGCGCTGTGCTGGTGGCGCTGTGTGCATGGGCTGGGAATGTGCATGCAAGCAACCCCTTGCCTCCGGTCTTCGTGTTGAATTCCTTGGATGCCGACATCAGCGTCATCGACCCGGCGACGTGGACGGAGACGACCCGCATCTCCACGGGCAAAGAGCCGCACCACATGTATCTGACGCCGGACGACAAGTCCCTCGTCATCGCCAATGCCTTGGGTGATTCCCTGACCTTCGTCGATCCCAAGACAGCGCAGGTCCAGCGCGTGGTGCGGGGCATCGTGGACCCGTACCACCTGCGCTTCTCGCCGGACATGAAGTGGCTGGTGACGGCGGCCAATCGTTTGAATCACGTCGACTTCTATCGCTGGGACGGCAAGGATCTCACTCTGGTGGAGCGCGTGTCCACGGGCAAGACGCCTAGCCACCTCTGGATCGACAGCCAGAGCCGCACGGTGTATTCGTCGATGCAGGACAGCGACGAGCTGGTGGCGATCGATGTGGCGACGCGCAAGATCAAGTGGCGCATCAAGACCGGCCCGATGCCGGCCGATATCTACGGCAGCCCCGATGGTCGCTTCCTGTTCGTGGGCCTGACGGGTGGCGATAGCGTCGAGGTGTTCGACATCTCTGGAGCGGAACCACGCAGCGTTCAACGGATCAAGACCGGGGCGGGCGCTCACGCTTTCCGCTCGGCTGGCGACGGCCGGCATATCTTCGTGAGCAACCGGGTGGCTAATACGATCAGCAAGATCGACATGGTCGATAAGAAGGTGGTGGATGTCTATCCCGCGCCTGGCGGCCCGGACTGCATGGACGTGTCTCCCGATGGCCGCTGGATCTATGTCAGCGCCCGCTGGGCCCGCAAGTTGTTGGTGATCGATACCAAGGAGCGCAAGGTGGTCCAGAAGGTGAACGTGGGCAAGTCGCCGCATGGCGTCTGGACCCTGCAGCACGCAGTCCGTTGAGGGCTGCCGCGTTCATCCATTCGAGCCCACCCTTCTTTCCGGAGCGCTTCGCATGCCTTCAGCCGCGATGATCACACGCAAGCAGTTTGCTATTTTTATGATAGCTGCCTGCGCAGCTGCGACGGGCGCCAACGCCCAAAGCGATTGCACGAAGCCCGTGTATCTGACGATGGACACCGGCCACATGGGCATCGCCCAGCTGGTGGCCGACGTGCTCAAGCGCCAGCACGTCAAGGTGACCTTCTTCGCGGCCAACGAGCCGACCCAGGTGGGCGAGGGCAGCCTTTCGGACGATTGGGCGCCCTGGTGGAAGGCCCGCGCGGCCGAGGGGCACGAGTTCGCCTCGCACACCATGGACCACGCCTATTGGCGAGGCGATGCCGGCACGCCAGGCGCGCCGGCCTTCCGTATCCGGCCTTCCGCCGGGCCGCATGCGGGGCAGGAGTCCGTCATGACGGCTGCGCAGTACTGCCAGGAGATCTCCCGGGCGGCGGACCGGCTCAAGGCCATCACGGGCAAGGCGCCGCTGCCGCTGTTCCGTGCGCCGGGTGGCAAGACCTCGCCGCAACTGCTGGCCGCGGCTAAATCGTGCGGATACGCGCATGTGGGCTGGTCGCCTGCCGGCTTTCTGGGCGACGAGCTGCCCAGCGAGAAGTACAGCAACAAGGCGCTGCTGCAGAAGGCGCTGCGTTCCATTCGGCCTGGCGACATCCTGCTGGCGCATCTGGGCATCTGGTCGCGCAAGGACCCGTGGGCGCCAGCCAATCTCGAGCCGCTGATCGTGGGTTTGAAAGAGCGGGGCTTTTGCTTCAGGACGCTGCGCGATCACCCCGATTACCGCAACTGGATCGCGCAGCACAAGCAGTGAAGAGGCGGCGCAGCATAGTCGCTGCCGCTGAGGATTTTTGAGATGGATATCCTGGTCAATTGGTTCGATCTGGCGCAGCAATGGCTCTTCGAGGCCGTGGTGCAGCCGCTGATGTTTTCCTTCGGCATGGCCAACCTGCTGGAGGACGGCTACGACGCCACGGGCTGGCTGCTGGTCGGCCTGCTGCAGCTAGTGGTGATGGTGGCGCTGATCGCGCCGCTGCAGCGCTGGCGACCCGTGGAACCCGTGACGGATCGCGCGGCCATCCGTGTCGATGTGATCTACACGCTCATCCATCGGCTGGGGCTCTTCCGCCTGGGTCTCTTCTTCGCCTTCACGCCGCTCTGGGACGCGCTCTGGGGCACGCTGCGCATGCACGGCGTCAGCACTTGGCACCTGGACAATCTCTGGCCTGGCGTGACCGATGTGCCCGTCGTCAGCCTGCTGATCTATCTGGTGGCGTTCGATGCGCTGGAGTACTGGATCCACCGTGGCCAGCATCATTTCGAATGGTGGTGGAAGCTGCATTCTCTGCACCATTCGCAGCGCCAGATGACCATGTGGAGCGACAACCGCAACCACCTGCTCGACGACTTGGTGCACTCCTTCATCGTGGTCAACGTGGCCCAGCTCATCGGCGTGGCGCCGGGGCAGTTCGTGGTCATCGTCGCGATCACCCAGCTGAGCGAGAACTTCCAGCACGCGAACATCCGCATGTGGTTCGGCCGCTTCGGCGAGCGGCTCTGGGTGAGTCCCCGCTTCCACCGGCTGCACCATGCCATCGGCATCGGCCACGAGTCGCATCCCGCCCAGAGCGTCAACAAGCCCGTGCTGGGCGGCCACAACTTCGGCGTGCTGCTGCCCTGGTGGGACATGCTGTTCCGCACCGCCAACTTCGAACTGCGCTATGACGCCACCGGCGTGCGCGATCAGGTGGAGCCCGGCCTCGATGGACGGGTGCGCGACTACGGCCGAGGCTTCTGGATGCAGCAGTGGCGTGGCCTGCAGCGTTTGTGGGGGCACGCCTGAACGCAGACATGCGCTGGCGCTATGCTTGCGGTCCATGGGACTGTTGATCGATTCATTCTGGCGGGCAGCGGCCTACTGCCTCCGTCCGCGGGTCATCGCGCTGTCGCTGTTGCCCCTGCTGCTGATCGCCTTGCTGGCCTGGGGCGCGGGCGCGCTGTGGTGGACGTCCTCGGTGGCGACTGTGCAGCAGTCGCTGCAGACCTCCAACTGGCTGGGGTTGCTGTGGGGATGGCTGCGGCAGTTCGGCATCGCCGATGCGCCTTCCGCGCTGGCGCCGCTGCTGGTGATTGTGGCGGCCACCCCGGTCATCGTGCTGGTCGCCGTGCTGGCGGTGGCGCTCATGATGACGCCCGCCCTGATTCGCCTCGTCGCCGAACGCCGTTTCCCCACCCTCGAGCGCAAGCGCGGCGGGTCTCTGCTGGGCAGCCTGGCCTGGTCGCTGGGCTCCACGGTGGCCGCGTTGCTGGCCATGGTGGTGTCCATGCCGCTGTGGCTGGTTCCCCCATTGGTGCTGGTGCTCCCTCCGCTCATTTGGGGATGGCTGACTTACCGTGTGATGAGCTTCGATGCCCTGGCTGAGCATGCGAGCAAGGAAGAGCGTGTGCTGCTCCTGAAGCGGCACCACGTGTCCTTGCTGACCATGGGCGTGGTGTGCGGCTATCTGGGGGCCGCGCCTGGGATCGTCTGGGCTTCCGGCGTGGTGTTCGCCGCGGCCTTCTTGGTGCTGGTGCCCGTCGCCGTCTGGATCTACACCCTGGTGTTCGCGTTTTCCTCGCTGTGGTTCACGCATTACGCCCTGTCGGCGCTGGAGCGCCTGCGGCGCGAGCGGGGTGAGCCACCGCCTGCCGCGCCCGTGGCCGAGGCGACGTCTTCGGCGACTCCCGCTGCTGCGCTGCCGGCCCCCTCCAGCGCTTCCAACACTCCCTCTTCGACTCAGCCATGATCCCTTTCTTCGGACTCATCATCGTGGGCGATGAAATCCTCTCGGGCAAGCGTGCGGACAAGCACATGCCCAAGGTCATCGAACTGCTGGCCGCGCGCGGCCTGGGCCTCGCCTATGCCGACTACGTGGGCGACGACCCCGACCGCATCACCGCGACGCTCCGGCGCGCCTTCGCGTCGACCGATGTGGTGTTCTCCTGTGGCGGCATCGGCGCCACGCCGGACGATCACACCCGGCAATGCGCGGGCCGGGCCCTTGGCGTGCCGCTGGCATTGCATCCGCAGGCCAAGGCGCTGATCGAGGAGCGCATGCGGGACACGGCCCGCGAGCAAGGTGTGCCTTACGAGCCCGACCGCGCGGACAACGTCCACCGGCTGAACATGGGCGTGTTCCCCGAAGGCGCGGCCATCATCCCCAACCCTTACAACAAGATCCCGGGCTTTTCCTGCGCAGGCAAGGCGGGGGCGCAGGTGCATTTCGTGCCGGGCTTTCCCGTCATGGCCTGGCCGATGATCGAGTGGGTGCTCGACACCCAGTACGCGCACTGCTTCAACCGGCAGCCGCAGACAGAACACTCGGTGGTGGTGTACGGCTCGATGGAAGCGACGCTGACGCCACTCATGGAGCGCATCGAGCGGGACCATGCACAGGTGCGCGTTTTCAGCCTGCCGAGCGTGGACCATCCCGAGCATGGGCGCCACATCGAACTCGGCGTGAAGGGGCCCGCAGCGCTCGTTCCGGCGGCGTGGATCGCTTTGCAAACGGCTTTGCACGATATTGGTGCAAGCATGGGCCCCGAAGTGGTGCGAAATACCTGACGTTCAGCGTCCTGGCGAGTGATGCACTGTTTTGGGGTGTTTCTGCAGGTGTGGTGAAAGCTCTCGCCGTGCTCTGCCTTAGTGCATGGAGGCCTGCCGTTGGCATGCAACCTGCTTTTCTTTCGACGTTTTTAACAAGCGCTTAATCCTGGAGATCCTGATGGCCAAGACCGTTGCAGACGTGATGAAGATGGTGAAGGAGAACGAAGTCAAGTTCGTTGACTTCCGCTTCACCGATACCCGTGGCAAGGAACAGCACGTGACCGTGCCCGTGTCCCACTTCGACGAAGACAAGTTCTCGTCGGGCCACGCCTTCGACGGCTCGTCGGTGGCCGGCTGGAAGGGCATCGAAGCGTCGGACATGCAACTCATGCCCGACCCGAACACGGCCAACATCGACCCCTTCTTCGAAGAAACCACGCTGTTCCTGCAGTGCGACGTGATCGAGCCGGGCGACGGCAAGGCCTATGACCGCGATCCCCGCTCCATCGCCAAGCGCGCCGAAGCCTACCTGAAGGCTTCCGGCCTGGGCGACACGGCCTACTTCGGTCCGGAACCCGAATTCTTCATCTTCGACGGCGTGCGCTGGAGCAACGAGCCCGGCAAGGTCATGTTCGAGATCGAAGAGTACGAAGCTCCCTGGAACTCGGGCGCCAAGCTCGAAGGCGGCAACCGCGGCCACCGTCCCACGGTCAAGGGCGGCTACTTCCCCGTGCCCCCGGTCGACAGCACGCAAGACATGCGTGCTGAGATGTCCCTGATCCTCGAATCCCTGGGCATCCCTGTCGAAGTGTTCCACCACGAAGTGGCAGGCGCAGGCCAGAACGAAATCGGCACCAAGTTCAGCACGCTGGTCGAGCGCGCCGACTGGACGCAGGTCCTGAAGTACGTCGTCTGGAACGTGGCCAACGCCTACGGCAAGACGGCCACCTTCATGCCCAAGCCCTACGCTGGCGACAACGGCTCCGGCATGCACGTGCACCAGTCCATCTGGAAGGACGGCAAGAACCTGTTCGCCGGCGACGGCTATGCAGGCCTGTCCGACTTCGCCCTGTACTACATCGGCGGCATCATCAAGCACGCCCGTGCCCTGAACGCCATCACCAACCCCGGCACGAACAGCTACAAGCGCCTGGTGCCCGGCTTCGAAGCTCCGGTGAAGCTGGCCTACTCGGCCCGCAACCGTTCCGCCTCGATCCGTATTCCCTACGTCGCCAACCCGAAGGGCCGCCGTATCGAAGCGCGCTTCCCCGATCCTTCCGCCAACCCCTACCTGGCCTTCTCGGCCCTGATGATGGCGGGCCTGGACGGCGTGGAAAACAAGATCCATCCGGGCGAAGCCGCCACGAAGGACCTCTACCACCTGCCGCCCGAAGAAGACAAGCTGGTGCCCACCGTGTGCCACAGCCTGGACCAGGCGCTGGAATACCTGGACAAGGACCGCAGCTTCCTGACCAAGGGTGGCGTGTTCACCGACTCCATGCTGGATGCCTACATCGAGCTGAAGATGGGCGAAGTCACGCGCTTCCGCATGGCTCCTCACCCGGTCGAATACGACATGTACTACTCCCTGTGATGGGCAGGGCGCGGCGGCCTCGGGGCCGCGGCGCCTGTCTTCGCAAGGCAGTGATTTGAAAAGGCGGCGCGAGCCGCCTTTTTTCATGCCCGGCCGGAACTTGCGTGCGGCGTGCGGGCCAGAGGAGTGCACAGCCCGCTGTGCCACGCTGTCGCGCGGCCCCATTGCGTGCCGGGCTGAATTGGCGCTGCAAGACGATTGGGGGATACTCCCCGATACACCCGGCGTGCCCCGATGCATGCCCTCCGAGGAATCCATGAAGAAGACTCTCACCGCATTGCTGACCTTGTGCGCCTGCATGCCGGCCGCCTGGTCGCAGGACCGCATCTATCGCTGCGGCAACGAATACACCAACAATGCCACGCAGGCCAAGGAGCGCGGCTGCAAGGTCGTCGAAGGCGGCAACGTGACCGTGCTGCAAAGCAGCCGGCCGGCAGGTGCGTCCTCGTCGGGCAATTCGGGCGCCGGTGCTACCACCTCTCCGGCCAATGCGCCCCGCGTCGGCACGTCCGATCAGCGCGCCCGCGATGCCGATGCCCGCGCCATCCTGGAGGCCGAACTGCGCAAGGCCGAAACCCGCCAGGCCGAGCTGGCACGTGAATACAACAACGGTGCTCCCGAACGCACGGCGCTGGAACTGCGCAACACGCAGGTCTATCAGGACCGGATCGCCTCGCTCAAGGCCAGCCTCGCCCGTGCCGACAGCGACGTGGCCGGCATCAAGCGCGAACTGGCCCGCCTGCCGCCCGCCAACTGATTCACTGCGGGAGCTGCAGGCAGGCCTGCCTCGGCTGAATCCGCCTGCGCTTCCCGCCCCTTCACGATCGCCAGAAAGGGAATCGTCTGCCCAAGACCGACATCGCGCGCTACCCCGCGCTGGATCTGCTCTCCACCCTGGTCGCCGTGCTGCGCCCCGACGGCGCGGTGCAGTTCGCCAATGCCGCCCTGGAAACCTGCCTGGGCCTGTCGCGCCGCACGCTGGAAGGCGCCGACTTCAGCACGTTCTTCACCGACCCCGCCTTGCTGCAGACCGCGCTGGCCGGCGCTCGTGGGCAGGACTTCGCCGCATTGCGTTTCGAGGCCGGGCTGCGCCGCCCGCCGCAGGAGCCGCTGCCCGTCCACACCAGCCTGTCCGTCGCCGAGCACACCGGCGAGGTGCTGCTCGAACTCTGGCCGCTCGAAGCCCAGGCGCGCCAGGACCGCGAAGAGCGCCTGCGCGAACAGGCGCTGGCCAACAAGGAGCTGATCCGCAATCTGGCGCACGAGATCAAGAACCCGCTGGGCGGCATCCGCGGCGCGGCTCAGCTGCTGGAGATGGAGCTGCAAAGCCGCGAGCTGACCGAATACACCCAGGTCATCATCCACGAGGCCGATCGCCTGCAGAGCCTGGTGGACCGGTTGCTGGCCCCCCATCGCCACCCGCATCTGGTGGGCGACGTCAATATCCATGAGGTCTGCGAGCGCGTGCGTTCGCTGGTGCTGGTCGAGTTCCCGCAGGGGCTGCGCGTGCAGCGCGACTACGACACGTCGATCCCCGAATTCCGCGGCGACCGGGCCCAGCTCATCCAGGCGCTGCTGAACATCGTCCAGAACGCGGCCCAGGCGCTGACCGAGCGCATCGCGCGCGGCGATGCCGAGATCGTGCTGCGCACGCGCGTCGCGCGCCAGGTCACCTTCGGCCGGCAGCGGTACCGGTTGGCACTGGAATTGCATGTCATCGACAACGGACCGGGCGTGCCCGAGGCCATCAAGGAGCGGATCTTCTATCCCTTGGTGACGGGTCGGGACGGTGGATCGGGACTGGGGCTGACGCTGGCACAGACCTTCGTGCAGCAGCACCACGGGCTCGTCGAATGCGACAGCGTTCCGGGGCGGACCGACTTCCGCATCCTCATCCCCTTGCCCTGAGGCTCCGCGAGACGAATTTTTGAACACAGCGACCCTGACGGGCACAAGGTAGATGCAACACATGAAGCCGATCTGGATAGTAGATGACGACCCGTCGATCCGCTTCGTCCTCGAGAAGGCGCTGGCCCGTGAAAACCTGCCCACGCGCAGCTTCACCCACCCGCGCGAAGTGCTGGACGCACTGGCCGACATCGCTGTCGGCGACCCGGCCCGCCAGGGACCGCAAGCCCTGGTGAGCGACATCCGCATGCCGGGCGGCTCCGGCCTGCAGTTGCTGGAGCAGGTGCGCCAGCAGCAGCCCGGCCTGCCGGTCATCATCATGACGGCCTATTCCGACCTGGACAGCGCCGTGTCGGCCTTCCAGCGCGGGGCTTTCGAATACCTGCCCAAGCCTTTCGACCTGCCCAAGGCGGTGGAACTCATCCGCCGCGCCGTGGAGGAGAGCCAGCGCGAGGAGGTCATCGAAGAGCGCCAGACCGCCACGCCCGAGATGCTGGGCCAGGCGCCCGCCATGCAGGACGTGTTCCGCGCCATCGGCCGGCTCAGCCAGAGCCAGGTGACGGTGCTGATCACGGGTGAATCGGGCTCCGGCAAGGAACTGGTGGCGCGCGCGCTGCACAAGCACTCGCCGGTCTCGGGCGGCCCCTTCGTCGCCATCAACACCGCCGCCATCCCCAAGGACCTGCTCGAATCCGAACTCTTCGGCCACGAGCGTGGCGCCTTCACCGGCGCTCAGACCCAGCGCCGCGGCCGTTTCGAGCAGGCCGAGGGCGGCACGCTGTTCCTCGACGAAATCGGCGACATGCCGTTCGACCTGCAGACCCGCCTGCTGCGCGTGCTGTCCGACGGCCAGTTCTACCGCGTGGGCGGCCATGCGGCGGTCAAATCGCATGTGCGCGTCATCGCCGCCACCCACCAGAACCTGGAGCAGCGCGTGAAGGACGGCGTCTTCCGCGAAGACTTGTTCCATCGCCTGAACGTCATCCGGCTGCGCCTGCCGGCACTGCGCGAGCGGCACGAAGACGTGCCCATGCTCACGCGTCACTTCCTGCAGCAGAGCGCGCGCCAGCTGGGCGTGGAGCCCAAGCGCATCGCCGATGCAGCGCTGGCGCGGCTGGAGCAGTTCTCCTTCCCCGGCAACGTGCGGCAGCTGGAGAACATCTGCCACTGGCTGACCGTGATGGCACCGGCCCAGGTCATCTCGGCGCAGGATCTGCCGCCCGAGGTGCTGGATGCGCCCCTGGCGCAGGCCCAGTCCCTGAGCGGCGGCGCTGCGGCACCGGCTGCGCTCGACCAGCCCATGCCGGCGGCGGGTACGTCGCATGTGGCGGATTACGCGGCTGCAGCCCCTGTGCCCGCCGCTGCGGCCTTTGCGCAAGGTGCCGCACCGGGCGTTTTCGCAGCGCCAGTGGCCCCGGTATCGCATCCCGTGGCCGATGGCATGTCGGCCTCGTTCGGCGCGGCGGCGGCAGGTGTGCAGGCCGGCTGGGAGCAGGCGCTGGAAGCCGAAGCGCAGCGCATGCTGCTGGGCGGCCAGGCCGAGGTGTGGGATGCGCTCACGCGGCGCTTCGAGTCGCGGCTGATCCGCACCGCGCTGCATGCCACGCATGGCCGCCGCATGGAAGCGGCGCAGCGCCTGGGCATCGGCCGCAACACCATCACCCGCAAGATCCAGGAACTCGGCCTGGATGCTCCTGACGAGGCCTGATTCTGCCCTCCAGCGCAGGCGCAGCAAGCGCTCTGCGCTATTGAATTGGTAGCAATAAGGGCCCGCCGTACGCGGGCCTTTTTGATTGGGGGGTGCGCGTGGCTGTCCTACAGCCGTGCCGCGCATGAGCCGACCCGGGCTTCGGTCGGTGGACTTTGAGAATCGTTTCATCGTTCAACCCACAGGAGCTTTCTCATGGCCGATACCAAAAGTGCAAACCGCGATCCGCTGACCAACGAACCCGGTGCCCATCCCGTCGGAACCGGCCTGGGCGCCACGGGCGGCGCCGTCGCAGGCGCTGCCGCCGGCTCGCTGGGCGGGCCCATCGGCGCGGCCATCGGTGGCGTCGCCGGTGCCGTGGCCGGCGGTCTGGCCGGCAAGGCGGCTGCCGAGTCCGTCAACCCGACGGCCGAAGACGCCTACTGGCGCAGCACCTATGACCGCGAGCCCTACTACGAGAGCGGCCGCACCTACGACGAATACCGCCCTGCCTACGAGCTGGGCTGGTCCGCCCGCGACCGATACCAGGGCCAGGACTTCGACGCGGTCGAACCGCATCTGGCGCGCGACTGGGGCCAGGCCCGCTCCAGCAGCCCGCTGGAATGGGAAATCGCCCGTCCCGCCACGCGTGCGGCCTGGGACCGTGTGGAGCGCGGCAGTGCCGAGCGCCACGCAGCAGGCGGCGCAGCCGTGGATGGCAGCGCGGTGGTGGACAACGCCGACGTGGTGGATGTGCTGGACGACCTGCTCGAATCCTGCCGCGATGGGGAATACGGCTTCCGTGCGTCGGCCGAGCGCGCCGAGTCGCCCGAACTCAAGACGCTGTTCCTGCGCCATGCCAGCGAATGCGCGGCCGCCGCAGCCGAGCTGGAGCGCGAGGTGCGCAACCATGGCGGCGAGCCCTCGTCGGGTGGCACCATGTCCGGCGCACTGCATCGCGGCTGGGTGTCGGTGAAGGCAGCGCTCTCCTCCAATGACGACAAGGCCGTGCTGGAAGAATGCGAACGGGGCGAGGACGCTGCCGTGGCCCGTTACCGCAAGGCGCTGCAGTCGCCGCTGCCGGCCAATGTGCGCGCCATCGTCGAACGACAGGCCCAGGGCGCCCAGCGCAACCATGACGAAGTGCGTGCGCTGCGTGACCGTGCCCGGGCGGCCGATCGCTGATCGCTGGCGGCATTCATCACTCGCCGAGCGCCGGGCAGTCCCGGCGCCGGCGCCATGTCAAAAGCCGCGAGCCCTCAGGGGCCTCGCGGCTTTTTCCTTGCTGGTGATCGCGCTGCGCCTGGGCTGGCGAAGCGCGCCAGTTCAGCCCAGTTCCACCACCACCGGCGCGTGATCGCTGGGCTGGGGGTTCTTGCGCGGCGCGCGGTCGATGTGGCAGGCGCGCACCCGGGCCTTGAGCGCGTCGCTCACCAGGATGTGGTCGATGCGCAGGCCCCGGTTCTTCTGGAAGCCGAGCATGCGGTAGTCCCACCACGAGAAGCTTTTTTCGGGCTGCTCGAACATGCGGAAGGCGTCCGTCATGCCCAGCTGCAGCAGCGACTGGAAGTGCGCGCGCTCTTCCACGGTGTGGTGGATGGTGTCCTTCAGGCCCACCGGGTCGAACGAGTCGCGGTCTTCCGGCGCCACGTTGAAGTCGCCCACCAGCACCAGGCGCGGGTGGGCCTGCAGCTCGCTCTGCACCCAGCGGTGCAGGGCACTCAGCCACTGCAGCTTGTAGGCGAACTTGTCCGAGCCCGGCGCCTGGCCGTTGACGAAATAGCAGTTGATGAGGCGCAGCGGGCCATCGGCCGTGTCCAGCGTGGCGGTGATGACGCGGGCCTGCACGTCTTCATGGCCGGGAATGTTGCGCACCACGTCGCGCAGCGGCGAGCGGCTCAGGATGGCCACGCCGTTGTAGGTCTTTTGACCGAAGGAGGCGGCGTGGTAGCCGGCCTCCTGCAGCGCCTGCAGGGGGAATTTTTCGTCCACCAGTTTCAGTTCCTGCAGGCCGATGGCATCGACCGGGTTCTCGGCCAGCCAGGCCAGCACCTGGGGCAGGCGGACGGAGAGGGAGTTGACGTTCCAGGTGGCGAGCTTCATGGCGGGGC
>Ga0105242_10003020_pt1 | contig 13154 bp, 9 predicted proteins | sample KBSM24metaG_FD_81521 | JGI IMG/M metagenome (GOLD analysis project Ga0105242, IMG submission 81521) | Miscanthus rhizosphere microbial communities from Kellogg Biological Station, Michigan, USA - KBS M2-4 metaG | ecosystem: Host-associated > Plants > Roots > Rhizosphere > Soil | place: Michigan...
GATGCAATTTGGGATATTGATCTTGCAACAAAGCAGATCTATCGAAGTGAAACATTTTACGAATTATCCGGTTATAGTCGTGAAGAGATCAAACCTGATCTCGATTGGTGGTTTAATAAAGTTCATCCAAAGGACAGGGAAAGAGTGAAGAATAAAGTGCAGGAACATATTCAAAATGGACATGAAAAATGGGAAGACGAGTATCTTTTTCTTTGCGCAGATGGCAGCTATAAATTTTTACTCGATTCTGGAACTATTTTAACCCGCAATGGTAAGCCGGTAAGAATATTAGGCGCTATTCGCGACCTTACTGAAAAGAAAAAATTAGAACAACAACTTTTACAGGAACAGGAACAAAAGCATAAAGCAGTAAGCCAGGCGGGAATTGCAGCACAGGAAGCAGAGCGCAGTAATATAAGTCGTGAACTTCATGATAATGTTAACCAGCTATTGATGAGTGCAAAGTTGTTCATGAATTCTGCACAGACAGATCCTCAAAAGGCAAATGAACATATTGAAAAAGCGATCACTTATCAGCTGATGGCAGTGGAAGAGATCAGGAAGCTTTCAAAAACTTTGAATACATCGCTTGTAAAAATTATCGGTCTTAGCCGAAGCATTGACGATATTATCATCAATATGAAAGCCTTTCAGCAGATCGAGACAAGGTTTCAATATGACCAAAAATTGGATAAGCTCCTTTCTGATGATCAAAAGCTGATGATCTTCCGGATACTGCAGGAACAAACCAATAATATTATCAAGTATGCCAATGCAAAAAATGTATTAATTACTTTAAAAGAAGAAAATAGCAACATCTATCTTTCAATTACAGATGATGGAAAAGGATTTGATGCCGCTGTTCAATCAAAGGGCATTGGGTTTGTTAATATTTATAACCGTGTGGATGCTTTTGGTGGAGATATGGATATTATATCTTCCCCGGGTAACGGATGTTCTCTTCGGATTAATTTCCCTCTTATATTGAATTAATCAAAATCTATCGGCGGTAGCTGACGGACCTTTAATTGCTTATTGTATCGTCTCATCAATCGTTTATTCTTTTTTGCTCCTACACTCGATGCCACACCACTCGTTACAATTTTTATATAATAATTTATGAATGACCTGTCACGCAATCGAGGGAAATAAACAACGCCGACCCTCTTTTTGTTTTCATTTTTAATAACAAAGCTGTTTGCAATAAACGTCATCAACCCCTGTAAAAACCTTTTCTTTTCTTCGCTTCCATTTTTTAAGAACTGCACTTTCAGGTCATGATAATACATTCTCATTTCACCCAAAGAAAGATATTCTTGTCCTACTGCACGCATTGTAAGCGTATCGAGATAACCAGATTGTAGTTTAACAGAAGTTAAAGCTGGCAAGATTTTATTTAGGTATAGCATAGATTGGGGCTGCATCCTTAAAGTGATCAGGAACCCGGAAAGTGAATCAAGATAAGATTCCCTTGTTCTTAATCTTATCCAGCCTGAATCAAGCAGGTAACCATTTAACCTGATCCTGAAGCTATCAGTTGGTGTTAATCCATAATTTTTTATTGGAAAAATATCACCACTCATTCTTGTTACCGGTATAACAGCAGTCTCTTTTGTTTTATCATTTAGTTCTGTATAAACGGCCGTACCATTCGAAATAAGTATTGTATCAATAGAAATTTTAAAAGGTATTTTCTGTATCAATTTTGTTGCTAATGGTTTTATGATACCGGCGTGAAATGGCGGGGTTTTATCCCTGTAGGATGTAAAATAGGGCTGATCAATTGTAATATTACCTGATCGAAACACACTGTCTTCAAGGTATTGGTCAAGATCGAATTTTGAAACTGAAACCTTCCCGGTTTTTAAAGTAATATAATCAGTTTGCCATTTGCTTGCCGATACAAATTCATCCCGGCTCTTCACCGGATGAAAAGAAACGGAATCAACAGATAGGCTTTGGCCGGGCTTGCTAAATGAAAGATTTGACCATGTCCAATAATTTTTTTCATCAATGATCTCCCCTGAAATATCAGTAATTGTAAATGAAGGATTTTTTTTAATGACGGCTTTCAGATCACCATTTATTTCTGAACCTAATTGAAGATTTTTTAATATTCCTTCATACACCTTAACCGTAGCAGGTTTTTTGCCAAGGCTATCGGCTGTAAAATTCCTGGCCTCCACTTCTTTTACTTTCGCTGACCAAAATAATTTTTTACCCGGGCTTACTACAAGGTCGCTAAGTTGTATTTTCAAAGATCCTTCTTTTGAAGTTGTCGTTTTATTATTAGCGTTAGTAACTGAAAAACTTGAAAGGGTCGTATTTAATGAGCCAATGCTGATCCTGTTATCAATTCCTTTGCTCACAAAATCTTTAAGCACAAAATTGCTTTTACTTCCATCCCAATAAAGCTTTTGTAAACCTTTTGAGGCAGAATTTTCCAAAGAAAAAACCGGGTGTTCCATTTCCAACTGGTCAATATATATTTCTGGTAATGGCGCTTGCTGTCCGCTATCTTTTATTTCAGCAAACCTAAGCTTGACGACCGGCTCACTGATCTTTGCATTTTTAATTTGTGATGATCCTTTAATAATGCTATTAATATCCGGGGTAAATACTATACCCGAAGCCTTTACATCAACACTATCATTATTTTTTGCTTGTTTGAATTGAAAATTGATTAATGAAGAGGCTGATTGATCGGCCAACGAAAATTTATCTGCTGTGATCGAAGTGTATGGACCAAACCAGTAAAGATCTTTTCCGTCAGTTTTAAGCGCATTGACTTTTAATTTTTCTTTTTTGTCAATTGATCCGGCGGAGAGTGTATTTAAAAAAACTGATAACGAACTTTTGGCATTGTTAAAATATAATTGAGTATTGGTTCCTTGTATATTATTGAATAGAACTGTCAATGGATCATTGGCCTTTTTTCCTGGTTGTAAAAGATTTATTTCGATATCAGCTTTTGTCCAGCTAATTCCCTGGCCTGTCAGCATCTTTAAAGAATCAGTATATACAAGGCTATCCAATTTCACATTTCTTGCATTTATATTAAAGCTCTGCTGATGATCATAAACGTTGACCTTATCAAATAGAAATTGTTTAGTTGTTCCATCGAATGAGGCATTATCCATATTTATAACCAGCTTTTTTGTTTTCATTATGCCTTTCTTAAAATTAAGAAGCTCGACAGATCCTTCCACGTTTTCTACTGACAAGGAATCGGCAACATTATTACTGTTTAATATAAGATTGGCATCGTCTAACAACAGGTCAATTGTATGTCTTGTTCTTATTTTTATTTTTCCGTTCTCTATTACTAATTTCTCAAGACTCATAAAATTATTGATGCCTGCCAGCGAATTCACAATTGGATTCCTGCTTTTTGGTTTTACAGTTCCTGAAGGATAATAGTCAATAACCGGTCGTATCAATAGAGCTTGCTTTGCAATAACTTTTTGATCAAACAACAGATCGGCCCAGGACAATTCGCTGAGAATAAATTGACGCACTTGTATATTACGTTTGTCTTTATATGCCTCAGTATTGATAGAAAAATTGCTTAATAAAATTTTGTTCTCCCTTAACCGGATACTGTCAAACCTTAAAAAATAACTGCTGTCCTTTACAAAATTTTCATAATTGCGAATGGCCATATCAAAGCTTTGCAATGAAATGGGTTGTGGCAGACTATGATCAATTTGCAGTCCCGTCATCTCGAAATTATTTTTTTCTGAAGTAAATGATGTGCTTTTGTCATTTCGGGTGGTTGTTATATTCACTTCAGCATTTCTTACTCCTACATAATTTAATTGCATATCACCTGTAAGCTGGTTGATCAATGTATCCAGGTTAGGAATTTTTTTCGGCCCTGCAGTTTTATTTTTTAATTCTAAATCTATTTTAAATTTTGGATCGAGACAATTAACCGAATCAGCTTTTATCAAACCTTTTTCATACAACGATTTAAAGTCAACATTGGTTAATTTCAATGTATCAATATAAAGAGAAAAGCCCGAGCCGGTGCTATCTGCTCTCTTCCCAATTAACGTACAACTATCAATTTCTATTAATCTTTTTTTGATCTTGATCCTAAATCGACTGAAAGCAAGACGGTGATTTCCGTCCGGAAAAGTAATGTCCTGGCCTTTCGTCCAGAATACCAATTTATCTGACTCAGAAAAGTCTTCTGTATTTGCATTTGGATCCGTTTCAATATGAAAATGCATTCTTGTGATGACCAGCGGTTGTTGATTGGGCAAAACCTTATTGATCAACCTAAATTCTCCATCATCAAATTGAAATCGTTTTACTTCAAGAAATTTCAATGCATCCATGATCGAGTTATACACTTTTCCCATTTCATGAGGAATGGAGATATCTTTCTGTCCTGCCGTATCCAAAGGCTTCAATCGTGTTACTGTTATTTTTGGAGAAACAAGAAATATTGAATCGATCTTTAATTCTTTTCTTGTAAAAATTGGAATTAAAGCTTTTACTTTTATTTTAATTTTATCTACATGGAAATGATAGTAGGTGGCCAGGTCAAGTGAATCATTTGAAAAAAAAGTTATATCCTGCAGCTCCACTTTCTTACTGAAATAATTGAACTTGATATTTTTTACTTTCAGTTTTAATTTCCCGTTTGATTCCCTTGTTACAATATCTTCTACTAAAGATTCGGCATTATTTACGACATAAATATGAAGGGCAGTGATGAGAATGATAATGATCCCCAGGATGATTCCGAGTGTTTTAAGAATTTTTTTCTCAAGCCAAACGATCCACATTCAATAGATGGGTTAATAAGTTATCAAATTACTCAAATTTGCGCTAATGAAAAAGCCATCTGCCGTTGGGCGATGGCTTCATTAGTTCTAGCTTACTGAAGAACCGGGACTAACAACCTCTTCAGGCTTTAATAAACGAAGCTTTCCGTCCTTATCTTCTGCTGTTAGGATCATTCCCTGGCTCTCAATTCCTTTCATTTTTCTTGGCGCAAGATTTACTACTACTACAACTTGCTTGCCAACCATTTCTTCCGCCTTATAATGCAGGGCAATACCGCTAACAATTGTCCTGCTTTCAGTGCCCAGGTCAATAGTTAATTTTAAAAGCTTATCTGCCTTTTCTACTTTTTCGCAAGTGGTGACAGTACCAACACGAAGATCCAATTTGGCAAAATCATCATAAACGATTTCAGATTTGGGATTTACGATTTCGGATTTATTTTCCATCTTTTTTGTTTCTTGTTTCTTGTCATTTGAGTCTTGTGTCTTGACTAAACCACTTTTCAATTTTTCTATTTGTGCTTTTATTTCTTCATCTTCTATTTTCCTGAATAATATTTCGGGAGGTCTTAATGAATAGCCAACACTCAATAATTTTAGTTTGCCCGCATTCTCCCAATCCAGCATCTTATCAACCACTTTCATCATGTACAGCATTTTCTTTGCCGTGTTTGGCAGAAAAGGATTAATAAGTATGGCAAGATTTGCTGTTAACTGCAAACAAAGATGTAAGCAATTGTCAATTTCCTTTTGAGCTGCTATGGACTGTGGTCCGTCGTCCGTGGTCTTCTTAGCTTTTATCCACGGTTCCTTTTTCTGCATGTATTGATTTCCCTTTCTTGACAGATCGATTACTTCAAATAATGCATCACGAAACTTATATTCTTCAATCAAACTTTCAACCTTTGATTTTGAACTTTCAATTTCTTTCATGATCCACCGGTCCTCGTCATCTAATATCTCTTCATGCAGCTTCGGTACTTTACTGTTGCAAAGCTTATGCATCAACACCCATGTACGATTAACAAAGTTCCCGAAGATAGAAGCCAGCTCATTGTTATTCCTGTCCTGGAAATCTTTCCATGTAAAATCATTGTCTTTTGTTTCCGGTGCATTGGCACATAAAACATAACGAAGTACATCTTCACAGCCCGGAAAATCTTTTACATAGTCAGGCACCCACACGGCCCAGTTACGACTTGTACTTACTTTATCACCTTCAATATTTAGAAATTCATTGGCAGGAACATTATCGGGCAATACAAAATTTCCATGAGCCTTTAACATAGCTGGGAAGATGATGCAATGAAAAACGATATTATCCTTACCAATAAAATGAACAAGCTTAGTGTCTTCTTTGCACCAGTAATCGGCCCATTTATCAGTCAATTCTTTTGTAGCAGATATATAACCAATAGGCGCATCAAACCACACGTACAATACTTTTCCTTCAGCATCAGGCAGCGGAACTTTTATTCCCCAACTGCTGTCTCTTGTCATTGCTCTTGACTGCAAACCTTTATCCAGCCAGCTTTTGCATTGACCATACACATTATTCTTCCATTCTTTATGACCTTCAATGATCCATTCGATTAGCCAGGACTCATAATCCTGCAATGGGAAATACCAGTGTTTTGTTTTCTTTTTTATTGGGACGGCATCACTCAATGCACTGCGGGGATTTATTAATTGTTCAGGACTTAAAGAGGAGCCACATTTCTCACACTGATCACCGTATGCATTTGGATTTGCGCAAACAGGACAAGTACCAATAATATAACGGTCGGCTAAAAATGTTTTTGTTTTTTCATCATAATACTGCTCAGTTTCTTTTTCTTCAAACAAACCATCATCATACAGCTTTTTAAAAAATGCTGAAGCTGTTTCGTGATGGACTTTATTGGAAGTACGGGAGTAGATGTCAAATGAGATCCCCATCTGCTCAAAACTTTCTTTGATCTGGGCATGGTATTTATCAACTATCTGCTGTGGGGTAACACCTTCTTTCATTGCGCGGATGGTGATTGGCACGCCATGTTCATCACTGCCGCAAACAAATTTTATATCCCGTTTCCGTGCCCGTTGATAGCGAACATAAATATCTGCAGGTACATATACACCGGCCATATGCCCGATATGTACAGGCCCATTTGCATAAGGTAATGCTGCCGTAACTAATATTCTTTTATAATCAGTCATCTTCTTTACTCGGTAAACTTTTTTGTAATGAATTTCCTGTTCTATGCTCAACTTTCGTTGCGTCGCACTCTTGTACTTTCGGTAATTCTATTCATCAAAGAGAGGAAGCAACCAAGGTCTGCAAAAATACCGGATTAAAGACCACTGCCCAAACCATTGCGATTACCAGATTTTATTTACATTGAGAAAAATTAAAGACTCTTTATGTCAAATAAATCAATAGAAGAAAAACTAAAGGAACTTGGCTACGAACTACCAACGCTTCCTGCTTCCAAAGGGATCTATAAACGCTGCCTCATTGATGGAAAGAACCTCTATGTCTCCGGGCATATTTCTGTAAACACTGATGGGAGTTCAATAACCGGAAAATTGGGAAAGGATCTCAGTGAAGAACAAGGTAAAGTTGCTGCAAGGCAATGCGGCCTGGCTATTCTTTCTTCTCTGAAAGCTGAGCTAGGTGATCTGCAAAAAATTAAAAGAGTAATGAAAGTACTCGGGATGGTCAATGCAACACCTGAATATGAAAAGCATCCCATTGTCATTAATGGATGCAGCGAATTGTTTGTTGAATTGTGGGGTGAAGACAATGGTAAGGGTGTTCGTAGTGCAGTAGGCATGGGTTCATTGCCGGGAAATGTTGCAGTGGAAATTGAAGCAATGTTTGAAATTTATTAAGTATGTCAGAAAACTGGTTTGAAATAAAAAATATCAGGGAGCTTGATTCTCCGGCTTTGGTTGTTTTTCCTGAAAGAGTGAAACACAATATCCAGCTTGCGATTGATATGATCGGCGATAGAGATCGTTTACGACCGCATATCAAAACAAACAAATCACCCGATGTCGCCAAACTGATGTTGAAAGCTGGCATTACAAAATTTAAATGTGCAACTATTGCTGAAGCAGAAATGCTTGCTCTATGCAATGCCCCGGATGTCCTGCTGGCTTACCAACCGCTGGGACCGAAATTGAATCGGTTCATTTCACTTATTAAAAAATATCCTGCAACTAAATTTTCCTGTCTTACAGATAATATTGCTGCAGCTACCGAACAAGCTTTGACATTTAGTTCTGAAAATATTACCTTTCCTGTTTATTTTGATCTGAATGTTGGTATGAATAGAACCGGAATTGCTCCCGATGAAAATGCGATTGCTTTATTCGATCATTGTAAATCTTTAAAAGGAATTTCAGTTGTCGGGCTTCATGCTTATGACGGTCATATTCGTGAAGTTGATTTCGAAGCAAAAAAGAAAAAGTGTGATGAAGCTTTTGCTTTAGTTGAGAAACTGAATGAAAAATTAAAACTTCCAACCATCATTATGGGTGGTTCACCTGCCTTTTCAGTTCATTGTAAAAGGAAAGATATAGAATGCAGCCCCGGCACATTTGTTTACTGGGATAAGGGTTATACTGATCTTTGCCCTGAGCAAAAGTTTTTACCTGCTATTGTTTTAGTGACAAGAATAATTTCTTTGCCTTCGCCCAATAAAATTTGTACAGACCTCGGTCATAAATCGGTGGCTGCGGAAAATGAGATCACAAGAAGAATTTTCTTTTTAAATGCAGAAGGATTAAAACCTGTGGGACAAAGTGAAGAGCACCTTGTATTGGAAACAAACGAACATCATTCTTATAAAGTGGGAGATATATTTTACGGTTTGCCCTATCATGTTTGCCCAACCGTCGCTTTATATGAAAGAGTATTTACTATTGAGAAAGGAAAAGTGACAGGAGAGTGGAAGACTGTTTCAAGAGACAGAAAGCTAACCGTTTAATATTTATAATTTGAGATTTTTATTAATCTTAAATCTTAAATATCAAATCTCAAATTATTACATGTTCATAGTCGATGCCCATCTTGATCTTGCCTGGAATGCTATCGAATGGAACCGTAATCTGCAACAACCAATTCAGGACATTAACAGAAGAGAAAAAGGATTGAATGATAAACCCGGTCGTGGCAATGCTACTGTTTCTTTACCTGAATTAAAAAAAGGAAATATTGGTTTGGTTGTAGCAACACAGATCGCAAGGTATGTTTCACCTGATAATCCTTTGCCCGGTTGGCACTCACCAGAGCAAGCCTGGGCGGCAACACAAGCACAATTAGCATGGTACAAAGCAATGGAAGAACAGGGAGAGATGGTTCAAATAAAAGACCTGCGTTCTTTAAATATTCATCTCGATGTTTGGAATGATAGTGGACCAAATGAACAAAAGCCTGTTGGTTATATTTTAAGTTTGGAGGGCGCTGACTCTTTAATAACTGTTCAGCATTTAGAGAGAGCCTATGAAAATGGATTAAGAGCTGTTGGTCCCGCACATTACGGCCCCGGTCGATATGCAAATGGTACAGATGCTAGGGGTGAAATGAATGCAGATGGTTTGGCGTTGCTGAAAAAAATGGAGGAGCTCAATATCATATTAGATGCGACACATCTTTGTGATGATGCATTCTGGCAGGCGATGGATAATTTTCACGGTCATGTTTGGGCAAGCCATAATCTCTGCCGGGCATTAGTAGATCATAATCGTCAGTTCAGTGATGATATGATAAAAGTATTGATCGAGAGGGGAGCAGTGATCGGTGCAGCTTTCGATGCATGGATGATCGTTCCGGGATGGGTGAGAAAAAAGTCAACCCCAAAAGAAATGCATTGCAATATAGAAAAGATAATTGATCATGTTGATCATATCTGCCAGATCGCTGGCAATACTCTGCATGTTGGTATCGGTTCCGATCTTGATGGTGGATATGGCAGAGAACAATGTCCCTATGATGTAGAAACAATTGCTGATCTGCAAACGATTCCTTCATTACTTCTTAAACGAGGATACTCAGATATCGATGTTGAAAACATTATGAATAAAAACTGGATCAGTTTTTTGAGACAGGCGTGGAGTAAATAGTGTTCAATAAGGCGAAGGGCTAACCGATGTCCAACCTCCATCAATTATCAAGCTTTGGCCTGTAATATGTCTTGAATTCGGTGAAACAAGAAATAATGCTGCATTCGCAATATCATTTGTAGAAGCTGGTTTTCCCAATGGAGTAATACGGCTCCATGTACTTGTATATTCTTTATCCTCTAATGTTCTTTCAGTAAGTGTAGCTCCGGGAGCAATAGCATTTACATTAATATTATAAGGAGATAATTCTATCACTAAATTTTTAGCCAGCATTTCCAGGCCTGCTTTTGTTATTGCATAAGCAGCTAAGTTTTTATGTGCCTGGTGTCCTACAACAGATGACATAAACAAAATACTTCCTCCGCTTTCTTGTTGTTTCATTTGTTTTGCGGCTGCTTGTGCAAGAAAAAAACTACCGCCAAGATTCAATTGCATCACTTTATTAAATGAGTCAGAAGTGTAATCAAAAAAATCAGCAAATAATGTAATGCCAGCATTGGCAATAGCAATTGTTACCTTACCAAAATTGCTTAGAGCTAGGCTCACCATCTTATTAATGAAATCAATATCGGAAGCATCTCCGGCTAAGCCGATACAAATTCCACCTTCATCTGTTATTCTATTTACCGCAAATGATGTGAGTTTTTCATCTATATCATTCAATAAAACTGAAGCGCCTTGCAAAGCAAGTTGTCTACAAATTTCAAAGCCAATGCCCTGGCCGGCGCCGGTTACAATTGCTACTTGTCCGTTAAATGGAGCAGTACTCATTTAATCAAGATAAGCATTTTGCAAAAGAAATGTTTAGTAGTTCTTGTTGGCGAGATAATCTCTGCTGATCGTTAAACTTTCAAACATGTCTCTCTTGCTTGTATCCTGTTCAACAAACCAATATTTTAGCCCGGCTTTTTTTCTTGCTTTAAAGATTCTATCAAAATCTATGGTGCCATTGCCTACTTCTGTAATAGCTTTAGTTCCCGCTTCCATATCTTTTACATGCCACATAGCAAAGCGGCCCGGATATTTTTCAAAATACACTACGGGATCCTGTCCAGCCTTGGAGATCCAATACAGATCCATTTCCATCTTTACCAGGTCACCTGGAGTATTTTTTAAGAGAAAATCATAAACCAATGTGTCATCGAGTTTTTCAAATTCGAAATCATGATTATGATAAGCAAATTGTATTCCCGCTGCTTTTGTTGCGGTGGCTGCCTTTTCAAACATTGCCGGCAATGATTTATATATTTCAGGAGTCCTTTCATCCGGCATTAAATAGGCGCATACCATAAATTCAGCACCAAGAGCATGTATATCTTCGATAGCTTTATCCCATCCATTAGATAATGTTCCTGTACCCTTCGTGGCAATGCCGGTAGTGTGATGGGAGCTGAGAACTTTTATACCCGTATTTCCAAGAATTGTTTTGAACTCACTTGCCGTTTTTCCGAAGAAAGTTCCGTTATAACCATAAAGTTCGATATTCTTATAGCCCAAGCCAGCAAGACGCTCCAATGTACCTTCAAGGTTCTTTGAAACAGCATCGCGGACGGTATAAAGCTGAACATTCAACGTTTTATCTTTACTAATGTTTGGCAATAATTTATTTGCATACAAAGCCGCTGCGCCAAATGACAGGTTCTGTATAAAATGTCTTCTTTTCATTGTATTAATTTTTTATTTCTTTTTATGTAATAACTCCAGCTTAAATATTCTGGTTCTGCAAATGCATTCTCCCGGCTATTATTATCATTTTCCGCTTCATTCCAGTTCCAGCTTTCGGAACCTGGTGGAGGGCCATCATATAACGGAATTACTTTTTGCTGGGCATTTACAGTTATGAGTGTTATTAGTAGGAAACTTAAAAAGAGAAGACACTTTTTCATTTGGCAATAGTTTGTTCAATTAAATGTATTAAACTTTCCAAACAAACCCGCTGTATTTGAAGAGGGTTTGTTTGTTGTGAGACATTAAAGTTCCGTATGCCGGGTTTATCCGGGCTTGATTTTTATCAAATAGTGAATTCAGTTGATAAAAAAATTATCGTTGTGACCTGATCCTGCTTAATGTTTCCAGGGTAATTCCTAAAAACGAAGCGATGTAGGTAAGTGGTACACGTTGTACGATCTGAGGAGTTGTTTGCAATAATCTTTCATAACGTTGTTGAGCAGATTCGAATTGGATGGAATCCATTCTTACCTGTGAAAGAATTAAGGAGCTGGTAACCATTTTCCGCAATAGTCTTTCTATATCGTGATGCATATCGGCAAGTTTCATGAAATCATCATGATGGATGCCATAAACTTCTGATGGCTCAATGGTTTGAATGATAAGGTGACTGGGAACACGCTGAAAGAAACTAGTGATCGAAAGAAAAAACTGGCCATCTAATGCGATCCATTCCGTTATCTCTTTTCCATTTTTATAGTAATAAATTCTTGCGACCCCTTTTTCAATAAAATATATATGATCTGAAACTGTATTTTCTTTTAATAGAAAATGATCTTTTTTCACCGACCAGTTCTTCCATGATTGGTGGAATGCATTCATACTTTCAGCCGAAAGAGGGGAAATGGTTCTAATAGCATTTTGCAATAGGTCCACTGGCAAGATTTCTTAAGAAATTTAGGCAATTATCTTCTAAATAAAACAAGGCACCCGTAAGTGCCTTGTTTTATTTTTATTGTTGCATTCCGTCTGTAGCGCCGGACATGTCAGATTTCATATTCTTTCTTTTGAATAGCGACATATCCATTTTACCAAACCTGTACGTAAAGTTCAGGCGGAACATTTGCGGATCTCTTTGCCTGCTATAATCCTGGATGAAATATTGACTGAATGAGTGTTGTTCTGATTTTCTTGTTTTGAAAATATCATTGACGCTAAATGAAACTGAGGCAGCATCATTTTTCAGGAAATTCTTTTTGAAAGCCACATCAAAACCATAAGTCGACTTGATATAACCTTGTGCTGCACTTTGCGCTGCACCCATAGGAGGTCCCATAAAACCACCACCCTGGCTCACTGGTAAATTTGTTTTTGATTGATAAGTAGCAGTAAGCTGTGCCGTGATTTTTGCTGGCAGTTTAAAATTACTGTTGAATTTTCCAAACCAACTCCACATAGCATCCTGCGAATAAGTTGAAACATTATCCGTATTGATCTGTGAATTGTACACGTTAATGTTTGTGCTGATATCCCACCATTTTTTTAATGTATTTACTGATGTAAACTCAGTACCATAAGCAC
>Ga0105242_10003022_pt1 | contig 13151 bp, 12 predicted proteins | sample KBSM24metaG_FD_81521 | JGI IMG/M metagenome (GOLD analysis project Ga0105242, IMG submission 81521) | Miscanthus rhizosphere microbial communities from Kellogg Biological Station, Michigan, USA - KBS M2-4 metaG | ecosystem: Host-associated > Plants > Roots > Rhizosphere > Soil | place...
GCGATGAAGGCCTCGCGTTCGCCGGTGGCGATGTTGATCTGCTCCTGACGGCGGCCTTCGGAGGCCGCGATGAGGGCGCGCTTCTCGCGCTCCGCGGTGATCTGCGCCTGCATGGAGCGCAGGATCTCGGCGGGGGGAGTGAGATCTTTGATCTCGTAGCGCAGCACCTTCACGCCCCAGTTGAGGGCCGCTTCGTCGATGGCCGCCACGATCTGGGCGTTGATCATGTCGCGTTCTTCGAAGGTCTTGTCCAGTTCCAGCTTGCCGATCACGCTGCGCAGCGAGGTCTGCGCCAGCTGGGTGACGGCCATGATGTAGTTGCTGGAGCCGTAGCTCGCGCGCATGGGGTCGGTCACCTGGAAGTAGAGGATGCCGTCCACCTGCAGCTGCGTGTTGTCGCGCGTGATGCAGACCTGGCTGGGCACGTCCAGCGGGATTTCCTTCAGGCTGTGCTTGTAGGCAACGCGGTCGATGAAGGGCACGAGGAAGTTGAGCCCCGGCGTGAGCGTGCCGGCGTACTTGCCCAGCCGCTCCTTGACCCAGGCGTTCTGCTGGGGCACGACTTTCACCGACCGGGCGATGAACACGGCGGCGATCACGAAGATGACGATGGCGATTTCCATGGAACCCTTTCGTTGGCCCGGGCGGGCTGGAGACCCCGTGGGCGTGGCTGGCAGACAAACAAGAAAGAAAAGAGAGAAAGCACAAAGAGCCGGGCGCTGTCTCGCGCCGGGCGGTGGGCGGGCGCGGCTGTCAGGCGGGGTCCACCATCAGCCGGCTGCCGATGACTTCGACCACCCGGTGCAATCCCGGGGCCGGCGCCGCGCCGGGGCCCAGCACCACGGTCCATTGCGCGCCGCGGTAGCGTACCTGTGCCGTGCCGTCCGCGTTCCAGGCATCGACCTGCACCGTCGCGCCCACGTCCTGGTTCACGTCGCCGTTGCGCGTCGCGGGCTGGCCGGCGGGATGGCGGCGGCGCACCAGATGGCAGGCCACGACGGCTGCGGAGCCCACCAGGGCCGCGGCGAGCAGTTGCGCCGAGGTGGATGCGCCCATGTGGGCCGCGGCAGCGCCCGCCACCATGCCCAGGGCGAGCATCAGCAGATAGAAGGTGCCTGTGAGCAGTTCGGCGATCACGGCGCCTCCGGCCACCAGCCACCAGAGTGTCGATTCCTCCATCATGTCCCTCCTTGGAGCCATCGTCATGAGGACGAGCTTGGCGAATTGTGGGACAAAAGCCTTTGCGCTTCAAAAGGCTGACATTGATATTCCTTACACTGCGCGGCTGTTTCGTTTTTTGGCCCGATCGCCCGGAGGCTGCGCATGAAGTTTCGCTTTCCTATCGTCATCATCGACGAGGATTACCGCTCTGAAAACACGTCAGGCCTGGGCATTCGCGCTCTGGCGCACGCCATCGAGGCCGAGGGCTTCGAGGTGCTGGGCGTGACCAGCTACGGTGACCTGACCCAGTTCGCGCAGCAGCAAAGCCGCGCCAGCGCATTCATTCTGTCGATCGACGACGAGGAGTTCACGCTGGGCTCGGGGCTCGACCCCATCGTGCTCAGCCTGCGCAACTTCATCGCCGAAGTGCGCCGCAAGAACACCGAAGTGCCGATCTACGTGCATGGGGAGACCAAGACCGCGCGCCATCTGCCCAACGACATCCTGCGCGAGCTGCACGGCTTCATCCACATGTTCGAGGACACGCCCGAGTTCGTGGCCAAGCACATCATCCGCGAGGCCAAGAGCTACCTGGAGAGCGTGCAGCCGCCGTTCTTCAAGGCGCTGCTGGACTATGCCGAGGACGGTTCCTATTCCTGGCACTGCCCGGGCCACTCCGGCGGCGTGGCCTTCCTCAAGAGTCCCGTGGGCCAGATGTTCCACCAGTTCTTCGGCGAGAACATGCTGCGTGCCGACGTGTGCAATGCCGTGGAAGAGCTGGGGCAGCTGCTGGACCACAACGGCGCCATCGGCGAGAGCGAGCGCAATGCGGCGCGGATCTTCAATGCCGACCACTGCTTCTTCGTGACCAACGGCACCAGCACCTCCAACAAGATGGTGTGGCACCACACGGTGGCGCCGGGCGACGTGGTGGTGGTGGACCGCAACTGCCACAAGTCCATCCTGCACTCGATCATCATGACCGGGGCGATCCCCGTGTTCCTGAAGCCGACGCGCAACCACTTCGGCATCATCGGCCCGATCCCGAAGAGCGAGTTCGAACGCGACGCGATCGAGGCGAAGATCCGCGCCAACCCGCTGCTCAAGGGCGTGGATGCGGCCGCCGTGAAGCCGCGCGTGCTGACCATCACGCAATCGACCTACGACGGCGTGCTCTACAACACCGAGACCATCAAGTCGATGATGGACGGCTACGTCGAGAACCTGCATTTCGACGAGGCCTGGCTGCCGCACGCCGCCTTCCACCCGTTCTACGGCAGCTACCACGCCATGGGCAAGAAGCGCGCGCGTCCGAAGCACTCCGTGGTCTATGCGACGCAGTCCATCCACAAGCTGCTGGCCGGCATCAGCCAGGCCAGCCACGTGCTGGTGCAGGACTCGCAGACCGTGAAGCTCGACCGCCCGCTGTTCAACGAGGCGTACCTGATGCACACCTCGACCAGCCCGCAGTACAGCATCATCGCCAGCTGCGACGTGGCCGCTGCCATGATGGAGCCGCCCGGCGGCACCGCGCTGGTGGAGGAGAGCCTGCTGGAAGCACTGGACTTCCGCCGTGCCATGCGCAAGGTGGAGGAAGAGTTCGGCAAGGACGACTGGTGGTTCAAGGTCTGGGGCCCGGACAAGCTGGCCGACGAAGGCGTGGGCCGGGCGGAAGACTGGATCATCCGCAGCGACGGCAAGGGCAAGAAGAGCGCCAGCAAGTGGCACGGCTTCGGCCAGATGGCCGACGGCTTCAACATGCTGGACCCGATCAAGTCCACCATCGTCACGCCGGGCCTGAACCTGGACGGCAAGTTCGATGTGACCGGCATTCCTGCCTCCATCGTGACCAAGTACCTGGCCGAGCACGGCGTGGTGGTCGAGAAGACCGGCCTCTACAGCTTCTTCATCATGTTCACCATCGGCATCACCAAGGGCCGCTGGAACACCCTGCTGGCGGCGCTGCAGCAGTTCAAGGACGACTACGAGAAGAACCAGCCGATGTGGCGCATCCTTCCGGAGTTCTGCCAGCAGCACAAGCGCTACGAGCGCATGGGCCTGAAGGACCTGTGTCAGCATGTGCACGAGCTCTACGCCAAGTACGACATCGCTCGCCTGACGACGGAGATGTACCTGTCGGACCTCACGCCCGCGATGAAGCCGAGCGACGCCTATGCCCACATCGCCCAGCGCAAGACCGAGCGCGTGGAGATCGACAACCTCGAAGGCCGCATCACCACCAGCCTGATCACGCCGTACCCGCCCGGCATTCCGCTGCTGATCCCGGGCGAAGTCTTCAACAAGAAGATCGTGGACTACCTCAAGTTCTCGCGCGAGTTCTCCAAGCTCTCGCCGGGCTTCGAGACCGACATCCACGGCCTGGTGGAGATCGAGGACGAGAACGGCGTGGTGCGCTACTACGCGGACTGCGTGGCCCAGACCGAGCAGCCCAAGCCGGGTCGCCGCGGCGGCAAGAAGGACGCGCCCAGCGCCGAGAGCATCGTGCAGGTGGGCAGCGACGGGCCTTTCGGCCGCAACGTGTGATCCTCCGCTGACCGCACACCCTTTCTCCCCCGGCTTGCGGCCGGCGGCGAGAAGGCACGGGTGAAGGCATCTGGCCCGGCTGCGCCTGCAGTCGGGCTTTTTTCATGGGGCCGGCTCTTCGCCGGCGAGCTGAATCTCTGTAGGACGGCAGCGGCATCGCTTGTCTGCGGGTACGTCGCACTCCGCCGGGAATACAAGCCAGAACAGGCTACAGCCCTTGTTTTGATTGCGTCTTGTGCTATCAAAAGAGTAGTTTCGTGGCGGTCTTCGAGGCCAGTCCGGGTGCGTCGGCCTTCCTTATCATGGCCGTTGAGCGTCGCTCGGGCGACGCGTCTCTCTTGTCTTTCACATCCCCGAAAGGAACGGCATGGACCACTACCAGATCGCACTCATCGTCGGCAGCCTGCGCAAGGATTCCATCAATCGCAAGCTGGCCCACGCGCTCACCCGCCTGGCGCCGGCGGACTTCTCCTTCACCGAGATCCGCATCGACGATCTGCCGCTCTACAACCAGGACGACGACAGCCACCAGGCCGCGTCCGTGCTGCGGCTCAAGTCCGAGGTGTCGGCAGCGCAGGGGCTGCTGTTCGTCTCGCCTGAATACAACCGCTCGATTCCGGGCGTGCTCAAGAACGCCATCGACCATGGCTCGCGGCCCTACGGGCAGAGCGTGTGGGGCGGCAAGCCCGCCGGCGTGCTCGGCGCGTCGGTGGGCGCGATCGGCACGGCTTTGGCACAGCAGCATCTGCGCAACGTGCTCGCGTACCTGGACGTTCCCACGCTCGGCCAGCCCGAGGCCTTCATCCACTACAAGGACGGCCTCATCGACGACGACGGCAACGTGGGCGAGGGCAGCCGCAAGTTCCTGCAGACCTGGATGGACAAGTACGTGGCCTGGGTGAAGACGCACAACAACGCGGGCGATCACCGGCCCGCGGCCTGAGTGCGGAGCCCGTGCGCCTGGGAAGGCGCATGGTTCCCCAGCAAAAGAGCCGGCATTGCCGGCTCTTTGTCGTTGGGCATCGTGCCCGCCAGGCGAAGGCAGTCGCAGGTGCCTGCCGCTGCCTTCGCTGACTCAGGCCGCCTGGGCGAGGGACTGGCCCACGTGGGTCTTGATGTCGCCCTCGGCGCTGGCCAGTGCGGCGCTCTTCGCCTCCGGGCCCATGGCCACGCCTTCGGCGCGCACGAAGCGCACGTCGGTGATGCCGAAGAAGCCGAAGACGGTCTGCAGGTAGCTTTCCTGGTGTTCCATGGCACGGCCGCCTTCGCTGGTCGAATAGACGCCGCCGCGCGTGGAGGCGACGATCACGGTCTTGCCCTTGGCCAGGCCTTCGGGGCCGTTGGCGGTGTAGCGGAAGGTGCGGCCCGGCTGGGCAAGGCGGTCGATCCAGGCCTTGAGCTGCGTGGGGATGCCGAAGTTGTAGAAGGGTGCGCCCACCACGATCACATCGGCGGCCAGGAACTGGCTCACCAGGCGTTCGGAGACGGCGTTCTCGCGTTGCTGGGCTTCGGTCAGGCCTTCGGTCTGGCCGGTACGCGGCGCCATGGCGTCGAGCGTGAAGTGGCCGGGGGCATCGGCCACCAGGTCCAGGTACTGCACCTGCGTGCCGGGATGCGCGGCCACCCAGGCGGCGACGGTGCTGGCGGTGAGCTGGCGCGAAACGGAGGCGCCGCCCGTGATGGCGGAGTCGATGTGAAGCAGTTGCATGGTTTTCTCCTTGAAGCTAAGGCCTCGCCAATACGTTTGGCGTTAGATAGATTGTGCTGGTGAATGTAGTCGTTGATAAGTCATGGCATATGCGATAGATTGTCCCGTTCGTGGAACGATGTGCCACTTGCATTTTCAAAATCGGGGGGAGTGAACCATGCAGGATCTCAATGACATGCTGTACTTCGCCGAAGTGGTGGAGCGCGGCGGCTTCGCGGCGGCAGGGCGGGCGCTGGGCATCCCGAAGTCCCGGCTCTCGCGGCGGGTGTCCGACCTGGAGGCCCGTCTGGGCGTGCGCCTGTTGCACCGCACGACCCGCAAGCTGTCTCTCACCGACGTGGGCGAGGCCTACCTGCGGCACTGCCAGGCCATGCGCGACTCGGCCCAGGCGGCGGCCGATACCGTGGCCCAGGTGCAGACGGAGCCACGTGGCACCGTGCGCGTGACCTGCCCGGTGACGCTCGCGCAGAGCGTGCTGGGCGAGCTGATGCCCCAGTTCCTGGAGCGCAATCCGCTGGTGCGGGTGGAGATGCAGGTCACCAACCGCGTCGTCAATCTGGTGGAGGAGGGGGTGGACGTGGCGCTGCGCGTGCGCGCCACGGTGGACGACAGCGGCAGCATGATCGTCAAGCGGCTGGACGAGGGCGCCCAGGTGCTGGTGGCCAGTCCCTCCTTGCTGGCGCGGCAGGGCGTGCCGGACACGCTGGCGGATCTTCCCGCGCTCGACAGCCTGGCGATGTCCGCTGCCGAAGGCCGCACCACGCTGCGGCTGATCGGGCCCGACGGGCGGGAAGATGCGGTGCAACTCAGTCCGCGCTATGTGGCCGACGATCTGCTGACCCTCAAGTTCGCCGTGCTGGCCGGCACAGGCATGTGCTGGCTGCCCGACTACATGTGCCATGCCGAATTGGCCGACGGTCGGCTGGTGCGGGTGCTGCCGGACTGGTCCGCCCCCCCGAGCGTAGTTCACGCGGTGTTTCCCTCGCGTCGGGGGCTGTCGCCTGCGGTGCGGCGCTTTCTGGACTTCCTGGGGGAGGCTGTGCCGGGACATACGGCGTGCCCGGCCGAGCATTGAGACCGCTGCGAGGCGGACTGGCGGCCCGGTGGAAATCCGCCTACACCGGCAATGTGACGATTTGATGCATGTTGATGGGTATTATTCGCATACCATGAGTTTTTACATCTGTACTCATCAGTTCGCATTTTGAACTGGCCTGTATGCCTCCGGGCTCCTTGCACGCCTTCGTGTGCAGTCAGCGGTGGGCGCAGCGCTGTACCCGTCCGCATGAAATCCCTTTGCACCGCTCCCGCTGGGGCCTATGAATCGGCGCCCCAGGCGTCTCCCCGTCATTTCTTCTGCTTCGTCGTCGCCCTCTGGCTGGCGGTTGGCTTCTTCGTCGTGCCGGTGCTGCCTGCCAAAGCGGCTTGGGAGAACGGGTGGATCGAAAATTTCCAGCTCGTCATCCTGCTGGGAGGCGGGATCATGGCCTTGGGCCGTGCCATTGCGGCTTGGCGTCACGGGGCCAGGCCTGACGTGGTGGCCTTGGCAGTCTGCCTCGTGCCGGTGTGGATGCTGCTCGTCGGCCGTGAACTGAGCTGGGGTGCGGTGCTGCTGCCGCCGCTGAGCATCGGGGCGGATGGTCCCGAATATTCCTCTTCGGTGCTCTGGTACAAGCCCGCGGTGGCCCCGGTCGCGGTGGCTCTGCTGGTCGCGGCGGGCTGCCTCTTCGCCCGGTTCCGGGTCGAGCGGTTGGTATGGGCGGTGCTGCGAGCCGGGCATTTCCCTTGGCTCGAAGTGATCCTGGGAATGGCGGCGGCCTTGCTCAGCACCTATGGCGAAGGGCATCTGCTGGGCATGCACGTGTCTCCCCACTGGGGTCACAACGCGGCCGTGCTCGAAGAATGGGCCGAGGTCGCGGCCTATATGGCGCTGGTGCTGGCGCAGTGGCAGGTGCTGGGCTGGGCACCTGGCAGTGCGCGGGCTTGCGCCCACGATTGATGCGGGACGGGTCGCGCCGGGATGTCGGGCAGGACCAACGGCCGCGGCTTTTAATAGACGATTTATCTATTAATTCACAACGATATATTCGTTCGGGTTGGAAAGGCCGGCCCTCAGAATCATTCCATCTTGCCTCCGCCCAAGGAATGAACGCATGGCCCCGACCGTCTTCCCCCGCTTTGTTGTTCGCTGCAGCCCTCCGTCCGCCACCGGGCAGAGGCCGATGTCCGCAGGCTCCGCGGCGTCTGGCATATGCGGGAGCTGTCAGCGATGAACGCCGCCGCAACCTCCATCGTCGTGGTGCCCGGCTGGCGTGACTCGGGCGAGGGGCACTGGCAGACGCTCTGGACGCAGCGCCTGCCCTCGGTGATCCGGGTCGTGCAGGACGACTGGATCACGCCGACGCGCGCTGCCTGGGTGAGGACGCTCGAGGCCACCATCCTCGCCGCGCCGCATCCCGTCGTCTTAGTGGCGCACAGCCTGGGTTGCATCGCCGCCACCCATATCGGTCCGGAGGCCGCCGCGCGCGTGCACGGCGCGTTGTTCGTCGCGCCGGCGGACCCGGAGCGCAGGGCGGTGCTGACCGATTTCGCGCCTGTGCCTCACGGCGCCTTGCCTTATCGCAGCATCCTGGTGGCGAGCAGCAACGACCCCTATTGCCCCGTGCGCCTGGCAGGGGCCTACGCGCGCTCCTGGGGCAGCGAATTCGTGCGGCTGCAAAACGCCGGCCACATCAATGTCGAGTCCGGCCATGGGGAATGGCCTCTGGGCTGGGCGCTGCTGCAATCGCTGGTGGGCGGAGAGTCCATCGCAGACGTTGGTGCCACCGCAGCGGCCCCTGCCGCGCCGGAGCCTTTGCGCACCGCTGCGTGATGCTCGCTCCCTGGTGCGGTTGATTTCAGCCGGCCAGCGGCTTATGCCACAGACCGATTAATAAACAAAAATATATTCTTTTGCGTTTTAAGCGGTGCTACCCACAATGCACGTTACTTCCAGCAACGTGGGTGACACAAGACATGCAATCGAAGAACCGGCTCAAGACCCTCATCGCCACCGTGGCACTGGCCGCCAGCGGCCTCGCCGCAGCGCAGACGCCCACGCTGCTCAACGTCTCCTACGACGTGGCGCGCGAGTTCTACAAGGACTACAACCCGGCCTTCGTCGCCCACTACAAGAAGACGACCGGCAAGGACGTCAAGATCGATCAGGCCCACGGGGGCTCCAGCGCCCAGGCGCGGGCCGTGAACGACGGGCTGGATGCCGACGTGGTCACTTTCAACACCACGACGGACATCGACTTCCTCGCGCAGAACGGCGTGGTCGCCAAGGACTGGGCCAAGAAATTCCCCTACGACGCCTCGCCCACCACGTCCACCATGCTGTTCCTGGTGCGCAAGGGCAATCCCAAGAACATCAAGGACTGGGATGATCTCGTCAAGCCGGGCGTGCAGGTCGTGGTGGTCAACCCCAAGACGGGCGGCAACGGCCGCTACGCCTATCTGGGCGCCTGGGGATCGGTGCGCGAAAAGGGCGGCACCGACGCGCAGGCCGCCGAGTTCGTGGGCAAGCTCTACAAGAACGTGCCGGTGCTCGGCAAGGGCGGGCGTGACGCCACCAGCATCTTCCTGCAGCGCAACACGGGCGACGTGCTGATCACCTTCGAATCCGAAGTGCTCTCCATCGAGCGTGAATTCGGCAAGGGCCGCGTCGATGCCGTCTATCCCTCCAGCAGCATCCTGGCCGAGAACCCCGTGGCCGTGGTGGAACGCACCGTCGCCAAGAAGGGCACGGGCGAGTTGGCCAAGGCTTATCTGGACTACCTCTATTCCGACGAAGGCCAGGAGATCGCCGCCCGCCACGCGCTGCGTCCGCGTTCCGAGGCGGTGCTGAAGAAGCATTCCGACCTGTTCAAGCCGGTCAAGCTGTTCACGGTGGGCAAATACTTCGGTTCGCTGGGTGAAGCGCAGAAGGTCCACTTCAACGACGGCGGCCAGTTCGACAAGCTCTACGCCCCCGGCGCCAAGTAAGCGCAGACCGCCATGTCTTCCGCGATTTCCGCCGTGCCCCCTGGCGGGGCCGGGGCAGGGCGCGCACGCCGTTCCAAGCGGGTGCTGCCGGGCTTCGGGCTCACCCTGGGCTACACGCTCTTCTACCTGAGCATCATCGTGCTCGTTCCCATGTCGGCGCTGCTGTTCAAGACCTTCACGCTGACCTGGGACCAGTTCTGGGTCGCCGTGAGCGCACCGCGCGTGCTGGCTTCCTACCGGCTCACCTTCGGCGCCTCGCTGATCGCCGCGCTGGTCAATCTGGTGTTCGGCCTGCTGATCGCCTGGGTGCTGGTGCGCTACAGCTTTCCGGGCAAGAAGATCGTCGATGCGCTGGTCGATCTGCCCTTCGCGCTGCCCACGGCCGTGGCGGGCATCTCGCTCACGGCGCTGCTGGCCGGCAACGGCTGGCTCGGCCAGTACCTGGAGCCGCTGGGCATCCAGCTCGCCTTCAAGCCGGCGGGCGTGGTCATCGCGCTGATCTTCATCGGGCTGCCTTTCGTGGTGCGCACGGTGCAGCCGGTGCTGGAAGACACCGAAAAGGAACTGGAAGAGGCCGCGACCAGCCTGGGTGCGACCCGCTGGCAGACCTTCACCCGGGTGATCCTGCCCTCCATCACGCCTGCGCTGATGACCGGCTTCGCCATGGCTTTCGCCCGAGCGATCGGTGAATACGGCTCGGTCATCTTCATCGCCGGCAACATGCCCATGGTGTCCGAGATCACGCCGCTCATCATCATCGGCAAGCTGGAGCAGTACGACTACGCGGGGGCCACGGCGGTCGCGGTGGTGATGCTGGTCATCTCCTTCGTGCTGCTGCTGGTCATCAACGCGCTGCAGGCCTGGCAGCGCCGCAACGCAGGAGCGCCGGCATGAGTTCCACCGCCACCTCTCCGGCCAAGCGCCGCGCGCAGTCCGGCACGACCGAGGCGCCCTGGGTGCGCTGGACGCTGCTGGGCATCGCCCTGGTCTTCCTGGCGCTCTTTCTGGTGCTGCCGCTCGCGGCCGTGTTCGTCGAGGCCTTCTCCAAGGGCGTCGATGCCTATTTCGCCAGCCTGCGCGACCCGGATGCCTGGTCCGCCATCCAGCTCACGCTCATCACGGCGCTGATCTCCGTGCCGCTGAACCTCGTGTTCGGCGTGGCGGCGGCCTGGGCCATCGCCAAGTACGAGTTCAAGGGCAAGGCCTTCCTCACCACGCTGGTGGATCTGCCGTTCTCCGTCTCGCCCGTGGTGGCGGGCCTGATGTACGTGCTGGTCTTCGGCGCCAACGGCTGGTTCGGTCCCTGGCTGCAGGCGAACGACATCAAGATCATCTTCGCCGTGCCCGGCATCGTGCTGGCGACCGTGTTCGTGACCTTCCCGTTCATCGCCCGCGAGCTGATTCCGCTGATGCAGGCGCAGGGCAACGACGAGGAGCAGGCCGCCATCGTGCTGGGCGCCACCGGCTGGCAGACCTTCTGGAAGGTGACGCTGCCCAACATCAAGTGGGGGCTGCTCTACGGGGTGATCCTGTGCAACGCGCGTGCCATGGGCGAATTCGGCGCGGTGTCGGTGGTCTCGGGCCATATCCGGGGGCAGACCAACACCATCCCGCTGCACGTGGAAATCCTCTACAACGAATACCAGTCGGCGGCGGCCTTCGCGGCGGCATCGCTGCTGGCCCTGCTGGCCCTGGTCACGCTGGCCATCAAGTCGATCGCCGAATGGCAGAGCGAACGCGAACGCAAGGCCGCGGCCAACCTGCCCCCGGAGCGGCCCACGCCGCTGCCGGGCCCACGCTGAAAGCCATTGATCTATGAGCATCGAAATCCGCAACATCAGCAAGCAGTTCGGCGACTTCCAGGCGCTGCGCGACGTGAGCCTGGACATCCAGTCCGGCGAACTCATCGCGCTGCTCGGGCCCTCGGGCTGCGGCAAGACCACGCTCCTGCGCATCATCGCCGGGCTGGAAACGCCCGACGTGGGCAGCATCCACTTCAGCGGCGAAGACACGACCGACGTGCACGTGCGCGAGCGCAACGTGGGCTTCGTGTTCCAGCACTACGCGCTGTTCCGCCACATGACGGTGTTCGAGAACGTCGCCTTCGGCCTGCGCGTCAAGCCGCGCAGCCAGCGCCCCAGCGAGGCCCAGATCAGGCAGAAGGTGACCGACCTGCTCAAGCTGGTGCAGCTCGACTGGCTGGCCGAGCGCTATCCGTCGCAGCTCTCGGGCGGGCAGCGCCAGCGCATCGCCCTGGCGCGCGCGCTGGCCGTGGAGCCCAAGGTGCTGCTGCTGGACGAGCCCTTCGGCGCGCTGGACGCCAAGGTGCGCAAGGAGCTGCGCCGCTGGCTGCGCCGTCTGCACGACGAACTGCACGTGACCTCGATCTTCGTCACGCACGACCAGGAAGAGGCGCTGGAGGTGGCGGACCGCGTGGTGGTCATCAACCAGGGCCGGATCGAGCAGAGCGGCTCCCCGCAGGAGGTGTGGGACCAGCCCGCCAGCCCGTTCGTCTATGGCTTCCTGGGCGACGTGAACCTGTTCAAGGGCCGCGCCCACGAGGGGCTGGTGCATGTCGAGGGCATGCAGATCGATTCGCCCGAGCACGCCCAGGCGCAGAACGCCAACGCCTTCGCCTACGTGCGCCCGCACGACCTGGACGTGCGCCGCTACACGCCCGGCGAGGGCCTGGACGCACAAGGCCGGCCGCAGGGCATCGTGGCGCAGCTGTCGCGGGCCATCGTGGTCGGGCCCATCGCGCGGCTGGAACTAATCGCCGAGCCCGGCGACAAACCAGCGGACAATGCAGCCCCCGACGCCGTGATCGAAGCGCAGATTCCTGCGACCGAATACCGCGAGATGGGGTTCAAGGAGGGCGAAACGCTGGTGGTCACGCCGCGCCGCGCCCGTGTGTTTCTGGACCAAGCTGCCGGCATCTGACGCTTTCCTCTCGCGGGGCGGGCGGCACCGGGCCCGCCCGGCGGCGCGCACTACAGAGGGAACTTCGAGATGGTTTTGAATGCTTTCGACCGCGCACCGCGCCGTGTGCTGGCGCTGGTGGCGGCGGCCTGCGTGGCCATGCTGGCGTTCGGCATGTACCTGCAGCACGTGGTGGGCCTGGAGCCGTGCCCGATGTGCATCGTGCAGCGCTACGCTCTTATTTTGGTAGCGGTCTGCGCAGGCGTGGCAAGCGCCAGAGGGCAAAAAGGCTGGCAGACCGGCTGGGGTGTGCTGGCCTTGCTGTCGGCCGGCTTCGGCGCCTTCGTGGCGGCGCGCCAGAGCTGGCTGCAGTGGTATCCGCCCGAGATAGCCACCTGCGGGCGCGACTTCTACGGAATGATCGAGCACTTCCCGATCGGCCGCGCCATTCCCATGATCTTCCGCGGATCGGGCGACTGCACGGTGGTGGACTGGACCTTCCTGGGTGGCTCCATCGCCAACTGGTCGTTCATCTGCTTCGTCGCCATGGGCGTCGTGCTGCTGGCGCTGCTCGTGCGGCGCAGACGGGGCTGACGCGATCCAGCGAACGGTTCAGCCACCCAGCCAGGGCGCCTTCGGGCGCCCTTGTCGTTTCTAGCGGGGGGCGAACACCACTGGCGCATCGCCCTCGCGCCAGGCCGGGTACTTGCCCATCACCGCCTCGAAGAGCGGCAGCGCCTGCCAGCCGGCCAGCCACTGGCGGGTGCGGGGCCAGGCGCCGGCCTCCCAGCGC
>Ga0105242_10003023_pt1 | contig 13149 bp, 13 predicted proteins | sample KBSM24metaG_FD_81521 | JGI IMG/M metagenome (GOLD analysis project Ga0105242, IMG submission 81521) | Miscanthus rhizosphere microbial communities from Kellogg Biological Station, Michigan, USA - KBS M2-4 metaG | ecosystem: Host-associated > Plants > Roots > Rhizosphere > Soil | place...
CATCACACGATGAGTCCATTTTGTATAGGCCGTCCAAAGTTTGTTGCTTTGCTTTTGCGTGACATCAGTGCTTAATTCATAAAATGATTCACTTGCTTCGGGAGCCTCATATTCGTAGTCCATTGTCGAATCATTTTGTGCAAAAGCATTTAAAAAAGGAATTGCTGTCAGCAATGCGGTTATCATTATTATATGGATGTGAGTATGGAGAAAGGTGGAGGAGAGAGTGCGTACAGCTTTTTTCATTCTTATTTTATTTTATAAGGGGACTCTAAAAAAAAGACTTGAGTAAAAAATCTCAAGTCTTGTCACTTCGTTGCATGGGTGTAAATGCTTTTTCATTTATGTAGGGTTTCTTCTTTTGCTTCAATCTGCTTATACATTCTACGTTCTTTAGCTGGAATTCACCGTATAAGATGCAAAGGGTATGCCTGAAAATCTAAGTTGGTGCGAGGCCCAATGCAATGAATATTCTGATAAGGAAAGAGAGTAAGGTGAAAGTCCGACCTTCACATGCGGAACGGATTACACAGAAGGTAGATTGAAATGAAGACTCAATACCAAGGATTCAGTTTCAAACCCCGTAGAAAGAATCTACCTTTCACCCCGATTTAATTATTAAGGTATGGCCATTTTAAAATCAATGGGGAAGAACCCCTCTGGTGAGCGGTTAAAAAAAGTGAAGGCTTCACCCAACTACAGGGATGGTATTTTCCAAAATCTCAGCGTCACTACAATGATGGCTGGGAAAGGAGATTTTTTTAAAGTCTTTTGGCGGTTTTTGAATAAGCCAAAGACTGCCATTCCATCTCGGCCGCTTCCTTCCTTTAAAACCGATCTTAAAAATCTTCCCGATACACATCCTGTTTTAATTTGGTTCGGACATTCCTCCTATCTTATAAAGATAGAAGGCAAACATGTTCTTGTTGACCCTGTCTTTAGTGGATATGCATCTCCGTTTAAAATGAAATCAGCCAGGAACTTTGCAGGAAGTAATATCTACGATGTCGATGATATGCCTGTCATTGATGTGTTGCTAATCACTCACGACCATTACGACCATTGTGATTATCTAACCATCCTGAAGCTGGCCGGCAAAACCAAACATATCATTACTTCGCTGGGAGTCGGTTCGCATCTTGAATATTGGGGAGTTGATATGAACAAGGTCACAGAACTCGACTGGCATGAAAGCGTAGAACCGTCCGAGGGCATCAAATTTACTTCACTGCCTGCAAGACATTTTTCGGGCCGTACTTTTAAACGGGCAAAAACACTTTGGGCATCCTTCGTGCTTAAAACAAAAAATCACGCTATCTATATTGGTGCAGACAGCGGCTACGACAGTTATTTCAAACAAGTAGGCGAGAAGTATGGGCCATTCGACCTGGCAATACTGGAAGCAGGCCAGTACAACGAGATGTGGAAGAGCATACATATGATGCCGGAAGAAACCGTGCAGGCATGCATAGATGTGAAAAGTAAATTGCTTCTTGCTGTACATTGGGGGAAATTCTCTTTATCGCTTCATCCGTGGGATGAACCCATTGAAAGGGTGGTAAAAAAAGCAGCAGAGCTCAAAGTAGATGTAGCCACTCCCATGATTGGACAACCAATCCTCATCGGAGAAAAATATCCTTCACAAAAGTGGTGGAGAGAAATGTCATTTACCGGAAATTAATTACTCCTATTCACCTTCTTTTTTTTCTTATACAACAAGGCAAAAATCAACACCATCAGGCTGATGGTGAAAGAAAATGCATTGGAGCAAATAAGTATCAAGTCCTTTCTTAAGAACCCATAATAGGTCCATAGAGCCAGGCCGGTTAGAAGAACTAAGTACATTATCACAGAGATGTCTTCAGCTTTCTTTTCCCTTCTGATTTTTATCAGCTGCGGAATGGAGGCAATGCCGGTCAATACGCTTGCTGCAATTCCGACTATGCTTTCATAGGTCATAATTGAAATTTCGCGGATTGCCGTTTAGAGAGGTGCATCAATGTGCCATTTAAATTAGTATGCCAACTACATGCTGTAATTGATAGGCATGCTTTTTTAAAAAGCAGAAAGTAGTTGAGAAGGAATTATGAAAGATAAAAAGAGTCTTGCCCGCAAAGGCTATGCATCCTTCTACTCCGGAATCAGCGGGTTAAAGCTCGATATTCCAAAATATCTTTTTCCTGACCCTTATAAGAATGCGAGCCGCCTTACATATTACTCTTCTCTCTTTAACAGTATAGAAGTAAACAGCTCTTTTTATAAACTGCCTCAGGCTGCAACGGTGAGCAAATGGAAAGACTCCGTAAATGATAATTTTAAATTCACATTTAAAATATGGAAGCAGCTAACCCATCTGAAGGGTTTTAACTTTCTTAAATCAGATGTTGAGCTTTTCTTTAAATCCGTTGCCACGGCCGGAGATAAAAAAGGTTGCATCCTCGTCCAGCTTCCGCCTTCTTCAGGGATTAACAATATTACCCGGCTGAGTAAATTACTGAAGTACATCAATACGAGCAATGCAAGGCACGAATGGAATATTGCTGTTGAGTTTCGCAACAGTAGTTGGTACGATGAAAAAGTGTACGAACTCCTGCATGCTTACAAAGCAGCCATTGTTATTCATGATATACCAAAGTCAGCCACGCCTATGATTGAGCACACAGCGGATTTCCTGTATGTGCGTTTCCATGGCCCGACAGGCAATTACCGCGGCAGTTATACAGAGCAGTTTTTATCAGAGTATGCAGCATATATAGATGAATGGCGGGAGGAAGGGAAGACGGTATATGCTTATTTTAATAATACAATGGGCGATGCATTTCAAAACCTCAAGACATTAAACAGCCTTGTGAAAAAGAAATTTTGATTGTGGCGATGTATAGATTGAACACCTCGTTTTTTCTTTCTTTCTGAAAAAAATGGTGGCTGCAGGCGAAAGGTTCGCAAGTGTGAATTATGAAACATTCCTTCAATATTATGTAACAGCCCTGCACCGCATTTTGGGCAACTTTACACCTTAACAATAATTAAAGAATTAATGACCGAAGAACCAATTAATGCCGATGGACTGAAAAGCCAGTATGTGCCCACTGCTGAATTTTACAGCCAGGTAATAGACAGCATGGAAGACTATTCCATCTTCACACTGGATAACGACTTGCACATTAACAGCTGGAGCTCAGGCTCCGTAAAAATATTCGGCTACGAAACGGAAGAAGTTATCGGGAAGCATTTCGATATCATTTTTACTGACGAAGATAAAAAATCAGGCATTCCGAAAACGGAAATTGATACATCAGTAAAAAAAGGAAGGGCAGTGGACAACCGATGGCACCTTCGTAAAGACGGAACGACCTTTTATGCCTATGGCTTGGTATTCCCGTTTACAGGTAAGGATGGAGAGATGTTAGGGTATGTAAAAGTCCTTCGCAACTTAACGGAAAGAAAACAAAGGGAAGATGAGGTAAAGAAATATATGCGTGACCTTGAAGAGCTCAATGCGCATAAAGAAAGTATTCTTGCCATCCTCTCTCACGACTTGCGTAGCCCGTTATCCGGAATTATAGGAACGGCACTCTATCTCAAAAAGTATTTCAAAACAATGCCTCCTGATGAAATACAGGAGATGCTCGACCTGCTTCATAAATCGGCAACCGATGAGCTGAATATTCTCGACTACCTTGTAGAATGGGCAAGAATAAAATATGCTTCGCAGGTTTTTACTCCTTCTAAAATCGAGTTGGCCAAATATGTAAACAAGGTATTTGCCACGCTGCAGGAAGCCGCTTCGTTAAATACAATTAACCTGCATCATGAAATAAAAGAAAATGAATTTGTGTTTGCAGATGAGAAAATGCTTTTATCCATTCTTCAGAATATTGTCTCCAACGCCATCAAGCATTCCCGCGATGGCGGAAGTGTATCCGTCACTGCGAAACATAGCGAGGGCAAAATCATCATACAGATAAAGGATGCAGGCATAGGTATGAGCAAAGAGATACAATCCAAACTCTTCACTCCGCAAATGGATTATCTTTCCGAAGAACGAAAGGCCGATAAAGGAGCAGGCATTGGTTTGCTGCTGGTAAAGGGTTTTCTTGAAAAGAGCGGTGGAGAGATCTGGGTGGAAAGTATTGAGGGCAAAGGCTCGTCTTTTTATTTCACGCTTCCATTAAAGCAACCGGCAGATAAAATAACGGCTGCGAATAAGATTGCCTTTGACGAAAGCGCTTAGTCTATGATCGGAACTTATTTTCGCAGGCAACTCCACCCGTGTGATTTTGCGTAACACTTTTATTGTTTCATCACACGCAGCATTTGAGTAGTTCCTTCTTTTTCATTTTTAATTGCAATAAAATAAATGCCTTTTCCCAGTGAGGCAACATCTCTGAATACATACGAGTTTTCTCCCTTGCCCGAAGCAGCTTGTTCAGTACTTAATATTTCTCCCTGGCTGTTAAAGATGGTAAGGCGAATCGTGCAGGTATCCTTCACTAAATAATCTACCTGCAGTTCATTGTCAAACGGAATAGGGAAGGCAGATATTTTTTTTCTGTTGGTAAACTTTATATGAATTATAGGATATGTTTTAGAGTGTCCGTCATAATCTGTTTGCGATAGGCTGTAATAATTATCACCGTCAAAAGGATGGCCGTCTGTAAATGAGTAATAATGCTCTGTTGAGGCAGTACCCGCTCCCTTGATATTTGCTATTTCAGTTACTGCATCGGGGCTTCTGCCTTTTGATAAAGTAAAATAATCATTATTGTCTTCTGTTGCCGTGCGCCATTCAAGCTCCACGGAATTATTCACCTGCTTAGCTGAGAAATCAAGAAGGCCCACCGGCAATGCACACGGATTGCTGATGGCAGTACTTACAATTTTCTGCCTGCCGCAGGCATCCGTAATAATGCACTTAATTACTCCCGAAGCAGAGCCGTTGCCCGGAGCAGTAAAAGTTGTGCTTGCCGTTGTTGAATTGGCAAAACTTCCGCCTACTGTATTCGACCATGCATACGTATAAGGTGCCGTTCCTCCGCTGGCAGTCACGTACACAGATGATGTCTGGCCGCATGTTAAAGAAGTTGGTATCTGTGAGCTCACTAAAAGCATTTGCTTGGCAAGGCCCGACAGCAACAGGAAATTAAAAAAGGCGCGCTGCGCAGCCACTTTCTCTGCAGTGGTTCCGCTGCCATCTAAATCGTGTCCTCCTTCATACATCACATATCCGTTGCCCGAATCACCGTAAGCAGGACCATATACCAGTTTCACTCCTTCATTGGGCGAAGTGCCATCCGATGTAGTTACCAATCTCAACGTTGAACTTCTCCATGCACTCGTTGATTGCGGAATATACCATCGCTCAGAACCGGAAGTTGTCGCTCCGTCCATTGTTCCCATAAACTGCATTACAGGGTCGGAAGGATAATTATGCGTGAAAGGAGAAGTCGGTGCGCTTACGTGTGTCTCCGTACTTAAGCCGCATTTATTGCTGCTGTAGCATTTCAGTCCTGAAGTCGTCAGATAATTTAATTGCTGGTAAGGAGAAGAAGGATTGGAAGTTCCTTCCATCACACTCACAGAGTGGCACTGCATCCAGATGAATGATTTCTGTACAGTCACATAATTGTAGAGATACGAATGTGTAGTCCATGTCGGGTCGCCATGCGGGTTCACCCAAATGTCCTGGCAGGAAGTAAGACCTGACGGATCTCCGACTACATAAGATGTTGAGGGAAGAGCTGCGTTTGTATAATATCCTGCAATGATGTTGTCATTGTTCGACAGGTCATCAATCATCGCTTTCGGAAAATAGCTCAGCGTAGCATAAACAGGCACCGTAATGCTTGACGTAGTATACACTCCCTGCACACCCTGTCCCTGCCAGTACGTAATGCGCGTAGTGATGGTGCTTGAAATATCTTCTGCGCGAATAATAAAAGGGCCGCCCTTATAATCAACTGCTGAATATGTAAAGTCTGCTCCGTCCTTTGCCTTCGTTGTATTAATGACCCACTTCACTTCGATGTTGTAATTCATAATCAAATCGTACAACATGCCGTAAGGCTTCAGTCCGTTCGCATACGTTTGAGGAGTTACGCCCATATTTATGATAAACGAACCGCTGGAGAATGTCTCATTAGCCGTAGCAGAGGCTTTTTGAAAGGAAGTTACCAGCAATGCAGCTGCCATCCATGCTAACACATGAAGACGCAGAAATGGCCTGAAAGATGTAAAAATTAACATCTTTTTTATTGCTTTTTCACACTTTTAGTAACCTATAATAATACGGCCGGAAGGTGATAAAGTCAAATAAATTGCCTGGAAACCTTACAAAATTTACATTTTAAAATTGGCGTTTTTAGTGTTTTCTCCGGCTGTTTGGAAAAAAGTATACAGGTTGAAAATCTATATCTTTCCATCATGAAAAAAATCTCCTTCTTAATAATCGTCCTCGCTTTTAGTAAACTCAGTATTGCGCAAATTAACCTGGCTACCGGTGGAGGTGGATTCATTACAGGTGTAGGCCAAAGCTATAATGAAAACAGAGGTGCTGAAGTTGTTGTTCTTTCTCCTGTTAATATTACCATTCAGTCTCTCACACTGGGTGGATTTTTTTGCGGCTCCAATGGCGGCACAGACAGCGCCTACATGGGAGCAAGAATATATAACAGCACAACAGGAGCGCTATTGGCATGGGCAAACGACTCAGTGCATAGTGTCTATAACACCAATTTACCATTCCCATTACCTATACATTCATTTCCGGAAACACGTACAGGGTTTCTGTTTATTGCTGGGGACCACACGGGCCTACAGGCAACAGCGGATTGATGTATGACCCGGCTACAGTTCCCTATACGGAGCCAACGGGCAAGTTTAAAATCATGTACGGTTACGATATATACTATGATACGATGCCATACAATAATAATATTTTTATTCCGCTTATCACCCTGAACGAAGCCGTTACCGTAGTTGCTGAAATAAATCCGGCCACTCAATTTTCTCTTTATCCAAATCCTTTTTCAACGCAGGCTGTTTTGAAATTTAATAATCCTTCAAAAGAAAAATATACTCTTTCCATATATAATCTTGAGGGGCAGCTTGTAAAAAAAGAAGAGAATATTGTTTCAGACTATGTTTACCTAAACAGGCAAAACTTTGGAAACGGGATGTTCTTCTTTCAACTGGCGAACGAAGCAGGAGGAATATTTACCGGAAAATTTATAGTGAATTAAACTTACCACTTCGGCAGATGTGCTGTTTCTTTTTTAAAAGCGGCACAGCTTTTTTCTTTCTCTAACTTCAAACTGCTAAGAAGTTTTTGCCCGTGCATCTCTCCGGGATAATTAAAGCTTCACCGAAAAACAGCTTTGCATCAATGTGTGAATCGTACAACTTATTTTAGGAATAATGTAACAACGAATTATTGTAAAGCACGGAACTTTGTTCTTTGATAAGATATAGTTTCATCACTTTTTAAAATAAATATATGCCCTGGACTAAAACCAAGTATCCCGTTTCGATGAAGAACCTGCCTGCAGCCATACGCAATAAGGCAATTGAAATAGCCAATGCCATTATAGCAGGAAAGAAAAAAGCAGAGGAGGACAAAATTATTGCCACTGCTATCAGAAAGGCAAAAGAGATGGCAGCTAAAGCAAAGAAGAAGGCAACAAAAAGCCCTGCAAAAAAGAAAACAAAAACTGTTGCGAAGGCAAAAGTAAAGAGCCCTGCGAAAAAGGAAACGAAAGCAGCAGCACCGAAAAAAGCAAAGCGGATTAAAACGGTCAAAGCGAAAACAAAAGCTTCGGTTCCTACTCCAGTTGTAACTGAAAAAATAACTCATGGAGACGACCTTCATTTAATTCCTGTACATGGCGAAATTCACGAAACAGGGACCGCCGAAATCCGGCATCTTGAAAACACTTTTCATCATAAAGAAGAAGTGGCATTTCACCAGGAGAACCGCAGAATGAAAGAAGCTATGTCATCACGGAAAAATATAAAGAGGATGAACCCCGGCAATCGCGGGCGAAGGTGAACGTGATTTAAAGTTTTAGCGGCATTTTTATTTTTGAAAACAATACTGCCAATTGAAATGTAGAATAAAAAAAGAGGAACGCCATCAGCGTCCCTCTTTCAAACATTAACTTTAAATTATAATACTAAACTCGGTTCAAATATATTCTTAATTTTTCAAATGCAAAAATAAATCCGGCCATGAATACTTATGGTTTTTTCCCGGCAGAACCAACTGAAGCGCCAAATTCTGCAATCTGATTCATCTTATCAGACGTAAGCGGCTTAATAAAATATTCCTTCACATAACGGAACCTTTTTGCCTTATGAATATCCTTTGTATCGGGCGAAGAGCTCAAAATAAAAACTCCGCAGTCTTTAACTGCCTCCTTGCTGTAGAGGGAAAAATAAGTTAGAAATTCAAATCCGCTCATCAGCGGCATATTCAGGTCAAGCAAAATAATTTCCGGAAACGGTTGCCCATTAACATGAAGCTCATCAAGGTAGTCCAGCGCAGCTTTAGCCGAAGTCTTAATCGTAATTTTCTCACCAATATGTTCCTTGGTTAATAAATGCTCTGCAATAAAATTATCCATTTCGTTATCATCAACCAGCAGAATATGGTGTATCATAAAGATAAGAGTTTAGAACATCGACCCGAATGCAATTACATTTTCGGCATAAACATACTGATTTTATCGGATAGACTTTTATAACAACGGTTTTAAATAATTTGGCTCCAATCTCCGATGGAATCAGTCAAAGTGTCGAAATCATGGTAGCCCTCTATTACGATTCCTAATTTTACCGTTCCCTTCCTTATCTGAATTCAGATTTTCATTCAAATGCCAAAAAAAAGCTTGAACATTTTATTAATTGATGACGATAAAGACGAGCTTGCATCTTTCGATGCCGGATTAGGCAAGATTCATATAGGCTATAACTTATTCTACTATTCCAATGGTGTTAATCGCATCATTGAATACATTGCCGATAAACAGCCCGATATTATTTTTCTCGACATCAACATGCCCGGCAAAAAAGGCATACAGTTTCTCGCAGAGTTAAAAGCAAACAAGCTCCATCAGCATATACCTGTGATTATGTTCAGCGTTTCGCAACGCGAAGAAGATATCAGGAAAAGCTACGAAGCAGGAGCACATTACTACCTGATAAAACCTTACTCGCAGGCCAACTTAATTGAATCATTAAAAAAAATATTCAAAACAGATTGGACAACGCCTCAACCCATTCCTCCTTTCGAAAATTTTGTCATCAACCTTGCCTTTGCCTGAAAATTTAAAGAAACATTTTGAAGTAGGTTAGATAGAGAAAAGCCCCGGAGAGTTCCCCTTCGGGGTTTTCTATTCTAAGTAAGCCCGTCCATTCAGGATGACTGTTGGCAGAAAACTTTCAAATTCCGGCTTTTTTCCACCCTCATTTATCAAATCTTCATTTCCAATAATTATTCTTTTTTATTTTCGCATCGCTTTTCTCTCTGTCTCTTTCCATGAAAAATCAAACCATCATGCTTATCGATGATTCGCCTGAAGAAAGGAATCTCTTTGGCGAAATATTAGACCTTATCGATGAATCTATCAATTACATTCCCTTCGCAACAGCGCAAACCGCATTGGCATATTTAGAAAACAGTACCAACCAACCCGATTACATCTTCCTCGATGTAAACATGCCCGGCATGGACGGCCTCGAATGCCTGCGCGAAATAAAAATGCTGAAAAAGGCAAAGCATGTTCCCGTCATCATGTATTCCACGGCACATCCTTCTGTCTATATGCAATCGGCATTTGCATTAGGAGCGAGCCAATGTCTTGCCAAGAAGGTTAGCATCCTCGAATCTGTTGACGAAATAAGCGCCATTATACAACACCTCGAAAAAGAAAAACACTAAGCAATAAAAAATAAATAAACCCTATGGAACGAGGAGAAATTGTACTGATTGATGATAACAAATCCGAAATGCGCCTGCTGCAGGAAGCTTTTAGTGATACAGGTTTCCCGCGCAAGCTCACCACATTCACTGACTCCACCACGGCACTGGAATATATTATGAAAAATGCCAAAGGCATTTTCATCATCCTCTGCGATATCAGCATGCCTAAGCTCTCAGGCCCTGACCTGCTCGATAAATTAAACCAGGACCAGGAACTCAAGATGGCCTCCATCCCTTTCATCTTTCTCACCAACTCAGCACAGGAATCCGATATTCTGCGATGCTATAAGCTGAATCCCCAGGGATATTTTCAAAAGCCATTCCGTACGGAAGAAATGACAAACCTCTTCAGGCAAATTATTAATTACTGGACGGCTGCATTCATTCCTTATCATAAATATCCGCACATGAATTTTGTATAGTGCGCATAATGATTTACCGGCTATTGTACATGGTGCATTTCATCCTGTATTAAATTAGCAGTCTCCTCGCAAGTCACGTAAAAAGTCCATCGACTTGCCCACACATCGGGCAGTTGTTATCCTGACGATTGATTCAATTTTTTCAGCTTCTCTGAGGCTATAAAGCGATTGAATCCAATAACTCATCGAAAACAAATTTCTCCAGGCCTAATATCCTTTAGTTTTATATTAAAATGATATAGGCATGAAAAAAATCTACTTAAACATTTTACTGATTTGTTTTTTCAGCAATGCAAGTGCGCAGCAATGGGAACAACTCAATGGCCCCTCTGGAGGCGCTTTTGATGGACTTGAATGTTCGGATTCCGTGATTGTTGCAACCGTTACGGAACAGGGTTTCTATTTTTCAAGAGATTCAGGAAACTCATGGCAAGATATTTCTTATGCAAGAGGAGTAACAGGAGGTATACTGCACGAAAATAATTTTTGGATTGTAATATCGGAGGACTCCATTTACTATTCTAATGATAATTTTCAAACATTTCATTCTGCCGATTATCCCGGATGGAACTGCCAGAATGCATATTTAAAAAACGGTAAAGTATTTCTTAGCAGTTATTTGACAGGTAATGTATTTACGACTGATACGGGAAATACATGGCAAAACTTACCCTTCGCATTCAACCACATGGCAATTGAAGACAGTGTTTGGTATGTATCCGATTACCATAATTTTAAAATATCCCGCGACAATGGCATTACCTGGTATAATGATACAATAATGGATGTAAAATTTCTCTTAACGGATTCAAATGAAGTATGGGCGGGTACAGACAATAATTTATATTATTCCGATAATTATGGTTTAACCTGGACCATAAAATATACTGCCACTTATCTTAAATTTTTAAAAAAATATAACAACAAATTATACCTGTCTTATTATACTAATTTATTGCAGTCATCCGATAACGGCAACACATGGACTATGATGCCGCAAATCTATCCAGCCTATGATTACCTCAACATTGGTGTTTCACAGGGAATGTTTTTTACAGAAAGCCCATATGGTATTTTTCGTTCTCCTGATGCCGTAAACTGGTCAAGAAAATGTGATGGAATACTGCATCAGCAAATTGACCAGTTAGCAATCAAAGATGGTCTTCTTCTTTGCAAGGCAGCCGGTGATATACGATATTCCGCTGATTACGGTAACACATGGAATGAATGTGCTTTCATAGATTCTACCATGAGCGGCTTCAAATCTTTTGAATATGCAAATGGAATTCTGTTTGGTGTGGATTGGCATCGCGGTGTATATTTCTCTTCAGATACAGGGCGCATATGGACTAAGATGCCAATAGACAATTCATATTTTACCGGTGACCTCCTTTTCAATAGCCCTACTCTTATTTTACCGCAACTTTTCTTTTCCGAAAAAATATTTCGCACGGATGACATGGGAGCAACATGGCATGAGTTCCATATCGGACCATTCAGTGGATCGGGGTTTGCAATTCAAAGAATTGTTCAATCTCCGCAGGCTTTACTTTATAGCCACACAGAAGTCTATCGCTCACTTGACACCGGATTAACCTGGACAAATACAGGTTTACCTCCTTTGCAGTATAATGAACTTATTTTTTCCGGAAATTATTTTTATGCCGTACTCTATGGAGGCGTTTATCGTGGTGACGCAACAGGTTCAGCATGGACAAATGTATTTCCATCATGTGAAGAAATGTATGATGAATCAATAGCTGCAAAAAATAATGAAGTGTTTTTCAGCTGCGGATCCGCCATTTATTATTCTTCAAACGATGGTAATAACTGGGCACTGTTAGATTCCTTTCCGCATCCGGTAGCAAAATTATTTTATGCTCCTCCCTATTTATATGTTGGAACTAAAGACGCTTCCATCTGGAGACGTTCAATACTTCTTACAGTAAAGGAAATTAATGACAGGAATAACGAAATCTCAATCGTCCCAAATCCTACGACCTCCACCTTCACTCTCAATTGTCCATTGTCCACTGTCAACTCTCAACTAAACATCTACAACCCACTCGGACAAATTATCCATCAGCAAATTATCAAATCACCAAATCACCAAATTGATTTATCCTCTCAGCCTAAAGGAATTTATATTTTAGAAGTGGGTAATGAAAGAAGAAAGATTGTGTTGAATTAAAAATTATGAATCATGAAAAAAATCTGCTTAAGCATTTTATTTATTTCTTTTTTCTGCAGTGTAAAGTCGCAGCAATGGGAGTGGGCTAAAAATATTTCCTACACCTTTAATTATCCCAGGGATAATCATTTATCGAGTGATAATAACAGTAATTATTATTTAACTACCGGTTTTGACACAGTAGCATCTTGTCTTCTTAAGTTAGATATCCAGGGAAATGAATTATGGCGAATTTACATTACGGGTAATATTCAAAGTAAAGGCATAGCTGTTTACTCTTCTAACATTTACATTACCGGAACGTTTTCTCATTCCTGCCAAATTGCAAGTAATACTATTCAGAGTGCCGGAGCAACGGACATCTTTTTAGCCTGCTTTAATTCAAACGGAAGTTTATTATGGGTTAGAACTTTTGGTGGAACAGGAGAGGACGATAGCAGAGATGTCACTATTGGTAAAACAGGAATGGTTTATTTAACCGGAGCCTTTGCCGATACAGTAACATTTGATAGTTCCACTTTAATTTGCCAGGGCAGCCAGAATACATTTATCGTAAA
>Ga0105242_10003024_pt1 | contig 13145 bp, 14 predicted proteins | sample KBSM24metaG_FD_81521 | JGI IMG/M metagenome (GOLD analysis project Ga0105242, IMG submission 81521) | Miscanthus rhizosphere microbial communities from Kellogg Biological Station, Michigan, USA - KBS M2-4 metaG | ecosystem: Host-associated > Plants > Roots > Rhizosphere > Soil | place...
CAAGGAGTTGGGCAGAAGCTGAGTCCGAAGATTCCACAGTACTTCCCGAGTGCTGTGCTGTGCACCAATAAGAATGGGAAGCGTACTATCGCTACCAACAGCACTCCGCTCATTGACCTCGCCAATCCAGCCCCGTTTAAGATGGAGAAGTCCTATCCCATCGAAACGGGCTTGGCCGACTTCTTCGCCGTGTTACGTGATCCACCAGCGAAGCTCGAGAAACCCAAAGCGATCACTATGCGCAGAGTCTAACCCAACCAACCACAACAGAAAGCACCTACCCATATGGCAAAAGCACAACCCGCAGAATCCTTCGAATCCATCCTCGATACACCCGCTGACGCAGTCGAACGCCCCAAGCCCCTCCCGGCCGGGACGTACGAAGCCATCGTCAAGGGCATGCCCGAACACGGCGTCAGCACGCAGAAGAAAACGCCATTCGTGCGTTTCACCTATGCACTGACTGCCGCGGGTGAGGACGTCGACGAGGATGAACTCAAGACCCTGCTCACCAACAAGGATGGCGAAGTCGAAGCCATCAACACCAAGTCCATCCGCGACACCTACTACACCACCCCCGACTCGTTGTTCCGACTCACCGACGCCCTCGAAGCAATGGGCATCGACCTCGACGACAAGACGATCCGCGCCGCGCTGGACGAAACCCCGAACTGCTCCATTGCAGTCGTGGTCGGCCACCGCAGCAACCCAGACAATCCGGAGCAAATCTTTGCTGAGGTGAAGCGGATCATGGCGGTGGGGTAATGGCAAAACAAGAAAAGAAAGACCCCAATGAAGGTCGTGAAGGCTACGAACTATATGATGGCCGTTGGCAGAAAGTGCTAAACGGTGATCGTATTGGTTGGTGGCGTTTCCACGAACACTACGACCGCGACGGCTATTGTGACAACCCCGCTCGCGGTTACTAACGCTTAACTGAGTGGGAGCTCGCCAAAGTGGATGGGCTCCCACTTCCACACTTTTTGGAGTGCCCCGCTTATGAAAGGCCGTCCCCACGCAGTTCCACCACTCGACAGAGGCTTAGCCATATTGGCATACCGCGAGCACATGCTCGTCCCCGACATCGCTAAGGCCCTACTCCGTAGTGAACAAGTCATCTACCGCATCCTCAAGCAAGCCGGTTATGGAAGGAAGCTCCCATGGACTCACAAATGGCTCCGACGCAACGACGCAATGGCGATCGCCCACTACAAGAAATCCTCGACGCAGCCGAAGCCGCAATCGAAGCCGAAAGGCCCTTGGCCAAAGCGCAAGCGCCAGCTGGTGCCGGGGGCGTTGAGAACCTCATCGCCCAACGCCAAAACACTCACGGCGAGTTCGGCGACAACGCCAGAGTAAGCCAAGCCATCAAGCGGATCATGCGGGCTGAGCCCGGCTGGGAAGTGCTTACGGACACCGAACGCGAGTCGATGGATATGATCGCCCTCAAGTTCTCCCGCATACTCTCGGGTAAGTCACTCGAACGTCAGCATTGGGAAGATGTCACTGGCTATGCCAAACTCGCAGAGAGGCTTTGCAAATGAGCATCAACGCACGCATCTTCATCGCACGGCACGAACGCTACGAGGCCGCTGAGGCCTACGCCGAGCGGCTGACGCCAGAGCAGCGCGAGTTCCTTCTCGACAACGAATGCGACTTCTGGTTCCATGTCAACGCCGAAGGCCCTAACCAACTCTTGGCCGTTGCCGATGAAGGGTAAACCCATACTGATCGTCGGCGAGGCCCGTGGCGCTGAGGAGCACCGAATTGGCTCCTCATTCGTCGGGGCCAGCGGCGTAGAACTCTTGAGGCTACTCAATGAAGCAAAGATCATTAGCCTTTCAGGTAACGATAAAGGATTTATCGGGGACTATTATCGCCGTGGCGACCCACGGTCAATTGACAACATCTGGAAAGCGCACCCCGAGGTATATCGCACCAATGTTTTCCAAATCCATCCACCCGCAAATCGACTTGAGTGGTTCTGTGGAGATCGAACTGGAGGAATTGAGTCCTACCCAGCCCTCCTCCCCAGCAAGTACGTCCGACGAGAGTTCGAACCAGAGCTCGATCGCCTCGCCGATGAGATATTGGATCGCGATCCTAATCTCATCATTGCTTTGGGTAATACTGCTTTGTGGGCTCTATGTGGTCGTACAGGTGTGGGGAAACTCCGAGGCACAACTCAGCTCACTACTCATTGTGTCAGTGGGTATAAATTGCTTCCTACCTATCATCCTGCGTCTTTGTTCCGACAGTGGGAAAATCGTCCGACGACTATTATGGACCTAATCAAGGCCCGACGCGAAGCCGACTTCCCTGACATCCGCCGCCCAGCGTGTGAGATTTGGATCGAACCAACCCTCGACGACATCGAAAGGTTTACCAATGACTTCATCATCGGATGTGATCTTCTTTCTGTCGACATTGAAACGACTGGATCACGCATCACTTGCATTGGCTTTGCACCAAGTGGAGAACGTGCAATCGTTATCCCATTCGATGACGAGCGATCAAAAGGCGGAAGTTATTGGCCGAATAAACAGGCTGAGTCCGATGCTTGGGCTCTTATCCGGAATGTGCTTATCGATCCCAGCATCCCCAAGCTCTTCCAAAACGGACTCTACGACATCGCCTTCCTCCTTCGATCGTACGGTATCGGAGTACGCGGCTGTCGACATGACACTATGCTCCTCTCCCACGCCCTCCAACCAGAAAGCCTCAAAGGACTAGGCTACCTCGGCTCCATCTACACCGACTTCGGTGCGTGGAAGGTGGATCATAAGAACCGACATGAGACGATCAAGAGGGATGCATGAGCGAAGATTATCAAACAGATCGCATAATCAGGCAGAATCACAATATTAGCGTGCTCATAGCTGAGAATGCACGGCTGCGTGCCGCATTGTTACTTATTCGCGAGCACAAAATGCCCTATCCCGGCTTCTCGATGGATCAAGGCTCTAATGGAGTGCGTGACCATTTCATTAGAGTTGCTAGCGAAGCTTTAAACACGTTGCATTACTAATGGCCCGCATCATCCGCACCAACGAAGTCTCCCCCGAAGCAGTCTCCATATGGGACCAAGAGCAAGCCTACAATGGCGTCGACGTACTCGCTACGCGCCAATGCCTCGACGGAATGCTCGGACAACTCGGCCCAGAAACCCAAGCAACCTACGACTTCAGCCGTGCCTTGCAAGGCCCAGTCCTCGAAATGTCCTGCCGCGGCATCCTCGTTGACCAAGCCCGCAAGAACGAAGTCATTGACGAGTTCTATGAACAGATCGACCTTCTCGAGCGCTCGCTCTCCCGTATCGTCCTCGAAGGTGTCGGCATGGCCGGGTTCAACTGGCGCTCGCCGAAGGATCTGCAAGCACTCTTCTACGATCGCTTGGGCATCCCACCCATTACCTTCAAGGGCCGCACCACGACCGACCGAGCGGCACGGGAGAAGCTAAGTCAGTACCTCATAGCTCGGCCGATCGTCGCGCACCTCAACGCCATCAGTGAACTCGCGAAGAAGATCACGGTTCTTAGAACGGAGATCGATCCCGATGGGCGTATTCGAACTACATATAACATTGCGGGTACAGACACAGGGAGATTTAGCTCAAGCTACTCTGCGTTTGGTACGGGAGGAAACTTACAGAACATTGAAGAATCACTTCGCTCAATCTTCATTTCTGATCCCGGATACAAGTTTGCAAAGTGTGATGCTAAGTCAGGTGAAAGTTTTATCGTCGGAGCCATCGAATGGAACATCTTCGGCGACCCCAAGTACCTAGACGCCTGCGATACCGGCGATCCGCACACGGCAGCTGCGCGCATCTGTTGGCCCAAGATGCCATGGACTGGCGACCTGAAGAAGGATAGGAAGCTTGCTGACAATCCCAATGCGCCATTCTATCGGCATCACACCCACCGTCAGGTTACTAAGAAACTTGGTCATGCCAGCAATTACGGAGGCATGCCCAACACCATCTCTTCTCTGACAGGACTCCCTCTTGAGCTTGTCGTTGCGTTCCAACCTGTCTACTTCCAAGCCTTTCCATCCCATCAAGAATGGCAGCATTGGGTGGCAGGACAAATAGCCACCCGTGGCTACCTCACCAGCCTCACCGGCCGTAAGCGCTGGTTTTGGGGCCGCAGGACCGACCCCGATGTAGTCCGCGCTGCCATCGCATACGACCCACAAGGCTCCCTCGCAGACATCGTCAACACAGCCCTCCTCAACATCTGGCGCAAAAACTACGTCACCATCGTCCTCCAAGACCACGACGCCCTCACCTTCATGTACCCCGAAGAAGTCGAAGATGAACTGATCCCGCGTATTATGGACGACCTCATTGTCCAAGTACCCTTGAAGAACGGTCGCACGTTAGCGATCCCATACGATTGCAAAGTAGGTTGGAATAGGGGCGATTATGATGCACAAACTAACCCCGAAGGGCTTAAAGACTACACCATCGGGCAAAGCGACAAACGGCGTCGCGCGAAGGAAGCTGGGGTCTTGGATCGAGTCGTTCGTCGCGCATACGGATAACCTCGAGAGTCCGTTGCTATTTCGGAAGTGGGCAGGTATCTTCACCGTCGCTGCTGCGATGGAGATGAAGACCTACCTGCGCACGTCCTCAAATCTCTATCCGAACCTCTACGTCTTTATCGTCGGCAATCCGGGCGTGGGGAAGAACAGGATCATCCGTGTAGCAAAGAGGTATATGAATGAACTTCCAGAGTTTCATTTCGCGCCAACGTCACTTACTGGAGCCAGCTTGGTGGACACTCTTGCTGCTAGCAAGCGCTTTATACCTCGCTTGCCTGATCCTGCGATTGAGTACAACAATACCGTCATCACGGCTGAGGAGCTTACTGCTTTCATGCATAAGTACGATGATGAAATGGTTGGACTTCTTTCCGCGTTCTATGATCCAGACCCGTACGCACAATCACGTCGTGGTAGAGACATCAAGATCAAGATCGACCACCCGCAAGTGAACTTAATGAGTGGTACGACCCCATCGAACCTAATTGGCCTCATGCCCGACTCGGCGTGGGACCAAGGTTTCACCTCTCGCGTCATCCTCGTCCACTCCGACGAACGCATCATCGGCGATGACTTCGCATTCGCAGCACGAGACCTCGACGCCGACCTCATCCACGACATCAAAATGATAGGAGCGCTCAGTGGCCAGTTCACAGTCACGCAGGAATATCGAGATGCAATCAACAACTGGAGAGCGCTTGGTGAACCACCGGTGGTCAACCACCCTAAGCTGCTACATTACAAAACGCGAAGACGTGTACATCTGTACAAACTCAGTATGGTCTCGGCCGCGGATCGTAGTGATGTTCTGCTTCTCACGAAGGAGGATTTCAATCGAGCTATGGGCTGGCTTCTGGAAGCGGAAAGCACGATGCCCGACATCTTCACAGCAGGAAGTAGCGGAACAGACTCGCGTGCTCTAGATGAAATCACCCACTACATCAACATCTCCGATAAGGGTGACGGCATCTCGGAGCACAAGATCGTAGCGTTCGCACGCACACGGGTGCCAGCGCACACCATCCTGAGGGTGATTGAAATCCTAACGGCCAGCGGCCAAATCTTCCATAAGGGTATAGACAAGCACGGCAGCCGATGGTTCACCACGCAGCGGCCGTCGACCCATTAGTGGATGCCGGTCACTCGGCCGAGTCCGCCAATCAGTTCGGAGGCGATCCAGAACGCAATCGCCATAGGCAGCGTAGCCCATGCACCAATGGCACCCACTCGCATAGCAACGCACGCAAGCACAAACGCGAACACGAGTAAGATCAATCCGATATTCTGCATAGCTAGTACTCCCGATTTATTGACTTGTGAATAAACCCATCCCCACGACGTAAGTCCTCGATCTTCTTGTCCATCAAGTTGAGCCGATCCGCAGCGGTATTCAGCCGGGTGTTCATGACGGCATTGTCAATAATAACCGCGGCTAATTGCTTCGCCACATCCTTCAGGTCCTTAATCTCACGTTGCATAGTCTTAATACTCTCCGCGAATTGGCCTGATCGGAAAGCATAAAACATGATCGATCCGGCTAGGGACAATACGACGAGTATGTCCCCAACACGGACATTCCAATCGATCATTTGTAACACTCCCTCAATCAGGAATAGGAGTGTTGAACTCTGCAATTTGCGCATCGAGTTCATCCTCAGCGGCGAGTAATTGCTCCGCTGTGATCGACCCTTGCTGAGCACCAGTGGCGATGCTCACGAGCGTCTTGATCGTCGGCGCGGCTTCCTCCCCCGCCGCGACTAGCGTCTCCACAATCCCAAGGCCCTTGATGATCAGAGCCATTACTGCTGCGATGTCCATGTGCTTACGCTCCTTAGAAGGTTGCGCCGCCAGCGGCGGCTTTGGTCTTGGCGATGGCAATGGTGTCGGAGAGTTGGTTCCAGATGCTGATGGCGCTGACTTGGTCGTTGTTCGCCACAAACTTCCTAAGCTCCGACAGATAGAAAGGCACAGAAGTAGTATAGACTTGAACTGTTCGAACTTGCTGCTTGCAATCGGCATTGATCTGCCCCGAGGTGCATAGACGTTTCCACGTGTTGAGGGAGATGAACATCAGCTTGATCGTCTGCTCCATGGTGTACAGCCGATCGCGGGTGATGGGGTTGGCAATCGAGGCTGTGCCAACTTGGTACGCGGTTTCGATGCCCTGTAGGGTGAGGCACCCACCAAGGCTCAGGCACAGTAGAGGAACGATAAGGAGCTTTTTCATTTGGGTACCACCTTTACATCATCAGGGGATTGCACCGATGGGGATGGAACATCCTTGGCTAGGGTCGAAACCACAGTCACGGTTGTCGGCAAGGCATCGGTAGCCTTAACCATTTCTTTCTGAGTAGATTCAGGGACCTTAGAAGCAAGTACAGGGTCCGCTGAAACTGCCTTGGAGCCGCGGAGCAATTGCCACAAGGGACTAGCCGAGATTGCAGCATATGCACCAGACACAGTCACAGCAATGGCTGAAACCGCCGTAACAATCTCAGCAAAGCCGTGGCCGATTTGATCCAAGGAAGTCTGAAGCGATGCTGCGTCCCCTCCAGAGATTACTTTCACTGCTGCAAGAGTACCAATGATCGACGCCGCGGATGTGCCAACATGGCGAGAAAATGCCTTTACTTGATCTGCCGTAGGTAAGTTCATTTGGGCTCCTATCTGCTGACGAATTCAAAATGCATAGGGTCCTTACGTCCGTGGTAGTCTCCTCCCCACAGTGCGCCCTGCCGCTTGAACGCATCGATCACAATGTGGGAGAGAGTCGTTGTGGAGTCCGTGCGGAAGCCATTCGTTCCGGGGCTCAGATCAATAGCACAAGCCCAACTATGATTGCTCCAATTATTACTGCCAGCAATAGGACGTGGGTTGTAACACCCACCGAAGTCGCTAGCACCTGTAGCGTCCACCTTCCTCTGGTCATGCTGACACCTTTCGAAGATTTCGTTGAACGCCGCAAGCATAGCGCTGGCACAACCCTTGTTCACGAGGATGCCACGGGACATTGGCTTCCTCTCGTAGTACATCACAAAAGGCGGCTGAATGCGGACAAGGTGCTCGTCGCCCCAGCCCTTCGCTTGAAAGTTTCCGTAGAAGGCGTTCTTCGCTGCAAGCGTATCGAGTGGCCATTGAGACATAAGTGCTCCTATGGTTTAAGCTTAGCTTCACCGGTGATAATACCGCGGGCCCAGTCGGCTATGTTCAAACGAGGGTCACGTGAGAATGGAGTAACGTGCTGCCGCCCTGTGCGCATGTCGTCAGCGAATTGAGCGGTGCGTCCAATCTGTGCAAGCGGCAGTCCGGTCGCCAAACCAACCACATTGCCCGCATGGGTAATTGGCTTGTCAGGACGTTGACCCTTCATGACCTTCTTGGTGTCAGTGATAATAGAACCCGCTGCACCAAGCAGTGATGCCAATGGAGTTCGTGGCTGGAAGCCTTCCATATAATAATTCGCGCCATCACGAAGGAAAGGCACGGTCTGAAGAGGCTGAAGCAACAAGGCCTTGCCGATAGTCTTGAACCAACTATCGCTTTGTTTTTGCTGATTGAACAATAGCGTACCGAACGCTGCACCAACTACTACTGAACCTAATGCATTGACCATGAAGTTTGCGCCCTCACCACGACGGACGTTACCCGGAAGCTGTCGCTGCCAGTTGTACATGGTGTTGAAGTAGCCATAGAACATCGTGACCATCTTCATGCCCTCGCTGGACTGCATCACGGCAGGAAGGTCTACGACACTGGCCGCGCCATGGCGCTCACGCACGAAGCTATCGGCGATAAGTGCAGCTTCCTGTTCCGTCTTACCACGCCCAAGAGCCTTATGATACTGATCCACAAACGTGGACATCCGAAACTCTTGCGAGAACTTTGCAATCGGTATGAAGCCCCATTGAACAGCCTTCTTCTGAAGGTCAGTCGCTGTCGGATCGAGTGTAACACGATCCATACTTTCACGGAAATCGCGGTCCATATTGTAGACAAGATGTCTTATCTCGTCAGATTTCTCCATAGCCAGTTTCTTGTTCTCTGCGCGATTCGCTTCAAAGCTCGCCCAAGCCTTAGGGTTGGGGACACCAACGTCAGGACTGAGTATGACCTTGAGGTTGAGCGGGAGGGCGTGACCAACCAAGTTGATCCGCACTCGGCGCATGAAATCGTTAACTCCTGCGACGGAAGCATCATCGGTACTAAATTGGTGCGCAATCCTTCGCAGCCACGGCACCAGCTGCGCTTCGTATTCAACGCCGTAATGGTTGCGGATCGCCGCCCGAATACCTTTGTCATAGAACACCCGCCCTGCTTGAATGAGGCTATCGCGGAAGGCAATGTCATGGATGGTCTGTTGCATCGTCGCAGCGGCTTGCTCAAGCGAGTTGCTGATGTCGACGAAGTCGGTGTAGTGAGTGCGCTCTTTGAGGTGGGACTTCGAGGTGCCTGCACGGAAGTACTGAGGCCCGAAGATGTCGTCCTTAGTGTTCGCGCCACGGTCCGCGATCACGTTGGCATTGCTGTCGAGCTTGTCATACTTGACGGGCCAGTAGCCGCCTTCGAACGTCCCATGCGGAGTATCGACTGGCGACGGCCGGATCATCTTCGGTACCACGCCACTGGTCGAGCGTGACACGTCATTCATCTTTTCTTCCCAGCCCTTGAATGGCTCCCACATCCGCTGGACGAAGGCCCAGTCATCGGCCGTGGCGTGCTTGTCAATGAGGGCCTTGATCTGTGCCTCGAATACCGGGAACTCCTGACGGTCTAGAGTGCGGCCCCACTTCGCAAGGGCAGCGCCCTGCACCACCTTGCCGATGTTGCTGCGGTTGCCCCAGTTGAGCATGACGTTGATCAAGTTCTCACGGGTCATGTCGTAGGGTGCACGCTGCGCCGGGACATCGCTGGTGCGGGGGCTCACGAACAGGTCCTGTGGGATGCTGTCCTGTAAGGACTTCCGCCACTTGTGGTCGAAGCTGCCGCGGGTTTCTTGGAAGTGCTTCGACAGATCAGTGAGCATATCGAACTCAGTGGCCTTGCTACGCATCATCGGCTCGATCACAGCCTGATGCAGCGGACCGAGTTCCTCACGTAGGTCGAGGTCCTTGGCGATTTCCTCCATGCGGGTCAGCGAAGCATCGAGCTTGTAGAGCCATAGGCCCTTGCCTTCGCGCAGTGACTTCCGGCTCCGTAGCGGTAGCGATCGAATGTTGTCGATGACGCCCTGCCGGAACGTGGCCCATTCAGCCTTGTCGCCAGCGATTTCGATCTGGCGGACCTTTCGGCCGACGTAGTTGAGCGAGGTGATCGCGTCCATAAACTCACGCATCTCGCCAACGGTCATCTGATCGAGCGGCTTGACCTGACCTTGCTGCAACGCTTCGCTGACTGCTAGGTCCCAACCCTCAGCCCGCTTGGCGTCGACGAAGTTCGCAAGGCTCTGCTCGCCGTGGTAGAGCTTCGAAGCGTTGACCTCGTCGAGACTGCGCTTCACGGGCGCACCTGCTTCAAGCAACAGGCCATGAATGAAGTCGAGATACTCAGGCTCAACCGCCTTCACTTCACGCTTCGCAAGGCGATCCACAAGCTTCTCAAACTTGGCGCTCTGTGTTTCGAACTGCGCCGCCTCACGCGCCAACAGCGTGCTATACCACTGCCGCTGCTTCTCCTTAAACGCGGCCGCGAAGTCCTGCTTCAGCAACGCATTCTCAACGGCCTTGCCAGCACGGCCCACGGTGTTCATGTAGCGATCGGAACTCACAGTCGTCACCTTCGACGCCTCGAACTCCTGCTCCACCATGGACTTCACGGCTTCCTTATCGAGCAGTGGCTCCTCACCAGCCTTCAGCGCCAGCGCCAGCGTCTCCTCGTGCAGCAGATCAACTTGCGTCTCGGACGCCACTTGCTCCTTCACAGCGTCCATTATGTTATCTTCAAGCACCCCATACTTCAGTCGCATCTGCCGATCGGTCTCGATGTCGATCATTCGTCGCTTAAACTCGATAGGCCGCATCCCACTCTGGCGTCTAATCTCCGACAGGCCCGAGAGATGCTGGACAAGCGACGCTCCATCAGGGAATCCGAACAGCGGTGCCAATTCGTCAGGATGCACGCCAGCTTTGACATAATAGTCGCGGGGAAGCATTGCACGTTGTTCCTCCGTCAGGAAGTCTGTGCCGAAGCGCTGGCGCTCGACCTTTTCACCGTAGAGTACACCATCGGCGAAGTAGTTGTCGGCCGCGATGTCAGGACGGAGGTTGATGTCCTGCGCGACCTGCGCTCGCGTCTCCTTCCGGTTCTCTTTCCATTCCTTGGTCTGCACTCGGCGCTGGGCATCGCCAATGCGGCGCTCTGCGGCTGCGACATCCTCGACGTGGCGACGCTCGATTAGCTTATCGTAGCGCTTGTATTGCTCAATGGTCATCCCAAGGGCATTAGCCCGTTCGAAGATGCGTGAGGGCTCGTCGGGGACGGAGAGCTTCTCATCAATCCCTTGCGCACCAAGGTCCTTACCCTCACGTTGCCCAACCTCACCCGTATCGACCTTCTTGAAGATGTCCTCCCACGTGGCTTCCTTACCAAGCAACGCGCTAATCTTATCCTTGATCGCGGTGAACAGCGCCTTCAACCGCTCAAAGAGCGTGTGAACCTCTGGCGTAACCGCCTTCGCGCCACGCATCCACGAAGTGAATTCCTCCGCGATGGACTCCTCAAGCCGTAGTGAAGTATCGCCAGTAGGATAACGGCTCTCAATATTGTGTTTATCAATCCAGCCATTGTCCTTGGCCGCCTGTTCTAGCGTGGACCATTCCTCGGGCCTAAAGAAGCCGAAGTTGCGGAGGTGGTGGATGGCCTCGTGGCGCACGGACCCAACGGGGTCGATGCCTTCCAGCGACGTGAGGATCACCGGATACAGGTTCGGGTAGCGGATGTAGATCGCATTGGACTCAATCGTACGACCTTCATTCCCGCGTGGGCTGACGCTCTCGATGCGCTCGGCTACGCCGCCATAGGTGAGCTTCTTCGGTATGAGCCGCGCAATCTCCTCGTTGACCGCCTGAGCAATTGGCCGTGAGACTTCGTCGAAGTTGTCGATGGGTTTGATGTACGCACGGGTCTTGGGCGAGAAGGTTTCCCACTGGCCGCCTTCAAGGATACGTCGGAACTCGTTCGAAGTCTCAGCGGTGTCCCAGCCCTTCGGGTTGTCGAGCTTGATCCACACTACGCTTTCGCTACCAGCCTTCTCACGAGCACCACTGATGCGATAGCCACCAAGGCGCTTGGCCTCGGGGTAGTTCTCTTTGATCTGGCGAAGCAGCGAACGCATCAGCGCAGGCCCGAAGTCCCTTGGTCCCAGCCCATTCATCCCCATAACCATATCGACCATAAGGTCCTTACCGGCTGGGGTGAGTTCAAGGTGACCGATCTTGTTACCCTGTTGGTCGAGCAATCGCCACTGGTCGGCAGGGATCGCACCGCCCTGTAGATTGACGGTGTCCTGCGCGTTGGCTTCGCGTTTCTCCATGCGGATGTTACGATCGCCAACCGAGAGCATCGGCTCGAGCCCGGCAGCGTTACGAACTGTCGGGACTTCTTCTGGCAGGGGAATTGGTGGCGGCGACGCAGCATTAGCTTCTGCCGATAGCTGTGCCTCCCTCGCCGTGATCGCACCGGGCCGCACCCGAATGTCCTCCGCAAGCGCCTTCATCACCTCGGGCTCAACCCGCGCCACCCAATCCGCTAAGGGAACGTGGATGTCATCTCCCGACTTGACTGCGATTGCGAGTTGCTCGGCGATGTTTGGAACCCATCCAAGCAATCCGTCGTCCGCAGTCGGCAGCTTATCGCCGTAAAGGGCAGCAACTGCGTCACCGCTAAGACCGATTTCGGCATCAGTGTGCCGAGCAATAAAATCGCGGAACAGATCAGGATTGCGCTCACGAACCAAGCTTTGCTGGGCATCCTTGACGACCTCCCCAAGTTGCTCTACGTCCTTGGCATTGCGCTCGGCGCGGAAGGCATCGTACTCGGGGCTGATGCCCGGCGGGGGCTCACGGCCGTTTTCGAGGTAATGCTTCAGTGGCCCCGCCTGCTCCGCGAGCTTATAAACCGGGTGTTCTATCTGACCTGTCCGCCCTGTGAGGCCAGCGGATTGCACCATCGCGCCAAGGTCACGGCCGAGGGATGGACCGACAGCACCGACCAAATTGGCCGCCATGTCTGCGACGGTGTTCTGTGTGCCCATCAGCCCACGGAGCACAAGCTCAAAGGGCGTGGCAAGGCCAGCCGCGGTGGCCGCTAGCAGCGGATAGTTCTTCAGGACGTTGTCATCCTGCATGGCCCATGAGCCGATCGATCCGCCTTCCTTGAAGCGCTCGAACGGATCGCCGGGGAACATGATCTTGCCAAGCGCTTCGGGGGCGCGAAGGATTTTCATCGGCAGCGACATCGCGTCGGTCTTTTGCGACACAGTGTCGAGGTTGCCGTAGTCATCGTTTGCGATCTTCGGCACCATTGGATCGCTTTGCACGAAGTCGCTGAGGTGCTGATTACCCTGCACGATCGCTGAGGCTAGCTGGGCCTTGCTGGTGCGTTCG
>Ga0105242_10003027_pt1 | contig 13134 bp, 8 predicted proteins | sample KBSM24metaG_FD_81521 | JGI IMG/M metagenome (GOLD analysis project Ga0105242, IMG submission 81521) | Miscanthus rhizosphere microbial communities from Kellogg Biological Station, Michigan, USA - KBS M2-4 metaG | ecosystem: Host-associated > Plants > Roots > Rhizosphere > Soil | place: Michigan...
TCTGCTTAGCGACCGAAACGAAACCATGCCGGTAGCGACGAAGACCGCTTTCTGGTGCGACCGTGCCGTAGATATCGCGCAGGACTTTTCGCTGCCAGTCCAGTAACCGATGGCCCACGGAGGATACAAGATCTCCGAGAAGAACCGCTCGACCTTACAAGCTCGGCATCAGCTCTGCTGGTTTGGCGGTTGGGTGGATGCGGTTCGGCGCAGGCTTTTTCTCGCTCCACAGCGTCGACTGGGTCTTGTCGCCGTACCAGGGGTCCTTCTCGCCTGCGATGTGACAGTAGAACATCGGCTCGTGCTGGAACTTGTAACGACCGAAACCCAGGCGAAGGTGTTCTTCGCCCAGATGATCCGGCAACGAACTTCGAAGTCCGCCGACTCCAATGCATTTTGGAATTCGCGCTGCCAAGAAGAGGAATGGCAGACGTACATGGAGGCGCCCGGCTTGACTACGCTGCGGTACGACCGAAACGTGGCCTCCAGGAACTGCTTGAATTCGGCGTTAGACATCCGATCGCCTTTGATGGTTACGAGAAACCCGCCGTCACCTGAATCAGCGGTCCTGGAGCGTCGAGAACCACTTGGTGCGTTATAGCTTGACGGACGCCAGGGCGCACGAAGTACCACTTTGTATTGGGGAGGAACGATGGTTTGCCGATGCAGGAGTGCAATATCGAATGCACGTCCAAATGGGAGATACCACCGGACGCAGAAGACGCTGACCTCGGCTTCTAAATGGCGTCCCTTGAACAGCGCTGGCCGGTTCCGTCTCATCCAGGTCGATCACCGTTTGCAACACTACCAGCGGCGGGTCTGATTGCACAAACGAAGTTCGGTACGTAGGACTGCTCACGGTTGGCCGTTCTTCCGGTGTCTCTTCGACCGGTCCTGCCGCTTATTAAAAATAAAATAGACCCTGGCGATTCCGATCCGCATCTCAAGGGCGAGGAAAAAGTTTCCGCGCGTTGGATGTATAGGCCGAAGTAAGAAAGATGGGAGAGACCGCTGAGTGGCCTTCTTGGGTGAGTTTCCCGTCAACGGGCTGTGCCGCGGGAGAGACCCTCCTGAGAACGGGAAGTCGGATTATGAGCAATAATCTGCCCATTGTCTATCTGGCTCGGCATGGCGAAACCGCTTGGACTCTCACAGGCCAGCATACGGGCCGCACCGATCTACCGTTAACCGAGGCGGGTGAACGTAATGCTCGCAGCCTGACAGAACGATTGAGAGGCCTGCTCTTCGCCAGGGTGCTCACAAGTCCCTTACAGCGCGCCGTTCGCACTTGCGATCTTGCGGGTTTCGGCGCTGCTGCCGAAATCGATGGCGACCTGGTCGAGTGGAACTACGGAGATTATGAAGGCAGGCGGACGGCCGAGATCCTTCGCGAGCGCCCCGGTTGGAACCTCTTCCGGGACGGTTGTCCGGGAGGCGAATCCCCGGCGCAGGTAGCCGCCCGGGCGGATCGCGTAGTGAGTCGCGTGCGGGGGACCGAGGGTAATGTGCTGCTGTTTTCGAGCGGACACTTCATTCGCGTGCTGGCCGCCCGCTGGATCGGTATCGAAGCGTCGCTCCATGCAAGGTCCTTTATGTTAAGTACAGCCAGCCTGAGCGCGCTGGGCTATGAAAATGATCTCTCGCGGCCGGTGATCCGGCTGTGGAATGACACGCACCATGTAATTCCGTGAGGCGCCTGGGACTCAAAAGAAACTCGGAAGGAACCGGCAATGCCAATGGCGCGATCACGGTCATTAGGAAGGGGGAGTTATGCCCCGCGCCGTAGAAGCGCGAGCTGCGATATCACCTTTGGCCGGTCATCCGGCGCCAAAAGAGATGCTGGTGGATGTCTCCCAGCTCGAACGAGCCTACTATTCGCGACTGCCTGACCTGGATGATCCCAGCCAATTGGTTAGCTTCGGCACAAGCGGACATCGTGGTTCCTCACTTGGGGGCGCTTTTACCGAAGCTCACATTCTGGCCATCACGCAGGCGATCTGCGATTACCGGAGCGCGAACGGAACCGGCGGTCCGCTTTATATGGGAAAGGACACGCATGCCCTTTCGAGACCAGCAGAACGGACTGCCCTCGAGGTCCTGGCGGCCAACGGAGTCGAGACGGTAATTCAGCGGGACGACGGAGTGACTCCCACCCCAGTGATTTCCCGGGCGATCCTGACGCACAACGAACTCCATAACGAGGACCTTGCGGACGGGATCGTGATTACGCCGTCGCACAACCCGCCGGAGGACGGGGGCTTCAAGTACAACCCAACCAATGGCGGCCCGGCCGATACGGATGTGACCGATTGGATCGAAGTTCGTGCCAACGAACTCCTGCGAAAAGGTAAGGCTGCTTTAAAGCGCATGCCATTCGAAAGGTCGCTCAAAGCACCTACCACCCACGAGATAGATTTCGTTCTGCCGTACGTCCGCGACCTGGGAAACGTCCTGGACATGGACTCCATCCGCAGCGCCCGTCTTAAGCTCGCGGTGGACCCGCTCGGCGGCGCTTCCCAGCCTTATTGGGCTCCGATCAATGCTCTTTACGGATTGGACATCGTTGTTGTGAACCCCGAAATCGACCCCACGTTCTCATTCATGACGGTCGATCACGATGGCCGTATCCGGATGGACTGCTCTAGCCCGTATGCAATGGCCAGGCTCGTTGCTCTCAAAGACCGGTATCAGGTGGCGTTCGCTAATGACCCCGATTCGGACAGGCACGGTATCGTCACACCGCGCGCGGGACTGCTGAATCCCAACCATTACCTCGCGGTGGCCATTCAATATCTGCTTACGCATCGGCCGGATTGGCCACCGCAAGCCGCAGTCGGCAAGACGCTGGTCAGCAGCAGCATGATCGACCGCGTCGTGAAGCGGCTAGGCCGCAGGCTATGCGAAACGCCGGTGGGGTTTAAGTGGTTCGTCGAAGGCCTGTTTGACAGTTCGTATTGCTTCGGCGGCGAGGAGAGCGCCGGGGCAAGTTTTCTTCGCCGTAATGGCACCGTGTGGACGACCGACAAAGACGGGCCGATCATGAGCCTGCTCGCGGCTGAGATCACTGCCCGAACGGGCAAGGACCCGGGGGAACATTTCCAAGCGCTGACGGCGGAATTCGGTACGCCGTTCTACACGCGGATTGATTCTCCGGCGACGCCGGACCAAAAGGCGAAACTGGAGAGACTCTCGCCGGAAGCCGTCCAGGAGGCAAGCATGGCAGGTGAGCCGATCATCGCCAAGCTGACCCGAGCCCCCGCGAACGGCGCGCCTATCGGCGGCCTCAAAGTAGTGACTGCCAGCGGCTGGTTTGCGGCCCGTCCCTCGGGTACGGAGAACATTTACAAAATTTACGCGGAGAGCTTCCAGGATGCCGGGCATCTCAACACAATCGTCACGGAAGCCCGGGAGATCGTTGATCATGCGCTCGCCTCATAGGGAAATCATGTGCAAAGCCGACTCCGCAGCGAAATTTCAGTTGTTGAAGGACCTGACGAAAAGCTCGGAACGGCAGAACGCTTTGCAGCATCCGGATCCGAGAGTGAGCCTGAAATCGAGGTGAACGATGAAAGCCACTCAATTACTTTACAATTTGGGTCAGAGCCTCTGGCTGGATAACATCACGCGTGAACTGCTCGATTCAGGCACGCTCAAAACCTACATCGATGAATTGTCGGTGACGGGGCTCACTTCGAATCCGACGATTTTCGAGCACGCCATCCGAAACAGCGCCTCGTACGATGTTTCGATTCGCGAGAAGGTCGCGGCGGGCAAATTTGGCGAAGCGCTCTTCTTCGAACTGGCGCTAGAAGACATCACCCGGGCAGCCGACCTGTTCCGGCCGATCCACGATCAGACCAATACCGTGGACGGGTGGGCGTCGCTCGAGGTGGCGCCGGTCCTCGCCCATGATGCGGACGCGACGCTACGCGCGGCCAAAGACCTTTTTGCCCGGGCCAACCGGCCTAACGTGTTCATCAAGATCCCCGGCACTAAGGAAGGGCTGCCCGCAATCGAGGAGGCGATTTTCGCCGGTATTCCGATCAACGTGACCCTGCTGTTTTCGCGGGAACAATACCTGGCTGCGGCAGAGGCGTTCCACCGTGGCATTGAGCGGCGCTTAGACGCCGGACTTAATCCCAATGTCGGGTCCGTAGCCTCGGTGTTCGTCAGCAGGTGGGACGCCGCGGTCTCGAAGAAACTGCCTGCGGTCTTGCAAAACCGGCTTGGAATTTCCATCGCCAGGAGAACTTACCGGGCAGCCCGCGCCTTGCTTACATCGCCCGCGTGGCAGCGAATTTACAATGCCGGAGCCCGTCCGCAACGCCTTTTGTGGGCAAGTACGGGAACCAAGGATCCCTCGGCCTCCGACATTCTCTACGTCAAGGCGCTGGCTGCTCCGTTCACGGTGAACACCATGCCAGAAGCGACTTTGAAGGCGCTCGCCAAGTACACAAAACTCGATTCAATCTTGCCGGCTGATGGCGGCGATTGCGAGGAGGTCCTGGCGCAGATTGTAAACGCCGGAGTAGATATCGATGCGTTGGCGGTTCAACTCCAGGATGAGGGAGCCAAGTCGTTCGTCAAATCCTGGAACGAACTGATGGGCGTCATTGCGTCGAAGGGCGCCTTACTCAAGAAGGCCGGCTAGGGTGACTTCGGGCTGAGGAGGATCGATGAGCATGCAAACATCCGCAAAGGTTCAAGCCGGGATCGCCGCCACCGAGCTGCCGGCCTGGAAAGCGCTTGAGGCGCATTATCAGGAAGTCCGGAGCTTGCATCTCCGCGATCTGTTCGAACAGGACTCGATTCGCGGCGAGCGTTTCTCCAGCGAAGCCGCGGGCGTTTACCTGGACTATTCGAAGAATCGGATAACCGGGGAAACGCTCCAGCTTCTCCTTCAACTGGCGAACGAGTCCGGCCTGCGGACGCGGATCGACGCTATGTTTCGGGGCGAGAGGATCAATATTACGGAAGGCCGGCCGGTCCTGCACGTTGCTTTACGCGCTCCGCGAGGGGCGTCTATCACCGTCGACGGGCAGAATGTCGTGCCTCAAGTTCACGCAGTGCTCGACAGGATGGCCGATTTCAGCAACCGTGTCCGCAGCGGCGTGTGGAAGGGCCACACCGGAAAACGCATCCGCAATATCGTCAACATCGGTATCGGCGGTTCCGACCTGGGACCTGTGATGGCCTATGAAGCGCTTAAACATTACAGCGAGCGCGGTCTGACATTCCGCTTCGTCTCGAATGTCGATGGCGACGACTTCGCCGAAGCCGTCCGCGATCTCTATCCCGCGGAAACGCTTTTCATCGTTTCATCCAAAACCTTCACGACGCTTGAGACGATGACGAACGCCCAAAGCGCGCGCTCCTGGTTGCTGGCGGGTTTGGAGTATAACGAAAGGTCGGTCGCCAGCCATTTTGTCGCCGTCTCGACAAACGCTGCGGCGGTGTCGAAATTCGGTATTGATACCGCCAACATGTTCGAGTTCTGGGACTGGGTCGGCGGGCGCTATTCGATGACGTCGGCAATTGGCCTGTCGACCATGCTGGCCATCGGTCAGGAGAACTTCCGTTCCATGCTCGATGGCTGCTACCAGATGGATGAGCACTTCCGCACGGCCCCGTTCGAGCGCAACCTGCCTGTGCTGATGGGTCTTCTGTCGCTCTGGTATAACGATTTCTTCGGCGCGCACACGGTTGCGGTCTTGCCCTACGAACAATACCTCAAGCGATTTCCAGCCTATCTGCAGCAGTTGACAATGGAAAGCCTTGGGAAGCAGGTCATGCTCGACGGGAGCCGCGTAACCTGCGAGACCGGTCCAGTCTATTTCGGTGAGCCGGGGACCAACGGCCAGCATTCCTTTTACCAGTTGATCCATCAGGGGACTCGGCTTGTTCCGTGCGACTTCATCGCGTTCGGCCGGCCCCTGAACCCGATCGGACAACATCACGACATTTTGGTGGCGAATGTCTTCGCGCAGGCCGAGGCGCTGGCTTTCGGCAAGACACGCGAGCAAGTCAGAGCTGAAGGCATTGATGACTGGCTGGCGCCGCACCGCGTCTTCGAGGGCAATCGGCCATCGAACACGATCCTGGTTGAGAGGCTGACTCCGGCGGCGCTAGGCAAGCTCGTCGCGCTTTACGAGCATTCGGTCTTCACGCAGGGCGCCATCTGGCAGATAGATCCGTTTGATCAATGGGGCGTGGAACTGGGCAAGGCACTGGCCGAGCAAATCATTCCCGAATTGAAGAGCGGCGCGGAGCTCCATGTCCGCCATGACAGTTCCACCAACACATTGATCCGGCGCTACCGCAAGCTCAAGGAGAATCTATGACGGAAATCGGCTTCGACAAACCTCTGTACATACTACCCTTCGACCACCGCGGCTCGTTTCAAAGGCAGATGTTCGGATGGAAGGGCCCGCTGACAAGGGAGCACACGGAGAAGATCGTCCAAACCAAACAGGTCATCTACGATGGCTTCAAAACTGCCATAGAGCTGGGAGTCCCCAGGGACAAGGCCGGAATCCTCGTGGACGAGCAATTCGGCGCCGCCATTCTTCGCGATGCCGCCGCGGAAAAATTCTTCACGTCATGTCCTTGCGAGAAGAGCGGTCAGGAAGAGTTCGATTTCGAGTACGGCGAAGAGTTCGCTAAGCACATCGAAGCCTTTCGTCCGACCTTCTGCAAGGTCCTGGTCCGGTATAACGCGGAGGGCGACAAAGCATTGAACACGCGGCAAGCGGGCCGGCTCAAACGGCTGTCGGATTTCCTCCACGGGAAAAGTTCGAGCCTGTATATGTTCGAGCTGCTGGTGCCACCGGTAGCGGCGCAGCTCAGGCGTGTCAAGGAAGACAGGAGGGCCTATGACCTGGAGCTTCGCCCGCAGCTAATGGTTCAAACCATCCACGAATTGCAGGACGCAGGGGTCGAGCCCGATGTATGGAAAATCGAAGGCCTTGAACGTCGCGAAGATTGCGAGAAAGTCGTCGCGGCCGCGCGCCGCAGTGGCCGGCAAAAAGTCGGATGCATCATCCTGGGGCGGGGCGAGGACGATGCAAAGGTGCGGAAATGGCTGGCGACCGCGGCGACCGCGCCGGGCTTTATCGGCTTCGCCGTCGGTCGGACGTGTTTCTGGGACCCGCTCGTCGCGTGGAACCAAGGAAAGATCAGCCGGCAGGATGCCGCTGGAGAAATCGCCAAGCGGTACCGGGAATTCGCGGGAGTTTTCGAACAGAAGGCTCGCGCCGCATCGTAAGGGAACCTGGACGAGCGAGGAATGAGAGATGGGCACTCCGTATCTGGCTGAAGCGAAGGCTGCTCGCGACATAGTTCAGCTATCGATCAATACCATCCGCACGCTTTCGATTGACGCGGTAGAGCAGGCCAAGTCCGGCCACCCGGGTACGCCTATGGCGCTCGCGCCGCTGTTATACACGCTCTGGAATCGTGTAATGCAGTTCGATCCACAGGATCCGATCTGGCCCAATCGCGACCGGTTCGTGCTCTCCAATGGCCACGCGTCTATGCTGCTATGGTCGCTGCTTCATCTCACCCGGACCCAGGCTGTGAATAGCACCTATGAGCGGATGGGGCAGCCAGCGGTGACCCTCGACGATATCCGGCATTTCCGCCAGCTCGATAGCCGGGCGCCGGGACACCCGGAGTACGGCTGGGTCTCCGGTGTGGAGACTACGACCGGCCCGCTCGGCCAGGGAGTCGCCACCAGTGTCGGCATGGCCATCGCGGAAAAATGGCTCGCCCAACGCTACAACCGGAACGGCTTTACGATTTTCGATTACAACATCTACGCCGTCTGCGGAGACGGCTGCCTGATGGAAGGCATCTCGTCGGAAGCAGCATCGCTCGCGGCCCATCTGGCGCTCGACAACCTCTGTTGGATTTTCGACAACAACCACATCACGATCGAGGGAGACACGAACATTGCGTTCACGGAGGATGTCGCCGCACGTTTCCTGGCATATGGCTGGAACGTGCTGCGCGTTGGCGACGCCAACGACACCGATCGCATCGAGCACGCTTTGCAGCTCTTCCGGAGCACAAAGGACCGGCCTACATTCATCGTTCTAGATAGCCACATCGGGTACGGCTCGCCGCATAAGCAAGGCACCGCCGCCGCGCATGGGGAGCCTCTTGGCGAAGAAGAAGTCCGGCTGGTCAAACGCTATTACGGATGGCCGGAAGATGCGAAGTTCCTGGTTCCTGAAGGAATCTATGAGCATTTCACGGAGGGCGTGGGCGCGCGAGGCGCGAAGGCAAGGCGCGAATGGACAGAGCTTTTCGCCGCGTATCGGGCCAACGAGCCAGAGCTTGCGGAAGCTATCGACAGAATCGAACGGCGCGAACTTCCGGCAGAATGGGACCGCAACCTCCCCGTTTTTCCCGCCGATCCCAAGGGCATCGCGGGGCGGGAGGCCTCCGGCAAGGTGTTGAATGTGCTCGCGCAAAACATCCCGTGGCTGATTGGCGGTTCGGCCGATCTCGGGCCGTCGAACAAAACCATCCTCGCGGGAGTAGGAGACTTTCAGGCCAATAATCGAAGCGGGAGAAATTTGCACTTTGGGATCCGCGAGCACGCGATGGTCGCCATCGTGAACGGGCTGTGTCAGTCCGGGCTTCGGGCTTATGGAGCGACCTTCTTCATCTTCAGCGATTACGCGCGCCCGGCCATGCGGCTCTCCGCTTTGATGGAATTGCCGGCGATATTCATCTTTTCGCACGACGCCATGGGAGACGGGGAAGACGGACCGACTCACCAGCCGGTCGAGCATCTCGCCTCACTGCGCGCCATCCCTGGCATGATCACGATACGGCCTGGCGACGCCAATGAGGTGGTCGAGGCGTACCGCTATATCATGCGGCTCCGTCATGCGCCCGCTGTGCTCGCTTTGTCACGGCAGGCGCTGCCGACGCTCGATCGGAGCAAGTACGCGTCCGCCTCGGGCGTGGCGCACGGCGCTTACGTGCTTGCGGAAGCCCCGGGAAAGGGCCCTGAGGTCATCCTGATTGCTTCCGGGAGTGAACTGATTCTCGCGGTGGAAGCCCACGAGAAACTCGTCGCCGATGGCATTCGCTCCCGCGTCGTATCCATGCCGTCCTGGGAGATCTTTGAAAACCAAACCAGGAAATACAGGAAAAGCGTGCTTCCCGAGGACGTGACGGCGCGCGTCGCCATCGAGCAGGCATCGACGTTCGGCTGGGAGCGATACTCCGGCGCATCGGGACGCATCATCGGCATGGAGACCTTCGGGGCGTCAGCGCCGCTCAAAGCGCTGCAAAAAAAGTTTGGCTTTGAGCCGGAACGCGTGGTGTCTTTTGCGAAGGAAATGCTGGGGCGTGGATAAGTGATGGAAGTACTTGAACACGATATTTCGGGACGGATCGCATCCATCAAGACGGAATCCGTCAAGAACATCGGGCTTCGAAGGTAACCAAAGCCGTTGAATGGCTAGATGATTTCGAAAATGAACAGGAGAAAATAAGAATGGCAACCAAAGCAACGCCAACTGTCGCGGAAGTGGATCAAAAATTTCTGAGCGCGTACGGCACGGCCAGATCCACCATCCAGGGAGCGCCCCTCAGCGCTGAGGAACTGCGCAAAACACATGCCTATTGGCGGGCCTGTAACTTCCTTAGCCTGGGCATGATCTATCTGCAAGGCAACCCTCTGTTTAAAGAGGCATTGAAGCCGGAGCACATCAAAAACCGGCTGCTCGGGCACTGGGGAGCGAGCCCCGGCCTGTCGTTTATGTATGTCCACCTGAATCGTATGATCAAGAAATACGACCTCAACATGATCTTTCTTGCCGGACCCGGGCACGGCGCCCCGGGTGTCCTGGGACCTGCTTATCTGGAAGGAACCTATTCCGAGATTTACACCGACAAGAGCGAAGACACGGAAGGCCTGGGGGAATTCTTCAAGCAGTTTTCCTTCCCGGGCGGTATCGGCAGTCACTGCACGCCGGAAACTCCGGGATCCATTCACGAGGGAGGGGAACTCGGCTACGTACTCTCTCATTCCTGCGGCGCGGCCTTTGACAATCCCAGCCTCATCGTCGCGGCGGTAGTCGGCGACGGGGAATCGGAGACGGGCCCCTTGGCCACCTCCTGGCACATCAACAAGTTCTTGAACCCGATTCGCGATGGAGCAGTCCTGCCGATTCTCCACTTGAACGGCTACAAGATCAACAATCCAACTCTGCTTGCACGTATCAGTCATGAGGAGTTGGAGAGCCTGTTCCGGGGCTACGGCTGGACGCCTTACTTCGTAGAAGGCTCCGATCCCGACAGCATGCATCAGGCGATGGCGGCTACCGTCGACCACTGCGTTTCCGAAATCAGGAAGTATCAGCAGGAGGCTCGCACTTCCGGAGTTGCCAGGCGTCCCCGGTGGCCCATGATCATATTGCGCTCGCCGAAAGGCTGGGGTGCGCCGCAGGAGGCCGCCGGCCACAGGCTCGAAGGCTTCTGGCGGGCCCATCAGGTTCCGATCGCGGACGTCAAGAAGAATCCTGAGAGCCTCAAAATTCTTGACAAATGGATGCGGTCGCAAAAACCGGAAGAGCTATTTGACTCGACTGGCAGGCTCATTCCGGAGCTCAAGGAACTGGCGCCGAAGGGCATTCGCCGCATGAGCGCGAATCCGCACGCCAATGGAGGGCTGCTGAAGAAGGCTTTGAGATTGCCCGATTTCCGGGGATACCGCCTGAAGGTCGACAAGCCCGCACAGATCGAAGCAGAGAATACACGTCCTCTCGGGGCCTTCCTGCGGGATGTGATGAAAGCGAACATGGACCGGTTCCGCGTATTCGGCCCGGACGAGAATACATCGAACAAACTGCAGGACATCTATGAAGTCAGCAAGAAATTCTGGATAGCTGAATATTTTCCTGAAGACGCGGATGGCGGCGAACTGGCGACAGACGGACGCGTCATGGAGATGCTCAGCGAGCACACGGTTGAAGGGATGCTCGAGGGCTACCTCCTGACGGGACGACACGGCTTCCTCTCTTCCTATGAAGCCTTCGTTCACGTAATCGATTCCATGTTCAACCAGCACGCCAAATGGTTGGCGATCTGTAACCAGTTGTCCTGGCGCGAAGAGATTGCCTCGCTGAACCTGCTGATCACGTCGACCGTCTGGCGTCAGGATCATAATGGCTTTACCCATCAGGACCCTGGCTTTCTGGACGTGGTGCTGAACAAGAGTGCCGCAGTAACACGCATTTATCTGCCTCCTGACGTGAACTCGCTTCTATCGGTTGCCGACCACTGCCTGCGGAGCCAGAACTACGTCAACGTCATCGTCTGCGACAAGCAGATGCACCTCCAGTACATGGATATGGATGCCGCCATCAGGCATTGCACCAAAGGTATCGGTATGTGGGATTGGGCCAGCAACGATCAGGGTGGCGAGCCGGATGTCGTGTTGGCGTCGGCCGGCGACATTCCCACTCAGGAAGCGTTGGCCGCGATCGCGTTGCTCCGCGCCGAGTTCCCGGACCTCAAGATCCGCTACATCAATGTCGTGGATCTGTTCAAGCTACAACCCGATACGGAGCATCCGCACGGATTGACGGACCGCGACTTCGACTCTCTGTTTACGGTCGACAAACCGATCGTTTTTAACTTTCACGGTTACCCGTGGTTGATCCACCGCCTGACATACCGTCGAACCAACCATCCAAACTTGCACGTGCGCGGATACAAGGAAAAAGGCAATATCAACACGCCCATGGAACTGGCCATCAACAATGAGATCGATCGCTTTACGTTGGCGATCGACGTTATCAATCGAACTCCGAAGCTTCAGCGGATCGGTGCTCACGCGAAAGAGAAATACCGCGACCTGCAGACCGATTGCCGCAGCTACGCCTATGAACACGGCATCGACCAGCCTGAGATCGTAGCCTGGAAGTGGCCTTTTAAGTGACGATGGCGACTGTGTCTTGGATCAGGGTGGATGGTCAGAGCCATCCACCCTGAAAACCCGCCCGGCGCAGTCCGGCCGCGACATAGGGAGACCGGCGCATGATTTTCCAGATCAGGCCGGTGCGGTAGTTCTCAATCATGAGGACCACCGGGCCCTGGTCAACACCAAAATGATAGGGAGTGACCCACCAGCCTGTCGAGCTGTCCGGCACTTTGTATGTCTGATTGAATGACGGTTTGAAACCGTAGCGCTTCGTCACTCCGAGGTCGAGCCGGGCCATAGCGCTTACGCTCGGTAAGACGATCTCCGGGGCGAATGGAAGCGAGGCGACCGCAACCCAAGGAGCGATAGTTCCGTCATCGGGACCGTACGGCGCCCCGCGAGCGTAATAATCGTAAAATTGGCGCTCGATTCCGTTCACCGTCCGCTTCTCCCAACCGGGGCCGTCAGTCGCTGTAATTCCCCAGCAGAATTCGCCGTAGCCGTCGAATTCGAGCGGGTTGCGGACTGCGTACTCCTGATGGACATAGGTCGCCTGGCGGCTGTTCTGGAAGTAGTCGGTACCATGCTCACGCATGAAAGCGTCGCGCAGATCGCGGAAGTCGATCCAGAGGTGCGAGAGTTGGTGCGTGAAGAGCGGACCGGAGTAGAGCAGCTCGCGGCCGTAGATTTTCTTCCATTGGTAGGTCGAGCAGTAAGCGTCGTAGCTCTCGGGCGGCAGTGGAAAAGTTGGCGACCCAAGGCCGAGGAGATACAGCAGTAGCCCCTCATCGTAACCGGTCCAACGGTGTGGAATGAAGCTCGTTTCCGGCTTCCAGCCGTGCGAGATCGCCGCGCCGCCATTTAACGCCCACTGCCAGTCGGCCCGGCGGTAAAGCGCGTCGGCCAACTTTCTGAGCTCGGCTTCCTCCTCCGTGTCCCGGTCGAAGTAAACGGCGCAGGCGAGCATCCCGGCGAAAAGAAAAGCTGAATCGATAGTAGAGATCTCGGACTCCCAAACGCGGCGTCCGCTCCTCATGTCCAGGAAATGGTAGTAAAAGCCTTTGTAGCCCGTGGCATCAGGCTCCGGGCCGTGCGGGCTGTCGTGGAAGAAGCGCAGCCTTCGGAGCACGAGCTCAGGGGCGAACTCGCGAGAGATCACGCCGCGTTCGACCAATACCGGGATGGTTGACAGA
>Ga0105242_10003030_pt1 | contig 13132 bp, 13 predicted proteins | sample KBSM24metaG_FD_81521 | JGI IMG/M metagenome (GOLD analysis project Ga0105242, IMG submission 81521) | Miscanthus rhizosphere microbial communities from Kellogg Biological Station, Michigan, USA - KBS M2-4 metaG | ecosystem: Host-associated > Plants > Roots > Rhizosphere > Soil | place...
CTCCTGGTGGGGGAACCCATGGCGTTTGTTCCGGTCTGCCGGCCGTCCAATCGGCCTCCGGAAGCCAAGCTGGCTCTTGAACGCATGGGCGTCAAAGACGTCAGCCTGGAGAATCGCCTTGAGGTCCGGAACGAAGGCGACGAAGCCAAGATCACACTCATCGGAGCCATCGGCAAAAGCTGGTGGGACGATTCCGGAATTACTGAAAAAGAGGTACGCGATGCACTCAAAGATATTCCCGCCGGCAAACCCATTTGTTTCTACCTCAACTCCGAAGGCGGATCCGTCAAGGAAGGACTCGGCATCTACAACGCCGTCAAGGAGCGAAACAAAGACATCCAGTTCCGCATTACCGGGTACGCGCTCTCAATCGCTTCCGTTTTCCCATTGGCCGCAAAAAAATCGATCGGTGGGCGAGGTGTCATAAGTCCCCGGTCGGCGATTTGGATGGAACACGAGGCCTGGAGCTGGGCCCAGGGCAACAAGCGCGATATGCGCCATGCGGCCGACATGCTCGAGGCGCACGACGAAACCCTGGTGGATATCTACGCCGCCGCCACCGGCCGCACCAAGGACCAGGTCCGGGCCCGGATGGAAAAGGAGACGTGGACAAAAGGATCCGACGCGGTCGCGGCCGGCCTTGCCGACGAAACCGATTCCGAAGAGGACCAATCGCAGGCTGCCTACCGCCCGCTGCATCCGGACTACATCGCCCGCTGCAAAAATCTTTCCCCTGAAATTTTAAACGCTTTACGTCCGCCGGAAAACGGCGGGGCAAACCAAAAACCTGCCTCCCAAGAATCAAATCCGGGCGGCCAAATCAACGATAGTACTATGACAAGAGCACAATATATCGCCCTCCTGAATTCCTGGGGTCTCGATATCAAAGATGACGCCTCCGTAACGGACGCGCGCCTGGCCGAGCTGGTGGCCATGGGAAAGACGGCCGCTGTGGCTGCCCACAAGGGCACTGCCGGCGCCGCCGCCGCGGCTGCCAACAACAACGGCACGCCGTCCAACGTGATCACGCTGGACCAGACCAACGCCGAAATTAAATCGATGAAGCGCCGGCTCATTCGCGCGGAGATCGTGCGGATCGGTGAGAACAAAATTGAAAATGCGGCCATTGACCGCTGGGTCACGCGCGCGGAAACGGAAGGCGAAGAGGCTGTCTACGCCGAAATCAACGGCATGCAGGAAGCGAACGCCGGCGCGAGCGCCGTCAGTTACGCCGCCATCGGCTGGGGTGATGAACCGCGCGAAGCGGGCGTCCGCCAGGGCCTCACCGGCCTCCGCGGTCCGCAATGCGAAATGCTCGCCAACATCCGCAAGGAGCACAAAACGCCGGCCGCTCGTCATGCAGCGCTCACGGCTGTTTACGACCAGGCCTTGGACCAGGCAATTGCCAAAGACATGAAAACCGGCCGGGGCCGCGATGTGTTCGGCGCGAACACTTACTCCGGCACGCTCGTCACGAGCTTCCTGATGGAAGGCTCGTTGACCGACCTGCAGAACGTCTGGGCCATGCTGGCTGCCTTCTCGATCGCACAGAACACGGATCCCTACAAACCACTGGCAGTCGGGGTTCTCAAGCATGTGACGGGCGGTGAAGCCACCCAAACTGATCCCACCAACTTTGAACCGGTCGACGGTTCGACGGTGGCGCCGATCTCGGTCACGCCCCATTGGTACAACCAGCCGATGCGGGTTGGCCCCACCGATCTGAACAATGGCCTCCGCATGGAAGACCTGCGCGTCAAAAACATGTCGATCTTCGCGGACAAGATTGTCCAGGTCGCCACGGCGCCGATCACGGCCGCCAATTTCCCCACGCTCACGCCGGAAATTGTTTCCGCTGCGGCGTTCAATTGGAGCAATTCCTCCAATATGCGGGCTCAGCTCAAGAAGTCGCCGATCAAGAATTTGATTCTGGATGGCGATTACCTGGCTCGCCTCGAAAACGTTCCTTCTTTCTTCCAGAACACCGGCATCGGCAATGGCCCCCGCCCGACGTTTGGTTGGAATGGGCTTTACGAATCCACCAACTGGACCGGCGCCGGCGCGAACATTCGCGGCATCGGCTGCCATCCCCAGGCGCTCATTCGTGCTACTGGATTGCCGTTGAATCCGCCCAACATCCCGGGCGGTATTTTCAATACCACCACGTTTGAAGTGCCCGGCCCGAATGTGGCGGTGGCGCTCAGTATATGGTTCAGCACCGGCAGCCGCACCATGTTCACCTCCTGGGACATCATCGCTGGCTTTGCCGCCGGCGACAGCAGCGCGGGCGTCCTCCTCGCCTCCGGTAACCCTGGTTGATCCCTTCTGACACGCCGCCCAATCCTCGCGATTGGGCGGCCTACAGAGTGAATCGCCAAGGAGCGAACCAAAATTATGAAAACGATTATTTTAGGATGGACCACCCCGGACGCCGTCGGCGCGCCGAAAATCATTGCCTCAGTGGAAGCCAATTCCATGGAGCAATGCAAAATCATGGATGCTGCCGATCGGCATGAGTTTCCCGAGGGGATTAAATTCATTGCCCAGCTCGGGATCATGGACCAGCCATTGCGCCAGGCGCAGTTCATTTCCGATGAGGTGGCCCAGTTTAAACAGACCCGCCACAAACAGACGCTCAAGCTCGATGCGGAACAGCGCGAAAAGAATCGGAAGGATACCGAGCGCGTGAACCGGATCGCGGCCGCCAACAAGGCGCTGAACGTCGCCGCCGCAAAACGGAACAAGGCTCTGGCCGATGTGAACGGCCAGAAAGTTCTTTTGGCCGCCGCGCTGCCGGCGAAGGACAAGGACGCGATCGCGCAAAAGATTGTCACTCTGCAGGCCACGGCTGAAACCAGCATCAAGGAATTCGAAGTCGTCCTCGAGCTGGCCAACATCATCAAAAATCCGAAGTCCGCTCCGGAGGACGTCGTCGCGGCCATCGAATTGATCAAGTCGCCGGCGAAAGCCCTGGAAGCGAAAACCAACGCTCTTTCCGCTGCCGAGAAGGTCGCTGCCGAGAAGGTCGCTGCCGAGAAGGTCGCTGCCGAGAAGGTCGCTGCCGAGAAGGTCGCTGCCGAGAAGGTCGCCACTGACACTACTCCCGGCGCGCCTGCCTGATTCCGTTTTTAACCAAAAAATCAACCAATAAAAATTATGATCAAACAAATCGCGGACGCGGTCCGCAAATTCGTCAGCAAAATCTTCGCGCCCGTTGCGGTCGCTGGAATTGCTTTTACCTCCGCCATCGCCCCGATCCAATCAGCCAAAGCCCAGGTGCCGAGTTACTCGCCGGTTCAGTTGGGAGTCCCGGCCACGATCGCCGCGGCAACGACCACCAATTTCGCATCGCCGATTTTTATCGATGCCTCACACCAGGACAAGGTGGCCTTCCAGTTCCGAACCATCTGGGGCACAGCCGGCGAATCGACCGGAAACACTAATCTCCTGTTCAAGCTGGCACCCACCGTGGACGGGCTGACCTTCGACACCAACAAATCCGTCACGCTGGCTTCCTACAATCGGGCCGCGACCGCGATCTTTACGAATATCGAGACCACCAACCTGAACGCCAATGGGCTCATGGGTTGGTACATTTACCAGGAGGTCAATAACTCCGCCGGCGGCGCCGCTACCAACACGTTGAAGTACGGGCTCAAGATGAGCGCCCCTTAATCCTTCGGCCGCCGTGAGTGATTTCCGAGAAACTATCCGGGATGTCGTCGTCGACCGCGAGTCGGGGACGGCGGAGCTTTGCCGCAATCTGCGGACCAACGCCACCTTCTCGGCCGAGATCGAGGAGATCCAGGACACGGAGTTAAACACCGAGCTCGGCCGGGATGCGCGGGAGAGCGTTTTGATGCACGTCTCCGATCGGACGGTGGCCGCCGCGATCGTGTCGCAACAGCACGTTGCCATCTTGCTCTATGGCGCCTGGGCGGAATTCACCGTGGTCCGCCGCCAGGACAACCCGGCCAAGCCACAGGTGGAATTCGGACTCATGAAACGGACGGAAAAGGATTCATGAGCTCGCCACTTTTAAAATCTCACCGCGCGGCAAAAATTAGCGTCCTTGCCTTCGCTGCGCGTTCTACCCATAGCGCCAGGCTGGCTGTACTTTCATTGCTGGCGCTCTTCTTTTTTTCCGCGCCGGCGCGCGCGTCGTGGATCTCGTTTTCCCATACCAATTACGACGGCACGCCCAACACCAACGCCTTCCTGGTCCGGCCGGTCGGGGACCCGCCGGTGGACGCGGCGGGCAATGTGACGGCCACGGCCGGGATCCCGACGCGCATCACGCCGGCAGCCGATGGCCGGGCAACGAATTGGTTTCAGCAAAATAATTATTTTGTCACCAACACGCCCAGCTCGCCGGCGTTGTTCCTGGGGCGCGGTTATGTATTCCGCGCGCCGCTCGATAGCGGCCCCACGGTTCATCCGGCCGCCGGGCCCGGGATGCTCCTGAGCGGCCTCAATTATTTCGTCAATCTCTACTTTGGATCCAACGCCACGATTACCTACGAGATTGTGACGAATGCCCTGGGCGGCACTCCGATTCTTTCCACGAATTTGCCGGTCCTTACCAATGGTTTTATTCGCGCCCTCGATGCCACAAATATTTCCGCGGCGATGAGCCTGAATTACAGCAACACGCTGTATTCGGATTACACGACCCGGATCGCGGTCCTCAACGCTCTTAGCATCACGAATATTTATCCCACCAACGCCGCCGGCGTGACCTGGGCATCCGGGCGCGCGTATGTCAGCACGAATTACGATCCGCTGGGCACTGCTCTGGCGATCGGCGCAGCCGGCACCAATTACGCCAATGGCATCAGCAACGCTTTAGCCGCACTGCACGCCTTGAGCATCACGAATCTGTTTCCAACGAATGCCGCCGGTGTGAGCTATGCCTCGGGTAGGGGATATATCTCCACCAATTACGATGCCCTGGGCGCCGCGTTGGCGATCGGGGCGGCGAATACCAATTTCTCCCTCGCCATCGGACTCGCCGCCACCAATTACACCGATGCCGTCAGCAACGCCCTCGCCGCCCAGATCGGCTCCGTGGGTATCAGCGCAGCGACGGCGACGAATATCAATAACGCCGCCACCGGAGTTATCGGCACGAACGGTACATCACTCACCTTCAAATTTTCCAGCACGGGGACCAACGTGATTCAAGGACTGGCACAAACGATCGCCAACACCTCGAGTAACTCCGTCCTGGGCAATGCGCAGACCGCGATTAACACCGCGAGCAATTCGGTGTTCGGCAGCGCCCTGACTCAAATCAATACCACGAGCAATTCGGTGCTGGGAACGGCGCAAAGTCTGATTAACAACTCCAGCAACGCAGTCCTGGTAAATGCGCAGACCAGAATCAACACCTCGAGCAACTCGGTTTTGGCGAATGCGCAGACCGCGATTAATGCATCGAGTAATTCCGTGTTGGCCACGGCGCAGACCAGGATTAACACATCCAGCAATTCTCTTGCTGGCCTGATCAACGCGAAGGCGAACACCAACTCCCCCATCATTTGGACTCCGTTATTTTTCGGACCATTCCAGGCGGATACGAACAATGAAGCCACCAATGTATTTGGCGGCTTTCTCACGATCCTTGGACTCTCGGTTCAGGAAGGCGTTTCAACCGTTGCCTCCGGGGATAATTCTCATGCGGAGGGAGACTCCACCACAGCCTTTGGAGGACGCAGCCATGCCGAGGGTTTTGCAACTACCGCCCAAGGAGACGAAAGCCATGTGGAAGGAAATGGGACTACTGCCAATGGAGCGGACAGCCACGCGGAAGGAACCGGCAGCTCCACATCTGGTATTGCTTCCGCAGCCCATGCGGAAGGAAATGGCACCGCCGCCAACAGTATCGGCGCTCATTCCGAAGGGCAAAACACGGTCGCGAGCGGCGTGGCCGCTCACTCGGAGGGTGATGGCACCATCGCCAGCGGAAACTATTCCCACGCCGCCGGCCAAAACTCCAAAGCCACCAACGCGAATTCTTTTGTTTGGGCGGATGGCACCACCACCGGCAGCGTCACCAACAAGACGTTTACCGTGAATGCCGCGAACGGGATCCGCTTATCGGGCGGCGTCATCACCGGCAACGGTGCAGGTTTAACAAATACCACGGCCACCAATTTCGGACCGGCTGGTTTGACGCTCATCACCAACATTGCTGGAAGTGTGGCGGTCGCGACGACGGGCCTTACCAACGCCATTGGAACGAATTTCCCCAATGGAAAAATTCTCAATCAAACGCTTTTTTACCCGACTAATGATCCATCCATTCAAAGCAATTGGTTTCAGATAGCGAAGGCTGATAAAACCAACGGCTTCGCCACCGGCCTGCTCTCCACCAACACCGCGCTCGAGGGCAGCGTGAGTTTCGGCCGTGATGGCCAGGCGACCAACATCCTCGCGACCACCAACGTCATCAAATTTATCGGCGCCGGCACGTCGCTGGTCACGAATGGAGTTTTTGAATGGCTGGGATCCGGCACCACGCTTTACACCAATCGTGGATCCGGAGCGCGCCTGGCGTTCAGCGCCGGCACCTGGCTCCTGCAGACCAACGGCGTCACCTTGTACAATCTCACGGCCGGAAATCCGATTGGCACCTGGACGATTGTCAGCGGCGATTCGCCGGCCCCGGCGTCCTTTGGCAGCGCGGCCATCATCGAGGACGGCATTATTCATTACGGATATTTCACCAGCACGAATCTCGATGCGCGCATCGCCGCCCAGATTACCGCGTCCGTCACTAACGCCATCGCCACCCAGAGCGGCAAAGGTACCAACACGACGCTCATCAATATCACCAAGACGACCTGGCTGAGTGATGTCGTGGTCCTTTCCAGCGCCGCAGGCATCGATCCCACCCTGGCGCAATACAGCACGATCGCCGGCGGCCAGAACAACGTCATGACCAATACGCCGGGCGGTTGGAACTTCATGGGCGCCGGGGAAAACAACACGATTTCCGGGGGCAGTGCCGCGGCAAATTTTCTGGGTTCCGGCAATGGCAATGCGATGACCAATGTGTACTACGGCGTCATTGCGGGCGGATTGCAAAACTTCTTGCGCGGTCCGGGCGGCGGCTCGAGCGCCATGAGCATCCTGGGTGGTTCTGGAAACATCATTTCCAACAATACCTCGGGCGCGAACAACTCCACCATTATCGGCGGCGCTGCCAACTTCATTTCCGGCAGCTACTCGGTGGCCGCGGGGCAGAATGCCAACATCCAGAAGGACCGCGCCTTCCTGTTTTCGGATGGCACGGCCGCCAACGCCGCGACCAATTCTCAATTCGGCATAAACGCCACCAACGGCTTGTATGTGAACGGGCCGGTATGGCTCGGAGCCAATAGCACCAACAACGGCGTTTATTATCTCTCGAACGCCCCGTTCAGTCTGTTTGCCGTCACCAACGTCATGCCGAACTTCGCGCATTGGTTCGGCAACTCCAACGGCCTCATGGTGGATATCTACTATTCCAACGGTGTTCCGTTTTTCAAAACCCTCGCGCCATGACCATCCCCACCGAAATCGTCACGGCCATGTTTGTGGCCATCCTGGGCCTGCAGAGCTGGATCCTGAAAGAGATCGTTTCCCTCAAGATCAAAGTCGTCCGCGTCGACGAGCTGGAGAAGCGCCTCACCAAACTGGAGGAACAAAAGGCATGAACCTCGTGACTTTTATCCAGGAGCACAAATCCACCATGGCGGCCGCCGGCATGGCCGCGGTGCACTTTGCTCACCTCGCCTGGCCGCGCGTGGTTGATGTCTTTGTCTATTGCCGCGATAACGGCGGCATCCGCGGGATCCTCCGAGAATTTTTCGACGGCAAACCTAAACCCAATTGAAAAAACTATGACTAAATTCAAAAATCTCTTCTTTTTGACCATCGCCGCGATCGCGGCTTTGCTCGCCACCCATATTCACGCCCAAACCCCCGGCGCAATTGCGCCGCTTGCGCCTTTCCCCCCAGGCGCGGTGAATACCACCGCGATTAATTTGCCGGTCGCGGAATTAGTAACCGCTCCGGCTCATGTAACCCTTCCGCCTCTGGTCACCCCAGGCCAGCCGTTTACCGTGCAAGGCCAAACGTTTCTGATTTCCACCAATGTGGACGGCACCTTGGCTATTTCCACGTCGGGCCCGGCCGGAACCAACTCAGTGACACCGCCCGCCAACAGCGCGCAGCTCCTGGCGCGCATCGAGGAGATGGTGAACGCGAACAATCCCGCGAACATTTCCTATTACGGCTCCAATGAATATGTCCTCTCGATCGGCGGGGCATTTGCCCAGAACTCCGGCCAGGCGGCCGCGCAGTTGAGTCTGGAAAAATACGGACTTTTGAAAAGAGCTCCGAATCTCGCCCTGGGCGCCGCTGTGCTCGAGGGCAACGCCAACGGGCAGAACGGCACCGCCGGCGCTTATGCCTTCCTGGATTATCGCCGCCCGATCGGCGACGTCGCCTTTACGGCCGGCCTCGGCGCTGGTTGGGATAATTACAACAAAGCGCCGATGGGCATCATAAAAGCCGAAGTTGAGTACCGGCAAAACAAACACCTCGGCGAATACGTAGGCATCGGCTACGCGTTCGAAGGCTTGGATAAAAACAAGGACCGCGGACTGATCATTGGCGGCGGCATCCGTTATGCATTTTAGCTGACGCATAATGCATAACGTTCCCTCCACTCTCGGCCCGTTCAGCTACCGGCTCCTGCAGCCGGGCGACTGCATTTTGTATCGGCCGGTCGACGTCTTTGATTGGGCGGTGGCGCTCAAGACCTGGACGCGCGTTTCGCACGTGGAGGTCTATGCGGGTGATCATTGTTCCGTTGCTTCGCGCAACGGCAAAGGGGTGGGGAAATACCCGGTACGGTTGCACGACGTCGCCGCCGTGCGCCGGCCGGGTCCAGGCTTTGACCTGGCGAAAGCGTTGCGTTGGTTTGATACCTACGCCGACGGGCAGAAATACGGCTGGCGCACACTGCTGAGCTTCGTCTGCCTGAATAGCAGCCCGGTGGAAGGCCACATGATCTGCAGCGAATTCGCCGCGGAATTTTACAAAGCCGGCGACTGGCCGCTCTTCGCCGCCGATTGGCCGTCCTATCGCACGCCGCCCAGTCTTGAAGTCGCCACTCCCAGGCTCACCACCATCTGGGATGATGGAAAACTTTTCGCCGGCATTTAGCCCCAACACTCAACCCAAAACCCTCAACTTTTTATATGACCAAATTACAATTGAAAAAACTCGCCGCGGATACTGCTTACGATACCGCGCAGAACAATCTCGCCTCCCTGGACGCGGCTCTCTCCGCCAAGGTCTCGGACCTGAAGCTCACGGACCAGGAGTATCAAGCCTTGCGCGCCGATGCGATTGGCTTCCGCGCGCAATTCGTCACGGCTTACAACGCCGACGTGGCGCTCGCCAAACGCGCCACTCCCGCGGCGCCGGCTGCCGCCCAGAAGTAATGATCACGCGCAGCGAGGCTGAATATGACCTGCGAGGACTGACCCGATTGGTGTCAGCCCTCGAAGGGGCCTTGTTTGCCAATGGGGAAGACGGGGACCTGCAGCGCGTTTTAAAAACCGAGACCGGTCACCTGGCGGGTGATATCAGCGATTCCCTCGGCCCGAAATCCAAGGAAGCGGCCGATGAAAAAGCCGATCGCGACGTGCGGAGGTTTCTCAGCGACCGTCCGAAATATTCCAACCTCGAGGAAGGCCAGCAATATTCCAGCACGGCCGATTTCACCTGGCTGGAGGCCGGGCCGAATTTCCTCGTGGGAATCAATGATGAGGACAATCAGCTGCAGGCCTCGAGCGATGATGCCTTGTCGTTCTTTCGCACGGGGCAAAAGACGGGCAACCGCGGCAAGGCCTATGTGGATATCGGGCAGCGCGGCAAACAGCATCTCTACCGGTTGAATCGCACCCGCGTTTCCGCCTCGGCGAAACGTTCCGTCGTCCGGAGCATCCGCGACAAGATCGGCACTTTGCGCGCCTCCTTTGCCCTGGCGGCATCGCTGCTGGTGCCCAGCCGGAGATTTCCACAATGGGTGTCTCGTCATTTAGCCAACCAGGCTAACGGCCGCGGCATTCTCAACCAGGCGGGACTCAGCAACCCCACCGAGCCTTTCCTCGAGTTCGGGAGCACGTCGCCCGGCGTGGAGAGCAATGAGGAGATCGTGGAATCCATCCGCGGGCAGGTCCAGAAGCGAAAACGCATCCTGGAATCCAAGCTGGAAAAGGTCCTGCGCGGTTACGTCTACGATGCGAACACTGGCGCCGTCTTTCGCCGTCAGGATGCCGGGGAGGATGGGCCATGAGCGCGCTCGATGATTTGTATCAGCTGCGCAGCCAGGTTGAGGAGAACACCCGCACTTTGTTTGAGGCGAATGAAATCATCGCCCTCACGCGCACCAATGCGCCGGAGGAGTTTCAACAAGTCACGCCGCGCGTTGAAATCAAATGCACGATCGGCGCGGCCACCGGCCACCGATTCCCGTGTCCGGATGGCTTCGCCCGGTTCGATCGCTGGCGTTTCAATTTGGCCATCCAGGCAGTCACGCGGCCGGCGAAAGACGGCGTGAGCGCATTGCATGAACAATTTCTCGGCCGTATCCGGAACTTGTGTTCCACCCTGGCGCAATCGACGTGGGAAGACACCGGCACTTTTCCCAACATCCGGATTGCCGAGCCGCTGCGTGACACTGGCGATAACAACACACTCAAGTCCTCCAGTGGCTGTGAATATTCCGTGCTGAGTTTTGCCGGCACGCTCTGCATTCGCGAAAGCGCCTGGCCGGTGGTCGACGCCGGCGGTTCTACAAACCCCAGCCAGCCCATCCTGGATGACGCCGGCATCAACATCCTGGATGACGCCGCCCAAACCGTGCTCAGCGATTAATTTTATGAAGCCTTTCCTTTCCTTTTTTGCGGTGGTGATGCTTTGCTTTTCGGTTCAGGCCCAGAAGTTCAGCGATTACCCGAACACCTCCAGCCTGCAATCTGGCGATATCTTTTTATTTTCCCGCCACGGGACGGGCACCTACAGCATCGATCTTTCGCAGCCCATCAGCGCCTGGGGCCTCGGATCCGCGGCGTTCACCGCCTCGAGCGCTTACGACGCCGCCGGCACTGCCCTGAATGCTACGAATGGCATTAGGCCGCTGAGCGGCCTGGCTGCGTTCATCAATACCAACACCCTGCAGAACTTTGCCAGCAACAGCGCCTTTGCGAGCGCGCTCGCGCAAATCAACACCACCTCCAACCTGCTGGAGCAGGAAATAATCAGTGGTGGCGTCACCGCGGCTGCGGCAACGAACATTTCCAAATCCATTTCCGATACCAGTAGCAATTTGCTATACAGCACTTTGAACACCGCCAAGGCGGATAAAGCCACCACGCTGAACGTCGCCGGCACCAGCGGCCAAATTACCTTCGCCGGCGGCGCGCAGGATTTGAGTGGGAATCGCACGTGGACCGGTTCGCTGCCAGGCACGCTCGTTGCGCCCGGCAGTATCACGGCTACGACATTCTTCGGCCTCGACCAATGGCAGGTTATTACCAACGCCGCCAACCATTCCCTGAATTGGAGCAACACGACATACGGTGGTGTGCTGACGCTCACAACCAACGGCGTGTTTTCGATCAACGGCGTGCCCTTGATTGGCGCTTCCTCGCTCGGGGCGAATCACCACACCGGAACGGATAGCGGCACGAACCTGATTAACCAGGAGGATTTCACCGGGCTCACCAATTCCGTCGCGCACACCAATTACGGGACCGCCACCAATATTACTTTCACCATCGATGGCAACAACCATACCGGCACGATCACGAACGGGCCGGATGTGTGGCTGACACCATCCATCGGCGGAGCGGTGAGTGGATCTTGGAGTTGGGAGGTTAACACCAATATCGCGATTCACTGGAATTGCTCGGCTCGCTGGCTGGCGGGCAGCAATGCCGTTTCCGCAGGGGTGTTCTCAATCACCAACGGCGAGTTTGACGCCTCATTTTACGGCGCCACGAATTTCCCGCATGTCAAAGTGGCCATAGGAGAAAACCAATGAACATTGGAACTGCAGCCGGCATTAAGGCGTTGAAAAAAGCACCGACAGGCGGCGGAGGAGGCGGGGGTGGTTGGACACACGTCGCGAGCACCATTCAGGCGAGTTCTGACGGGAATGGATTCACCGTTTCAGCCATCAATACAGCCGGCGCAACATTCATTGCGATTGTGTTGGGGTCTTACTCCGCGCATCCCACTCCTACCGATTCGAAAGGCAACACGTATTCACTGGCCGTCAATCTTAGCTCCGGGGATGGCGGCAGCGAAGGAAACAGTCGGCAGATTTCCATTTTCTATTGCGCCGCTCCCACAGTCGGCTCAGGCCACACGTTCACTCTTACTGGAACCGGAACCTACGCAGTGATGGCCGTCTATGCCTTCAGCGGAGGCGCGGGCGGAATCCTGGACCAGACAAATTCCAGCGTCGATACCAACACCACCACCACGCGGCAGCCGGGCAGCATCACCCCGTCCACGGCCAATCAGCTCCTCATTTCCGGCATTGAATTTCGGACCGGTTCTAATGCTGCAATTGATTCAGGTTTCGCCACTCCACTCAAAAGCGCGACCACCGCGAACAGCGTCGGCACCGCGGGATCTTATTTTGTTCAAGGCTCTGCCGCGGCGATCAATCCCACCTGGACAATTGATAGCGTTGATTTTGCCCCTGCGGCCATTGCCTCCTTCAAGTGAAACGTCTCGTTCCATTTTTATTTCTGCTCTGCGTTTCGCTTGTGTCACGCGCTGCGGATTTGGTCATTAGCAACAATTCCGTGGTCTGCATCTTCGGAGATTCCTGGTTTCGGGACGGCACCAGCACCCCGCCGCAGACGGGCAATATGTTTCCCGATTACATCGCGGCCGCTTACTACCTGATGAACCCGGATAAGACGAATGTCGTGTGGTATAACCTCGCGCGCGGCGGCGGGTTGGTGAATGACCAAATCACGGCGGCCGCTCAGGCTGCCGTGCCAGCCATGGCGAACCAGCCGGGCGCACAATTCTTCTTCGGCATCTCGCAGGCGACCGA
>Ga0105242_10003032_pt1 | contig 13125 bp, 11 predicted proteins | sample KBSM24metaG_FD_81521 | JGI IMG/M metagenome (GOLD analysis project Ga0105242, IMG submission 81521) | Miscanthus rhizosphere microbial communities from Kellogg Biological Station, Michigan, USA - KBS M2-4 metaG | ecosystem: Host-associated > Plants > Roots > Rhizosphere > Soil | place...
CAAGCCTTAATTAAAGGCTTTTGTGTAGTACGCAGACACGGACGTCGGCTAGGCGCTCGACCCAGAGATATGTCGAGGGCGGTGTAACGTTTCGTGACGCTTTCGTCAGGCGCACCACCCAATTTGTCTCGCGACTCCGTCGAAGACGCGTCGCCGAATCGGGTTGTGGCTGTTGCATTGACGCAGCACTTCGACGTACGCATCCCACGGTCAGTGACGCGGATTTCCAAGAAAAACCGAAGGCTGTTCGATCGTTGCAGTTTGCATGGAGCGAAAGACCGAGGTGACAACCTGATAAACAGAAATCCGTAAATCGTTTGTCCGCCGCGACAAACGACGAGTCTGTGCGAGGCAAATTCGTCGATGGCGCGACGCACTCGGATCGCCAAATTCGCAGCGACCAAGGCGAGCCTAGCCGGACCACAAAATGCATAAGGCGGCTGTGTTCGACGCTGGACGCTGGTGAAGTCGGTGCAGGTGTGTGGTGTGGTTCCGCGTTTGGAGTGGAACGCGGTCCCCTCACTCCCCTAACCACACTTGCTGCGTTTCCGCTTCCATTTCTGTACATGGCACGCCGGTCGCGAGGCCGGTTCGCAAAGCCAGGGGTCTCTACGGTGAGATCGCCCGGTCGCCAGGAATGGCTCTCGTTCCACGTTTCCTTCTTGGAGGGCTTGACATGGTGAAAGGAGTAAAGTTCCTCGCTGCAGTCGTCGGAGCGCTTTCGCTCGGCGCCTGCGCTGATTCCCCCACGGGCCCACAACGGAGCTTGGCCGCGGGCGGCCCAGCCTTCTTGACGACGACGGCCGCCGTCCCAGGGCCGTCGACGACGGGCGTCACGTATCCACTGTATGCCGGCGGTGGCGGCGGAAGCACCGGTACTCTGGTCGGAAACGTGACCGTGAAGAGCGTGCTGTTCTCCGGCAACCTGTATGACATTACGGTGACCTACAACCTCACCGTGGGTTGCTTGAACGAAACGCACCTCCAGATTGCCCTCACGCTCGCTGGTGTACCTCAGAAGAACGGGAATCCCCCTCCGGGGCAGTTCGCGAACTCGCACAGCCTCAGCACGGCCTCTTGCATCACGACCGACTCGTATACCGTCCGCTTTGACATGGGCTCCGGCACCGACAACTCTGTCGTGATTGCGGCACACTCCGTCGTCCGCGGTGTGACGCTTCTCTTCGGTGGCGGCACATTCGTCAGCGGATCGACGATGCCGGGCACGGTTGTCAACCATCGGGCTGGGAACCAGGCCGCCTTCACACCCGTGAGCATTCCGCTCATTGCCGCGTGGGAACCCGATTTCAACACTGACCCGTCGTACTGGGATACCGTGATCGCCGCCGATCCGAGCGGCAACGGCGCAGCCTTGCTGGCAGCCGGCGCCGATTGGGTGTGGGAGAGCTTCCGTTCGGCTCACCCGATCGAGGGCGATGTCATCCAGGCGAATCTGACTGTTAACGTTCCCGCCGCAACGACTGGCCGTTTCCGCATCACATGCGACAATGGCTATCGGGTGGATCTCAACGGCGCGACAATCACCAACGGTGGCGACGGCGCAGTTGCGGGCCTGACGACGCAGTTGTCCACCACCTTTGCGACGAACGCTGGCCTTGCAAGCAATACCGATCTCAGGCAGGCCAACGTGAATGCTCAGGGTTGGCAGACGGTTGAGTCGTACAACGTCAACCTTATCGCCGGCAACAACCTGTTCACCCTCTTCGGCGTGAACGAGTACCAAAACCTCGATGACAGTCATCCTGGATTCCCGGGATTTGGCGGCATCGGAATCGGCGCGGCCGGCGGAGACCCGGTTGGCACAGTCGACAAGAACCCGGCGGGCTGTATCTTCGGCCTCGTGGCCAACGCAGTTCGCAGCGGCGAAGAAACCGCTTGGGGCGCGCCAAATGGCTTCAACGGCAGCCCGACAAGCATCCCGGGCGAGCTTGGTGGCAACTTCCCGGGGAACAACTGGGCGACGTGGTTCACGTACCAGGTCCGCTAGTTAGCCGGACGCCAATTTCCTAATTGGCAAAGTAGGACAAGGGGGGCTCACTGAAGTGAGCCCCCCTTGTTGTTCCTTCATTGCCGACCGGCGCTTGGAGTCGCGATGCCGCATCGCGGTAAACCGCTAAGCGATTCGCCACCGCTCTGCATCTGCTTCGATCGATGCCATCTCGGGTACGCCGGTCTTCGGCGCTTCCCATCTCGTCTTGAGTTGCGCAACACCGTAGAACGGATGGCGTTCGAGAATGCTTACCCGAATCGGTGGCCCGACAATCGGCCGAGTGAGCAGGACCGAATCCCAGATGAATACCGAGACGTCATAGGCGCCGGGCGCGACGTTCATCTCGAACGTCAACCGGTATTTGAATTCCCCTCGCACAGGAAGCGGAATGTCGCGTTGAAACCCCGTGACCGCGTAGACATCGTTGCCCGTCCGCACGTCAATGATCCGACAGGCCGGCATCCAGGTCGACGGCGGAGTCTCCAGGTCTGCCGTACCCTGGACGATGATCGTCAACTCATCACCCGAGAGCAGGGTAGATCCATCCGGCGCGGTCACACTATCGAACCGAATTCCAGCGAGTTCATCTTGGGTAGGCGCGGCCGGTGCCTTGCCGTGAAGGTATTCGTTGATGCAGTCGATCGGCCTACCTGACGCTCGAACACTGCCGGCCTCCAACAGAATTGCCTTGTTGCACAGCTCAGCGATTCGTTCGAGTTGGTGTGACACCAGGACCACGGGTGCCCCTGCCGTCGCCATCGCCTTGATCCGCGCGAACGCCTTTCGCTGAAACGCGGCGTCGCCGACGGAAAGCACCTCGTCGATGATCAGAATCTCTGGCTCGAGCGACGCGGCAATCGAAAAGCCCAGGCGCGCGTTCATCCCGCTCGAATAGCGTTTGACGGGCGTGTCGATGAAATCGGCGATTCCGGAAAAATCCACGATCTCATCGAACTTTCGCTCGACCTCCGCCTTCCGCATGCCCATGATCGCGCCCTGCAGAAAGACATTCTGCCGCCCGGTGAGATCTTGATGAAAACCCGCGGAGGTTTCGATGAGCGCGCCGATCTTCCCGCTCGTCTTCACCACGCCGGCCGTAGGCTCCATGATGCGATTCAGGATTTTCAGCGTCGTCGATTTTCCAGCGCCGTTCCCTCCGATGATGCCCAAGACATCACCCGGGGCCACCTGAAACGACAGATCGCGCAACGCCCAGAAATGGCGGTTATCCGCTTTCGGGGCCGGTTCCCGCCCGATGAGCCGCCGAAACGCGGCGGGAACGAGATCCCGCAGCGAGTCATGTGCGCCTCCTCGCCGAAATCGCTTCCAAACTCCGTCAAAGACCAGTGTCGGTGTCATTGATCAGGCCATCTCGGCGAACCGCGTCGACGCACGCCTGAATACGAGCAGCCCGACCGTCAGTAGCAGGATCGCCGATCCAGCGGCGTAACCAAGCATCCACGGCGCCCATACAACCACTGGACCCTTCGCCGTGACCACCGTGGCGGAGGTCAGAAGATTGTGGCCGTGAACCATCGCCACATCCATCGCCTGGATGAACGGAGAGAGCGGAAGCGCCAGGATGAACTCCGCTCCCTTCGGTCCGAGCATTTGAGGCTCGAAGAAAACCGGGGTTGCAAAGACACCGAAATTGAGCGTGATCTGAACGATGTATTTCACATCGCGATAGAACAGGTTCGCGCAACTCAGTAGCAGAGCGCAACCGACGGTAAAAATCAGAAGCAGAATCATCATGATCACAATCCACAGCGCCGCCCAGGAGAGACTCACGCCGACGAATGGAAAGACTACGGTGAGAATCACGAGACCGATGGCCAAGTCGGGGCTTTGCGAGAGAATCGTCGCCAGCGGAAGCGCCTCTCGGGCGAAATACACCTTACCGATGAGGCTCGAATGCCCGATGATGCTCATTGTCGCCGCGGAAAGGGCCGCCGAGAAAAAGGCCCATGGAAGCGACTTCGCGGCGAGCGATGCCACGCTCACGGCGCTGAGCGACGTGTTCGACAGCGTGGCGAGTACGATTCTGAACATCATTCCCGCGCCGATCAGCAACAGCGGCATCAGGAGCGCCCACGCCAAGCCCATGACCGCCTGCGTATATCGGATAGTCAAATCTCGCTGCACGAATTGTGTCACGAGGTCTCGGGCATCCCACAGCTCGCGGACGATGCTCACCACTGAATGCCGCTGCCGAACAAATGCAATCGGCTCCGGTGTTCCGTTCGCCACAGAAACCGTCATGTTTTCGTCGACCCCCGATACGCCATAAGTGAATTCCCTCTCGCATGTTGATCGCAGCGCCGGTCCCGCTCTGCGCGACGTCCGAGAGACGCCGTCCCGGACGGACCGGTCACAGCTCGGGCACCCGCCTAACCGCACGGGCCGTGGCTAGAAATCTAGCGTGCGCGAGCTCGTTTACCGCCGCCGAGCCCCACCGCGGGCTACGGCGAACGCGATCACCCCGATCACTGCATACACCGCGCACGCCGACAAGCCGGATCACCAAATTCGCCGGATCACTCGCTTGACGAGGCCACGAGCCATGTGGCGCATGGACGTACGTGACACGATGGCGTCCGGAGCGCCGAACGTTGAGAGCCCCGACTCGATGAAACTCGCCAACGGCCACGACGGGTTGCTTTTGCCGCGCAATCCCTGAAGCAGCTCGACGACGGGCGCCATCACGGCCTCCGCGTCGCAAAAGCGCTTCGCCGTTTCTGTCGCGCCTCTCGAGAGGTGAAGACGCAAGTTCGGCTCTTCGATCAACGATCGCAATCGCTGCGTCAGGCAAGCGACGTCTCCCGGCGGAAACAATAGCCCATCGACTCCGTCAGCAATGATTTCGCTCGTTCCCCCGAAATCCGCGCCGATCACCGGCGTACCTTGAGCCATCGACTCGATCGTGACCCGCCCAAAGGATTCGCTGTCTGAGCAGACGAGCGTCACATCCGACTCTCTCATCAGCTGCCGCGCATTCTCGGTGTAGCCGGCGAACCGAACGATCGCGCGCCAACCGTTTTCGTCAACAAGTTTTACCAGGCTGTTGTAATACGGCTCATGAAGCGGTGGGCCAACCACGAGTAGACCGATATCTACCCCCTCGCGAACGAGACATCCCACCGCCCTGATCGCGTCCATTTGCCGTTTGAAAGGAACGATCGATCCAACGATCGTAGCGACAAACGTCGTCTCCTTGAATAGTGACCGAACATGCCCGTTGCCTGGCGCAGATCCCTCATCCGCGGGAAATGACGTCCAGTTGTAGACGACGCGCGTTTTTGACTCGGGCAGGAGTCCATCCCACTCACGCGCAACTGCCTTTGAATTAAAGAATACGAAATTCGACGTGAGGTCCATCAACCGGGCCAGCGTATCCCGCGGCAACGCCATTTCAATGGCGCGTGGATTGTATGAGAACTCGTGTAGATGCCATACGTGCGGTAATGCGGCCAACGCAGCGCCCAGAGCACCGGCGATCACGACGCTTGTTTCGGTGTAGACGACGTCGATTGCCCATTGACGAAACAGGCCCGCCATTCCGCGCGATGCAACGACCGCTTCCTCATAGTCTCGCGCCTTCAAGCCGCCCGGTATATTCCACAAGGCGTTGGGAACGACGGCGATCTCGACACGGCGCTGCACGAGCTCATCACAAAGCGGTCCCCATTCTGGCACAATCGCGAAGACCGTCACGTCGTGCTGCAACAGGTAATCGATCTGATCGAGCATGAAGCGTCCCGCCCCCTCCTTTGAGGCCTGATGGCCCACAAAGCAGATGCGCAAAGGACCCTCGCTGCTAGTGCGTGGTTGACGACGGGAAACGCATCAATTCGGCTTTCAATGCCTCAAGAAATCCATGACCGAATAATTGGCCTGGTTCCAGGTACATGCCTTCGGCCCACTCATTCCACGCGTTTAAGAACACGATGCGCTGCTCACGTGGGCGTTCCGCGATCGAGTCGAATACAATACGTAGCCCTCGCCCGAAAGCGGCCGGATTCGAGTGAACTAGAATGATAGCCTGTTTGCCGCGGCGTGGTGTGTTGTCCCATCCAACGAAGAAGCCGGGAAAGTGAAAGTGCTTTGGCCGCGAAAGCTCCATCAGCCGGCAGCTGTTTTCGTAGTCGAAAATCTTTACACTGCCCGAAAAGACGCCGAGCGAAGCATTGCGGAGCCAGTCGCCAATTCCTCCCGCCGGCCTGAACGCCCCGGGCAACGCGTTCAAGTTTGGAGACGATGATTCTGTGATATCGCAACCCCAATCGCGCATGTCGGCGCCTGGGTGATGCGTGTCACGGCCAACGATAAACGGCTCGGCGACGCCCAAACGAACACACTCCCGCCTAAACGTGTCGATCGTGCGACGGGCGTCTGGCAGGGCTGGCGCCCGGTACAACACGAACAATGGTCGCCCTCCCACGCGAATGTAACGCGGGTCAGAGAAGGATTGAGCGAGCCACCGTCCATGCGCCAGATCGTCCTCGTGTGAGTATGTCTGTTTCAACAGAACTTCCGCCTCCTCCCCGGTCCAGCGCCGAGTCCACGATTCGTTTGCCCAACCGAGGCAAAACGGAAAATGTGGTTTGCCAGTCGCAAGGAGTTCATTTACAGGACGATCGAGCAGTCGCTTCCCGTTGAACCAATAGTGCCAATAGCAGAAGCCCTCGACGCCATACTCGCGTGCCAATGCCGCTTGTTGTTCCCGAACTTCCGGGACGCGCAGATCATAGAAGCCTAGATCAGCCGGTAGTTGAGGTTGGTGATGACCTCGAAAGAGCGGCATGGACTTCGTGACGTTCGTCCACTCGGTGAATCCTTTGCCCCACCACTGGTCGTTCTCTGGAATCGGATGAAACTGTGGGAGATAGAACGCGATCACTCGCGCCCTGAGTGGCCGGTCGTCCAACGATTCCGACGCGCCGATCAACGACCGTACTGCTGTTCGATCCACCCGCGGTAGCTCCCGTCCATCACCGCGCGCCACCAGGGCTCGTTTTCGAGATACCAGTCCACGGTTCGAGCAAGGCCGGTGCGTAGCGTCTCGCGCGGCTCGAATCCGAGCGTCGAGGCAATCACCGTGGGATCGACTGCGTACCGACGATCGTGGCCGGGCCGGTCGCGAACGTGTACCACGAGCTCCGAGCAACTGTGCCCGGCGCGCGCCGGAGGGCAGTCCGGAAACCGCTCGCCAAAACCGGGTTCGGCGCGAAACCGCGCGTCCAGGAGCTCACAGACCTGACCCACGATATACACGTTCTCATGCTCCGCGCGACCGCCGACATTGAACGTGCAGCCGGCGACATCAGCCTGAATGATCCGGTCAATCGCCTGGCAGTGGTCCCCGACGAACAACCAATCGCGTATTTGGCGGCCATCGCCATACAGCGGCAACGGCAGTCCACGAAGGGCGTTCACGATCATGAGTGGAATCAGCTTCTCGGGAAACTGATACGGACCGTAATTGTTGGAGCAGTTGCTGATTGAAGTCGGCAGCCCGTACGTGTGGTGGTAGGCCCGGACAAGATGGTCGGATGCCGCCTTGCTCGCGGCATACGGCGAGTTCGGCGAGTAGGGCGTTCGCTCGGTGAACGCTGGGTCGCCCGAAGCGAGCGACCCGTACACTTCGTCCGTGGACACATGGTGGAACCTCACCTGCGGTTGCCAGCGGCCGCTCTGCAGCCACGATTGCCGTGCAGCGTCGAGCAAGACCTGCGTGCCCACGACGTTCGTTCGAACAAACGCGCCCGGCTCGACGATCGACCGATCCACGTGCGACTCAGCTGCGAAATGCACGATCGTCCCGATGTCGTGTTCGCGTAAAATGGTCGCCACCACCTCAGCGTCGACAATATCGCCGCGCACGAAGGTCATTCGGCCACTCGATTCGAGCGAAGAAATCGTAGCGAGATTCCCCGCGTACGTCAGCGCGTCGAGCACCACCACGTGATCGTCGGGGTGTGCTTCCGCCCAGTAGTGCAGGAAGTTGCCGCCGATGAAACCGGCTCCGCCGGTAACGAGCATTTTACGCATTCGTCATCTCATGTACCGAGTCAATGATCCCCACGCGCCAATGCGGAGGTTCGTATCCAATCGCCTCCCAGGAATCGTGCTTGTCGAGGACCGAGTACGCTGGTCGGCGCGCGAGGGTTTTGAACTGATCGCTGCGAACCGGCGTGACTCGCGCGCCGGTACCGAGTCGACCTGAAGCCTCGAGAGTTTCCCGGACCGTGACGGCGACGTCGAACCACGAGGCGACGCCAGCGTCGGTGAAGTGAAGTATTCCCCGCATCTGCGGTAGTTCGGTGATTCGCCAGAGAGCGATCGCGAGATGTTTCGCTCGCGTCGGCGTCCCAATCTGATCATCCACGACCTTCATCGGCGTGCCTGCGCTCAGCAACCGAACCGCAGTTCGAACAAAGTTGACGCCACCGCCCGAATGCACCCACGCGGTGCGCACGACGACGCTGTCGGGCGCGGCGGCAATGACTCGACGCTCTCCCTCCAGCTTCGTCGCGCCGTAGGCGCCGATCGGGGCGACGGCGGCATCGCGTGCGTAGGGTGAGTGTGCTTGTCCGTCGAAGACGTAGTCCGTCGAAATGTGGATGAAGCGAATGGACGCCGCGGCGGTGAGCTCGGCAATGAGGCCCGGCGCTACGGCGTTTACGTCTCGCGCTTCGTCCGTTCGGGTCTCAGCGTCGTCGACTTTCGTAAATGCGGCGCAATTAATCACGACATCGGGCTGAGATTCGCGAAGCGTCTTTGCTATCGCCGCACGGTCTCGAATGTCTGTTTCGGCAAAGTCGTGGGCAACGATCACCGTCGATTTCGGTGCCGTCTCCTGCAACGCATTGCCAACCTGCCCCAATGATCCAAAGATCAACGTCCTGAGACTCATGCGAAACACTCGGAGGAGCCAAGCGACGGCGCCGACGCGTCCGCGTCCGAGATAATGGGCCGCACCTGATCGGGAACGGGCCAACGTATCCCGATATCGGCGTCGTCCCATCGCAGACTCCGATTCGACTCGCGATGGTACGGCGTGGTGCATTTGTAGGTGACGTCGGCGGACTCACTGAGCACGAAGAACCCGTGACCGAAGCCCGGCGGAACCCAGAGCTGACGTCCGTCGCCCGCCTCGAGCGTCACGCCGACCCATTTTCCAAAACTCGTCGACGAGCGCCGCAGATCCACCGCGACATCGAAGATGACCCCGCTCACCGGGCGAACGAGCTTGCCCTGCGGGTGCTCGAGTTGAAAGTGGAGGCCGCGTAACACGTGACGCGCCGATCGGCTGTGATTGTCTTGCGCAAACGACGCCGGAAGACCGAGCCGCTCGAATTCCTCCCGATGAAACACCTCGGTAAAGAAGCCGCGCGCGTCTTCGTACACCGGCGCTCGCACCACCACAACGCCAGGAAGCGTCGTAGGCTCGGCAATCATGTCGCCGGATTCTCCTCGCACAAATCACGGAGATAGGCTCCGTACTCGCTTTTACCGAGGCCGTCGGCCAATCGGCGCAGCTGAGCGCGATCGATGAATCCCATTCGGTACGCCACCTCTTCGGGCGCCGCGATCTTCAGACCCTGGCGCTGCTCGACCGTTTGCACGAAATGTGTTGCCTGAACCAGCGAGTCATGCGTTCCGGTGTCGAGCCACGCGCTTCCGCGGCCCATGACCTCGACGCGCAAGGTGCCGCGTTGCAGATAGGTGCGGTTTACATCCGTGATCTCGAGCTCTCCACGCGGCGACGGCGCCAGACTGGCGGCGATTTCGCAGACCTCCTCGTCGTAGAAATACAGACCGGGCACCGCGAAATGAGACTTTGGCTTTGCGGGCTTTTCTTCAATGGACAACGCCCGACCGTTCGCGTCGAATTCGACCACGCCGTATGCCTCGGGATTGGATACCCGGTACGCGAACACCGTCGCGCCGTCGGTCCGGTTAGCGGCGCTCTGGAATGACTGCGCCAAATCATGCCCGTAGAACAGATTGTCCCCGAGAACAAGCGCCGACCGCCGGCCGGACACGAAATCGCGCCCGATAATAAACGCCTCGGCAAGGCCATTGGGGCGAGCTTGAACTGCGTAAGAGATCTCTAGTCCCCACTCGGCCCCGGTTCCGAGTAACTCTTCGAACGCCGTTCGATCCCGAGGCGTCGTCACGACCAGAACCTCGCGGATTCCAGCCAGCATCAGCGTCGACAGCGGGTAATAGATCATCGGCTTGTCATAGACCGGCAGCAATTGCTTGCTGACCGACCGCGTAATCGGATACAGCCGCGTGCCTGACCCACCCGCGAGTATGATGCCTCGAGTATTCACAGGTTTTGATTGAGAAGGTTCGAACAAGTCGCCGGAAGATTCGATCGTACGTGCCATCGAGATCGGTGTGCGGCGGCTTCGTGATGGCCCCGCGGGACATCCATCGAACACTGCCGGCCCAACTTCGACCGACGCGCATCCAGCCATCGCACTGAACCTACTCACTCGATCAAGAGGACTGGAGCCGGTTGCGTTTGAGGACGAATTGATCTAGTCCTGGCAACCGGTTTGGTCCCCGAATCGCTCGCGGCTACACACTCAGCAAGGACAATATCTCCTCTCGCTCCTCCGCTCGGAGCAAAGAATGTGTCGGTAGCGTCACGAGCTCGCGAACGAGACATCTGGCACCGGGGTACGGCGACGGTTTGACGCAAAGGAGCTTAGCTAAAGGGTTCAGGGAACTCAGCGTGTCCGGATAGGTCGGCGCTATTCCCAAACGCAGCGCGCGCGAGGGATCAGCCAGGCTCGCCAGACCGTCCGGCAACCTGACCGGAAAGCGAAGAAAACCGGATACGGCTGGTTTGTGAGCTACGATCGGTCGAATACTCGACAAATCTTCGGTTCGCTCGCTCATTACGCGGGCAGTTTCGCGCCGACGGGCGGCTTCGCGCTTGGATTGATCGCGAGCACTCAGCAGCGCTGCCGCAGCCCCACAATCCAATACGTGCGGGACAACCGGCGGCCGATATGACGTTTCCCCCAAATGAAGCCATGGAACGGCGCGAGGAACTCCGTAGACCGAGGGTCTACCAAACGCCCATTGCGCCGTCAAACCGGCGATCGTAGCTGCCTCGCCGCGGGCTCCCGCTCGCGCGAGCTCCACTCGGGGAAGCTCCTGTCCCCCACGAACGAGAACCGCACCGCCGTGACCGCCAGTCCAACCCTTGCCGCGGCCGAAGCTGAGAGTGCTGATTCGCCCCAGCGCCCCGACTGGAGTACCACGCCATTCAGCGCCGTTACCCTGGGCTGCGTCCTCGATAAGAATGGCGTCAAACTTTGACGCGAGGCGTTCCAATGTCTCCCAGTCGACCGGCATTCCGTACAGCGGAGCCACAACCGCGACCCGGGCACCATTGGCAAGCGTCCGCTCAAACGAATCAAGGTCGGGGGACAAGGTCGTGGGATCGATGTCATACAACGAAACCCGGGCGTCGGCGCCGATCGCGGCCGACGCGACGTCGAAACAGCTAAACGCGGGGAGTGCAACTGATTCGCCACGTCCGACCTCGCTCAAAGCAGCGGTAATCGCGACTTGCAATGCTTGGGTCCCACTTCCGCATAACAAGCCGGCATCAGCGGAGTACTCGCGAAGGAGATAGTCGAGCAGCAAGGGCCGAGGGTCGGACACAAGCCCAAGCGCCGCGGGGACGGCGCGCGCAAGCGATGCGATCGTGATCGGTGAATAGACAGCCAGTTGATGACGAACCTGCATCGCGGCTAGTCGCGGCTAGGGCAACTGACGTGCGAGCACCGGACCCAAGGTGTTCGCCACTCGCATCGGCAATTTGCTCCAGACCGCGGTTGCGATCTGAAAGATTGGCCGTTCGGGCGACGGAGTCCCGGTCGCGGACGTCCGTGACCAAAACGCCCACGGCAAATCGACGTCCACCCCTCCCCACTGGCGCTTGAATTTGTGCGTCGCTCCGCCAGGGGTGCATCGGCCAAAGTTGAATCGGCGCACGCCCTTTCCGATCGACTCCTCCATGAGCGTCGAGTACAGCAACATGTTCGGGGAGCTCGGGTTGTATTCGCGAAGCGATGACGCCCACGTCACTTCAAACTCGTCGCGCCACTTGAAGCCACATCCGCCAGCCACCGCGGTTCCGTTCGCCGCATAGACCGCTGCAAATAAAACGTCGTCAGGGAAAACAGCGGCGATCCGCTCGAAAAATCGGCGTCCGAGCACCGGCGTGCCCAGGTCACGCATGTTGCGGGAGAAGACCTCGTAGAACGCGCCAAGTTGGTCCGGCCCAGAGCGCGCGACCATGCCATCCTTCCCGGGTCGCCGAATCTGGCTTCGGACCTTCGCCTTGAATGTTTTCTCCCACAACGCGCCCACCGAGTCAGGAAGGTCCAGGCACACTGTGATCTTTCGTCGAGACGTCGTAACCGGTCCACTAAGCTGATGACGGGTACGCAGCTCGACGAGTGACGATCCCAACGCCTCCGCCTCGCGAACGGCTTGCTCGACGAGGCGAAGCTGCGCCATGTCGTCACCTAACGGTCCGCCGTCATTCAAGAACGGCATCGAGACGAGGAAGTTGCCGAGCAAACCGCGGACGCGCACGAGCGGCAGCACCCCGCGCCATTTCCCGTCGCCGTCTTCGGCCACGAGATAGCGGCATTCATGGCCCAGGGCATCGCTCATCACATCTCGCCAGCCGCCCGCATGGCAATGCGTACTTCCGGCGGCGGATCCGATGTACCGATCCCAAGCCCCAAGGTCCGATTCGACTCGTACGATTCGGAGTTTCGAGTCAGCCAACACATCGCCGCCGTTGCTCAACTACGCGCCGCTTTCCCGGAGCCAACGGACGGAGCGGCGCCCAATCCGACTGCGTCAGTCGCGGGGCGTCCGCGCTCAAGAGTCGCAGCGATCGGCTGAAACCGGAACCTCGACAGCAAACGGCGGAGGCGCGGGACGGTGCGATCGATGTGGCCGTAGTGCCTCATTCGCGTCAAGAAAGGGACGTCGATGTGCGGCTGGTCGCGATCCAACTCCCACGGGTGAATGTAAAACGTCCCCGGTGCGCCCCGTCGCTGCGCTGCCTC
>Ga0105242_10003035_pt1 | contig 13117 bp, 22 predicted proteins | sample KBSM24metaG_FD_81521 | JGI IMG/M metagenome (GOLD analysis project Ga0105242, IMG submission 81521) | Miscanthus rhizosphere microbial communities from Kellogg Biological Station, Michigan, USA - KBS M2-4 metaG | ecosystem: Host-associated > Plants > Roots > Rhizosphere > Soil | place...
AAAACGAACCCTTGCACGCGATCACCCGTCAACGGCAGCTCACCAGAGAGCGTGGAAGACTCTTGGTTGATCTTCTTCCCAAGCAAGGTTGCCATGATATTGAGGGCGGCCAACCTGCGCGTTTCTGACATCACTTCATCCGTCAGCACGTCGCCAATGTGATGCTTGACTAACCACACCTTGCTGTCTGCGCACTTAATGTCCGTCACCGTTTCATCTTCAAGTGCACGGCAAATCACAGGCCCGAGATAGGTCCTCAGGTTGGCGTGGTGCTCTTGTAATTGTGCAATGCTAAAGTCCACGAATCTCTTCTCCCGTTGCTTTTCTAAGCTTTTTTAACGCGCGTTTGTGGTAGTTGACGATGCTCACTGAGGAGCGCCGCAAACGCTTACTCAGCTCTAAAAAGGTGACCCCTTCATAGTAATGGCCCACGATCACCCGCCGCTCTTGCTCTGGTAATGCGGCCACCGTTGCCGCAATAATCCGTGCCGTTTCTTGCGCCAGCGCGTGCGCTTCGGCTGACTCGTGTATGCGGTCCTGCCCATAGCGCGCGTGGATTTCCCAGCTCTGCGCTATCCGGTATGGCCGCTCTACATCACGGCGAATAAGGTCCTGAATCGCCCCTTCACACCGCCGCGCAATAAACTTTCGCGCTGCCTGAGGACGTGCGAGCACGGTCACCATCCCAAGCGCGGCTTCCTGATACAGGTCACTGAATTCGAGGTCAGGAAGCCGCTGTTTCCACGTCGCGGCCAGCGTGCGTAGGAAGACATGGCAGGCCGCTTCTTGTTGTGAAGTCAGGTTCACTTACTGTTCCTTTGGTTCCTTTGGGACTTCCGACTCGTCAATCTGTGTGATCGTAAACCAATATTGCGTTCCCCAATGCAGGAACGATAGCGTCCGATCCGCTCTTTTCGAGGTGCGAATTATGGCATCCTCACACAGGAAAATTGCAGCGAGCATCCCCAGCACGAAGGCCAAAACAACATTCATTCTTTCTGCCCTGTTGGTTCCTTTGGGACTGTTGACTCTTTAATTGCAGTAACCCGAAACCAGTGGTATGTTCCCCAATGTGAGAACGAAATGAGGTGATCTGCTCTTTTTGCAGCGCGAATGACGGCTTCTTCACACAGGAAAATTGCACCGAGACCCCCCAGTACTATCCCCAAGAAAAAAACACTGACACTACTCATTCTTCTCGCTCCGTCCACACAGGCCGCACCGTTGCTAGAATGTCTGCGCGCTTCGTCGGTCCCGTGTATCGTCCATCCCAACTGCGCTCACTGTAGGTGGTCAACAGAAAGACTTCGTCCTCCTGTAAGGTGAATGTTCCACGCGCCACACAGGGGATGGTGCGCCCGCGTGAATCAAATTCGCGTGTCTCTGAATTGAAAATGATCTCGTTGTTTACCGCAATGAACTCTTCCTCAACCTCGATCTCATCTCCCCCAATGCCGACCACTTTCTTCAGAATCGAGATGGTATGTCCTGGGCAGTCACCCCCTTGTAGATACCCTCGTTGCTTGCCAAACTCGGCCAGTGTAGGGGGTAAGCAATCCATTACCAGCGCACCGCGCGTGATCGGCTCATGGGTTTCTCGATAGAGACCGCGGGGCATCGATTCGGTAAAATTCAGTCGAAAATGTGGGAGGTACGTTGCCCCATAGAGAAAGCCACACCCACCTACGATGAGCCCGAGGTTCTTGAGTATCGTCTTCATTCTTTGCCCTCTTTTGCCTGCTCTTGTCCGCAGACAAATCCGAAATTGAAGACTGCTCGCAATACGGCTACCACCAACGTTTTTTCATTTTCTGTCTGGTCATTTGAATAAATGAGCCAAGAGAGATTGGATAACTCCCTGTTTTCAACGTCAGTGAGTTCACGGCTATCATTATAGTAATTGATCGCGCTCGCCGTTTCTGCTGCCGTTGGCGCTTTCTTTTCAAATCGATTTTTCCACTGAAATTTATTCATAGTCCCCTCCTGCGAGCCGCTGTGATTGTCCGCATGCTGCTCGTTCGCAATAATCACCAGGAAACGAGAGCGGCGCGGTCACCTGTACGAGGAACATATCGCCTGCTTTTGCTGTCCCGGTTGGCCCTCGATACCCGCCCCGGTCCCAAATCTGCTGGCTCCGCCGCTCGATCTGCCGCCCGCCTTGGTGGGCTAACGCCGCCCCCGCTTCGTACTCTCCGCTACTGTTGTAACCCACACTGCGCGTGACTTCCGCTGCCGCTCCTGATAGTGTGAGTAAGAGAGATCGGCCAGCGGTTTTCCAAAAATGCGTGTTCACCTCGACGGGATTTCCTGCCATCCCGGCGGAGTCTGCGCCAGGAAACCCTGCCAGAGACATGGTCTCGCCATTGGGAAACTGTAACTCATCCCATGCGGTCGGAATCCGGTCTTGATCGTAGGGTAAGTTGGTATTGTATGCCCCTACGATCCGTGCCCCTGCAGGAATCATCGTATATTTCCCGCTGCGCGTATCTTTCACATCCTGAATAACTACTGCCGTAATTTGCCCTGGCGTTTGCGTGTCAAATCCTTCTTGTAACCGGACGGGAATCACGCTGCCTCGCATGACCATAAAGGGAGATTGCGGCGGCTGGAGGACGCCTGGTTGCCCGTGCCCACGACTCGTAAAATCGTGCTGCCACACATTACCGGCCTGTGATCCGTTGTTGTATTGGCCTGCATAGTTAGTGTTCTGCATCCCTTGCGCCGGGGGGATTTCGAGAGTCTGCTCTGGCCGTGTCTGTGTGTTTTGTCCGGTGTTAGTGGCGTGGCCTGCCAGCTTTTCCCACGCGTTATCCAGTGGCCCGGCATAGTGCGCTAACAACCGCGCCGTCTCCCGGAACTCTTGTTCTTTGCTCTTCACTGGTGGTTTCGCAGGAGGCCGTGAAGTAGGTGTAGCTGCAGGTGTGTGCGCTTGAGGTATCTGCACTTTGACTTCTTCTTTTTCTGCCTTCTTCGCTTCTTCCTGCACTGGTGTAATAGGGAGTTGTGGCGGCGGTGTTGCTGGATAACTGACAGGGGTGACTGCAAATTCTTTCTTGTAGGGTGGCATCAGCAACACGGCATACGCGGTAAATCCGATTAAACACACCGCTACGAGGGCAATTGCTTGAATGCCAAGGCTCCCATCAATGATCCCTTCAATGCGTTCACGTAATGACATTTAGTTTCCTTTCCCAATGATGCTGACCACCCCACCCGTCCCGATGAGCCGGGCCTCAGCAAATGGCTCATCGACCACAATTCGTGGTCCAATCTTGCCTTCTTCAGACAGTGGACGCGTGTTCACTTGCCGTTCTTTTCCGTCCTCAATCACTCTTAGTATAGGTTGATCTGTTTCTATCATTTGTGGAAATTCAATGATTGTAGATTGGTGATCGCCGCGTACATTAACCGGCTTCCACGGAACGTTATCTCCACCAATGACGTAGGTTCTGAGCGTTGCCGCATTGAGTTGTGGGGCCTGAATTACTCGTGCCCGTCGCTCGTGTTCCAGCATTGCCAGATGCCGCGCTTCGTTCTCTTCACGCCGCAATTCTGTTTCAGGGTTCACCATCGTGATAAGCGACACCTGTCCTTTGCTGACCCCGCCTGCTTTCGGGACAAGGATGAATTGATAGACTGCGGGGGCATCTGTTGTTACATGGAATTCCGTACTACTCGCAAACGGCGCGCGCCGGATCGTCACAAAAGGAATGGGAAGGTCCCGCCCCATATCTCTGTCTTCAATCATCCACTCTGCTGGATTGCCCGCGCTGCGTTCTTTTATGCGTTCGCCCATTGGAAATATAATCGTCACCGTTCCAAATTCAGAGCACGTTACAATAGTTTTTTCTCCAAGTGCATAGACAACCGGCTTGCCACCACGCCCCATGCTAGGCATCTGTCGGGGAAGTGCCCGGTGTGGTTGCTCCGGTTGTGGCAGCGGCGCTGAGTGTACTTCATCGACCGCTTGCCATCCCTCAGGAAGGGGGGCGGCTACTGGTACCGGCTGTGACACCGCTGCGGCTATCGGGGGCTTAGGCTGCACAGTGCAGCCCGTCAACATAAGAAATAATGAGAGCCCCAGCCCTACTAACGCGATATATAAGAATGTTTTGTTCATACTATTTCCCCCTTATTTTCCGTCTGGTGCCCACGACTTACCAACAACATGAATGCCATAGGGATCTGTGCCATTGATCCAATCGACTTGCTCAGCTAGTTGAAACGTCCCTGACCAGGTCTCGCGTTTAGTCTCACTGCCGGTTGCATTCTTGGTGATTTCTACCCATTCTGCTCGCCATGTATTCCCCGCCAGCCACACAGGCAGTTTGCTCATTTCGACATCAACCGTCTCGTGTTTCACGCGGGCGGCAACATCCTCTTTCTTCACGTCCGCACTGAGACTGATCTGTGCAGGTCCCGCCGCGGTCCGCAGAGCTGAGTTGATTCCCTTGATGGTGTAACTAATATCAAGCGAGCGTAGGCGTGCATTGGTCACCCAATTTCTGAGAAAGTTTTTAGTAAAGGCGAGCTTGCGCGGATCATCTGGCGGGACTTCTTCTGGTCGCAAGAGTATCCGCGGAACCACCTCACCAGCCTCGGTCACATTGTGAATATAGGGAATGTTTTTCGGTTGTCTCAGCTGATACAGATTGCCGTACACGGAACCCATGAGCAGGAACCATAACAGAAAAAACCCGAGGCCCCGGTCCCGAATTTGCTTCTGCATATCAGCTTCGTGTTGATCTGCTCCCATCATAGCGGCGACAAATGGGTCACTCCGGTCAGGTGGTTCTTCTGCTGGGATGTCCAAATTGTCGTGTTCGTCACTCATTGATTCCCCCTTCTTTCTGGGCATACTACAAACGTGAGATAGACAAGCCACAGAGAGAGACCCGCATACACGACCGCGAGATAGGGATGCCCTTCCTTTCCCGTCAGAATCCCGCAGAGAATTGTTGTGCCGCAGAGTGCCCCATGAAAAAAGACGGTTCCTTTGTCCATATCACTCATGGTTTGGTTCCTTCCGTAATACGAGTCTGCGATATTGATAGAGAAATTTCCCCAGATTCATCACAGCCAGACTGAGACTGAAGAGGAGGTAGGCCACGCTCACTGCAGCGAGCCAAATAGACCCAAAGATTATCAATATGGCGCGCGTGCTAGGGTCGCGCGTGACACAGTGCCGTGCGATAAATGGCTTGCCGACAAGGTACTCACGTAGCGTGTTCGGAGACGTTTCGCTTTGTAAAAGAGCACTACTTTCCGATACGTGTTCGCACGTAAAAAACTCATCTATTGCCCCGCTCCATATCCCTACAAAAGGAACTAATAGTAAAATCGAGAAGCCTAAAACAATCATAAACTTATCGAATCCCGTCATCTTTTCCCCCCTCTTGTGGTATCACCGTCAGTTGTTTGCTCTTCCGTAACCGTCCTAGAATACCGATCACCGTCAACACCCCCACCGCCGAGACGGCGGCGAGCCCAAGGTAATTCCAGCCGAACAACACCACCGCGACCCCACCAATCGCTATCCCGGTAGCCTGCCGTTTCCGCTGCTGCGCTTCACTCTCTTGTGTGGCGCAGGTGGGGCAAATATCGACAATGACACGCGTTCGACACGTGTTGATCGGAATGCCAAACATATTATGAATGCTGGTTACGCTCACGACTGCCGTCGTTGCTTCTAGCTCGTGCATGAGTGTGAGCTTCCGACAAATAAAGCATTGCTTACAGTCATCCGTGCGAATCGGTGTCCGTAATGGTGGTCTGCTTGGTGTCTGCATCGGTGCTTTCATCATGCCCCCCAGCCGCTTTTCGCGGGTTGCTGCGCTGCCGCTAATCCACTTCCGCCACTATAACTATGTCCAGCCGCGACTTGTGATTGTCCTCCTCCTCCACTCATTGATCCGCTGCTCCCTCCACTCATGGCATTGCTGATGGCTCCGCCTGCCGCCCCCGCTGCTGCCGCTACGCCAGAGACCGCGCTTGCTCCAAAGCTCCACACCATGCCGCTCCCTGACCAACTCGGGATCATGCCGCCTACCGATTTGGCGACAAATGGCGGCAACCATACGAAAATAATACACAACGCAATGCCGACGATGAGCGGAAACATGTAATCCGTCCACGTCAAGGTCACTCCCGGCGCAAGCAGCTGTGTACGCAACGCCATTTCCATCAGTGCGCCCATTTCAGAGACAATTGCGGTCATGAGAATCACGCAAAATAATCCGGCCATCGTGCCGAGAATCATTTTAACGTAACTGTAGGTGAGCCCGGCGGTGTACGGCATCACAGCAAACGCGAAGAAAAAGGGGCACGCAGCCACGAGGAAATAGGACAGGAACAGAAACCCCATCAGTTGCGCTGCGAGGATAATAAAGGCCAGAATAATTGCCCAGCCCGCAAACATATACGAGTAGGTCATCCAGCTAAACAAATAGGTGAGGAACCCCTGGGCGGCGATACTTTTCATGATCGGATCGGCCACTTTCGGGCCATAGCTCGCAATCGCGCTGGGATCTGCGGGCGGACACCCCAAAATATAGGCGAGGTGTTTCACGCCCTCAAACCACGAATCGACAAACTCGTGCCCGTGCCAGACCATGTAGGTCGAGAAGCCGACACCTAACAGAAAGCGCCCGAGCCCGCCGATCACACTGCCGATGTTCATCCCGCTCCATGCGCCAATGAGGAAGAGGACAAGACCAATTTTTGCCAGAATTAACAGCAGTGAGATCATAAACGGGGCCAATATGGGAGCCCACCCGATCGAGGAACCGCGAAAGAGCGCACAGACCGCTGAGAGTACGCCGCCATCCATTTAGAGCCCCCTCTTTTGAAACGTGGGCCACGGAATGTCTTTATTGCCGTTGTTCCAAAACTGTTGCTGGTGCTGTTCTGCTATCACCGCTTGTGACGCATGTTCAGACAGCAGCAGATAAATCCGTCCACTAAAATAGGCCGCGGTACTGACCGCTGTGAGAATACTGACCAACAATGCTACTTTCATATTAGAGCCCTCGATCGATAAACTCCGGCCAGGGTAACTCCCGATCCATATTAGAAATAAAGAGTTGTTCCTGGGCCTTAGCATGGGTCGCTTCGTTGATCCGCCCGCCCTCTCCTGCAATGAGTGAGTTCGCAATCACCATGCTGATCTGCTGTGTGGAGAGGCTTTGCGCCGCGGCTTCCAATTGCGCTTTCGCACTGGTTTGCAGTAGACAATTCCGCCCCACGCATTCATCAATGGCGGCGTTAATGTCAGAGATCCGTGAGTCGTCCGCGCCGAACGCGTCTTGCCGCATCTTCAGCAGCTCCATTAAATCCATCTGTGTGGTCAGCCGTGCGTGCTGCCGGACGTTGTACTCCGTCAACCATTCGCCGTTGCGATACGGTTCATTCTCACGATAGATCGTGATCCAATTCTCAGGCGTATACCGGCCATAGAGGATATTGAGCGGGTTCGTGGAATACTGGGCTTGCTCCCACACCAGTTGCCCGGTCGAATCGTTGCCCGGCGCGTGGCCGCCAATCGCTTGCTTGAGCATGTCCACAAGCATCGCCGTGGTTTTAATCGCGGCAATAGTGGTTTGCGCCCGCGTCGTTGCATCCCGGACCGCCAGCTCACCCATTGAGCTGAAAAAGCCTGTTGCATTCAATAACCCCTCGACAACAGTGCCTTGAATCCCAATGCTGGGATTGCCTTGTTCCTGTGTGGGCGGGTCGTTGCTTCGACTATAGTTTGAAGGGTCCACCCCGTTATTTTGGCCGGTGGTCGTAATGCAATTGGGGTAGCAGCTTCGTGTCTGCTGCGCATAACTCGGGGTGACCATGCCTAGCATAAGTACGGCAATGCCTATTGTTCGTTTCATTGTTGTTTTTCCTTCTCGGCAGGTTGCGGCTCATCGGTCCAGCAGGGAGAAATAGCCGCAAAGTATGATGTCTTATGCGTTACCCACTCTCGCATGTCTTGACACCTCGCTTGAGTAGGGAAAGGTCCTACAACTGCTGGCCCTTCCGTGTGGAGAATCAAAAACCACCAGAAATACACCCCCACCAGCTTCCATTTATGCCGCATGTTGCTGTCTTTTCTCTTCCACATGGTACTGTCTCCGTTGTGTGGCTAATTCTGCGTGCCCCTGTTCGTCAAGCCACGGGGGGAGCCACAATTCCCCCTGCTGTTTCTGCAATGCGAGCACGCGCTGCTTGTGATCTCGCCCATTTTTCCCGAGCAGGGCGGCGTGCCACGGTCCCCACGGCAACTGAAACACACGCCGATGCTTGCCCTCGACCACGTAGTAATCCCGGCGCGGTTTCAGGTCTTCCGCAATCATCCGTATTTCTCGGCTTCCCAGCCCCAGTGCCGCATAGTGTTTTCGTAACCCGTCACTATTGGCCGCTTCATTAGGGAGAAAAATATGGGTTTGAATATTGGCTAACAATCGATCCGCATGGGGAAACACCGCGAAGTCACCAGGGGAGTGGAACACCAGCCCCACACTCACCACTTTCTTGCGCATCGTCGCACTCCCCTCCTCAATCCAGCCAGAGAGCAACTCATTACTCGCCGCACTCCAGCCTTCATCAAACATCAGCAATGTGGGTCGTCCCGTATTCATCCGTCGCTCTAACGCATGAATCTGCGCCTGTAGCACGGGGGTATGGACCGCAGCGGGGCGCTTAAAGACTTGCTCCATGTCAAACGTCAGCCAGTGACTGTCGTCCGTAGGGCTGTACACCCCATCCAATATGGCCCCTGGCCCCGATCCGCTATAGTAGCCCAGTGCAGCCCGCAGGCCGTTGTCCGTGGTCTGAAGCTGTCCCAAAAAGCTGGTCATCGTCCGGTGTGAGATCGGCAGTGTTGCGAGCATCTTCAGGGCGTCCTGAATCGCAATCCGGCCCTCTGACGATAGCTCCTCCCCGCGCATCTGCACGAGGCCTTCACAGAAGTCCAGCGCCCAGGCGTACTCTGCCTCCTGGTCGATATGCGCGAGCGGCGCGTAGCGCATCGCATCCAAATCGAAAAAACTGCCACCACAGGCCAGCGTCGGAATGATGCCACCCGCATCCCGGTCAAAGAGAAAGACTTGTGACTCGGAATATTGGAGTTGTCCCATCCCCATGGCATTGAGAAGCGTCGTTTTTCCCGCGCTGGTCGGGCCAATCACGGTAAAATGTAGCTCCGGGGTAAAGGGGAACGGCGTGTTCCCCGTAGTCTTACACAGAATGAGCGGCCCACAATTGGGCGGATACAATGGCGAGGGATGCTGTTCATGACCCCGCCACGGGGTACTGAGAGGTAATAACCGCACGAGATGTTCCGTATTCAGAATCGGCTTTCTGACATTGCTGGTGCCATGCCCCGGCAGCGAGCCCTGAAAGGCTGGCTCGAAATTGCCCGTCTCTGTCGTAGCCGCAAACCCCAGCCGATTGAGCACCGCCACCACTTGCCCCGCCCACGTCTCGACCTGCGCTTCTTCGGTAGCACTGAGGACAACCACTAATGTGTAGTACCCCTCCCGTGCCGCCCCTGCCTGAATTTTCGTCATCGCGCGGTCGATACTGGCAACCTGGTTATCGGCATCATTATTCCGCCGCACCACTTCGGGGTTATTCGGATCCACTTTGGTCAGCCCTTGTGACATTTTCCACGCAATGCGTTTGGGATTGTACGCGTTGACATACACGTTCTTGTTGCGTTGTTGCTCCAACTCCTTCAGCACTTTTCGTGAGGAGAGAAAGATGAAGCGTTGCGAAAGCCGTATGGGCATCGGCAATTGGAGTAGGACATCGAGCATTTGTGGAGATGTCCCCGAGACTTGTGACGCACTCCCCGAGGAAAAGCCAAACACACCGACCACCCGCACATGCCGCCCATCGACAATAGCCCGTTCGGTATCGACTTCTACCGCTCCTATTGCGTAATTCAGCAGCATGCCGGTTGGGGCAATCCCCATATTTTTATTCTGCCCGGTCACACAGTAGGTCAAAAACTTCTGTAGCTCTGCTGCTGGGAGGGGACGTAACGGACACCCGAGCGAATGTCCCACGCGCTCGGTGATCTGTGCGGTTTCGCGTTGAAAAATCGCTAACAAGGTGCGCCGTGACAATTTCTGGCCAATCTTGCGTGCCCCAAAAAAGAACCGGCTCACGTGCCGTTCCACTGTCGAGGGCGGCAGCCACGTGATCGTCAAGGTTAAGCGATTCGCATAATGCGTATCTGCCGCGGCAAATATGGCCGCGCGTTCGTCCGCCACCAGTTGTGAGGTGGGCTCGGGGCAGTGTGTCACCGTGGGTGGAATGACTACCGCGCTGCGGATCGCTTCGACCTGTAACATCCACCCGCTGCTCAGCCCTGCGAGATCACGGTTGATCTGCGTCGCTAACGACTCCATCGCCAGAAAGTCCGCATACTCTTGATCCGGTCCCCACATCTCCCACGCCGCCAGAAAGGCTCCGTCTCGCAACTCCATCACGCCCGGCGCAACCATGCGCGAGTAATTCAGGTAGTCAGGAAACCCTGGCTGCGCCCTGCGTGTTGTCATAGTGTTTGTTCCTTTCCACGCTTGCCCGTGCCATTTGCGTGCTTCTTATACAGTGCTGCGAGCTGCGTGGTGAGTTCCATCTTCCGCAGCGCAATCGAGGTGAGTTCTTTCTCCGTTGCGCTAATCTCCGCCAGCAGTTTGTCGTGCTTCGTCCGCGTCTTCTCGTCGGCTACCATCAATTCTCGCAATTGCTCCTCCACCGTTTCATGGTCTCGTGCAACCACCGTCATGTGTGTGTGCTCCTTTCGATCGACCGGAAAATGTATCTAACTAACTGTGAAAAATTCTCTTGATGTAACTACATATACGTCAAATGTAGCCTCATTGCAAGTGCCACCCAAAAAGATTATGATAACGAGCTATCTGCTAGTGGTATTTAGGAGGAGGGCGCGTGGGGCGACCGATCATCGAGAAACTGCGTGGGGAACGCATCAACATCAAACTCAGTACAGAAGAGGAGCGCGAGACCTATCGGAGCGCCAAGGCCGAAGCGGGAAAGCAAGGGCTGACGATTAAACGCTATACCCTGAAGCTCTATCGTGAGGACGCCTTCTGTGCCCGCGCCGCAGGCAAAGGTTCACGCGAAGTGATTTTCTCTTCTGGGCGGCCTCTACTCCCGCGTAAATAACGTCCGGTTCTGCTGAAACATGGCGCGCGCGGTGGCAGGGGCGACTTCCACCGCTGCTGTCTGGTTTCCACTAAAGCTTACCGGCGCACTGGTTTTGCCCGCGCGCAGGATAATGTTGAGCCCTGCCACTACGAGCGTGGCAATGCCAGGGGGAATAATCGCCGCCCCAGCTAAGAGTTGCACCATCTCCCCTACCACCGCCAAGGCATTCAACCCAAGCGTCCAGGAGGTGTACCACGGAGTCGTGGGCACCGCAACCGTCACAGTTTGTGTAGTTTCTTCCATAATAATTCCCCTTAGCGCACGTGCAATGACCCCATCGGAAACAAGCCAAAGAGCATTTGTAAAATCCACAGGAGGACAATGAGAATGACCACGATGTGAATCACCCGCTTAATGGTGGCATCCATTGGCAGCAGTTCAATCACATAGAGGGCCACCCCGACAATGATGAGGGCAAACAGTAATTGAATGAGCGGCATCGTGTTTCCTCCTTTTCTGGTTATGATTCCCGTTCTTTGCGCGTCCCATCTTCCCGTTGTTGATTCTCGTGGCGGGTCTGCGATTCTTTCGAGTCGCGCGCTTCTTCATGCGATTGTTCGGCAGGTGGCTTGTCCGCCGTGAGGGGATTGCGAATATCGCGTTCCATAATCTCGATCGCGCGCCTGACTTTGCTCTTCTGCACCTTTGTCAGATTGTCTTCGAGCCGCAACGTGAGGAGTTCGAGAAAGCGTTTACTCTGTGGCAGGTCCAACGTTTTTTTTACGAATCCATCCGCCAGTGCATCCAACTCTGTCAACATTTCCTCTTTGACATACGTGGCAATGTCGGCGCGGGCGGACCCCACCGCTTCCTCACTATTCGCCTTGACTTCGTCAATCGAGGTTTGCAGGCGTGCCCGCTGAATCTCCGCTTGCATCACGCAAAATTGGTCGTAAATCATTTTGATAATTTGCAGCACGAAGACCACCACGATGCTGGCCTTGGCTTCCGTATTGGTTTGACTGGAAAGCATCAGCAGCGTGACACATACCACCCCGACAATGGTGACCACCCCGAGCGTGGCCATCAAGACAATGGCCATGACCTTAAATTCTTTGCCGCCTCCAAACGCCGCGCGTGTTATATTCATATCATCGACTTTATTTTTTTCTGTTTCCTTCCGCCTGCTCCGTTTCCCCCCGCACAATTGCATGGGTTCGTTCCGTCAATCGGTGCGTTTCTTCCGCCGATTCCTCGGCCTCGATAGCTGCCGCGACCGCCACTGCTGCCGCGACGGCTGCCGCGGCTTCTTGCATCCGTGTTGAGGAATAGCGGGGATTGCCACTGGGCGGGTGGGGCGCACTCGATCCAATATTCTGCTTCTGAATATTGTCAGCATCAATGGTCTCGGCAGTTTGGGCCTCTTCCACGCGCGTTTTTTCCGTGGCCACGGCAGCTGCTCGGCCTTGCTCAAAGATTTTGCGGAACCCTTCGGTCACTTCCCGGCGCGCGGTCTCTTCAATTAAGCGCTTGAATTCATCCATCCGGCTATTGACCACCGCGTGTGTTTCTTTCGCTTGCTCGGCGGCTTCGTAGGCACTTTGTTGCGTGGCTTGGGCCGCGTGGTTCGTGTCCGCTGAAATTGCGGAGTTGAGCGCAAACAAAATGGGAGCCACAATACCGATGATGGTGGTGATGTGGACAATATTATCAGGATCACCAGGACGCAAAATAATAATACAGAGAATAGAAATGAGGCAGAGGGCAACCAGGGTAATCACCGCGTACAGATACATGGCTATCGATTTACGAATAAGCGGTTCTTTTATTCCTTGTTGTAATGGCGGCATAATTGCGTCCTTGTGTGCATTCCATATCTGGAGATCCGGCGTACCGAGCGCCCGCCGTCTGCGAAAGAGTGGCCCGCGGGCGCGGAGCACGCTCGGGGGGCGGT
>Ga0105242_10003036_pt1 | contig 13117 bp, 10 predicted proteins | sample KBSM24metaG_FD_81521 | JGI IMG/M metagenome (GOLD analysis project Ga0105242, IMG submission 81521) | Miscanthus rhizosphere microbial communities from Kellogg Biological Station, Michigan, USA - KBS M2-4 metaG | ecosystem: Host-associated > Plants > Roots > Rhizosphere > Soil | place...
AACGTGACGGCGGTGGGAGACGACGACCAGTCCATCTATGGCTGGCGCGGCGCCGACGTGAAGAACATGCTCGACTTCCAGCGCGACTTTCCCGGAACCCTGGTTGTCCGGCTGGAAGAGAATTACCGCTCGACCCGACTGGTGCTCGACGCGGCGAACGCGGTGATCAAGGAAAACACCTCCCGGCTCGGCAAGACGCTGCGAACCCGTCGCCCCGGTGGCGAGTTGCTCACGCTGCTCGCCGCGGCCGATGAGCGGGACGAGGCCGAATGGATCGTGCGGGAGCTGGCCAATCGGAGTGCCAAGGGGGATTGGGCGCTGGTGGAAATGGCGATCCTCTATCGCACCAACTCCCAATCGCGCGCGCTGGAAGAAGCCTGCCGGAGAGCCGGTGTGCCGTACCGGATCATCGGGGCGATCAGCTTCTACGATCGCCGCGAGGTGAAGGACCTGCTCGCCTATCTGCGGCTCGTCACCAATCCCGCCGACGATGAAGCCTTCCTTCGCGCCATCAGCGTCCCCAAGCGAGGGATCGGGGAGAGCAGCGTCGCGATCGTAAGAGAACAGGCGGCTGGCTGGCAGCAATCACTGCTCGCGACGGCGCGAGCTGCGGATCGGGTGCCCGAGCTCCGGCCCAACGTCCGGGACGCACTGAGGAAATTCGCCGCATTGGTGGATGAACTGCGTGAGCGCACTGCTTCCTGGCCTCCTGCTCAGGTCCTGGAACAGCTGATCCAGGAACTCGACTACGAAGCGGTGCTGCTGGCCGAAGGACCGGAAGGCGCCGACCGGTGGGAGAACGTCCGTGAACTGGTCGCGAGCGCCGCAGAATGGTCGGAGGTCGTAGCACCGGACGCCGATGAAGAGGCCACGCCGCTCGGGCGCTTTCTGGCCGAGGCAGCATTGCTCTCCGCCAATGACTCGATCTCCGGTCAGAAGGAGGGGATCACCCTGATGACCCTGCATACCGCGAAGGGCCTTGAATGGCCGGTCGTCGTGCTCGCCGGTATGGAGGATGGTCTATTCCCTCTGGCACGCGCCGAGGAGCAGGAGGGCGGGATCGAAGAAGAGCGCCGGCTCTGTTACGTCGGGCTTACCCGGGCCAAGGACAAGTTGTATCTCACCTGGGCCCGCGCCCGCCGGCGTGGCGGCGAGCTTAAGCCGGGAAGAGGCTCACGATTCCTCAAGGCACTGCCTCCCGAGCTGGTTGAAGAGAAGCGGACCTCTTCTCTCTGGGCTCCGGCGTGGGGCGGCTCGGCGGCTCGGCGGCTCGGCGCCTCGGGGGGCACGGCCAGATCAAGCTGGATGGACGACGACTTCGTGCCGCCGAGCCGCGGTGCCGCCGAGCCGTCGGAAGCGAACCAGGACACTCCTCGGTATGTGCGCGGCGAACGAGTGCGCCACCGGCGGTTTGGCAGCGGAACGATCCAGGGCCTGGTAGGAACGGGAAGGGACTTGAAGGTCTCAGTGGCCTTCGATGATGAAGAAGTTGGGGTGAAACAGCTGCTCGTAGCCTATGCGGGCCTCGAACGGGATTGGGAGAGCGCATGAGTATCGGCCGGGAAGACGTGCTGCACGTGGCGAAGCTCGCAGAGCTCGCGGTGAGTGATGAAGAACTGCCCAAGCTCACCGAGCAGCTCGGGCGGATTGTGGACTACGTCGCACAACTCAATGAAGTCCCTGCGGGAGAGCAGGCGCCTCCTTATCTCGCCGGCCCCGACAAAGTGACGCTGCGTCCCGATGTTGCGGCTCCGGTTCCGCTGGCCCGGCCTCCTGCAGACTTCGCCCCGGAATTTTCCCAGGGTCTCTTTGTCGTCCCCCGGCTCGGCGCCATGGAGGATCAGTGAGCGCCGTCGAATCAGCCGCGAACGCAGTACGCGAGGGCCGGGCCACCGCGGCAGTGGGTGCGAAGGAGGTCGCGAGCCGCCTGGAGAAGGCCGCCGCCCTGAATGCCGCGCTCAGCTGGTCGGCCGAACGATTGGATGCCGAGGCGTCGCGGGTGGATGGTGCCACGCCATCGGAGCGGGCCAAGATGCCGCTCGCGGGCGTGCCGATCGCGGTCAAAGACAACATCGTCACGACCGAGCAACCGACCACCTGTGGCTCGCGGATTCTCGAAGGCTACGTGTCACCGTTCAATGCCACGGTGATCAACCGGCTTCGTGCCGCGGGAGCCATGATCGCCTGCAAGGCGAATCTCGACGAGTTCGCCATGGGCTCTTCTACCGAACACTCCGCCTTCGGGCGGGTGAAGCATCCTGATGATCCGTCGCGCGTGCCTGGCGGGTCATCCGGCGGATCAGCCGCGTTGGTGGCCGCAGGCGTGGTGCCCGCGGCCCTCGGTTCGGAGACCGGCGGCTCGGTGCGCCAGCCGGCGAGCTTCTGCGGGATCGTGGGGATCAAGCCGAGCTATGGCCGGGTGAGCCGGTATGGCCTCGTTGCTTTCGGGTCCTCGCTCGATGCGGTGAGCACCTTCGGCCGCACGGTAGACGACGCAGCACGGGTCCTGGCCGCAATGAGCGGACACGATCCGCTCGATGCGACAACGATTGCCCAGCCGCCACTGGTGCTGGATCCGCCGCGACGTGACTTGAAGGGCCTCACCATCGGCCTACCCGCCGAGTATTTCCCGCGCGACCTGCACCAAGGAGTGCGGGCAGGTCTCGACCGGGCGATCAAGGCGGTGAAGGAGCTGGGCGCGACGATCAAAGAGGTCTCCCTGCCGCATACCCGCTATGCGGTGCCGACCTACTACATCATCGCTCCGGCCGAAGCCGCGGCGAACCTCGCGCGTTACGACGGAGTCCGCTACGGCCAGCGCCGAGTCGGACCGGCAGGCGATCTCCGCGCACTCTACCAGGCTACCCGCGGCCATGGGTTCGGTGCCGAGGTGCGTCGCCGGATTCTGATCGGAACCTATGTGCTGAGCTCGGGCTATTACGACGCCTATTACCGGAAGGCGCAACAGGTGCGCGCTCTGCTGGCCGAGGACTTCCGGCGCGCCTTCGACACCGGCTGCAACATGCTGCTGACGCCGACGACGCCAACTCCCGCTTTCAAGGCAGGCGAGAAGACCGAAGATCCGGTCGCGATGTACCTGGCGGACATCTTCGTTTGTCCAGTCAACCTGGCCGGTCTGCCCGCGGTGAGTTTCCCAGTCGGCCGATCGGAAGGTTTGCCGCTGGGTGCCCAGCTCATCGCGCCGAATTTCGCCGAAGCCAAAATGCTGAGCGCGGCGGCGGCCCTCGAATCGGCGGTTGACGCTGCCGCGGAGGTGCGCTGATGACCTGGGAAACGGTGATCGGCCTCGAGGTCCACGTTCAGCTGCTGACCAGGTCGAAGATGTTCTGTGGTTGCGCCAACAAGTTCGGGGCGCCTCCTAACACGCTGGTGTGCCCGGTGTGCCTCGGTCTGCCAGGGGCGCTCCCGGTGCCCAACGAACAGGCGATCCGTCTTGCGACTCAGGCCGCGAGGGCGCTGGGATGCACGGTGCACACGCGCAGCATTTTCGCCCGGAAGAACTACTTCTATCCCGATCTGCCCAAGGGATACCAGATCTCCCAGTTCGATCAGCCGCTTGCCACCGGTGGAACGATCTGGTGCGAGTCGCCCGAGCGGGGGCGGATCGGTATCGGCGTCACCCGGCTCCATCTCGAGGAGGATGCCGGCAAGTCGCTGCACGACCGGATCCCCGGGAAAACCGCGATCGACTTGAACCGGGCAGGAACTCCGCTGGTCGAGATCGTGAGTGAGCCCGACCTGCGCAGCCCGGCGGAGGCAAGGGCCTATCTCACAATACTCAAGCAGATCCTGGTCTACGCCGAGGTGAGTGACTGCAACATGGAGGAGGGAAGCCTCAGGGTAGACGCGAACATCTCGATTCGCCGCCCAGGCGACCCCAAGCTCGGCACCAAGGCGGAAGTGAAGAACATGAACAGCTTCGCCAACGTCGAGCGCGCGCTGATTGTCGAGCGCGATCGTCAGGTGGCGCTGCTCGAGAGTGGTGGCCGGGTGGAGCAGGTGACCATGCTGTTCAATGCTGCCTCGGGAACGGTGAAGCCGATGCGCTCCAAGGAAGAGAGCCACGACTATCGGTATTTCCCTGACCCGGATCTCCCGCCGTTGGTTCTCACTCAGAAATGGATCGAGGAACAACACGCGGCGCTGCCCGAGCTGCCTGAGCCGAAGCGGGAACGCTTCATGACCCGCTACGCCATCACCGCGTACGATGCCGGCGTGCTCGCCTCCGAGCGGCCGGTGGCGGATTATTTCGAGGCGGTGGTGGGAGCTGGAGCAGAAGCCAAATCGGCGGCCAACTGGGTGATGGGGGAGGCGATGAGCGGCTACAACGAGACCGGCCGATTCAGTGTGGGCGCCGAGCGGCTCTCGAAACTGATCGGTTTGGTCAAGGAAGGTGTGGTCAGTCTCCAGGCAGCGAAGCGAGTCTATCCCGAGCTGGTGGATGGAAACGAGGATCCCCGCGCCGTTGCCGAACGGCTGGGACTGATTCAGGTCGGCGATGCCGACGCGCTCGGTGCCTGGGTCGAGGATGTTCTCGCGGCCAACCCCTCCGAGGTGGAGCGCTTCCGGGGCGGGGAAGTCAAACTCATGGGGTTCTTCGTGGGGCAGGTGATGAAGAAGAGCGGGGGGAAGGCGGATCCGAAAGCTGTACAGCCCGTATTGGTTGAAAAGCTCAAGAACTAGTTCCGAGTTCCGAGTTCCGAGTTCCGAGTTCCGAGCTTCCGAGTGCAGGGCCGAGTACCGAGGCGCGCCTTTAAGTTTCGATAGTGCAAACTCGGAACTCGCAAACTCGGAACTACTGCCCCAATAACTGCAGGACCGAGACTGGATCCACGGTAACGACACCGTACCGCACCACCCAATGCAGATGCGGGCCGGTGACCCGTCCGCTCTTTCCTACCGCTCCAATGACCTGACCCCGCTCGACCGTGTCACCCTGCGCCACTGCGGTGTTGCTCAAGTGGAAGTAGGCTGAGACGAGTCCTTCGCCGTGGTCGAGATAGACCACTCGACCCGCCAGGTAGAAATCCGCCACCATTGCGACCACCCCACGATTGGTGGCCCGTACCGGATCTCCCACCGCACCGGCGAAGTCGGTGCCCAGATGCCGGCTCACCGCTTTGCCGTTGAACTCCCTTCCAGTGCCGAAGATGCTGGTGATCCGGCTGTCTCGTGGAGGCAGAAAGGGGTCCTGCCAAAGGCGCGGTGTGCTTTGAGCGCGAACTCCGATCTCTCGTGCGCGCGTTATCTCCTTGTCGATCCGGACCTGTGCCGCGCTATCCGGCTTCGCCATCGCTGGCGCGACACGAAGCTTCTCCATCGAGTAGTCGGGCTGACTCACGAACACGCTCGTGACAACGGTGTCCTGGGACCCATCGCCGTAAGAGACCCGGAGTGTGACAGGGAAGGAATCGGGGCCTTCGATGGGAATGCCGGCCAGTGCTTCGAAGCGTCCCACGCCGTGGGCCTCGAAATGGAGCGGCTCGCCTCCCGCGGTGCCGTCGACCAAGCTCCACGGCCGGTCAGTCGTTGCCGTGTCACTGGCGATCAGTCGTACCAGGCTCCCCCGAACCGGTCGTTCCGGCTCAACGCTGAGCAGTAAGGCTGGCGGGAGTTGAGAGGGCCTCGCAAAGAGCAGAAGCGCCGCGATCGCCAGCATGAGCGGATTCAGCTGTCGCGCCAGGGCGTCTTGACCCGGGCGGATGGCCAGAAATCAGGGTTCCGTTCCGGTAATCCGAATCGTTCCTGAGCGACGCCCTGAAGCCGCTTCGGATCCCGCCATGCCCCGGCGAGCAAGGCTTCCCTCCGCAGCCGCTTCGCCGTCCGCAACGCCTCCTCGCCGGAAGGATCCAGTTGCCGCGACTCGGCCTCCGGCTCAGCCAGCGTTCCCATCACATAGTCGAAGGAAAGTGAGACGTGCCGCTCGATGTCGTCGGCCGCAAGTTCCCAGCGGCTGTGTTGCTGTGCCACCTGAAAGGCGCGCTGCCATCCCTGCGACTCGGTGAGGTGAACCATGCCGCGGAACAACCGCCGGTTGGTGCGAACGCTGAAAATGGTCGGGGCGAGAATCTGATCCAGGTGGGTATCGGCCGGAGTGTGGTCCAGCAGGATCACCTCTTTGGCGGTGCGGGCAAACTCGTCACCCAGCGGAGTTTCGAAGCGGCTCTCCCAATAGGAGTGGCCAAAGCCGCTCGTCGTACTGGTCAATAAGAGCTGCCGGGGCACAAAGTAGTTATGTGCCACCGTGTCGGCCGCGAGATGACAGAGATATCCCAGGCCAAACGCCCGCAGCGCGTCGATCTTCGCGTGATCGTAGATCTGCTGGCCAACATGCCAGGAGTGGCAGTGCCGGCCGACCGGCGCGTACTTCTTCGCGATGGAGGTGTCCGCTGCGATGTTGCCGTAGAGAAAATCAAAGGGAAAGGCCCGGAGGAGATCGCCAATTGGCGAGGGGAGGATCCCCAGGTTCGCCAGGACCGACTCGCCGAGGTAGATGTGGGTGCCCGGCGTCCAGGCGTACAGGTGATTCGGGACGATCAGGGTGACGAGGCCGAAACCGAGCAACAGGAGGGCGGAGCGCCGGAGAATCAACGGTGTTTACCCGCGCCGAGCAGGCGGCGCACCCAGCGGTACCAGGAGGCCCGCGTGCGGAAGCTGCGGAGTGTTGTAGCGACATCCAGCGCGGTTTCCTCGATCTCGCTCTCGAGTACGTCGTAGACCGCTTCGAGGTCGATCAGGCGGTCCTTCACCTTCATCCGCAGTGCGCGACTCGCCTCGACCACGTCTTCCGCCTCGTTGCCCACTTTGGCGGCGAGCTGACGGGCCTCATCGCCGAGGAGGTGGACCGAATCGAGCGCGGGCGCCAGGTCCTTCCGCAGGTTCTCCACCGCCCGGCCCAGGTTTTCGATCTGCCCGGCAGCGGCCTTCGCAGTGGCAGCGATGACCAGAGCGATCGCGGCGAAGCTGCCCGCAATAATCACCAGGGAAATCGCAATGGTGGGCCCGACCCATCCCGCAACCGTGATCACGGTGTCCTGAAGCAGCAACATCTTCCCAAGATAACCGTGGCGCTTGACGATGCCACCGGCCGTCGTGACCTTTGGCCATGCCTCCACGCTTCCAGGTCCGCGGCGGGCGACCCCTCCGCGGAACCGTCTTGCCCGCCGGCAACAAGAACGCGGCGCTTCCTGCACTCACCGCCACCCTCCTCGCCGACGGCCCGGTGACGCTGAACAACGTCCCGCGGATCCGCGACGTGGAAACCATGATCGCGCTGCTTGTGGATCTCGGCGCTGAAGTCGACTGGCACGGAACCAACACCCTGCGAGTTGACGCGCGCGCGGTACGCCCCAAAGCGCTCGATCCCGCCCTCTGCGCCCGGATCCGGGCTTCCATCCTGCTGGCCGGACCACTGCTCGCCCGGTTCGGCTCGGTCACCTTGCCACCGCCGGGTGGAGACGTCATCGGCCGGCGCCGGGTGGATACCCACTTCCTCGCGCTGGAGCAGCTGGGCGCGGAGCTGACGGTCGGCGAGAGCTACAAGCTTGAAAGCAAGAGGCTGACAGGCGCCGAAATCTTCCTGGACGAACCGAGCGTAACCGGAACCGAGAACGCGCTGCTTGCCGCGGTCATGGCGCATGGCCGTACCGTCCTCCGCAATGCCGCCGCCGAACCGCACGTGCAGGATGTCGCGCGCCTCCTCATTGCGATGGGTGCGTCGATCGAAGGAATCGGCACCAACGTCTATACCATCGAGGGCGGTCGCCCTCTTGGCGGCTGCGAATTCACCATTGGCCCCGATCACATCGAAATCGCGAGCTTCATCGGGCTTGCAGCAGTCACCGATGGAGCGATCACGATCGAGGGCGTCCGGTCCGATGATCTGCGCAGCACCCTGCTCGGCTTCGAACGGCTGGGCGTCCGCCCGCGGGTGGACGGGCAACGGCTGGTGGTTGACTCCGGGCAAGAGCGCCGGATCCGTCCTGACCTGGGAGGCCACGTTCCCAAGCTCGAGGATGGTCCCTGGCCCGCGTTCCCCGCGGATGCGATGTCCATCGCCGTGGTGACCGCCACCCAATGCGAAGGAATGGTGCTGATCTTCGAGAAGATGTTCGAGTCGCGGCTGTTCTTTGTGGACAAGCTCATCGGAATGGGTGCCCGGATTGTCCTCTGCGATCCCCATCGCCTCGTAGTGTCGGGTCCGTCCCAGCTCCGTGGTGGCACGGTGGAGTCTCCCGACATTCGCGCCGGCATGGCCATGCTGCTCGCCGCCCTGGCCGCCGAAGGCACCAGTACTATTCACAACGTTGGCCAGATCGAGCGGGGGTACGAGCAGATCGATTCCCGGCTCCGAGCGCTTGGGGCGGAAATTGAGCGATTCGAATAAGAGAAAAGGGAGAGGACTGAGGACAGAGGTAAAAGGCTCGACCGGATGAAGCGGAAACCCTCAGTCCTCAGTCCTCAGTTCTCAGTCCTTCGCGAAGCGCCCGTCGCGGGCCCCGTGCCCCGGTTCGAAATCCCGGACTGGCGGGAGCGCTTCGGGGTCGTTGCCGGAATCACTGGACGGGGCAACGAGGAGGGCAGGGGATTCGACCTCGGCCTCTGGACCGATGCCCCGGTGCACGACGTGATGACCAGGTGGAGGACGTTCAGGCGGACGGAGCCCGGCTTCGATGCGACGGTTCTGGGGAACCAGGTGCATCAGGCGGCCGTCCAATTCCACGCTTCGGGCAAAGGTTGGATTCAGCTGGAGGGTCTGGACGGTCACGCGACGTCAACCAAGGGCATTCTGCTCTCGGTAACCGTCGCTGACTGCATCCCTGTCTACCTCCTGGATCCCGTGAAGAAGGCCGTGGCTCTCCTGCACGCCGGTTGGCGGGGCACCGCTGGTCGTATCCTCGCCCAGGGAGTCGAGACCTTGAGTGAAGCTGTAGGATCTGATCCAGCTGATTTGGTAATACACTGTGGTGTAGGTATTTGCGGCAACTGCTATGAAGTAGGTTCTGAAGTCATGGAAGGCTGTGGAAAAGCTGCCGAAGGCTCCGGGCCATGGCATTTGGACCTGCGCTCCGTGCTGGCCGAGCAGGCGGCACTTATGGGGATCGGCTCCGTGTCGGTTTCCGAATGGTGCTCAGCCCACGACGCCCGCCACTTCTATAGTCACCGCCGATCCGGCGGAGCCGATGGGCGAATGGTCGCGTATTTGGGGATGCCCAGTAGCCCCTAACTGCGGGAAGTCGGTAGTGGTTAGGTAGTGGGGAGTAGGTGGTAGGGAGTGGGGCCCCACCACCCACCACCTACGCCCTACTTCCTACAACCTACTCCCCAGTCCCCACTCCCACTCGCCCCGTCACCCCCCCCGCATCGCAATTGACGAATCCGCCCTCCGACACTAGACTTACGCCGCTGTTCGGGGATCTCCGAGCGGGGGTCGCAGGACGAGTGGGGGAGTTCCCCCACATTTTTTTTCTAAGTCCTGATGCCTTCCCAGCCACTGCTCGACCCGGTCCGCCGCCACGTCGCCGCCATGGGGTTCGAGTTAATCGAATTCCATCTGGGCGGCCCGCCGCAGCGCCCCCTGATTCAGGTCAGGATTGATCGCCCGGATAGCACGCCCGGGCACGGCGTAACCGCCGAGGATTGCGTCCAGGTGAGTCGTTCCCTGGCACGCGTGCTCGAGGCGGAGGCCGAGCCTGGCGCCCGTTATTTGGTGCAGGCTTCCTCGCCGGGGTTCGAGCGACCGGTCCGTTTCGTCGAACATTGGCGACGTTACCTGGGCCGGGAGGTACGAGTGAAGGCACGCGGGCTATCCGGGCATCCGCGCGCCACGGTAGTCGCAGTGCCCGACGATGATCATGTCCAGCTTCGCCTCGCTGACGGCGAGCCTTATCTGCTCGCGCTGGAGCATCTCAAGGAGGCGACCCTGTTGATGGACTCGGCCTCCTGAGGCCGCGAGAGGGAGAAGAGGATGTCCGCTTCGGCAGAAGTCCTGGCCGCAATTCGCGAGTTATCGACCACCAAACAGCTCGACCGCAACGAGCTGCTGGAGCTGCTGCGCGACGGTATTCACGCGGCGCTGGTCCGGCGTTACGGCCCCAATGTCCGCTTCGAGCTCAGCTTCGATGAGCTCAAAGGCACGATTCGCATCGTCCGCCTGAGACAGGTGGTCGAGGCGGTCGAGGATTCGAGCGCGCAGGTGTCCCTCGAGGAAGCCCAGTACGAAGATCCCGAGTTCGCGCCCGGCGACATGCTGGAAGAGGATGTTCCCTTCGCCGAGTTCGGCCGGTTGGCGGTGCAGGCCGCGAAGCAAAGGATCATCCAGCGGGTGCGCGAAGGCGAGCGGACCCGGATCCGCGAAGAGTTTGCCGGCAAGGTCGGCGAGCTGCTTTCGGGAGAGGTCCAGCAGATCGAGCGCGGCAAGCTGGTGATCATGCTCAACAAGTTTCGGGAGGCGGAAGCCATCATTCCGTACCGGGAACAGAATCACCGGGAGAAATTCCACCAGGGCGACACCATCCGCGCGGTGCTGAAGCGGCTCGAGGAAACCCCCAAGGGGCCGCGGCTCATTCTCTCCCGCGCCGATCCGCTCTTCGTGAAGGCGCTGTTCAAGCTGGAAGTCCCCGAAATTCAGCAGGGCGTAGTCGACATCCGGGCGTGGGCCCGCGAAGTCGGCAGCCGTACCAAGATCGCGGTCATCTCCCGCGATGACGCCATCGATCCGGTCGGCGCCTGCGTGGGGCTCAAGGGTTCCCGAGTGCAAGCCGTGGTGAACGAGCTGGGTGGCGAGCGCATCGACATCGTGCCGTGGTCTCCCGATCCGGAACGCTTCGCGCGACTGGCGCTGGCTCCGGCCCGGGTGGCGAAAGTGTTCTCCGATCCGGAGAGCAAGACGATCCAGGCGGTGGTTGATGAGGATCAGCTCTCGCTGGCGATCGGTCGCAACGGGCAGAACGTGCGCCTCGCCTCCGAGCTCACAGGGTGGAAGATCGATCTCTACTCCAGCCGTGAATGGCTGGAGCGCGGTGGAGAGGGACCGCTGTTCGCCCCGCTCCCGCCAGAAGACGAGTCGGTCACCCAGGTGCCGCTGACGGAGCTGAAGGGTCTTTCTCCGGAGCTGCTCGCCATCCTGAACAGTGCGGGGTACCAGACCCTGAACGACGTGCTCGATCTCGAGCGCGACGAGGTGGCACAGTTGCCGGGCATGACCCAGGAGCGGGCCGATCAGCTGATGGCGCTGCTCGCCGAACTGACCGACGAGGACAGCGACGACGGCCGCGGCGGATCCTGATCGGCTCCTCCGCCTCCTGGGCCTCGGCTACCGGGGCCGCAAGGTGGTGATTGGGGTCGATCGAGTGCGGGCTGGACTCCAGGCCGACCGGTTCGCCTGTCTGGTGCTGGCCTCTGATGCCAGCCCCCGAGCGATGGAAAAGGTGGTTCGGCTGGCAACTGCCCGTAGGGTACCGCTCTTACGCGGTCCCGCGGCCGGTGAGATCGGCCGGCAATTGGGGAAGCCGGGAATCATGGTGGCAGGAGTGGTAGATCGAGCGCTGGCTCGTGGACTCGCAGCCGCGAGTGGCAGCTCGTTCCAGACGGAGGGTTGATGGTCAAGACCAGAGTGCACGACCTCGCGGCAGAGTTCGGGGTCTCGGCGGAACAGGTAATGGGGATGCTCAAGGACATGGGCATCTTCGTGCGCAGCCACATGTCGGGGCTGGAGGATGGACAGGTGTCCGCGGTACGGGTGCGCTGGGAGCGCGAGAAGCGGAAAGCGGCCGATGAGCCGGCGCCGAAGAAGGGCCGCCGCAAGGCTGCCAAGGCGGCCGCCCCGCCCGAGCCGGTCGTGGAGAGCGGAAAGCCGACCAAGCGTCGTCGCACCGCGGCCGAGGTCGCTCAGTCTGAAGCGCAGGCCGAAGCCGAACGCGCTGCCGAAGCGCTGGCCATGGACCTGATTCGTCCGATCGAGCGCCCAGTCGAGACCGTGTTGCCCGCTTCGCTGGAAGAGCGCGCGAAGGCCCTCTTCAAGGATCTGCCTCCGACAGCTGGAGATACTGGCGAGTCGGAAGCTCCAACGGCGACCGAGCCGGTCGCGGCTTCACTGTTCCCGCCGGTCTCGCGTCCGGCTGAAGCTCCGCCCTCGCCTCCGCGTCCCTCGGTGCCCGGTCGGACTCCGGTAATTCCAACCCGCGTGCCGCGGCCGGCCGCACCTCAGGGCGGTCGCCCCCCTGGTCCGTCCCGTCCCCGTCCCGTGTTCAGCAGCAGCGCACCGCCGGCCCCGGGTCAGCGCGGTTCCGGTCCCCCTCAGCGTGGTTCCGGTCCCCCGCAGCGCGGTTCGGGTCCCAGCGTCCCCGGTGGTCCTGCCACCGGCGAGCGGGGTCGCAATTTCGGCCCCGATGCCGAGAAGGGCGGCGGACGTAAGAAGGGGAAGAAGGGCCGTAAGTCTTCCGTGGACCAGGAAGCGGTGCAGGCGAACATCCTCAAGACACTGCAGGGGATGCGCGGTGGAGTGGGCCGGAAGGGCCGCGGCCGCGATATGACCGGGTACCAGGAGCAGCTCGCTCGCGCGGCCGAAGAGAAGGAACGGGAGAAGACGCGGGTCAGGGTCAACGAGTTCATCTCGGTGTCCGAGCTGGCCGACCTCATGAAGGTGCCCGCGACCCAGATCGTGCAGCTCGCGTTCAAGGAGCTGGGTCTGATGGTCACGGTGAACCAGCGGCTCGACTTCGATCAGATCGAGTTGATCGCTTCCGAGTTCGGCTTTCAGGCAGTCAAGGAGGAGGAGTACGCCGCCGACCTCGCCACCGAGCAGACCCAGACCGACGAAGATGAGACCACTAACCCGCGGCCGCCGGTGGTCACCATCATGGGCCACGTCGACCACGGTAAGACCTCGCTGCTGGACTACATCCGGAAGGCGAACGTGGTGGCCGGTGAGGCGGGCGGAATCACCCAGCACATCGGTGCCTATCACGTCACGCTGCCCAGCGGCAAGGAAATCACCTTCCTTGACACGCCGGGCCACCAGGCCTTCACCGCCATGCGGGCCCGCGGTGCGCAGGTGACGGACATCGTGGTCCTCGTCGTCTCGGCCGAAGACGCG
>Ga0105242_10003037_pt1 | contig 13115 bp, 13 predicted proteins | sample KBSM24metaG_FD_81521 | JGI IMG/M metagenome (GOLD analysis project Ga0105242, IMG submission 81521) | Miscanthus rhizosphere microbial communities from Kellogg Biological Station, Michigan, USA - KBS M2-4 metaG | ecosystem: Host-associated > Plants > Roots > Rhizosphere > Soil | place...
CGCCGGGCCGGATGATAAACTCACCTTTCGAGTACGTCAACTTTGTACCGTTATGGAATAAGTTGACGAGTGCGCGCAGTTCATTTGCGTTCGCCAGCATAGGGGCATTATCGCATAAAATCAGACTAAATGCCATTAAATATGTGATAAATATCTTGCCAATTCTGTGATGAAACTAACTGTTGCTCGGGGCGGGTGGTCGCATACTGTACTAGTACAAGGCGAGCCGACCATCAAGGAACGGCGCCTTCGGAGGAACAAACATGATGAGTTTCCGCCAAGTAGAGGAGCAGCTGAAGCTAGTAGGCTGCAATTTTAAGCTTTGGGGTCGTGCAGAGATCCATGAGCTATCCAACGTGCTCATGCCCGAAGAAATCATTGCCCAGGCCGTCAACGGCACCTACGAAGGTGGATTTGCCATGCTGTGTGTTACCAACTACCGTGTGCTTCTAATAGACCGTAAGCCAATGCTCCTAACCATAGAGGATATTCGCTACGACATGATGAGCGAGGTAGACTACCATAATAAGTTGATGGGTGCGACTATCCGTATCTTTACTCCCATGCGCAATCTGGTGTTTAGTAGCTGGAGTAATGTGCGAATGCGCAAGTGTGTCAACTATGTGCAGCAACGGGTGATGGAAATCCGCCAGCACGGTATGATAGCCCAGCAATGGCAAGGCCAGCAAATGCCTGGACAGGGGCAGCAGCCACAAATGGGCTACGGCTTGAATCCACAGGTTGCACAGAATCAGCAGGGGATGGCGCCCTATGTACCTACCATGAATCCGTATACCAAAATACCGATGCTTTCGCGCCGACGCCGATTCCCGAGTTTCTACTAAATCTCGATCTGCTAAACCAACCACACAAAGCCCTCTTCGGGGCACACTCTCCTTGGAGTTCCACTGGAACTCCAAAGTATGCGTTCGGCTGAAATTGACCCTAGCTCGGGTCGATTTCACAGTCCCCGAAGAGGACTTTGCGTGTTTGATGCGCGCTATTTAGAGACGTTGAAGCGGAATTCTACGACGTCGTCAGGTTGCATGACGTAGGTTTTGCCTACGGTTGCGAGTTTGCCGGCGGCACGGGCTGCGCTAACAGATCCAGACATTATAATATCATTATAATTTACCACTTCGGCGGCAATAAAACCGCGCTCAAAATCGCCGTGAATTACACCGGCCGCTTGGGGTGCAGTGGCGCCACGCGGAATGGTCCAGGCGCGGACTTCTTTATCACCTGCGGTTAAGTAGCTTTGTAATCCTAATGTTGTGTAGGCGGCGTGGATGAGCTGGTTCAGGCCGGATTCGGTTTGGCCATAGCTTTCCAATAGTTCTATGCGGTCGGCGTCATCTAAACTGCGCAGCTCATCTTCGAGCTTGGCACAAACAAATAACGCTTGCGCCGGCGCAACCAACCCCGAAAGTTTTGCCTGCAGGGCGGTGTCACTCAAACCCGTTTCGTCGACGTTGAACAGGTAAATCACTGGCTTAGCAGTCAGCAAAAACAAATCGTGTAGCACCGATGTGTCGATGTCTGGTTGACTCCACACCGGCTCGCCGCTATCTAGCAAGACATGCACCGCTTGCAAAGCCTCGTATTCTGGCTTCAACTTGGGGTTGGCACGAGACTCTTTCTCTAGTCGTGGCAGGCGTTTGGTAACTGTTTGCAGGTCGGCCAGGACCAGCTCGGTGTTGATAATGTCAATGTCACGGGCCGGGTCGGGTTGGCCGGTGGCTTCATCGGTCAGTACGGCCGCATCTGCAAAGGCCCGTACTACCTGCACAATGGCGTTGGTAGTTCGAATGTGGCTCAAAAACTGATTGCCCAAGCCCTCGCCAGTAGAGGCACCCTTAACCAGTCCAGCGATGTCCACAAAGGTAACGGTGGCCGGCTTGATGGGCGCCCCACCGTACAGTTCGCTCAGTTTCTGCAATCGTACATCTGGCACGGGCACAATTCCGGTATTTGGTTCAATGGTTGCAAACGGATAGTTCGCCGCCAGGACCTGCGAATCGGTCAGGGCGTTAAAAAGGGTAGATTTGCCTACGTTTGGCAAACCCACGATGGCTATGCTTAGCATATAAACTGACTTTCTCTGCTGCTAACAATGGCAGGTGTCTCCATATAAGTGGCTTCTTTCTTCGTGACGATAGCTTTAGTAATTACTTCCTTATTATCCGAAAAATCCAAATCTTCAACCAATTTCTCTAGAGGTACAGATGGTTTATGCTGAGCCGTATTCTCACTATGATCTGAAGCTGACTCATGATCTCCTTATTTTAACAGAGGTAAGAGATATGTTAAAGCCTATTAGGTCGCCCACGTCGGAGTATAAGTATTGACAATTTAACGTATAAGTGCCAAAATATTCAATAATATGGAAACACCACGTTTCTCACGAGATGAAAATAGTTTAACTGACGGGAACAAATCTTCTGCCCGCGCGGCGCTCACAGCTGGGCGAACGGCGCTGGAAGCGGTTCCCATACCAAGTCGCGTGATTATTAGTAAGGGTCTCCGGCGCCCGGCACCCACTTACTTTGAGGTGAGAGATGATGCGCCAGTTTCTCGTGTTCGTAGTACGGTGGGTCAACAGGGTGGACGCCCTGGTAGCGCTGAGTATATTGAACCCGAAACGCCTATGAGACACGATGAAACTACCAGAACAGTCGATGATGTGAGAACTTTGCCGGAAATATCCGCTCCGTCTGAAGTCGTACCTAGCCATGGTTCGGTGCTTGAAGGTGTAATTGTCGATCGCACTGACAGACCCGTATAGACATTTCCTTTATTCGTATAGTTATCCGGTGACCGCAGCCGCTCCCCAACAAAAGCATGCTTAACCTTAAGCTCGTAGTTGGGTTATTAAATCCGAGCGCCAATTAGTATAACGGAGGTAACGCCATCGCCCAAGCGGACTGAGCGTGTGAGTATCGAAATAAGTATATTGAAAAATAATCAATATTATGCTAATGTTAGTATTGGTATAACAATACAAAAACATATGGCAGAATCACTCCCTTCAACATTAGAAAAGAGCCTAGCGTTTCTAATCTCAATCCTGAATTACAGGCATACGTGCGTACGCCAGATTTTAAAGCATGGTTTGGTGATTGGGAAAACGATCCCGACAATGCCAGCAAGATGCTTGATGAAAACGGTGAACCACAACTCTTCTTTAGTGGGCGTCCTCGTGGAATCACTGAGCTTAATGGTAATCATCGAGACCGCACGGGAGGGAATGAGGTTGGCTATTATCTGACGGGTAAGTATAACAATGCGCGCAGCTTTGCCAGTCAGCTACGTGATCCGGCTACGGATGAACCAGTGCCAGCTAGTGTCTACGCAGGTTTTTTGAATGTTCGTCGTCCGTACACAGTGCAGTTGGGTGATGGCATTAATACGGCTCGCCTCACAAAAGTACCTGATTTTGCTGACGGATATATAAATGATCGTCTCCAAGAAGTCGTTGTATTTGATCCCGCTCAAATAGCCACCGTTTACGAACAGCCCATTGATGAATATGGTCGACCTGTAGCCGCCTAGCTCAGCTGGAGCTAATCTCTGACATCTGATGCCAGGGGCGAGCGAGTTAAGACTCCTTCGGGATCCATCAACCGGTGCGCCCACTGGCGCACCCCCACCCCCACCTGCCTCGTGCTCTATCTGTTTTACTTATTATTTTCTGCTTGAACTCTACGGTCTGTAGAGTTCAAGCAGTCTAATAGGTGAGATAAAATCAAGTGGATAGCTGGGTGTGTGCTGCCGAGTGCGGGTTGTTTTAACGTTGCGCCCTTAACAAATCTTGCGTATAGTGAAGCTCAAGCACAATCACTATGGCGGATGTAGTTACAGGCGATTTTCAAAAGAAACAACAGGGGCGGTGGATTGTCCTCTGTGTTGGCGTTGCTGTTTTAGGTTTAGGTGCTGGTCTAGGCGTGCGGTTCTATCAGACACACCACACCAAGCCGGCGGTAGCGGCTAAAAAGACGCATGCCGATACGGCGCAAGATCTGTCGTTGATGGGCGATTACGACGCGGCGCAGAAGCAGCTGCAACAAGCTTTGGCGCAGCCAGGGCTAACGTCTGCCCAAAAATACAGCCTGTATTATCAGCAGGGTTCTACTTATCAGGGTGAGGGTAACAACCAGGCGGCATTGGACAGCTACAAGAAGGCGGCTGCCCTAAAGAAAACCCAAAATCTGTACGAATCTATGGCCGCGCTGGCGGTGCAGATGGGCGACAAGGCTAGCGCAATAGACTATTACAAACAGGCAATTAAGCTTATTCCATCTAGCAGTCCCATTAGCGAAGACAGCAAGCAGACCGATGAAGCGGCTATCAAAGCTCTACAGGAACAACAATCATGAAAATGAGAAAATCGTTTCTTTTAGGTATAGCTGTTGCGATGTTTGGAATTGGGTATGGTGCGGTGGCTTTGGCGTATCCTTCGCCGCCGCCGTATGGCCGTGCCGCATATCATGGGTACTTTCAGAACTTGCCTGATTTTTCGGGTACATTTGTGCTGGATAACCTTTACTACGACTCTGGCACGGGTGGTTATGACGCCATTCCTCCTTCGCTGAACACTGCTACCGAATTTATCAACTTCATTACTGCCAAGCTGAGCGGTAGCGCTTGGGACAAGACAGGTGCGTCGTTTATTGTGGACACTATGCTCAGCGGCTCTAAAAACAAACCGCCGCAGGCCGCTCAGATGACCGCCTGGAAGAACATCGTAAACGCCTATGCGGCTGCGGGCCGTGTGAACTGGAACACTAGCTTTTGCTTTACGCTCAACACGTTTTATCAGCATGGTCGGAGCGGTCCTGGTCCGGACGACGACGCCTTCTTTGACGAGAGTGGCTGTGACCCAGCCATTGTCTTTACTAAGCCAAATGGTACGTACTATGCCATTCGTCGGCAGTGTGGAAACCCGATCAACCGTGGAGCTGCAATGTCTCCGCTGACTCCCCTAGCGCCACCGGCTAACTTTGCCACTGCCACTAACACCACGTTGAACAACGCCACACCGTTACCGGGCGCCACCATCCAGTTTGGTTCATATGTGCAAAACCAGGGTCCGACTAGTACTGCGCCAACGGCGGTTGCCTGGCGAGACGTAAATTCATCTAGCGGTGCGGTAGTTGCCAGCGGCTCGGCGGGAGTTATGGCAAAAGGTCCGCTGATACTAAAACACACTGAATCGTACAAGGTACCGCTAGGCACGCCAGGGGGTACTAAAATTTGTCGCCGGACTGATGCAATACCGGCTAACGAGTCTGGGGGTACCACTGTTGGTACACCGGTCTGTGCCACGGTAGCATATGACTATACATTGGTGCCGGATGTAGCTGCGGTGGTTAAGGACAGCGCAGGGAATGTGGTAAGCGGCCCGGCCCAAGCGGGCAATACCATAACCTTCACCTATACGGTTAACAACACGGGTTTGGGCGATAGTCAGTCGGTGGCTTGTGCCATCTATGGTTTGTCCAGGGTGGGGTCGTACAACGTACCGACGCCAAACGACACAACGTCTGATCCGGGCTATGTGCCACCGGCCACGGGGTGCCCGCGCGTATTTCAGTACAATAAAGTTACGACTGTGGCCACCGAAACGGTGCCAGCCGCTGGTGTTGTCATCGGTAAAACCATCTGCCGAACGCTACTGGTGAATCCATCTAGTTTTGGTGGTGGTGCCAAGACTTCGGAAGCCTGTGTGAGCATAGGAATTCAGCCGTACTTTGCTGTCTTGGGTGACGACATAGCAGCTGGAGATGGGTTTGGCGGCAGCTGTACCGAAAGCAATGCCAATATAGAATCGTGGAATATGAACGCCCCCAGTTACTTTGGCGCAGGTGGCCAAACCGGGGCTTGGGCTACGGGTGATATTACGAACTTTGTTAGCGACATGGGATTAACCGGTGGCGCTGCTAGTTCCAGTGGGTATGGGCTGTCGTTTGCCAACACGGCTAACACGGGTGGCAATGCTTACGGCGGCAGTTATGGCGTCAATGCGGTACCTTGTGCGCCCGACTACTACGGGACTATGCCGGCTACGACACCATTACCCGAAGCGCCGGTGGGTAGGTTGCCGTCATTCGGTGGCATAACAAGCAATATCTATAACGCTCAGACTGCAGGCGGTGTGTTTACGCTGGGAGGGGCTGCTCCCAACTTGACGTTGGACAACGGCAGACAGGTGACTATTTATGTGAAGGGTGACGTCTACATAAAGAGCAATGTCCTCTACAACTACGGCACGATTCAGGACATTCCACGCCTTAACTTGTATGTGCAGGGTAATATCTACATAGACTCGGGTGTGTCGGAATTGCACGGGGTGTATGTAGCGCAGGCGTTTGGTGGTGTCGGTGGAAATGTAGAAACGTGTGCGTCGGGAGTTGTGCCCGCACCGCGGCCTTATGCGGCCTGTAACCTGCAACTGAAGGTTGTTGGAGCTCTGATGGGCGAAGGAACAGTAAGTATGGACCGAACATATGGCAACATTGTGGTTGCTCCGGGTATCACTAATCAGCCGGCAGAAATCTACCAGTACAGTCCAGAGCTGTGGTTATCGGCACCGGCCACTAACAGCTTTACGTATCAGTCTTACACTAGTTTGCCGCCGGTTTTGTAGGAAATGGCCTATAACGCTTGCTATCATCTATAACGCTTATGTATAATTCGAGGTAATATGAGTATATTGAGTGGGGTATCATCTTTCTTCGGCCTCGATATCGGCACTACAGGTATACGGCTGGTTGAGCTGCGCGGTAGCGGGCCCACTAAAACACTAGTGAAGTATGCCTATGTGCCTATCGACGCAAAGTTATCACAGAGCGACAGCAAGGCCGACCAGCAAAAGTTGGCGGGGGCTATCGCTAACCTGGTTGCTGAGGCTAAGCTATCAACTAGAAACGTGGCAGTCGGATTGCCCAGTAGCCGCGTGTTTACCACACTAGCTGACATGGACCGTTTGCCAATAGCCGAAATGGGCAAGGCACTCATGTACCAAGCGGACTCGCTTATCCCCACGCCACCGTTAGAGAGTAAGATAGACTGGGCGCTAGTGGGTGATTCACCCAAGGATAAAACCAAGGTGGAAGTGTTGCTGAGTAGTGTACCAAACAACTTTATAGAACAGCGGTTGGACATGATTGAATCGATTGGCTTGAACGTGATTGCCTTTGAGCCAGATAACCTAGCAATGCCGCGAGCAGTGGTCCCAGCTGGCACTACAGCGCCCCAATTGGTAGTAGACATGGGTAATATGTCGACCGACTTGGTAATAACCATGGGTGATGCACCGCGGCTTAGTCGTTCCATACCCACGGGTACAGATGCTGTTATACGATCCGCCCAACAGAATCTGAACATAGACGACAAGCAGGCACAGCAATTTGTCTATAAGTTTGGTGTCAGCAAAGAAAAGCTAGAAGGCCAGGTGTATCAGGCCATAGTCGGTACGGTAGATCTGTTGGTGAACGAAATCGACAAATCTATTAAGTTCTTTCAGGCACGCTACCCCGAAAACAAGCTAGAGCGCATTATTGTCACCGGCGGGGCATCGGCCATTCCCGAGTTCCCACTGTACATAGCCAACAAGTTTGGGCTGAATGTAGAGATTGGCAACGCTTGGCGCAATGTGGCATTCAGTGCCGACCGACAGAACGAACTGCTGGCAGTTTCGAACCAATTTAGCGTGGCTGTAGGGCTAGCGGAGAGGGTCGAATAGTATGATTCAGTTCAACCTACTGCCGGCCGTCAAACTGGAGTATGTTAAAGCACAGCGTACCAAGCATCTGCTAATACTTATTTCGGTGGTATCGAGTGCCGTGGCGTTATTGGTGCTGACATTATCGATTATTTCGGTAGACGTAGTTCAGAAAAAGAGCCTCAGCGACCTCAACAACGACATAGGTACATACAGTCGACAGCTCAAAAGCGTAAAAGATTTAGACAAGATTTTAACGGTCCAAAATCAGCTGACCACGCTGACTAGCCTGCACGACCAGAAGCCAGTGGCTAGTCGCCTGTTTGACTACATCTCTCAGATTACGCCAGCACAAGCGTCCTTAAACAAGCTGACTGTAGATTTTACTACTAACACGATTATCTTTGGGGGTACTGCGCCCTCACAGGCTGTAGTCAGTACCTATACTGATACGCTCAAGGCCACTACTTACAAAACCGCCAGTGCCAAGGGAGTCCCTGCGTTTAGTAGCGTGGTGCTTTCCAGCTTTGCTCGGGATGATACCGGTGCCACGTTCACCATTACCTGTAGCTTTGATCCGCTCATTTTTAACTCACAAAATACCGTGACACTAAAGGTTCCGGCTAGCGCCGATGCTGACCAGTCCAGCGTATTTGCGGGGGGAAACTAACTATGGCTAACCAAGTCTCAACCAAAAGATTACAGATTGTTAAAACGAACGCTCGAATTGTCGCTACAGTGAGTGTGGCAGCGTTTGTGGTGGTATTTTGTTTAGTAGCGACCAAGACACTAGTTAGTCAGGCCTCATACCAGAACAAGGTTATTGGTGCCAAGCGCAAGGCGGTGGAGCAGCTGAAGGCCGACAAGACAGCTACTACGCAGCTAAAAACTGCTTACGACGCCTTTACCGGTACGCCCCAGAACGTGTTGGGTGGTAATCCGGCCGGTACTGGTGCTCAGGATGGCAGTAATGCCAAGATCGTCCTAGATGCTTTGCCAAGTGCATATGACTTTCCGGGCTTAACAGCCAGCTTGGAGTCCCTACTGGGTAGTCAAAACGTCAAGATTACTAGCATTAGCGGTACGGACGACGAAGTGGCGCAGGGGAGTAACCAGACTAGCACCAATCCGCAGCCTGTGCCAATTCCGTTTACTGTTCTAGTGAGTGGTACTTACGCTGACGAGAAAAATGTTGTATCGGCTTTTGAGAAGTCCATTCGGCCCATGCAAATCCAAACATTGGACCTCGCTGGCACAGAGGGTAAGATGACATTGTCGATAAATGCGCAAACATTCTATCAGCCAGCCAAATCGCTCAATATTAACAAGCAGGTGGTGAAATGAAACAAAAAGACGTCGCTCTCATCATAATAATTGCCTTTGTGACCGCTATTGTATCGTTTTTTGTTTCTAACAAGCTCTTTGTGACGTCTAGTAATCGGCAGCAGCAAGTGGAAGTGGTGGATGTCATTAACCCTACATTCAATAAACCTAGTAGCAAATATTTTAACGCTAACAGCATCAACGCAACGCAAAATTCAACAGTAGGCAGTGATAATAATCAGAATCCGTTCAACGGAAGTGGCCAATAAGCTGACGGGGGACCTATGAGTGTTCTGTCTGCCGCATCTCAGACCCAGGTAGAAGATAAATTGATCGAGGACAAAGTTTTGACTCGGGCCGATTTGACGCAGCTTAAAACCGAAGCCAAAGAGAAAGCTACACCATTGTTTGGGTTGCTGGTTAGCAGTGGCAAAGTGAGCAACGAGCAGCTTACCAAAACCATTGCCCACATTACCAAAGTGCCCTATGTGAATCTGAGCGAGGCCAAAATCGATCCCAAGGTACTGCAGTTGCTGCCAGAGGACGTGGCGGAGCGCTACATGGCCGTGCCGCTCGGTGAAATGCAACACCGCTTGGTGGTAGCCATGCTGGACGCTGATAACGTCCAGGCGGCCGACTATCTGTCAAACCGCATTGGTCGTCCTGTGAAGGTCTATGCAGCAAGCGAAGAGGGCATTCGCCAGGTGCTGCGCCAGTACCAGACGCGTATTTCCGACGCAGTCGTAGATGAGATTAACAGCCTGGCCGGCGACGTCAAATTGGATATGACGCAGGCCGAGGAGAAAAAGGCTCAGAAAGAAGCTGATCGCACCGCCAACATTGGCACAATTGTGCAGGATTCGCCCATCAGCAAAGCACTGAACACCATTTTGGAATATGCGGCCAAGAACCGGGCCAGCGATATCCACATCGAACCGCTTAAGGACAGCCTAAAGATTCGCTGCCGCATAGACGGCATTTTGCGTGAAATTATGCAGCTGCCCAAAAGTACCGAACCGCCGCTTATTTCTCGTATAAAAATTTTGTCGAACCTAAAGATCGACGAGCACCGGATGCCGCAAGACGGTGAGTTTAGCGTGAACGTGAGCGACAAAGACATTGACCTGCGTATTTCAGTGAGCCCAGTGGTGTGGGGCGAACAAGTGGTAATTCGTTTGCTGGATAAGAGTGGCACCAGCTTGCATCTGGAAGATATGGGCTACGTCGGTCGTAGCTTGCGTACTATTCGGTCTGGCTTAGAGCGTACCAATGGTATGATCTTAACTTCCGGCCCAACCGGTTCCGGGAAATCTACTAGCCTGTACGCGCTACTACAGGAAGTGAAGAGTGACGGCGTTAACATTGTCACCCTGGAAGACCCGGTTGAATACAAAATGGACGGCATTAACCAGATTCAGGTGAATGCCGACGTGGGTCTGACGTTCGCGGCGGGCCTGCGGTCTATTTTGCGCCAAGACCCCGACATCGTCATGGTGGGGGAGATCCGCGACAAAGAAACGGCCGAGCTCGCTGTGCAGGCCAGTCTAACCGGACACTTAGTGTTCAGTACATTGCATACTAACAGTGCCGCTGGTATTTTGCCGCGCCTGCTCGATATGGGCGTGGAGCCGTTCCTGATTGCCAGCACCGTGCACACCGTGATTGGTCAGCGATTGGTACGGTGTATCGGCAAGAACAAGACGACTTATCAGTCGGACCTGGCTGAAACTACTGCCATAAAAACGGCGCTGGCCGGTATGCTGCCCGACACGCCCGACAAAATGGCGGCCATTGCCAAAGACCTGGGGTATGGCACCTTGCCATTAAGCACCGATTCCGCTTATACTTTAACCAAGGGCGTAGACAGTCCTGACTCGCCGAATGGCTACAAGGGTCGAATGGGTATCTATGAGGTGTTCAACATCAGTGAACAGATTCAGGAACTTATTCTGCGGCGAGCGACAAGTACCGAAATCGAAACCCAAGCCAAAAAAGAAGGCATGGTGACGATGCGCCAAGATGGCTACCTAAAAGCCTTGGCGGGCAAGACGACTGTTAAAGAAGTAAATCGAGTGGCGTCAGCAGACAGCGCTTAAGATGAAAAGAAAGAGATAATCAAGGTGGCAATGCAAGGACAACCCAGAATAGAAATCCTCTTGGAGGAGGTAGTGAAAAAGAAGGCTTCCGACCTTCACCTGCAAGTTGGACTACCGCCGATGCTCCGGGTGGACGGTGCTCTCGCACCCGTCAATGGTGCCGATATTCTGACCGAAGAAACGGTTGAAACGCTTATTTTTGCCATTCTGGACGAAGACCAGAAGCAAATTTTGCTGAAAGATAAAGAGTTCGACTTTAGCTTTGCCTTTGGCGACCTGGGTCGTTTCCGCGTGAACGCTTTCCACGAACGGGGAAACCTAGCAGCGGCACTGCGTCTGATCCCGAGCGAGATTTTAACTATCGAACAACTGGGATTACCACAGATTGTGTCGAAATTTGCCGAATACCCACGTGGACTCGTGTTAGTTACCGGTCCAACCGGTTCCGGTAAATCAACCAGTCTGGCGGCGTTGATTCACAAGATCAACCTGGAGCAGGCTAAGCACATTATTACCATCGAAGACCCTATAGAATACACACACAAGAGTAAGAAGAGTGTGATTGTGCAGCGCGAGGTGCACTACGATACCTATAGTTTTAGTGCAGCACTTCGCTCCTCGCTCCGTGAAGACCCAGACGTCGTGTTGATTGGTGAAATGCGCGACTTAGAGACCATTGCCAGTGCCATTACCATTGCCGAAACCGGTCACTTGGTGTTTGCTACGCTGCATACCAACAGCGCGGCGCAAAGTATCGACCGTATGGTCGACGTGTTCCCACCACACCAGCAGCCGCAGATTCGTGCGCAGCTGAGCAACATTTTAATGGCAATCGTTTCTCAGCGCTTGGTTCCGGCCATTGGCGGTGGGCGGATTGCTTCGGCCGAAATCCTCATCGCTACACCAGCCGTTCGCAACATCATCCGCGAAGGCAAGACTCATCAACTAGACGCTGTTATTCAGACCGGTGCCGAGTTTGGCATGCAGAGTATGGATAAGACACTGGTGAGCCTAATTCACGCCGGCACCGTTAGCTATGACGAAGCACGTAACTTTGCCGTTGACCAAGATGAATTAGACAGGTTAATGCGGGACTAACAGCCATGATGAGTTACCAATACACTGCTCGCAATCCGGCGACCGGCGAACAGGTGAAGGCCACCGTAGAGGCTGACAGCGAAGCTGCTGCTGCCAAGTTAGTTAGTGGCCAGGGCTTGGTACCAACCGACATTAAGCTGGGCTCTCAAAGCGGCTTAATGGGCAAGTTTGGCGGCCGAGTGCCCGCCAAGGACCGAGTTCTGTTTAGTCGTCAGCTGAGCACGCTCATAAATGCCGGTCTGCCGTTGCTGCAGGCACTACGCAGTGTTAGTCAACAGACCGTTAGTAAACCCCTCAAGGTAGTCCTAAGTCAGGTGATTGGCAACGTGGAAGGTGGTTCCACGCTGTCTGCGGCCATGGGAAAGCACCCACGCGTCTTTAACCAGGTGTATGTCAGCCTGATTGCCGCCGGTGAAACATCCGGTACGCTGGATGCGGCGCTGGAGCGCTTGGCCATTCAGCAGGAGAAAGAAGCTGACCTGAACGCTAAAATTCGTGGTGCCATGACCTATCCGATCATTGTCCTGGTAGTAATGGGCGGTGTTGTGGGCTTTATGGTGGTCAAGGTGCTGCCACAGGTAAAAACGCTCTACTCGGGTATTAGTGGGGCAAAATTGCCGTTCATTACCACGGCGCTGTTGGCCTTTTCGGACTTTGTCATCAAATTCTGGTGGGTTATGTTGGTAGTTTTAGTGGTGCTAGCGTTCTTTACTACGCGTTGGGCCCGAACTGGTCCTGGTAAAGAAGTTGTCGACAAGTTCAAGATGAAAGCCTGGCCGATTGGGCATCTGTTTATGAAGGTCTACATGGCGCGGTTTGCGCGTACTGGCTCCACACTGGTAGCCAGTGGTGTGCCGCTGCTGCAAATGCTGAAC
>Ga0105242_10003042_pt1 | contig 13108 bp, 7 predicted proteins | sample KBSM24metaG_FD_81521 | JGI IMG/M metagenome (GOLD analysis project Ga0105242, IMG submission 81521) | Miscanthus rhizosphere microbial communities from Kellogg Biological Station, Michigan, USA - KBS M2-4 metaG | ecosystem: Host-associated > Plants > Roots > Rhizosphere > Soil | place: Michigan...
CTGGTTATTACCTAAAATTGACCTGTTACCTCTTAAGGTAACACGAACCTGTGGGTTCACACTGTTATCAGCAGTTTGTATCTGTAAACCAGAAACTTTCCCGATCAAACCAGTAACAGGGTTAATAACTTTTGCCTGGTTCAGGTCCTTGCTATTAACGGTTGCAGTTGAATAACCGACCTCCCTGTTTTGCTTTTTTATACCCAGGGCGGTTGTTACAACAACTTCGGTTAGGTTTTGACTACCCGACGAGGTAAGCGCAATGGAATTCTGACCACCTTCTTTAGGGGTTATTGTTACTGTAGTAAATCCAGTTGCAGACACAGCGAGGTCTGACTTAGCTCCTATCTTTATACTGAAAAGTCCATTTGCGTCTGCCTGTGCAGCGTTTTTAGTTCCTACCTCTGTAATAGTCGCAAAAGGGATTGGATTCCCTTTATCATCCTTGACAACGCCTGTGACTGTACGCGTCTGACCAAATGCAAAACTGCAAAGCAGTAGCAGCATCGGTAATAATGATGCAATTTTTCTCATGTGAAGATCAATTTTTGATTAAATAAATACTTGATTGTTAAACAATGATGAAATTCTCAACGGACAAAGTATGGTTTAATAGACATTTTGTTTTCGAAAAATGCTGCCGCAAGGTAAACAAATATTTAACATAGAAAAGAAAAAATATAACTCGAATTTATCAACGAAATTAGCTGGATGAGCGGGAAAGGTAATGATCAAAACGGTTCATGCTATCTCGGTCTTATATAAGTAAGTGTATCATACTTTTCTCTTGTACCTGAACCTGCAGGCGTCCATGTGTAGGCAACATAAAATGTTTTAGTAACCGGATCATAATGATTAATAACACCCGGTGGAACAACTAATGGGGGAAATGCCAGTGCTGCTGCTCTTGACCCTACATTTGTTATGGATACTGTATTATCAGGATTAACAGTCATACGAACCAGTAAGCTTGGACCAGAAGCGTCACCAAAATAGGTTAAGCTGTTAGTTGAAAAGTTGATAAGTACTGTTGCAAGATCCCAATCAATAGAAGCAGGTCCTGAGGAAAGAAAATCCCATTCCGGAATTGTTCCTTTACCGGTAAGGTCAGGATTGGTGGGGTGAAAAAATTTATACTTAACTCTATATACACCATCCCATTTATTTTTCGCACCAATTTCAACTGCTACCTGGTATTGCTCAGCACTTAGCACGGCATTATTATCTGCTGATGCAAGTTGAAAACCTAATCCTACTCTCCCTAACGATACAAGATCGATCGGTTTTAAATTAATTTTTAAATGTTTTACAAACTCCCCGGGTTGAAAAGTTATTGTCCAGAATTGACCATCAAATGGGTTATCGGGATGACTTTGATAAAAGTCCCTCGGTAGCTCTGTAACAGCAGCTCCGCTTAGATCTGACAGTACTGAATTACTTTTTGCGATTTTAACTGTTTGCACCCTGTTTAGATCTGCGGGGTCCGTTGCATCTCTCCTGATCTCAAGTATCTCTGCAGTAATTACAGTATTACTTATATCCAATGCAGTCGTGATAAAATTATTGCCGTCGGGTAAGCTGATCAATGGTTTTTCTTGCGATTTAACCGGGGGAAATGGTTCAGTTCCTTTTTCACACGATACTACTATTAAACTAAGAAGAGAAATAAAAAGAAATGACTGTAGAACTTTTCTCATATTGTAACAAGTTTGCAATTATACGGCTGCGATAAAGTTATACAAATATTGCTCTAAAAAATATAAGCGGGATAAAATTATCCCACTTTCTAGCTGCCAATTTCTCTAAAATAAATTACGGTTTTACCCACCACATCTTACCATATTGTGAATCTTTTTCACCACCAATTTTATAAAGATCTGCTACTGCATTTGTATATGTAGTATTCAAATCAAAATGATTTTGTGAAATACCCATACGAATAGGAATGATCCTGGTTGTACCTGCAGGAGCAATTGTACCTGGTGCAGGAGTTAATGCAGGCAACCCTGTGCTTCTTATAATATTCCATGCTTCTAATCCATCTGGAAATGCACCTAACCAACGCTGAGTTATGATCTTTGTAAGTTCAGTGCCAGCGGTAAGGGCAACAGGAGTCGTAAGCATATAAGCATTAAATGCTGTTGCATCATAAACACCCCACAGTCTCCAGTTCAATTCAATTCCTGTTCTGTAAAGACTGGTTGCATTCTCTGCTGTCCATCCTCTTTGGGCTGCTTCGGCACGTGCCAGCGTTATCTGAGATGAAGTAATTATCGGCATTGGTTGAGTAGGTGTTCCTATTGAAGGATTCATAATTCTCGCCCAATCAGGATTGGCTGATGCAAAAGCAATTGCATCGTTTCTCTCCAATCCGTATGCAAATCCTTTGGTTGAAGAACCCCATGCGTTTATGCGCATGTCACCAATTGGATTCATAAAATCTGTAACAGTTTTACTTAATGCATAGTCAGAACGCAGTGTTATGTTATAATAAGTATAGAATACGCTGCTATAATTACCACCAGGATAAACCAATTGTATATCATCAGCATTAGTGGCCAGGTATCCACCGCTTGCACCCATGGCATTAAGGAATTCTGTTTTGCCTTTTGCAGCATCAACTGAAGATAGGCGCAATGCCATGATCATACGAAGTGAGTTGGCAAATTTTTTCCACGCAGTTATATTTCCATTAAGAAGAATATCTCCTTTTACCGGAGCGCCTCCGTCAAATTGTGCAATTGCTTCTTTCAATTCCTTAAAAAGATCTGTATAAATGTCCTGTTGTTTGTCGTAAGGAATTTGTCCATTTATATTCAATGCTTTGAAATAAGGAATATCTCCCCACTGATCTGTAATGCGAAGAAAGTGCCATGCTTTAAGAATTCTTGCTATGGCAATTTGGTTAGCATTTGATCCATTTGCAGCTGATTTGGCAGCAGTTTCAGGATCAGTGTTTAATTTTATGATGTTTACCAGATCATACAAACCACCTGAAAAATAATAAGTACCTGTAGAAGTAATACCTGAATAGTAACCACCAAAATCAGGTTGAAGTCTTGCATAACGAGATGCTTCGGTATATTGGGTTTCAGAATATAATTGAGCGTAAAGACCCGGATTTACTTGCCATGTTTCATCTCCCATACCTGAAAGCACATTTGTAAGAAGCGCTGCTGTATTTGGCTCCGCTACTATAGCGGGGTTCACGTTTATATCTCCGAACTCATCAATTTTTTTGGTACATCCAATGCCTGATACGATCAAGCCTGCGATGAGCACCATTGATGTGAGTTTTATAAGTTTCATTTAAAATATTTTTATTATTAAAAAATTTTTAGAATACGAATTTCAGACTGGCACCTAATGAACGTACACCTGGCAATTGTCCATCTTCTCCCTGCACCCCTGATATTTCTGAAGGATCAAAATTCTTAGACTCTCTGTAAATGATCCATGGATTTCGTGCAATAAGCGATAATGTCGCACCCTGCATATACTTGCTTAGGTTACCGATCTTTTTAACCGGTATACGATAAGCCAAACTTGCTTCCCTGATCTTTACATAAGTAAGATCATGTATAAATGGTTCTGCTATCTGACGTGTATAGAATTGGTGATAATAGTCGAAAGCGCTAACATATTTATCAACCTTTGTTTTTTCATCCACTGAACTTACACCAACCACATGTACTCCACCGTCATTTGCAACTGCATCACGAACATTATTTCCTTTATCATTTGTTTCAGCAGTTTCTTTTAAGAGCCCGGAGAACCAACCCCAGCTTTCAGACAGTGAGAAAAATTTACCGCCTAACTGGTAATCAAGACTGAAGTTTAAAACAAAATTTTTATAGGCGAATGTATTAATAAAACCGCCAGTTGTTTTTGGAACAACTGAGCCCCAATGTTTATCAAGATCACGAATATAATAGCCAGTATTAGGGTCAACAACCATTAAACCTTCAGTATTGCGTTTGATACCACCACCAATTAACTGACCCCAGTCTGAACCCAATTCCTGGAAAGCACGGGCAAAAAGAGTTCCAAAATCACCACCAGCTAATAATACTCTTTGCTGATCCTGGTAAAGATTTTTTATTGGATTCTTGATCAAATAGCCAAATGTAGCCGTTGCATCCCAGGTAAAATCTTTTCCATTTATAATGGAAGCATTTAATTGCAACTCGATTCCCTCACGCTTTACATGCACGGCATTTACAACCAGGTTCGTGAAACCGCTCACTGGGTCCACCTGGACTGATAAAGGTTCCTTATCATTATCCTCATTATAATAAACAAAATTCACCCCAAAACGGTTTTTGAATAACCGGAGATCAACACCGGCTTCATATGTTGTTACCAGCGAACCTTTCAGATTTTCATCAACAACTGAATTAGGTGTGTTCATCAGGAAATTACCATTCCAAAGCACCGAAGCAGGACTATATCCAAAGTTGTTTGTATATATTCCAATTGAAGTTGGTTTTTTACCCCAGCTTGCGAATACTTTAGCAAAACTCAGCCATGGAAGGCTGCCCTTTGTAAACTCACTCACTACAAAACTTGCACCTACTGATGGCGAGAACAGGTTATTCCCGATCTTCGGATCCAAAGTAGAATACCAGTCATTACGAACAGCAAATGTTACACTTGCATACTTGTTCCACTCCAGGTCACCAGATGCGAAGAGGGAATTCACTCTTGAAGCCTGGCGGGTATTTCCAACTGTTGGCTGTGCTGCTGAATTTGAAATAGAATACAGATCCGGAATATTCAAGCCATTCTCTGTACTTGCCGTATTGTCTTTATATTGAGTTCTCAATACATTACCACCACCCGTGATATTGAATGCAAGCTTATTATCAAAGTAGCTGTTAGAATAAGTAGCAAGACCTTCATAATTATATTCATTGGAAAAAGTATTCTGGGTGACATACCCTGCCAAAACACCTGATTGAAGGGCACTTTGCTGAAGTAATGAAGTTGTGATATTCTCCGTATAAGTTGTTAACTGGTTTTTACGGATCGTTGCTTTTACATTAAAATGATTATTCAATTTATAACGGACAGAGAAATCGCCAAAGAGACGATCTCTTCCATTGAGATAATTCTTGTTTGCGAAATAATCATAATAATTATACCAATAGTTTCCATTGATATCATCATACCCGGTAGCACCATCAGGGTTAGTATAAAAATTCCATGACATTAAATTACCAGTTGGAGACTTCATTCCGCCCAGTTCTCTCAGTATATTCATATCCAAATCTCTATGGAACCATGAATTAAATGAACCGGATGATTGGTTTCCATATGCATCAACAAATTCACCGCGAACTGTTGTAGTGGAATAAGTAGCATTAACACCTACTGTGAAATGCTCACTCAGATCAACCGTACCTGAAAAGAAAATATTATTCCGCTTTGAGTTTGTGCTCGGTAACAGGCCTTTTATATACTGATTAGTATAAGACATGCGGGTAGAGTATCCCGGACCACTTTTGGAAAATGCGGCATTAGTAGTACTTGTAACACCTGTATTCCAAAAGTCTCTTGCGTTGTTTGGCTGCGCTACAAGCGGAGCTGTTTTAAATGAATATTGAGTGCCTGGAAACCATGCATACCAGGGAATATATTCCTGTCCTGCCATGCGGGGTCCCCAGCTGGCATCATCCGTATAATCCGGAAAATATTTTCCGTCCAATGCTTTCCATTCTGCGGGTTGACCTGCTGCATAATGATATTGAGTAAGTGAACTTGAACCGCCCCCGGAATAAAGATTTTGGTATTCCGGAAGAACATACACATTATCAGCCATTACACTTTGAGTAAACTCAACACCAATTCCTTGCTTAGGGCCTCTTTTCTTTGTTGTAATAACTATGGCACCACCCTTAGCTCTTTCACCAAACAAAGCTGTAGCATTTGCTCCTTTTAAAACTGATACATCTTCTACATCATCAGGGTTTATTTCAAAAGCGTTTACGATCGTACCGTCAACAATAAAAATAGGACCAACGTCTCCCAATGATAAACCGCCACGAATACGTAAAAAATCCTGGTCACCTGCTCCAAGTTTTACGTTGGATTGTGATCTTGACTGAACACCGGCAATCTTACCAGCCAATGCATCAACTATGTTTGTTTGTGGAATGATATTAAGCTGTTCACTTTTTATAACTTGTGAGCTATAGGGTGTTGTTCGTTGAGATTTCTTGATCCCAAATGCACTTGTAACAACTACTTCTGTCAGGTTAGTGCCAGATGCGGGTGCTAATGATACCGAAACAATGTCGGAAGTACCTACGGTTATTTCCCGGTCATCAAAACCGACCGATGTAATTACCAGTACAGTGCCAGAAGCTACACTCTTAATAGTGAATTTTCCATCGGCATCAGCAGTCACACCATTCTTGGTGCCTTTAACAGTAACAGAAGCAAATGGTATTGCTTTACCATTCGCATCCGTTACAGTACCGGAAACATTCCGACCCTGAGCGAATACCAGCGTTGAACATAGTATCGCCGCCACAAATAGTGATGCAAATTTTCTCATGTAGAGATCAATTTTTGATTAAATGAATACTTGATTTGAGCCTAAAAATAAATCTTCATGGAATAGGGATACCAAATAAAGACAGCAAATTTTTTAAAAATGCTGCGATAATATTAAGCAAATTTCTAACAAATCGTCAAAGGAAAAGCTAACTAGTGTTGATACCTTAAAAAACAATCCTCATCATCATCCTTATCTCAGATTTCTTTGGGCCTGGTATCTCATCCAATCCAGATCCGACAGATTCCTTATCTGTATAAATGTATTGTGACCATTTTAGCCAAAATGAAATAGATGAATTCAAGTCGTAATTAACATTTAGATAATATCGGTATCCTTTATCATAAAAAGCAGGGATCGAATAATAAAAAAGAACATCATTTTCATAGGCGTATATCCTGGAGTTATAATCATCGGTTTCAAAATACTGAAGCCTGATATTGCCGCTATATCTTTTAAGCACAGGTTTATAAATAAAATCAAAAAAAGTTAGAAACCCTCTTTCTGCATTTACGCCATTCTTATCATACCATAATAATTCAGTTCGGTTCCTGACAGCCAGCGATTGATTTATTTTAAAACTGATCTGGGTTCTCCAATTTTGCCGTGGCAGCGATACAAGATAATTCGTGGCAAGATTATTATCGGGTTGATTACCTTGTTTTGACTCACTACGATATCTCGTATACACTTCAAGTTGTTTATTCGGGGTATAAGTTATTTGTGCCAAAAAATCTTTTCCCTGGCTTGGTGCATCTACCAAATATTTTAACCAGGGAAATTTATAAACATCAATATATGCATCAAAGCGCCATGCAGAAAAAGGTCGTATGCTGATGCCTGAATAAAAACCATTTTCATTTGTTGGATATGTATTTTCAGTAAATGCATTTCCATTATTGGATTGATATTGCGGATCTATATGGCGATGGAGAAATGAAATATCAACCCGTGGATCCACACTTATTAATAATCCATTTAAGAACGCTTTACTGAAATTTTTATCTACCGCAGCTTCTCCAAAAAAATGAAAGTTTTGACGAGTGTAGCTATAGTCAATGCTATAGTTACTCCAATTCTTGCCGCTTATAGCATAAAGATTATATGGCTCCTGTCTTTTTACTACAGGTGAAGAAAAATTAAAATTGATACCATTAAGCCCGATATGCCAATTACTGGCTTTATATTTTATATTTCCGCCAAGAGCAAGTTGTCCTAGTTTATGCCGGCCTTCAATTTCATCCTCTGTACGATGATACCCGGAATTAAGAAAAGAGGTAATATACTCTTCATGGCTTACAGTATCCGCTACGAAGTTGGCACTAAGCTTTCTGTAAGATATAAAACCGGTTGCTTCAAATTTTCCTTTTTGCAAAGTGATCCCGGCGCCGCGATGAAAACTAAATTCACCTGCTGAATTATATGGACGAAGTACCGGTGATTGTCTTTTTATCGCAAGTATATCTACACTTTTTCTGAATGCAAGACTTTGCCATTGTATTAATCCTTGCCCCATATTTACTGTAAAATCTCCCAATGCTAATGCCTGTATTGAGCCTACTTTTCTTGCAAAAAAATGAAATGAATAAAAATCAAATCCGTATTTCTGAGCTCCTTTAAAAAATTGTTCACCTGCATCCTTGTCTCCGACTATTCCATATTGTAATAAATTTTTATCCTGGTATCTATAACGGAAAAAAAGTTTTGGCGGACTGCCAAGGTATTTTGTTCCCGTACTTGTTTTTTCAAAACCTGCTGATTTCTCCAACACCTCAGAATACCGAAATGACAAAGTGTGTTCCCCCACTTTGAATCTTGTTCTAAAGACTTCTGTAAGATCCAATGGTTCGGCAACTGTAATAAAAGGCAAAAGCTTTTTTATAATTTGAGTATCCCAGGAAGGAACAGCCTGCAATTCGTAAATACTTATGAATTGCCCAACCAATTTCCTGTATGAAATAAGATTTGCTATCTGCAATCCTGAAAGGATTTTCAGTTCACGCAGATCATTTTCATCAGCAGTATTCATATTAAGCGGATTTCTTCTAAATCTTTCCCATTGCTGATGGTAACTGTCATCTTCCGTTTCAGCCTGGTCAATATCAGTAAGATTTTCCAATTGCTGTTCAATTGTTGATATAGAAGTTTCCTGCGCATGAGTTGTGAGAAGTAAAAGACAAGAAGTGAGTAATATGAATAAAGACTTTTTCAATTTTCTTTCTTCTTAAAATCATAAATGAGAAGCAAACCCGGGGTTATGCCGAGTTGCGGATGATAACTCGCCACTACATCAAGACGAAAAGTTTTTAAAAACAAACTTGCCCCTCCATATAAAACAGAAGTGTTGGTAACAATACCAGCCCTTATCATGAACTGTGGCAAAAATTTATACTGTATGCCTCCATTTACACTCACAGTCTGATTTTCTTCTTTTTCTATTTCAGCGCTTACAAGAAATTTATCCGAAGCTTCATAGCCTAAGCCTACTGTATATACCGATGCTAGTTTCTCTTCTGAATTTTTTCCATATTTGCCCCCAATAGGATTGTATGCATGCACACCCGCATTTAGCTTATCAGTTAAATGAAAAACAGTGCCGATCTCAAAGTTGACAGCAGATGAATTACCATAACCACTTGCCTGGATACCATTATAGTTAAATTGAACCCCAATATCAACTTTGTTCCCAAGTTTTCTTGCATAAGCAAGACCCATTTGCGATTCATTATAATCACTGAAACCAAAATAGCCTGCATTAACACCAAAATTTCCAGCGTTGGTTGGCACTGCGATCGCAAATTGATAAAGACTCAATTCATTCAACATAAATCTTCTTTCGCCGTAAACCCCGGCTGAAGCATTTTTCATTTGCGCTAACGAGGCCTGGTTATTTGAAAAAGAAAAAACATCAATGTGATTATTACTATAAGCGCCAAGACCAGTATAAACTGCAGCAACAGGACGACGAACTGTTTGCCCATTTATAATAAAATGAATGGAAAGAAATAGAAGGATAAGGAATGGTTTGGTCAAGCGGTTAATTTTACCTTAAGTTAAAAAATCCAGATGTTTTCTGTCAAAATAATTACTCACTACAGTTTGGGCTGCATAGCTCACGAAACTACCTTTGCGCCATGCAAATTTTAGATGGTAAGAAAGTATCGCAAGCGGTAAAAGATCAATTGAAAATAGATGTAGCACAACTTTTCACGGAAGGAAAAAAAGTTCCACACCTCGCAGCAATATTAGTTGGTAGTGATGGGGCCAGCGAGACCTATGTTGCTTCAAAAGTAAAATCATGTGAAGAGGTTGGTTTTAAATCTACACTTATAAGATTTGAAGCAGACATTTCAGAACATTCATTGCTGGAAAAAATTCAGGATTTAAATCATGATCCGGATGTTGATGGAATTCTTGTTCAGCTTCCTTTGCCAAAACATATTTCTGATGATAAGGTTATCAATACAATTGACCCTGATAAAGATGTTGATGGCTTTCACCCTGTAAGTGTAGGAAGAATGGTACAAGGATTACCAACTTTTATTCCTGCCACGCCACATGGCATTATGCTTATGCTGGAGCATTATAAGATCAATACTGCGGGAATGCATGCTGTAGTGATCGGTCGCAGCAATATTGTCGGAAGGCCAATGAGCATTTTATTAAGCGAAAATAAAAATCCAGGCAATTGCACCGTCACTCTTTGTCATTCAAAAACAAAAAATATTGCAGAGCTCTGTCGCAATGCAGATATAATTGTTGCAGCTTTGGGACGACCAGGTTTTGTAACTGAAGATTGGGTAAAAGAAGGTGCGATTGTAATTGACGTCGGCATTACCCGTGTTGCTGATGCAACTAAAAAAAGTGGATTCAGATTAAGAGGAGATGTAGACTATGAAAGCGTTGCTCCTAAATGTTCTTGGATAACACCGGTGCCGGGTGGCGTGGGACCTATGACGATCGCCGCATTGCTTAATAATACTTACAGATCTTGCATGATGATGAATTAGGAAATATAATGTGACAATTTGCTGATGTGCCAATGTGCTAATTTTGTGTTTAAGTGTTGAAAGAAAATCTGTGTTTACTAAAGTGAAATCCGAAATCATAAATCTAAAATCTCAAATTGATACATCACTTCCCGTGATGGAAGATTTTTATACTTTACAAGGTGAAGGTTTTCACCAGGGCAAAGCTGCCTATTTTATAAGATTAGGTGGTTGTGATGTTGGTTGTGTTTGGTGCGATGTGAAAGATAGTTGGGATGCTGAGAAACATCCAAAGCTGAAGATCGAAAGTTTAAAATTGAAAGTAAAAAAAACTCCTGCTAAAATTGTTGTTATTACTGGCGGTGAACCTTTGATGCATGACCTTACAGGGTTAACAAAAGAATTACAGGCTGCTGGTTTAAAAACTCATATTGAAACGTCAGGTGCTCATCCGATAAGCGGTTCATGGGATTGGATCTGTTTATCACCAAAAAAATTCAAAGCTCCACTACCGGGAATTGTTCCTCTGGCAAATGAATTAAAAATTGTTGTTTTTAATAAAAGTGATTTTGATTGGGCAGAAAAATATGCTGCATTAACTTCACCAACATGTAAACTTTTTTTACAACCTGAATGGGATAAAGCGACAGAAATAACGCCACTGATCATCGAATATATTAAGGCTCATCCGCAATGGGAACTCAGCCTGCAGATACATAAGTATATTAATGTGCCTTGAACTCAATAGACAACCGGCAATTGACAATAGGCAATTTAATATTCACAATTTGCATATTGCTCATTGCATATTGCCAATTGATCCTCCTCTTAACATTAATTTACTGAATAGGGAATAAAAATGTATTAGATTCGTTATAGAAATCCAGCAATATCAATGAAAACTTTTTTTTATACCATACTTCTTTCCTTCTGCCAATTTTTTAGTGCCAATCCTTTAAATGCGCAAGTTTCAAACTCTGCGAAAATAAATCCGCGGGCCATCAAAATGTATAATGAAGGAATGACAAAGGCAACCGAAGACAGGTACGATGATGCGATCAGTTATTTTTTACAAGCTATATACCTGGACTCAAATTATGTTGATGCCTATTTATCGCTTGCTGGTGTTTATGGTCAAGCAAAAAAGCCTGACTTATCTGTTGAGTATTATGAAAAAGCCTTGAGAAAAGATTCTGCTGCCACTAAAGTTTATAAACTTCCCTATGCAATTAATCTTGCAGGCATGGGGAATTTTGATAAAGCGTTGAATACAATTAATGATTATTTATCCAATCCCAAATTAGGAGAGGCAAGTCGCAAGGCTGGTGAGTTTCGTAAGCGTTGTTTTGAATTTGCAGTAGCCCAGGAAAAAAAGAATGCGGGACGCAATTATGAGTTTGCACCTAAAAATGCCGGCGACAAGATCAATAGCGCAGAATCAGAATATCTTCCTTGTTTAACAATAGATGGTAAAGAATTTTTCTTTACCAGAAGAGTTCGGGGTTTTGATGAAGATTTTTTTTCTGCAAAATGGGATGGTAAAGATTGGATAAAAGCGTCCCCACTTGGCGGCAATGTAAATACTGATCAGAATGAAGGCGCACAAATGATCTCACAAGATGGAGAATGGTTGGTGTTCACTGCATGTAACAGAAAAGATGGTTGGGGAAGTTGCGATATTTATATTTCATTTAAAACCCCGCAAGGCTGGAGTGAAGGTCTTAATCTTGGAGGTAAAATAAATACGGATCAATGGGAATCACAACCATGTCTTTCACCAGATAAAAGAGACTTATATTTTGCAAGCCGAAGAGAAGGTGGTTATGGTGGCAGTGATATTTATGTTTCGCATTTACAGTTAAATGGTGAATGGACAACACCTGAAAATCTTGGCCCGCAAATAAATACTTCCGGTGATGAATCGTGTCCTTTTATACATGCCGATAATCAAACATTATTTTTTACTTCGAATGGCTTGTTGGGTTATGGTGGCCCCGATTTATTTTTCTCAAGAAAAGGGCCCAAAGGAGATTGGAGTGTACCGGAAAATCTTGGTTATCCCATCAATACTATTTATGACGAAGGAACATTGTTCATTGCCGCTGATGCAAAGACAGCTTATTATGCAAGCGATCGTTCAGATAGTAAAGGCGGCTTAGACATTTATAGTTTTATATTACCGGAAAATATTCGCCCTAATAAAACTCTTTGGGTAAAAGGAAAAGTGTTTGATAAAAAAACAACAAAAGGGTTACCATCTGCTGTTGAGCTTATTGATTTGAATACAAAACAAATGATCTCAAAAGTGCAGACTGATGAAAAAGGAAATTACCTGATCACACTTCCTGTTGGAAAAGATTATGCATTCAATGTAAACAGAAAAGGTTATTTATTTTATTCAGATAATTTTTCCCTGACCAATCATTCGCCGGACTCCACTTATGAAAAAAATATTCCCCTACAGCCAATAGAAGCCAATGCATCTGTTGTATTGAAAAATGTTTTCTTTGATGTAAATAAATTTGATCTTAAGCCCGAATCTGAAGCTGAGCTTGATATA
>Ga0105242_10003043_pt1 | contig 13107 bp, 11 predicted proteins | sample KBSM24metaG_FD_81521 | JGI IMG/M metagenome (GOLD analysis project Ga0105242, IMG submission 81521) | Miscanthus rhizosphere microbial communities from Kellogg Biological Station, Michigan, USA - KBS M2-4 metaG | ecosystem: Host-associated > Plants > Roots > Rhizosphere > Soil | place...
AAGTGAGGATCACGGTGCCGCGCCAGCCGCCTTCGCGCACAAGCAGATTGGAGCCCAGCCCGACGAACAGGATCGGTTCCTCCTCGGGCAGCTGGCCGAGGAACGCGGACAGGTCTTCCAGGTCCACCGGCGCGAAGAACCGGTCCGCCGGCCCGCCAGCCTTCCAGCTCACGTGCCGCGCCATCGGCTCATCGCGCCGCAGCTCGCCGCGCAACCCCTGGAACGAGATCGTTTCGACACTCACGTTTCGGTGCTCATGTGAACTGCCCCGGCACCGTGCCAATGGAACCGGCGCCCATTACAAGCACCACATCGCCGTCGCGCGCCACGCGCCGGATGCCTTCGGCCACGCGGCCGATCTCTTCCACGAACACCGGATCGAGCTTGCCCGCGGCACGCACGGCGCGCGCCAGGGTCTGGCCGTCCGCCGCCGCGATCGCCGGCTCGCCCGCCGCATAGACATCGGCGAGGACCAAAGCATCTGCGGTCGACAGCACCTTCACGAATTCGTCGAACAGGTCCCGCGTCCTGCTGTAGCGATGCGGCTGGAACGCGAGCACCAGGCGGCGCCCGGGAAACGCGCCGCGCGTCGCGGCGATCGTCGCTGCCATTTCCGCCGGGTGATGGCCGTAGTCATCCACCAGCGTGAAGCGTCCGCCGCTTGGCTTGGCCGGATCGAGCGCGATATCGCCGAAGCGCTGGAACCGGCGCCCCACGCCCTTGAATTCCGCCAGCGCCCTCTGGATCGAGGCTTCCGGAATGCCGATCTCCATGCCGACCGCGATCGCCGCCAGCGAATTGAGCACGTTGTGATGTCCCGGCAGGTTGAGCGTGACTTCCAGCGGCTGCGCCTTGCCGCGCCGCTGCACGCGAAAGCGCATCTGCCCGGCCGCGTGTTCGATGCGTTCGGCGCGCACCATCGCTTCGGCCGCGGTGCCGTAGGTCACCACGGGCTTGGAAACGAAGGGCAGGATCTCGCGCACGTTCGGGTCATCCATGCACAGCACCGCGCTGCCGTAGAAGGGCAGGTTCTGCAGGAACGTGATGAAGGCCTGCTTCAGCCGCGCGAAATCGTGCTGGTAGGTCTCCATGTGGTCCGCGTCGATGTTGGTGACCACGGCGAGCACCGGCTGCAGGTGCAGGAAGCTCGCGTCCGATTCGTCCGCCTCGACTACGATGAAGTCGCCCGCGCCCAGCCGCGCATTCGAACCGGCGGCATTGAGCTTGCCGCCGATGACGAAGGTCGGGTCCATGCCGCCCTCCGCCAGCACGCTCGCCACGAGGCTCGTGGTGGTGGTCTTGCCGTGCGTGCCCGCGATGGCGATGCCCTGCTTGAGGCGCATCAGCTCGGCGAGCATCAATGCGCGGGGTACTACCGGAATGCGTTTCGCGCGCGCGGCGGCCACCTCGGGGTTGTCGCCCTTGACCGCGGTCGACACCACAACGGCGTCGACGCCCTCGACGTTCGATTTGTCGTGTCCGGCGACGATCTTCGCGCCCAGCTCCGCCAGGCGGCGCGTCGCCGCGTTTGCCGCGAGGTCCGAGCCGCTCACCTCGAACCCCAGGTTCAGCAGCACTTCGGCGATGCCGCTCATGCCCGAGCCGCCGATGCCGACGAAATGGATGCGCCTGAGCTTGTGCTTCATGCCGCCAGCTCCACGCAGCGGTCGGCGACGACGCGCGCGGCCTCGGGTTTGCCGAGCACCTTCGCCTTTTGCGCCATCGCCAGGAGCGCCCTGCGATCCAGCGACCGGATCAGATCGGCCAGGCCCTTCGGCGTGAGTTTTTCCTGCGACAAGAGAATCGCCGCGCCCTGCGCCGAAAGGAAGCGCGCATTGGCGCTCTGGTGGTCGTCCACCGCGTGCGGAAAAGGCACCAGCACGCTCGCCATGCCGCCCGCGGACAGTTCCGCGATGGTCATCGCGCCGGCGCGGCAGATGACGAGATCGGCCTCCGCGTAGCACCGCGCCATGTCGTCGACAAACGCAACGAGTTCGCCTTTGACGTTTGCGTTTGAGTAATTCAGGCGCAGCGATTCAAGATGCTTCTCCCCCGCCTGATGCGTGACCGAGGGCCTGTCCGGAGCCGCAAACAGGCCGAGCGCCTTCGGTACGACCTCGTTGAGCGCCTGCGCGCCCAGGCTGCCGCCGACCACCAGCAGGCGCAATGGTCCGCTGCGGCCCGCGTAGCGCGCGGCCGGTTGCGCGATGGCCGTGATCTCCGCGCGCACCGGATTGCCGGTCCATTCGGCGTTCTTCAACGCGTGCGGGAACGCCGCCAGCGATTTGTCGGCGACACCGGCGAGCACGCGATTGGTCAGCCCCGCGATCGCGTTTTGTTCGTGCACCGCGAGCGGCCGCGCGAGCAGCGAGGCCATCATGCCGCCGGGAAACGCAACGTAGCCGCCCATGCCGAGGACCACGTCCGGACGCACGCGGAAAATCGTTCTTGCGCTCTGCCAGAAGCCGATCAGCAGGTTCAGCGGCAGCAGCAGCTTCGCAGCCAATCCCTTGCCGCGCAGCGCAAACGCGCGGATCCACTCCACCGGATAGCCGCGCGCAGGCACCAGCCGCGCCTCGATGCCGCTGCGCGCACCCATCCACACGACATTCCAGCCGCGGCCGCGCATCTCGTCCGCCACCGCGAGTCCGGGGAACACATGCCCTCCCGTGCCGCCCGCCATGATGAGGATGGTTTTCACGCGTTCAATCCGCGGGCCAATTGGCGGTTCTCCCAATCGATCCTGAGCAGAATTGCGATTGCCACGCAGTTCACGACCAGCCCGGATCCGCCAAAGCTCATCAGCGGCAGGGTCAGGCCCTTGGTGGGCAACAGCCCCATGTTGACGCCCATGTTGATGAGCGCCTGGAAACCGATCCAGATGCCGATGCCCTGCGCCACGAGCGCGGGGAAATGCCGCTCGCGCAGCGCCGCCTGGCGGCCGATCAGGAAGGCGCGCAGCACCACCCAGACGAACAGCGCGATCACGGCCACCACCCCGAGCAGGCCCAGCTCCTCGGCGATCACGGCGAGCAGGAAGTCGGTGTGCGCCTCGGGCAGGTAGTGCAGCTTCTCGATGCTTGCGCCAAGGCCCACGCCGAGCCACTCGCCGCGGCCAAATGCAATCAGCGCGTGCGACAGCTGGTAGCCCTTGCCGTAGGCGTCGGACCACGGGTCCATGAAGCCGAGGATGCGCTGCATGCGGTACGGCGAAGACAGGATCAGCAGGACGAACCCCGCGCCCAGCATTCCCAGCAGCGCGCTGAAATGGCGGCCGCTCATGCCGCCGAGGAAAAGCACGCCGAAGGCGGTTACCGCAACCACCACCAGGGCGCCGAAATCGGGTTCCCGCAGCAGCAGCCACGCCACCACCAGCATCACCGTCAGCATCGGCAGCAGCCCCCTGCGGAAATTCTTCAGCACGGCGTGCTTGCGCACGGTGTAGTCGGCCGCGTAGAGCACCGCGGCGAGCTTCATCAGCTCGGAGGGCTGCATGTTCGCCACTCCCAGGTTGAGCCAGCGCCGCGCGCCATTCACCTCGCGCCCGATGCCGGGAATCAGCACCAGCACGAGCAGCACGATGCAGGCCGCGAATATCCACGGCGCGGCCTTCTGCCAGAGGCGCAGCGGCACCAGGAAAACGCCGGTCGCGGCGGCCAGCGCGAGCGCGAGGAACAGGCTGTGCCGCAGGAGGAAGTAGGCGGAATTGTTTCCCGACAGGCGTCCCGCTTCCGCCGTCGCGATTGACGACGAATAGACCATCACCAGCCCGAGCGAGACCAGCAGCAGCGCGGCCCAGGCAAGCGAGCGGTCGAACTCGGGCGCCGGCGCACCGGCGGTGCGCGTGCTCCCCTGGCCGAATACGATGCTCGCCATTACTCCTTCAACTCCCCGACAGCCTCGGCAAAGGCCTCGCCGCGGTGCCTGTAGTCGCGGAACATGTCGAAGCTGGCGCAGGCGGGCGAGAGCAGCACGACACTGCCAGGCGCCGCGACCTGCGCCGCGCGCGCGACCGCCTTTTTCATCGACGCAACGCGTTCCATCGGCACGCCGGCCGCGGCGATCGATTTCTCGATCAGCGCCGCGTCCCGCCCGATGAGCAGCACGTGCGTCGCGCGGTCGCGGATTGGCTGCGCGAGCGGCACAAAGTTCTGGCCTTTGCCTTCGCCGCCCAGGATCAGCACCGCCTTCGTCGACAAACCCCTGAGGGCCGCCGCCGTGGCGCCCACGTTGGTGCCCTTGGAATCGTCCAGCCATTCGACGCCGCGACGCAGCGCGACGCGTTGCATCCGGTGCGGCAGGCCGCGGAAGCTGCGCAGGCCCCGGGCCAGCGCCGAAACCGGCGCGCCGGCCAGGCATGCGAGCGCACAGGCGGCGAGCGCGTTGGACGCATTGTGCGAGCCGGAAATCGGCAGATCGGCGGCGGCAAGGATGCGCTCCTGGCCGCGCATCAGCCATCCGTCGTCGATGCCGAAATCCTCGGGCATCGCGGGCGCATCGAGGCCGAATGTCACTTGCGTGCGGCCTGGCAAGGCAAGCGCCATGGACGCGGAATCGCAGCGATTCAGCACCTGCGCGCCGCCGCCCATGAAGATGCGCGCCTTGGCGCCGGCGTATTCGGCGAGCCCTGCGTAGCGGTCGAGGTGATCTTCCGAGAGGTTAAGCATCGCCGCGGCATCCGGTTCCAGCGACCAGGTAGTCTCGAGCTGGTAGCTGGAGAGCTCCAGCACCCACGCGGCCGGGGGATTTTTTCTCTTCGCGAGGGCATCGAGCGCCGGCGGCGAGATGTTTCCCGCGACTTCGCAATCGACGCCTGCCGAACGCAGAAGATGCCCGGTCAGCGCGGTTACGGTGCTTTTGCCATTGGTACCGGTCACCGCGATGCGCTTGCCCGCATTTTTGCCACGCACGGACCAGGAAAAGAGCTCGATGTCGCCGACCACGGGGATGTCTTTCGCCAGCGCCGCCTGCACCACGGCTTCGGACAGGGCAAGGCCGGGGCTGATGCAGACGAGGTCCACGTCCTTCAGCAGCGAGACCTTGAATTTCCCCGTATGCAGCTCGCCTGCAAACTCCTTCTTGCGCGGCGGTGCGGCGCGCGTGTCCGCCGCGCGCACCATGCCGCCCTGGCTCGCAACCCAATGCGCGACCGACAGCCCGGTGTCGCCCAACCCCAGGACGAGAACGCGCCTGCCCTTCAGCTGCATCGCGGGAGGTCTCTTGAGCAGCGAAAAAGCCGGTTCGCGCATCATCTGAGCTTGAGCGTCGAAAGGCCGAACAGCACCAGCATCATGGTGATGATCCAGAAGCGCACCACCACCTGGGACTCCTTCCAGCCTTCCAGCTCGTAGTGGTGGTGCAGCGGCGCCATGCGGAAAATGCGCTTGCCGCCGGTGACCTTGAAGTAGATCACCTGGATCATGACCGACAGCGTCTCGGCGACGAACACGCCGCCCATGATGAACAGCACGATTTCCTGCCGCACGACGACCGCGATGGTGCCCAGCGCGGCGCCCAGCGCGAGCGCGCCGACATCGCCCATGAAGACTTCCGCCGGATAGGCGTTGAACCACAGGAAGCCCAGCCCTGCGCCGACCAGCGCGCCGCAGAACACCGCCAGTTCGCCTGCCCCTGCGACATACGGTACGCCCAGGTACTTGGAGAACACCGCGTTGCCGGCAACGTAGGCGAAGATGCCGAGCGCGCCGCCCACCATCACGGTGGGCATGATCGCGAGCCCGTCCAGCCCGTCGGTCAGATTCACGGCGTTTGAAGTGCCGACGATGACGAAATAGCTCAGCACGACGAAGCCGGCCGCGCCCAGCGGGTAGGCGATGAACTTGAAGAACGGCACGATCAGCGTGTTGAGCGCCGGCGTGCTCTGCGCGAGCCAGCCCAGGTAGCAGGCCGCCGCCACGCCGAACACCGACTGCCAGAAAAACTTCGCCCGCGCCGACAATCCCTTGGGATCGCGGTGCACGACCTTGCGATAGTCGTCGATCCAGCCGATGGTGCCGAAGGCGAGGGTGACCAGCAGCACCACCCAGAGGAAGCGGTTGCCCAGGTCGCCCCACAGCAGCGTGGTGATGCCGATGGACAGCAGGATCAGCGCCCCGCCCATGGTGGGCGTGCCCGCCTTGGTCAGGTGCGACTTGGGGCCGTCGTCGCGCACCGCCTGGCCGATCTTGTAGGCCGTGAGCTTGCGGATCACGTAGGGCCCGAGGATCAGCGATATCGCCAGCGCCGTGAGGCAGGCAAGCACGGCGCGCAGCGTGAGGTAGCTGAAGACGTTGAACAGGCGCACGTCCTTCGCCATCCATTGTGCGAATTCGAGCAGCATTAGTGGGCCGCGCCTTTCTCGCCCGTCAATTGGGCGACGATGCGTTCCATGCGCATGAAACGGGAGCCCTTCACCAGCAGGGTTTTCGTGCCTTTCAGGCTGGGAGCAATTTCATTCCAGTCCTCGAAATGCTTCGCGCCCGCCCCGAACACGGCGACGCTTTCCCTGGTCGCCGGCCCGAAAGCCAGCAACGCATCGATTCCCTTTTCCCTCGCATAGCGGCCCACTTCGGCGTGGAACGCGGGTCCGTGCTCGCCCACCTCTCCCATGTCGCCCAGCACCAGCGCGGTCGGGCCGGGGCAGGACGCGAGCACATCGATCGCCGCGCGCACCGAATCCGGATTCGCGTTGTAGCTGTCGTCGATCAGGGTCGCGCCGGCGGCGGTCTTCTTCACCTGCAGGCGGCCCGAGTAGGGCCTGAACGCGGCGAGGCCGGCGCCGATGGCTTCGGCCGGGATGCCGGCGGCATGCGCGCAGGCCGCGGCGGCGAGCGCATTGCGCACGTTGTGCAACCCGGGAATCGCGAGCGTCGCGCGCGCCTCGCCGGCGGGCGTGCGCAGGACGATTTCGCTCTCCAGCGGCTTGAGCGCGTAGCGCCCGGTGACTTCGCCCGCCGCAATGCCGAATTCGATGCGCCGGCGCTTGCCGGCTTTCTTTCTGAAGATGCCGGCCATCGCGTCCTCGGCGTTAAGCACCGCGATGCCGTCCGCGGGCAGCGCGTCGTACACGCTTGCGTTTTCGGCGGCCACCGCCTCGACCGACTGCATGAATTCAAGATGTTCGCGTTGCGCGTTGTTGACCAGCGCCACGGTGGGCCGCGCTATTTCCGCCAGCAGGGCTATTTCGCCCGGATGGTTCATGCCCAGTTCGACGGCGCAATAGCGGTGGCTGGCGCGCAGGTCGAGGAGCGTCATCGGCACGCCGATATCGGTGTTCAGGTTGCCGCGCGTCGCGAGCGCCCCGTCGTCGCCGGCATGGCGGCGCAGGATCGACGCGAGCATTTCCTTGGTGGTGGTCTTGCCGTTGGAACCGGTGATCGCGATCATCGCGGGCGCAAAGCGCAGTCGCCAGTTCCGGCCCAAGCGCCCGAGCGCGCGCCGCGTTTCGTCCGCCACCAGCAAGGGAAGCGGTGCGCTTGCGCCATGCTTTTCATCCACCAGCGCCGCCGCCGCGCCGCGCTCCCTGGCGATCGCAAGAAATTCGTGTCCGTCGAAATGCTCGCCGCGGATGGCGACAAACAGCTGGTCCTTGCCGAGCGTGCGCGTATCGGTAGACACGCCGCGGAATCGCAGTTCTTCGCACGCGCTCCCCCCGCACACGAGGCGCGCTCCGGTGGCGCCGGCGGCTTCGGCAAGACTCATCATCCCTTCCCCCGACGGCCGAGCGCCGCGCTGGCGACTGCAGCGTCCGAGAACGGCAGGCGCCGCCCGGCGATTTCCTGGTAGCCCTCGTGGCCCTTGCCCGCGATCAGCACGACGTCGGCGGCATCGGCCGACGCGATGGCGGCGCCGATGGCCTTGGCGCGATCGAGTTCAACGACGCACTCGCCGGTGACGCCCTCGCGAATCGCCGCGACGATTGCCTGCGGGTCTTCGCCGCGCGGATTGTCGGACGTGAGCACAACGCGATCGGCGTTCTTTGCGGCCACGTTTCCCATCACGGGACGCTTGGTCCTGTCGCGATCGCCGCCGGCGCCGAACACCACGATCAGCCGCCCGCGGCGCGCGCGGGCTTCCGGCGCGAGCGCCGTGAGCACCTTTTCCAGCGCGTCCGGCGTGTGTGCGTAGTCGATCACCACCAGCGGGCGCTCGCCGATTTTCTGCATCCGCCCGGCGACCGGGGGCAGCCTTTCAAGGAGCCCGGCGGCATCCTTGAAGGCAATTCCCTTCGCCACCAGGCAACCCAGCACGCCTAGCGCGTTGGCCACATTGAAGCGGCCGAGTTGCGGGATCGCCACTGCCGCGCTGCCCCAGCTCGAAATGATTTCCACCCTTTGACCATTAATATTTTTAATGGAAATAAATTCAGAAGCGGATGCACCGGAAAGCGAATAGCCGATCGTCCTTACGCCTCGCGCCGCCGCGCGCTTGGCGAGCTGCACGCCGAAAGCGTCGTCCAGGTTGAGCACTGCCGCGCCAAGGCCGGGCGCGTCGAACAGGCGCGCCTTCGCCTCCGCGTAGGCGGCCAGCGTGCCGTGGTAGTCGAGGTGATCGTGCGAAAGGTTGGTGAACAGCGCACAGTCGAAGGAGACGCCGTTCACGCGCCCCTGGTCGAGGCCGTGCGAGGACACCTCCATCGCCACCGCGGCCGCCCCGGCGGACTTGAACTCGGCGAGCAGGCGATGCACTTCGAGTGCGTCTGGCGTTGTGTTTTCCACTGGAGCCAGATGGGACGCAAAGCCGGCGCCCAGCGTTCCGATCACTCCAGTCTTCGTTTCTTTTGAAGACAAGACATGGGCAAGCCACTGCGAACAGGACGTCTTGCCGTTGGTGCCGGTGACGCCGCACACCCACATCGAATCGGATGGCCGGCCGTGGAATTCGTGCGCCAGGAAACCGGCCCGCGACTTCAGATTTACGACCGCGGCGTTCGGCGCTTTCCAGCGCGCATCCCAGGCAAAGCCCTCGCGCTCCCAGACGACCGCGGCGCAGCCGCGCTCGATCGCCTGCGGGATGAAGCGCCGGCCGTCGGCACCCGCGCCCGGCCAGGCGAAGAAAGCGGCACCCGGCGACGCGCGCCGGCTGTCGGAAGTCAGGCGTTCGATCACCGCCCCCTGGCGCGCCAGCAGCGCGAAAATAGTTTCAATCAGGTGTTCTCCTTTGCCTCGTCTCCCTCGCCCGGCATCTCGATCGGCGAGAGGGGCGCGTCGTAGGGCGCCCCCAGCATGCGCAACGCTCCCTGCATGACCTGGGAGAACACCGGCGCGGCCACCTGGCCGCCGTAGTACTGTCCGGCGGAAGGCTCGTCCACCATCACGGCGATCACCAGGCGCGGATCCGACACCGGCGCGAAGCCGACGAACGAAGAGACGTACTTGTGCGCCGCGTAGCCGCCGTTCTCCTGCTTGTGCGCGGTGCCGGTCTTGCCGCCCACGCGCCAGCCGACGATGCGCGCGCGCGGCGCGGTACCGCCGGGCTGCACCGCCGACTCCAGCATTTCGCGCAGGGCATGGGCGACCTCCGCCGAAAACACGCGCCGGCCCTCGGCCGGCGCGCCGGTTTTCAGCAGCGACAACGGCGCAAGCTCGCCGTCGCGCGCGAACACGGTGTAGGCGCGCGCCAGCTGGATCAGGCTCACCGAGATGCCGTGGCCGTAAGCCATGGTTGCCTGTTCCACCGGGCGCCAGGTTTTCGCTTCGCGCACCTTGCCGGCCGCCTCGCCCGGAAATCCGAGCCGCGGCGCGCTGCCGAAGCCGACGCGCTTGAACATGTCGTACATTTCCTCGCGCGGCATGCCGAGCGCGATCTTCGCCGCGCCGACGTTGGAGGACTTCTGGATCACCTGCGCGGCGCTCATCGCGCCCCCCGGGTGCGCATCGTGGATGGTGTAGTTCGCGATCGTGAGCGTGCCGGGCGAAGTCTGGATCACGGTCTGCGGCGTGATCCTGCCGGTCTCCAGCGCCAGGCCGACGGTAAAGGGCTTCAGGGTCGAGCCCGGCTCGAAGGTATCGGTCATGGCGCGGTTGCGCAGCTGCGCGCCGGTCAGCCGCGCGCGGTTGTTGGGGTTGTAGGTGGGCATGTTGGCAAGCGCGAGAACCTCGCCCGTGCGCACGTCCAGCACGACGATGGCGCCGGCCTTGGCGCGGTGCGCCTCCACCGCCGCCTTGAGCGCGCCGAACGCGAGGTTCTGGATCTTGCTGTCGATGGACAGCGAAAGATCCCGGCCGTTCTGCGCCGCGCGGATCGACTCGACGTCTTCGACGACGCGGCCGAGCCGGTCCTTGATCACCCGGCGGCTGCCCGCCGTGCCGGCCAGCACCGCCTGCTGCGCCAGCTCGATGCCCTCCTGGCCGACGTCATCCACGCCGGTGAAGCCGATCACATGCGCCATCGTTTCGCCGCCGGGGTAATAGCGGCGGTACTCGCTTTGCTGGTGGATGCCTGGAATGGCGAGTTCGGCAACCCGCGCTGCCGCCTCGGGCGGAATCTGGCGCTTGAGGTAGACAAACTCGCGCTCGGCCTCGGAGAGCTTGCGTTCGAGTTCGCGTGCATCGAGCGACAGCAGCGCGGCGAGGCTCGCCAGTTGCCGCGGCGTCGCCTTCACGTCGTCGGGGATTGCCCACACCGATTTCACCGGCGTCGAGATGGCGAGCGCATCGCCGTTGCGATCCACCACCCGGCCGCGCGTCGCCGGCACCTCCAGCACGCGCGCATAGCGCGCCTCGCCCTTGCCCTGCAGGAACACCGTGTGCATCGACTGCAGGTAGACCGAGCGCCCGGCCAGCACGGCGAACGCGGCGAGCAGCAGCGCCACTGCCACGCGCGCGCGCCATACGGGGAGGCGCACCATCACGGGGACGCTGGCGGCGATCAAGGCTGCGGCGCTCCCGCTTTCGAATCGATCATCCGCACGCGCCGCGGATCGGGCACGCGCATGCCGAGCCTGGCGGTGGCGATCTTCTCGACGCGCGAGTGCAGGCCCCAGGTGCTGGCTTCCAGCTGCAGCTGGCCAAACTCGACGTCCAGGGCGCGCGCGCGCTCCTGCTCGCGTTCGAGTTGGCTGAAGAGCTTGCGTGATTCATGCTGGGAGGTGACGAGCCCGAGCGCGCAGACGATGAGAACCAGGAGGAGGAGGAGGTTCAGCTTCGCCACGCGTCGGGCCCGTGTTCGGTGAATGCGCGCTTCAGCGCGGCTGGATCAATGGGACCTTCGGTACGTTCGGCGGCACGCAAGGTCGCGCTGCGCGCGCGCGGATTGGCCGCCACCTCGGCGTCCGAGGCGCGCAGCGCCCTGCCCAGGATTCTGAGCGGCGCTTGTGGCAGATCGCGGGCGCGAATCGGCAAATCCGCGGGCAGGCTGTCGGCGGAGCAGGCGCGCAGGAAGCGCTTCACCAGCCGGTCCTCGAGCGAGTGGAACGCGATCACGGCGAGCCGGGCGCCGGGGGCGAGCCGTGCGGCGGCCTGCGGCAGCATCATCGAGACTTCCTCAAGCTCCCGATTGACGAGAATCCGTAGAGCCTGAAAGGTGCGCGTCGCCGGATTCTGGCCTGCTTCCCGTGTGCGGACCGCCGCAGCCACGACAGCGGCAAGCTGCTCGGTGCGGACAAGCGGCTCGCGTGCCCGAGCAGCAACAATCGCCTTTGCAACCTGTTTAGCAAACCGTTCTTCGCCATAGCCGCCGATTGCCTCCCGGATTTGTTGTTCTGTTGCCGTGGCCAGCCAGTCCGCGGCCGAAACGCCGCGGGTCGGATCCATGCGCATGTCGAGCGGTCCGTCGGCGCGGAACGAGAAGCCGCGCGCCGGGTCTTCGAGTTGTGGCGAGGAGACGCCGAGGTCCGCGAGCACGCCCTGGACCAGTCCTCCCTGTGTGCGGGGAAGATGCAGATCGAGCACCTGCGCCAGTTCGCTGAACGGCGCGTGCACGATGGTGAAACGCGGGTCGACGATCTCGCGCGCAGCGGCGACCGCCGCAGGATCGCGATCGAGCGCAATCAGCCGCCCGCTTGCACCGAGCCGCTGCAGGATCGCGCGGCTGTGCCCCCCGCGGCCGAAAGTGGCGTCCACGTAGATGCCGTCGGCGCGAATGGCGAGGGCCGCGATGGCCTCCTCGAGAAGTACCGGGCGGTGCGCAGTGGATTTCCCGGGCGACGGTGCGCTCATCGTCCGCGCCCGCGGTCACAGAGAGAAATTTTCCATGCCTGGCGGCGGCGTCCCGGAAGCGGCCAGCGCGGCGGCAGATGTCGCGCTCCAGACGCCCGGATCCCAGAGCTCGAAGTAGTGTCCCTGCCCCACCAGCATCGCTTCTCGATTCAGCTTGGCGTGCATCCGCACGCCGCTCGACACCAGCACGCGGCCCGAGGCATCGGGAGCGATGTGCTCCTCGAAGCCGAGCAGCAGGCGCTTCCACCAGCTCGCCTGCGGATGGAAACTGGGAAATTTCTCGACCTGCGTGCGCACGCGCTCCCAGGCCGATTCCGGATAGATGAGCGCGCAGCCGTCGGGATGCGCGGTCAGCACCAGCGTCCTGCTCGCGGCGACCAGCGCTTCGCGATGCCGCGTCGGAATGGCGAGCCGGCCCTTTGCGTCGAGCGTGATGACCGTTGCGCCGTGGAACGTACCGACAGTGCCGCCCATCCCTTTTCGTCTCCTCCACTCGGATTCGTTAAAACCCAGACTGCGGCATTTTTAAGCCACTTTTTTCTACGTTTTCCCACTTTAATCTGAAAGCCAGAAGGAGGTCAAGCTGGACAAGGTAATTTCCTTAGCCGAGACAACCACTTAGCTGAACTATCGGAGACAGTTTCTGGATTTCAATTAGCTATATTTATCAAATAGATACAAAAGCCATTGAATGTGGCTTCTTAATTGTTAGTGATTACTGACGGAAAAGGCCCGAAAACCCTTTGGGGCGATAATTTGCAGCCCATGATCAGCAAATTCTTCGCCTCGCCGGAGGCCGCGCTGGCCGACGTGCCCGACGGCGCGACGGTGATGATCGGCGGCTTCGGCAACGCCGGCATGCCCGCCGAGCTGATCGATTGCCTGATCGCGCAGGGCGCGAAGGAACTCACTGTCGTGAACAATAACGCCGGCAACGGCGACACCGGTC
>Ga0105242_10003047_pt1 | contig 13103 bp, 9 predicted proteins | sample KBSM24metaG_FD_81521 | JGI IMG/M metagenome (GOLD analysis project Ga0105242, IMG submission 81521) | Miscanthus rhizosphere microbial communities from Kellogg Biological Station, Michigan, USA - KBS M2-4 metaG | ecosystem: Host-associated > Plants > Roots > Rhizosphere > Soil | place: Michigan...
TGCGCAAGCCGCAACAGCGCGAGACCCGGATCGGGCCGGCGTCCGGCCAGGCTGGCGCGGCGATAGGCGTCATCGGCGCTTGCGAAATCGCCGCGCACGCGGAATAGCTCCGCCTGCTGGTAGTGGACTGCACCCGCGTCAGGCTCCGACTGCGTCTGCGCCAGCCAGTCGGCAGCGCGCTGCGCCTCGGTGATCGCGTCCTCCCAGGCGCCGTGGAGCTGCATCAGCTCCGATCGGCGAACGAGGCAGGGCCCACGGAAAGGCACGATGTCGGAGTGCGCGGCACACCAGCCCGCCAACGCATCGGTCCACTCCTGTGCCCGACCGACGTCGAAGACGTCGTAGCACTCGACAGCCCGATAGTGTCGGCCGTCGAACCGATAGCGCGTCCATGATTCGGTATCAGCGGATGTGTTCGCAGTCAGGAACACATCTTTCGTCGATGCGGAAGCGCGACCGATGCCCACGCTGGCCGCAATTGGCGCGGTCGAGGCGAACGCATCGCGCCAGCGGCCACCAACCCGTCTGAATATCCAGGTCTGACAGTTCCCGGTGCCGCCGCACAGCCGAGACGATCCGCGAACGACCAGGCCTTCGACCGCGCCGAGCGAGATTCGCCGGACCCGGATTTCCTGTGCCCAGGAGTCGGGCACATCGAAGCTCGTTCTCTCAATCTGATCCAGGACCTCGCGTTCCTCCGCGGTGGTGAGACGAACCGCGGAGAGCGTCTCGGTGTCCCGCAACGCCGGCAGCCAGTCCGCACTCGGCGGAAACGCGAACAACGCCGCCGCGAGTACTCCCACGCGTATCAGAGCTGCCTGGATCATCGTTGACGCCTTGAGTGCGTTATCGGGTCGAAGGGCCGTCGCGACAGACCTGCGGTCGTCGCCACCGTTCCTGCAGCAGGCGACAGGCTCGGATACGGCGGACTCCGCCCGTGTCACGGTGATCGGTGTGGCGGGCGACTTGGCGCTCCTCCCGTCGACTAGTCGTTACTCCATCAATAGTTCCTAGCAAAATCAGGACGAGCTGGGTGGCTCGTGAACTGCTTCGAGCGGCCGTCGGCCCATTCACGGACTCATCTCGGGTCATTCAGGAGAGTGGCGATGGCTAAAAGTGCGTTCAGCAGTAGCGTCCTGGCGGCGGCGTTCGTCTTGGTCGTTTCGGGGTCTGCGTTTGCGCAAGTACCGGGTGCGATTTTTACCACGGTGATGGACGGAACCCGCGTCAACGCCAACCTTTATCCAACCAAGTGCGGTCCCACCGGCGGCGCGTGCCTCGAAGTCCTGAAGGTGACAGCCGCCTGCGCATCTGATCGTTGTTGCGCCTTGCGGTTCCGTTCGACGCGGCGCGACTCGAAACGAAAGGCGAATCCGTCCCGGTCGTCGAGGGCGTCAGGCGCGCGATTGCCGGGACGGTTGGCGCCCAGGGCAATCCGCTTCTGACGGGCACCGCGCAGTTCAGCACGTCGCCCGCAGGTTCGCTCATGTACGTGCCCGGCCCAGCGTCGCCCATGGGGGAGTCCCACGATCTCGCGCTCGTCGATCGCGCTGGTGTCGTTGAACGGCTGAACCTGCCAGGCGCGGCCTACAGCCACACGCGAATATCGCCCGACGGCACATGGCTCGCGTTCGGCATCGACGACGGTAAAGAGGCCAATGTCTATGTGTACCGGCTCAAGGGCGGGATGTCGGCTCAACGTGTGACGTTCGGAGGGCGCAATCGCTTTCCCATCTGGACGGCGGACAGCAGACGCATCGTGTTTCAGTCCGATCGCAACGGCGACCGCGGAATTTACTGGGAACCTGTCGAAGGGGGCGCCGCGGACCGCCTCACGACGGCGGAGGAGGGCACGACACATGTCCCCGAGTCGTGGGCACCTGGCGGCGATCATCTTCTCTACACCATCGGAAAGGACGCGAGGATCACGTTATGGGACCTTTCCGTTCGCGACAGAACGAGTACTCGATTCGACGAGGTGTCATCGCCCAATATGATTGGCTCGAGCTTTTCGCCCGATGGCAAGTGGGTGGCCTTCTCGGCGGATAACACGGTCTACGTGCAGTCGTTTCCGCCCGGCGCTGCCAAGTATCAGATGCCAGGCGCCCCTGGGGCCCATCACCCGTTCTGGTCCCGCGATGGCCGCGAGCTGTTCTACGAGCCAACGATCAACCAGTTGTCCGTCGTACAGGTGCAACTGCAGCCCGGGGTCACGTTTGGCAAGCCGGTCGCGCTCCCGTCAGGGATCTTTGGATCGACAAACCCGGCGTTTGCCCGGAACCGGGACATCGATGTGGACGGAAAGCGGTTCATTACGCCCGTGACGGCCAGCGGGTCGGGAAGCGACCTGTCCGGAGAGATTCACGTGGTGCTGAACTGGTTCGAGGAATTGAAGGCGCGCGTACCGACGAAATAGTGCGCCTTCGCCGCTTATAATTGCCTCCTCAGTGCTGCGAATACAGATTGGCCTCGCCGTTGCGCTTTTCGGAGTCGGCACACTACTGGCCACAGGGCAACGTGCGGTTCCCGTCAGGGGTGATCTCCAGGGGACCTGGAGTAACGGCACCATCACGCCGCTCGAGCGTCCCGCCGCACTCGCACAACAGACCTACCTGTCTGCAGCCGCCGCTGCGGAATTCGAGCGCACCTGGCTGGAGAACTTTCGCAAGAACTTCAGTGAGGAAGACCTGATGGCGCCCGACCTGGACTACACGTTCATGGACCGCCAGAAGGTCGTCCCGAGTCGACGGACGTCGCTCATCACCGATCCTCCTGATGGTCGCCTGCCACCGCTTCTGCCAGCTGCGAAGGTGCGCGCGGACGCGCGGCCAAAGCCGTCGAACGACGACCCCGAGGTGATGGGTCTCGCCGAGCGATGCCTGATGGAGACATCATTCGGGGCATCGCCATCGGCGCCGCCATTAGTGCCCAGCCCGTTCGGACAGAACTACTACCAGATCGTGCAGACCTCCAAGCACGTGATGATTCTCTCGGAGCTCATTCACGACGCACGAATCGTCCGGATCGGCGGCACACACCCGCCTTCAAGCGTGCAGTCGTGGCTGGGCGATTCGATCGGTCGTTGGGAAGGAGAGACGCTGGTGGTGGACACCACGAACTTCAGCGAGCGCACCCACTTCCGTTCTTCAGGACTGCGCCTGCATGTCGTGGAGCGCTTCACGCGCACCAGCGAGGCGACGCTCGACTACACGTTTACGGTGGACGATCCTGAGACGTGGACGTCGTCCTGGAGCGCCGAGGTGCCCTTCCGCGCGGTGAACGAACGCGTCTACGAATACGCGTGTCACGAAGCCAACTACTCGATGGCGAATGTGCTGCGCGGAGCGCGCGCCCAGGAACGGAAGCCCGGACGCTAGCTGGCGTCCTGTACCGTCGCGTTGGTTACACTTCCGGTTACACTGGCAGGGTGAGTCGGCGCCGGGCCGCGGGAAGCCCGCGAATTCTGGCCTGATTTGCGACGCGGAGGGATGGCCGAGTGGTCGATGGCGGTGGTCTTGAAAACCACTGTGGGGGAAACTCCACCGGGGGTTCGAATCCCTCTCCCTCCGCCAAACTTCGCTCTCGCTCGTTTGGCGGAGCGAGACGTCTTCAGGCCGGCGCGCGGCTCTCGCCGCGACTCGGCTCAAATCCCTCTTGTCCGCGAACGCTACTCCGCGTCGGTTAACGGAGTGAGAAGTCTTCAGGCATCGCGCAACTTACGCCTCCGGCGCTCGTTGCGACTTGGCTCAAATCCGGTCCTGCCGTCACGCTCACGTTAGCTCGGCTCGCGGAGTGAGAGGTCTTCAGGCATCGCACACCCCACGCCTTCGGCGCTCGTCGCGACTCGGCTCGAATCCCTCTCCCGAACGGGACAAGCCTCAGCGCTTTTGTCGGGCCAGACGCCTCGAGATGGTCGGTCCCGCGAATTGTGCGCCCGCGACGAAGCGGAAGACGGGCCCGAAGCAGAACGCCGTGAGCGGCCCCACGAAGTACAAGCCAGGGACGGACGACTCAAAGCTGAGCGAGAGCGCAGGCGCCCGCTCGATCCTCCGCACGCGCTGGCGCAGGTCCGTGTCGAGGTAAGCGAGACGGTCGACATCGAGCGCGTAGCCTGTGCCCGCGATGACGTGGTCCACGACGGTCGTGCGGTCAGGCTGTCCTTCGGTATGGAGTCGAAGGTTGACGCGCCCGCCGCACAACGTGGCCTCGACCACTGTCGTGCGGACGTGGACGTCGACACCTTCGAAGCGATCGCGGATCCACCAGGGCGCCGTCGGTGGAAGCCATCCCTTGACGAGACGCAGGCGGCGCTCCGGCGGAATGAAGTAGACGCCCCATGGAAGCGTCTGGAGTACCCAGTTCTTGAGGCCGGCGCCGAGGACTGTTTCGGGGTTGCGGATTCGTTCGGTGAGTGGACGAACCCGCGCCGAACGTGTGTTGAACGTCGCCTCGGCCGCGCGCACGAGCAACTGGGCGCGCCCGCCCGCGACCTGCACGAGCGCAGCCGCCTCGATGGCCGAGGCCCCGGCACCCACGACCGCAACGTCCTTTCCCGAGAACTGATCGAACGTGTGCAGGTCGAAGGTATGCGAGACGCAATCGCCGAGCCCCTTCAGCTCGTCGGGCGTGTGCTGCAGATACGAGAGTCCGGTCGCCGAGATGACGTTGCGTGCCGTCAGCCGCTCGCCGTTCGCCAGCGTCACTTCGAAGCGATGATCTCCCGCCTGCGCGACGCGTTCGACTTCCACTGCCTCGAGATCGGGGACGAAGCGCTGTTGCATGAACATGCCGTACTCAGCGTAGGACTCCATCGTGCAGGGCTCGCGGTCCTCCAGCCCGCGACCGCGACACCACTCGGGGAACGACTGCCCCTTTTCGGGCACCGAGATGCTCGTAGCGAAGGCGAAGGATTTGAGATTCAGGCCCGGCGGCATCGTGCGCCAGAATCTCATGGGGGGACCAAAGATCCGATAAGGCACGCCGCGACGGCGCAGGTGCGCGGCCAGCGACAGTCCGTAAGGTCCCGAGCCCACGATCGCAACGTCGACTTCCTTCATCTACTTCGTCCCCCGGCGATCTCGCCTCGTCCGTCTACCGATCCGCGACAACACGACCGTGCTTCTCAGATCTCCAGATCTCTTTGAATGTGCTCGTTGAGCCGCGAAATATTCTGCAAGGGGTATCACGTAGAAGCAAGCGCGCGACATCCGTTGGGGGCGGAGGGATGAGCGGTCGCAGGGCGGTGGTCAGGAAACCGCTGTGGGGAGAGCGCCTCTGGGGCTTGAGAGGTCTTCAGGGATCGCGCGCCATGCGCCGCCTCGGCAGGCGCATGAACGCGTCTTCGACACGATGTAGCGCGAAACCTTTGGACGAGCGGTGCTCGCTCGCCTGCAGCCTTCGCGCTACACCCCGTAGGTTGGTCTATTCCCGCGGCTGGCGACCGCGGCCGCGGCGCCTTGCGACCAATCCGATCAGGCCGCTGCCCAGAAGCGCGATGGTCGCCGGTTCCGGGACAGGCGCCGCCTCTGTCGCCACGTTCAGGTGATTCTCGGCGAACGTGCTCGGGTTGCCTTCCGAAAAAGAAGCGTTCAGGTCGCCCACGAGAGACCCGAGGTCCGAGATCGTGAACGCAGTGGTGCCACCGCCGAGCAGCGTGTTCACGTCGACCAGAACCTGACGGACGGTCAGCCCTTCGAAAGGCGATCCTGGAGCAAAGTTTGTCAGCTGCAGATCGCCGAACGGGACGCCCAGCGTTCCCGGCAACACGTTCGCATCCGAGAAGTCGACGTTGAGCTCGAGGCCGAGGACCTCGCCGCCGAATCCTCCGGAGGCGGTGGTGGTGGGATTCAGCGTATTGCCGTCAAGCGGCGCGAATGGACCGATGGCGGGCATGTAGGCCAACACGCTGCTCGCGTCCGTGAAGCGCATGGTAAACCCGCTGGTCGAACCGACGGTGACGATGCCGAACGACGAGGCATACACACTTTCGTAGAAGGTCTGGAGTGCGGTGGCCCCGGCGTCGGTTCCAGGAGTGCCGCCCCAGTCGGCCTGTGTGAATGTCGTGAGGTCGCCGACTTGAAAGCTGCTCGCCCTCGCCGTGCCGGCAGCAAGGATCCACAGGAGACTGGCGAGCGCGGTGGCGTAGAAGCGACGGTGAGACACAATAACCCTCCGGTCTAAAGAGACGCGTACCCTTCTTCTGTAAAAGCGGAATCCGGCGGGAGATTTGGCGGGCTGTCGTCTAAACTTTTCGTGTGGACGCCGACGACATCACTCAGCTGCTCCGCCGCGCGAGCGCCGGAGACGCCGGCGCGTCCCACGAACTGCTGCCGATCGTCTATGCCGAACTGCACCGCGTCGCCCGGCGGCATCTGCAAGGTGAGCGCAGGGACCACACGCTGCAGGCGACAGCGCTCGTCAACGAGGCGTACCTCCGGATCTTCGGCGGATCGCAGTCCCGGTTTCCGGATCGGGCGCATTTCCTGGCGTTCGCGTCGAAAGCCATGAGGAACGTTCTGATCGATCACGCCCGTGCCCGGCAGGCCGACAAACGCGGCGGCGATCTTCAGCGCGTGCCGGTTGACGATACGCTCACTCTGGCGGTGGACAGCGCCGAGCGCTTGATTTCCGTCCTCGATCTCAACGCGGCGATCGATGCGCTCGCCGGCGAGCATCCGTCTGCCGCGCGGGCGGTCGAGATGCGGTACTTCGGCGGCATGACCGCCGAAGAAACGGCGCTGGCCGTCGGTCAGACCGTGCATGTCGTCCAGCACGACCTGCGCTTCGCGCATGCCTGGCTCCGGCGGCGCCTGGCCGGCGGCGCCTCCGACTGACGCGGCCACCTATTGCGTCCCGGCGGCGGCGTGCTGACGATGACGGAGTACGACCGGATTGTTCGGCAGCTGGCGGTCCCACGACTCCCACAGGCCGTCGCTCCGGGCGATGAGTGCCGTTGCTTCGTCGGGGCGTCCCGCCCGTCGCACCACCCGGGCGCAGTCCAGCTCGATGCTGGAGAGATCGACGGCGGCACGAAGATCGTGCTCCGCGTCCGGATGTGAAGCCGCGATGTCCGCCAACAGCTCGTGGCACGCCTGCGCCGCACCGGCGCTGTCGCCGCTCATGTCCAGGAAATCCGTTCGCGCGCGAAGCGCGTCAACGACACTGTCGCCGACGAGGATCTTCGCCGCCGGATAGTCTCCGACTGCCTTCAGGAGGTCGAGCGACGCGTCGATCCGCTGACGCGCCTCGCGGCTGCGGTCCAGGCTTCGCAGCGCGTACGACGACCGCGCGAGCAAACGCGCCTCTTCCCGTTGCGTTCGCGCACTGGGCTTCTGCTCGCGCTCACGCTGGATCGCGCGGTCGTAAACGGCGAGCGCCTGCCCTGGATCGCGGCCGACGAGGATGTCCGCGAGCTCGCGTCCCGCCGTCGCGGCGCGGTCGCGGCTGGTGTTGTCGTTTGGATCCTGCGCGGCGAGCCGGTCCATGAGATCGAACGCCCGCCGAAGAGGCTCGATCGCTTCGTCAGCACGATTCAGGCTGATGCCATCGTCGCCGAGAATCTGCCCCTGGCGCAGCAGCACGCCGTACAGCGCGAGGTCTTTCGTCATGGGGTTCAGTGACGTGCTGCTTTCGGTCAGCCGGCGCGCTTCCAGAATCGGAGGCAGCGACGCTTCGACCTGTCCCGAAAGGCGCAGTGCATTCGCCAGAAGGCTGAGTCCCTGTCCGAGGTCGCCTTCGGTCCCCGACGTGCGCGACAGCTGAACCATCTGCAGCGCCGCACCGATCGCGTCGGCCAGATGGTGCCGGTTCGTGTAAGAAACGCTGACGTTGGCCAGCGTCGCGATCGCGCTCTTTTTTTGAGCGGGCGTGGCGCGTCCGCCGTCGAACAGCTTCTTCAGATAGCCGGCGCAGCGCTGTGTGTGGTCGAGGGCCTCGTCCGCATGGTGCTCGCTGTCGGCGATGATCATGACGTCCTGCTCGAGCTCCGCACCCATCGCCAGCAGATCTGGCCGATCGGGACTGTCGACGAGAAGCTTCTGGAGAAAGACGTCGGCCTTGCGCAAGCTCTCAGTCGCTGCCGCGAACTGTCCGAGGTGCGGCCGCGTGGGCACGCCCTGGACCTGCGCCAGCGCGATGTATCCGCTCGCCAGCTCGAACATCAAATCGCGATCCTGGCGGCTTTCGCGGCCCAGACCGTCGAGATACTCCATCGACGCGGCCACCATCTGCTGCCGCGCGCTGGTGGATCCGGGCAGACTCCGGACGGCGGCATCGACGGCGAGGATCCGCGCCGAGAGTTGACGAAGCTGGTGAAAGCGATCTTCCGCCACGCGGCGTTCGCGGTTCGCGACATAGAGGCCGGCGGCGAGCGCCGCGATGATGGCCGTGACCGCCGACACCGGCAACCAGCGCCGGCGAATGAATTTCCGCGTCCAGTACCACGCGGTCGCCGAGCGCGCCCGCACCGGTCGCGAGTCCATGAAGGCACGCAGGTCGTCGGCGAGCGCGTCCACCGACTGATAGCGCTCCTCTGGTTCTTCCCGCAACGCCTTCAGCGCAACAAGATCCAGATCGCGCGCGACGTGCGGTGCGATGCGGCTCGGAGCGGGCGGGGCGCTCGCACCGATCTCGGCGTCCGAAACACGTTCGTCAAAGGGATCGCGCAGCGGGCGGCCGGTGAGCAGTCGATAGAGCACGGCGCCGAGCGAGTACACATCGGTAGACGTCGAGTGCGCCGCTCCGCGCATCTGTTCGGGGCTTGCATACGCCGGCGTCAGTATCTGCACCCGCGTGATCGATTGATCGCGATCGCTGCCGATGAACCGGGCTATGCCGAAGTCGAGGAGTTTGGGTTGGCCGCCGGCTTCGACCAGGATGTTCGACGGCTTGAGATCGCGATGGATGATCAGGTTGCGGTGTGCGTACGACACCGCATCGCACACACGGAGAAACAGCTCGAGGCGGTCAGGGAGAGGCAGGCCGTCCGCATAGGCGTCGATCGGCGTGCCGTCGACATACTCCATGACCAGGTAAGGGTGCCCGCCCGCGGTGCGGCCGACGTCGAGCAGTCTCGTGATCCCCGGGTGCGTGAGCGACGCCAGAATCTGGCGTTCCTGGAGAAACCGATCGCGAAAGAGAGCCGACGCCGCCGTGTCGGGTACGAACTTGATCGCGACGCACTGTTCGACCTCTCCGTCAGTGCGCCGGGCGAGGAAAACGGCTCCCATCCCCCCGCGACCGAGCAGGCGGACAAGTTCATAGGGCCCGCATCGCGCACCAGGACCGGGCTCCGGCACGGCGCCGCCCAGCGTCGAGGCCAACGCCGCCACCGCGTCCAGGACTGGAAGGCGGCGCTGGGTGTCGAAGCGAAGCAGCGATTCCACCTCGGCGCGCATGACCTCCGAAACGGCGCGGCTCTCGAAATAACGGGCACGCTCCTCGGGCGGCAGATCGGCCACCTCGCTGAACACGCGCCGCAGTTCGTCGTCCATTCTCGCGATTCGCCCTAAGAAACTGGCACTCCGATGCCCCTGACGCCGTACACCGGCATCGCGGCTGGGAATCCCGCCTCGCCGAATGCCTCGAGAATGACGCGGTTCGTTTCGAAGTACACCTGCCAGTAGTGGTTGTTGTCGCAGTACGGCCGGACGCAGAGCAGCGGACCGGCCGTCGTGAACTGCAGCACGTCGACCTCAACGGCCGGCGTGGGCAACACGTTGGGAATCTGCGCGACGCGCTCCTTGAGGAGCCGGATGGCCACATGGTGATCGACCGCGCCGCTGATGACCGCCGTGAGATCGACACGCCGGTACGGATTCGCCGAGAAATTCTGAATCGTGTCGGAGAACACCTTGTTGTTGCCGATGATGGTCAGCACGTTGTCGGGCGTGTTGATGGCCGTTCCGAAGAGGCCGATCGAGTCGACCGTGCCGGTGACGCCGCCCGCGCTCACGAAGTCGCCCACCTTGAACGGCCGCAGGAACACCAGGAACGCGCCTGCGGCGAAATTGGCCAGCAGACCGCCCCACGCCACGCCGATCGCCACGCCGCCGGCTGCAAGCAACGCGGCGAACGTCGTGGTCTCGACACCGAAGAATCCCAGAAGCGCGATCACCAGTGCCGCGTTGAGGAAGACACCCAGACCCGTGCTGAAATAACGAGTGAGCGTCGCATCGAATTGCTGCCTTGCGAGAGTGCGCTCGAGCAGCCTCAGGGCGAACCGGATCAACCACCGCCCGACGAGCCATAAGGCAACGGCTCCCGCGACCTTCCACGCCACGCTGACAAGTGTGGCGACCGACTGCTGAGCCAGCACGTTGACATCCATGGAATCCCCCTCTCGAAAGTCCGAGGCGCGCGGATTCGCGCACAACAGCGTTACCAGCGGTGCCGCCTATGATGACTTTGGGCCCGGTCGATCGCAAAGATGATTCGATCGCGCGGGAGCGAGAGACGGCCCTTTCATCTGATCCCAGAGTTCACCGTGATCACTCGCCACAGAGGCACCGAGTCGCCGGGGATCCGGGCATACGCTGCTGATGCAACGCGTCGCACGTCGGCCGGCATCGCCGGCCGAGACGCGCTGCCGCCACTAGCGGCGTGTGACGCGTTCGATTCTCCGTGTCTAGGTATCTTTGTGGCCCGTCAATCAGGCTGGTGCGCCGTCTTTCGTGATTCGTGGCTGATCAACCCGGTGCACTGCGGCAGGCAGTGTGATCTCGACGTCTCCCAAGCGGATTACGCAGACAGACCGAGCGCCTTGCGGACGTCGCGGCCGCTCATGCCGGTGTTGTAGATCGGCGTGCCGGGCTCGAATTCCTTGCCGCGCGCCAGTGCGCCGACGATGACGGGATCGAAACCGGCGTCGCGCACGAGACCGGCGACCAGATCCATGGCGTCCCGGTCGTCGCTCGAAAGGGGAATGGCCACGCGATCGCCCGCGCGGTGCGTTTCGCTTTCGAGCACCTTGAAGTACACCGTGTTGAATCCCTTGACCCATCGGGCCTGCGGGAAGAACCCGGCCGCCCATGCCGCGGAGCCGCCCGCGTGGCCGGTCGCGTCGTGCGCGGCCTGACCATCGCGCTTTTCGTATGCGTTCCCGGTGTCGATGACCACCTTGCCCTCGAGCAGTGGCGCGAGCTCAGGAGCGAGACCCGGCACCGCGCTCAGCGGGACGGTCAGCATCACCACATCCCCGAATCGTGCGGCCTGGACTGGTGTGGCCGCCGCGGCGTTCGCGCCAAGCGTGGAGACGAATCCCTGCAGGGCGTCGGGATGGCGCGACGACAGTCGAATCTCATGGCCCGCGTTCGACCAGAGTTTCGCCATGGTCGAGCCAATCATTCCGGCGCCGATGATTCCGATTCGCATAATCGGATGAGACGCTATCACCACTCAGGACGGTTCGCGCAAAAACGATAAGAAGAAACGTCTTTGCGTCCTCCGCGGTTTCTTCCGATCGTTAGCGGATCCTAGCCTGGCGCCCCGAGATCGCGGCGCGGGAAGACGTACAGCGCCCATCCCATCGCCGCGGCAATCACACCGGTGAGTATCGCGGCGTCGAACGCCGCGAACGTCCCCGTCAAGACCGATTTCGCCTGCAGGTAGTGAAAGAGCGAGTACGGCTGAAGGAATCGCGCATCGGGCCAGAGCGATCCGAGCACGTCGAGGAAGTACATCAGGACCACGTAGCCCAGCGTCACGCCGAGCGCGGGCGGGAGCCTGTCGAAGGAGACCGACGCCGCGAGCCCCACAGCCGCGAAGGAACCAAACAGCAGAATCGCGTTCAACCAGAGCAGCGGCACGTTCCTGAGCTGCAGCTGATCGATCACGCCGGCGAAGGCCGATCCTGCGACGCTGCCCGCGAGCAGCGACCCGACATTGATTGCAACGAAGCAGAAATTGGCGACGAGCAGCGTGAGGTAGAACACGCGGCGCGAGACTGGCCGCGACAGCGCCACTTCCAAGGTTCCGCGCTGCCGCTCGCCGGCGACGGCGGATGCCGCGTAGCCGACTGAGAACACGGACGTCAGGATGATCGCGATCGGATGGATCAGGCCGAATGCGACCGAACCCGCGAGGCTGAAGAGATCTCCGCCGCCGAACTCCGCGAATTCCGCCGGAAAAAGACCAGTGTCGAACACGGCCCTGACCTGCGATCCGAACTTGGCGTAGATCACCGGCAGGAGAAATCCCCAGATCGCCAGGGCGGTCGAGACGACGATCAGCTTCACCCGCTGCATGCGTACGGAGTGCCGGAACAGCGGCCCGTTCACCGGCCGGCCTCCTTGTACAATTCGAGGAACGCGTCTTCCAGGTGCGCCGGCTCGATCGTCAGGTCGACGATCGGCGCATCCACGATCGCCGCGAGGAACGGGCGGATATCACCCTCCACCTGGCACGTCAGCCGTCCGTCCGCGATCATGATGTTCAACACGCCGGGCACATCCTCGAGGCGCGGCGGCGTTCCTGCGAGACGCATGTCGACCTTTCTCATGCGTCGAGCGAGCAGCGCCGCGATCTCTTCCACGGCGACGAGCCGCCCGCGGCGGACGATCGCCACGCGATCGCATACGCGCTCGACTTCCGAGAGCACGTGCGACGAGAAGAAGATCGTGCGTCCCTCGTTCTTCAACACGTCGAGAATGTCGTAGAAGGCGCGCTGCATCAGCGGATCGAGCCCCTCGCTCGGCTCGTCGAGGATCGCGAGCTCGGGCTCGTGCTGGAGCGCCTGGACGATCCCGATTTTCTGCCGCATGCCGCGTGAATAGTCGCGAACGAGCCGGCGCAGCGTCTGGGGCAAGAGCTCGAGTCGGTCGCACAGCTCCTTCCTGCGTACCGGCGGCCGGCCGCTCAGCTCGCCGAGGTAATCGAGGATTTCTTCTCCCGTGAGCGAGTCGTAGAGCGCGACCCCGCCGGGCAGGTAGCCGATTCGCGCGCGAATGGCGACCGAGTCGCGGACGCTGTCGAGCCCCAGCACGCGCCCCTCGCCGGAGGTCGGCCGGAGGAATCCGAGCAGCAATCGGATCGTGGTGCTCTTTCCGGCGCCGTTCGGTCCGAGAAAGCCGAACATCTCGCCTTCACGAACCGTGATGTCGAGCGCA
>Ga0105242_10003050_pt1 | contig 13090 bp, 19 predicted proteins | sample KBSM24metaG_FD_81521 | JGI IMG/M metagenome (GOLD analysis project Ga0105242, IMG submission 81521) | Miscanthus rhizosphere microbial communities from Kellogg Biological Station, Michigan, USA - KBS M2-4 metaG | ecosystem: Host-associated > Plants > Roots > Rhizosphere > Soil | place...
ACGGAGCCGACCGGTGAGGCGGTGCACGGCACGTTGGCGATGTTCACAGCGGCCGTCACGGCGGTCGCAATGGCGGCAGAGGTGTCAGCGCTGTTGACGACCACGGGGATCGGCACGCCGTTGATGTAGAGCGACAGGACGCCGGTGGCGGAGGCCGCGCCGCCGATGGTGATGGTCTGCGTTCCGGCCACACCTGCCGGCGCGTCGACTACTGGTAGAATCCACACCTCGCCATAGGCGTCTTGCGCGCGGTAGGCGGCATACATCAACGCCAGCATGGAATTCGCACCGCACAGCGCGTTGACCTGATCCACGCTGTAAGCCAGCACCGGGACGTTCGGTGTGGCGTTGCCGCTGACCAGGATTTGCCCACAGATGAGCGCGCGAAGCTGCTGCGGTGCCGTGTTGGCCTGCGACGCGTCGAATTCAGCATAGACGCCACTCGGGCGCCAGGACGCCGCGGGGAAGTATTTGAACGCCAGAGCGCCGGACATGCTTGCGGTCCCCCTTATGCCTTCGTTGCCGCGCCGGATGCCGGCGGCCGCGGCGGCTCCGCCAGTTCAACGTCGCCCTGCGCCAAACGCTGCGTCCAGAACGGATCATTGTCGGGCACGTGGCGCCCGGCCTGCGGCATGATCTGGCCGCTCAACGGATCGCGCACGATGAGATAGCTCGGGTCCCCGGGCCCTCCCTTGAGAGAGTCCGGCCGCTTGGCGGGGACGACATACATGGGCAAGGCCTCCAACTCAGGGGATTGGCACCGGCAGGTCGATTTCTATGAGCGGTGCGCCAGGCTCTACGGTGATTTCCGCGTGGATGTTGGTCAGAGGATCGCCATACAAGCCCACGCCGTCCGCGTCGCTTATGACGTTGTCAATCTCGAAGTCGTATTGCCAGAAGAGGCGCGCCCGGTCGAAGTCGATCAAGTGCGCGCCGGAGTAGGAGAAGCCCTGCCTGGCAACGATGTCCTCCGGCAGATAGTTCAGCATGCCCCGGAACAATGCAGCGCGCATGTCGTCAACCTGATTGACACCCGAAAAGCCAGTGCGCCGGTCCGCGTCCCCGTTGAGCGTGTTGTCAAACTCCACGACCACGCCAACGTGCTCAGTGACCACCTGTTGCAGCCCCGGTTGCTGGTCATTCGGCGCCGGGTCGTCCGCCAGGCGAAGGACATAGGCGGCGGGAAGAAGCATGTTGACCGCGCTTTCTAGGCCGGTCGCGAAGTTGGCAGCGCCGGACACGCGGCCGCCGAGCTCCGGGACGTTGGCTTTGATCTGCGCGATGATCGTTTCGATGTTCATTTTTCGCGCTTGAAGGCAATGCCCTGCACTACGGCGTCACGCACGCGGGCGGTGATCGAATCGCCCTTCTGGTCCATGGCCGTTGTCAGGAACGGCCGCGGCTGCAACACCCGTCGTCCGACCACGGCGAGCAGGATACTCTTACCGCCCCGGCGTCGGCGCGTGTTGCGCGAGCCCTTCTTGCCTCCGCCGCCTTGTGCCCCGGTCTCCAGAAACCGCGTGTAGAACTGCGAATCCACGACACGCACGCCAAGGCCCTTGAGCGTCGTTTTGACGCGGATGCCGCTCGCCGCGGCACCTGTGCGGGAGGCTGGCGCCTGGCCTGGCAGGGACGCGCTGTAGCGGCCTCCGCCGGGCTTGTAGCCGGTGCGTCCACCGCCGGCCGACTTCCGGATCAATGACCGCGCCAGGGCGGCCACTTCGGAGCCGGCGGAGCGGAGAACCTTGCGGAGCTCCTTCTTGTCGAAGGCCAGCGTTGCAGCTGGAACGGCAATCTTGAGGCCCATGGCTCACTCCCGCTTTTCGAGCTCTACCTCAAGATCAATCCACCGAAGCGGAAACTCGCCATCCTCTTTCACGCGCCGCACCCGGAAAATCTCGGTCCGCACGGAGCCGTCTGGACGGCGGAGCTCGCGAATGATGACGTGGGTCGTGCCGATCCAATCCATCCAACGCAGCCGGACCTTGTGCGTGATCGGCGTATCCACCTGCACGCCGCTGTAGAACGTCAGCGCGCCCACCGGCTGAATGTCCGCCCATACCTCGGCCAGGCTGGTAAGGGACTCGGTGATCCCACCGGCCGGGCCCGCGGCCTGGCGCCGCTCCGCGATGGTAACAGGCCAGCGGAGCTTGCCGAGCTCAAAAGCGTTCGGCATTAGAACTCGCCCGCCTCCGCGGCCTCAACGCGCTTCTCCAAGTCCCGCAGGTAGGTGAACAGGTCGCGCATGACGTGCCGACCAACGATGCAGACGGCCGGCGCATTTTCCGCCGTCACGGCGGCCTCAAATTCATCCATGCCCCACGGCGGCCGAACGAAGCCTTCTGAGCTCATGGGTCAGAACCTCATCATGCCGGCGCCGATGTGCACCTTGCCGCCGTCATGCACGACGCCAGGGGGCTCCGGCTCCGGCGGCCCCTCCCACTCATCCTCGCGGTGTGACCACCGGGCGAAGCGCCGGATAGGCGGCCCAAATATGCGCGTGGAGCGGATTATCATGGTCAGCGTCGCGGGCTTGCCGTCCACCAGTAGCGGCATCAGTGGGCCCTCGATGAGCCATTGCTCGAGAAGGCCCTCGGGCCTCGCCTTGGCGACGACCGCGTGGCCGGGCGGTAGGAACGCCTTGACCCGTGCCGCCATTTCAGGCGCGACGTTGAGGATGCCCATGCGGACCTGGTTCGCCGTGTAGTGATCCAGGGTGCGGATCAAGGTCTCGAATATCATCGTGCCTCCAATCAGCAGAGGCCGGCGGGACGCGCGACTGTCCCGCCGGACCTCGCATCAACCTGACTTCTCCGGGGGAGGAAACCTCGGGAAACGCAGGCCGATTCTGTCACACCCAAGAGAGGCGGTAAGGATTGAGCAGCCACCGCATCGCGTCCGGCATTTCCACCTGAGCATCGCCGCGGTGCTCATAGAGGAATGACGTGCCCATGAGGATGGCGTTGAGGATCGGTTGCGGGATGCTGGCCTGGTCCGGATAGCCGGCGATGAACTCTATGGCCACGTGTTGCAGGTTGACGATGCGGAGCGGCCTGCCGTCGTCCAGCACGGACGCCTGGCCGAAGCGGATGCTTGCCGGCATGAGCGCCAGGTCCACTACGTAGCCGGCGGTCAATGTCGGCGGCACGATTGGCAGCGTAGCAGGCGGCAGAAGTGTTGAGTTGCCGAGCAGGTCCAGGACCGTGACGCTGTTGATGCTCTGCACCGGGGACCGCGGGAGGAAGAGCGGTTGACGATACAGGAAATGCCAGTCGGCCGGGCGGAGCGCGTCCTCGGTCTGTAGCGTCCAGGTCAACGTCTGCGCCAGGAGTGCCCGCCCGGTGTAGGCCTCCGCCATGACGCGCGCGGAGGTCAGGTAGCCTTCAATCAGAATGTCATCGCTGTCATGCGGGATGCGCGCATGATGCTTCGCCAGGTCGAGCGACACCGGCTCCGCAATTGGCGGCACCGTAACCGTGAGCGTGGTCAGCATGGCCTACTTTGACGCCTTGCGCGGCGGGCCCTTTGTGACGGGCCCGGCCTTGCGCTTCGGCGCCTTCTTCGGCGCCTTGCGCTTGGCCTTGGTCGGATAGTCGGAGCTCCGCATCATGCGGTCCGCATAGTCCCCCGACTTCATGCTCAATCCGTGTAGCTGCTGAGTGCCGGCACCGCGCTATGGTAGCTCTGCAGGATGTGAAGCTGCGCCTCGGTGATGCACGCCGCGGCACTGGCACCGGTCGAGAGTGAGATGCAGTCATAGCCGCCGGCAATGTCCATGCAGGACTCCGGCGTGATCTCGAACACCACGATCTTGTCCTTGATCCCGGCGTCCGTCGTGTAGCTCGCGGCCGCGGTGCGGGCGGTCAGCGTGTCATTGAGGGAGGTATCCAGGTTTGACCAGATGGGAACGGCGGTGATCGCCTTGGGTGACGTGCCGGCAACGGCGGTCGCCTGGTTCAAGGTCAGCGCCACGGTGTTCGCCGCACCCTGATTGATATGGGCCACTACGTAGGCCTTCAGCGCGCCCTTCAGTGAGCGATACGGGCTGGCGCGGCCAGCGGCGTCCGCCGCCGGTGCGAGCAGCATGACGGGCGGGATTTGTGCAACGAGGGAAAATTGCCGAGCCATGGTTGGTTACTCCTGCCGCCCCCCAACGCGGCACCAGAGGAAAAGCGACGCGATGGGGGATCGCGCCGTAGAAAGCCGCCGCGGCTGCCAGACCTTAGCGGCTCGCCAGTGTGATGAAGGGGCTCTTCGTGAGGCCCTTGGCCGGCGTCAGCGGCACCGACCACATTGGCTTGCCGTCCACCCGGTAGGTGATCCGGAACACCATTTCGTCGGTGTTGAAGGCCACATGCATCGACGTGGCCGCCTGCACACCGTTCTTGTCGACCAGCGTGTATTGCGACAGGTCCGCCAGCATGATGTCGCCCTCGGTGGAGAACGCGGAGGCGTATTCCGTGAAGACCACCTCACGCCCCATGAGCGTCGCGTATGGCGCCTGCGACAGCCCGCCAGGTGGCATGTAGACCAACTGACCGCCGGCGGTGGAGACGCCGATACCCATGCTGATAAGCGCCGGCAGTGCGTCTTGCTGCACATACCATTTGGCGGAGCTCATCGACCGGGCCCAGAGGCGCGCCCACATTTGGGTGACGTTGTTCGCCGTGAGCGTGCCGGTGGTCTGACCGGACTCCTTGGCGACCGCGATCTTGGCGGGACTGTTCATGACGCCCAACGGCATGCCGGCGCCAGTGCCCTCAAAGATGGCGTCCTCTGTCATCCACACAATTTCCTCGGAGAAGGCCTGTGAGGCGATGGATGTAAGGGCGAAGCTGTCCTGCAAGAGCTCGTCCGTCACATACATGAGGGACATCATCTTCTTGAGGTCAAACTCCACCAGGCGGAACTTCGGCCGTGTCGGCGTGACCGTGGTGCCTTCCCCGACCCAGGTGGACGCGACACCGCCCCAACGCGACCCGGTGGCGCGGGAGGTTTCATCCACCCCTGGCACCTTGAGTCCGTTGGCATTGGCCGAGATGGGAATCTTGTTCACCTCGGACAGCAGCCGGCCCATGTCATGCGCGAGCATGAAAATGGCGGCCGCAAAGTCCACCTGCACCAAGAAGCCGCCGCCGGTCGGATCGACCTCGCTTGCTCCGGTCGGTGCGCGCACGAGGCGCGAGTCGATGTCGGTCCCCCGGCCCATGTAGTAACGGGCAATGGACTGAAGCTGATCGCCTAGGTTGCGGAAATGGATGTCACGCGACGGCGTGAAGTCCATGCCCTTGCGCGCCAGGTTCAGGTAGTCGTCAAAGCCCTTGAGCTTGCCCGGCCGCGGGTCCATGGCGCGTATCTGCGTCATGGTGCGCTGCATCGGGTTTATCTCATCGACCGCGCTCCCCTCGCCTACCGGCCGCGACAGGGAGGCCGCGCGACGCTGCGCCCGCTCCATGTCCGCGATCTGGCGCTCAAGGTCGTCGATTTGCCGCTCCGCCTGCGCGAAGTCCTTAGTGCCGGCGAGCTCCGGGAGCCCGTCCACCGCCTTGCCGAGCGCGAGGCGGAGCGAGGCAAGTGTTGCCATGTCTCAATCTCCTGTTTGACAGCCTTGCCCAAGGGCGCGCGAGAGGCGGTGGAAGGTTTCCGCTCAGGCTACCGACCTGATCCGCGCGCGGAGCTCTGCGGCACGCCGTAGCTGCGCCGCCTTGTCTTCGTCATCCGGCTTGTCATCCGGCTTGTCGTCACCGTCATTGTCGTCCGGCTTGTCCTCCGGACCGTCCTCATTGAGCGCTGCTACCACGCCGTCGAGGTGCCCCATGCCTTTGACGTAGTGGCGCATGGCCTCTGCCATGAACGCCTTGGTTGTTCGCATGCTCTTGTGAGCTAGGCGGATGGCGTCACAGTGTTCCAAGGGCAGATCATCATCGCCGGAGTCATCGCGGCGCACCGGAGCGAGAAACCGAGCCAGGAGCCGGCGAAGGCGCTTTTCCTCATCGTCCGGCTTGTCATCATCGGGCTTGTCGTCGTCATCCGCCTTGTCATCGTCCGGCTTGTCGTCGTCGTCGCCCTCCGCCTTGGCGGAGCCATGCACCGCACATTCCTTCGGGTTCTTCATGCCGCACTCTTTGTCGAGCGCGCGCCCGCAGGTGGCTTGAACCTTGTCCTCCGGCTTCTCGTCGTCGGGCTTGTCATCGTCGTCGTCCGCGCGGCGGCGTGGCTTGGTGCCTCGGCGTATGGTCATGGTGGCGAGCTCCTTTGCGTCCTTTCGCAGCGTTTCAAGTTCGGCACGCGGCAGGACGCTCATCCCACCGGCGGCGTCGAGCGTCCGCTCCGCCCACGCGACCAGCGGCGCCAGGTTGATTCCCTTGGCGCGTGCCTCCGCGAGCGCGTTAGCGTTGGCCGGCACGGGGCAGACGGAGATTTCCAAAAGCTCCTGGCGCTTGAAGTCGATGCCGAAGCCGCGGTCCGGATCGTTCTCGATGAAGCTGTATTCAAGCGGCATGAAGCCAACGCTAACCGCATTGACGAAGCGGCCAGTGACCAGGCGGTAGATCGTGTCTGCGAACGGATAGGTTTCCGCGTCCGCGAACTCGATGTCGCCCATGAGCTTGTCGCCCTCTACGGCGACGTTGGCGGCACGTCCTATCGGTGGCGCCGTGGAATCGTGCGCCCATAGAGCCACCGGGTTGGCCATGAAGTCCGCCATCTCCCAACCGTCCGGGTCGATGGTGTCGCCCATGCGATCCACGGAGCCGTCAGAGAAACAGAAGCGGACGCGTCGACTGCCGTCCGAGAACGCACGAGGCTTCACGGTGGAGATGCGGAACACGCCGTCCGCGCCAGGCTCGCGCTTCTCACGCAAGGCCTGGCGGAACTCATCGACGCGGATCAGCTTCATGGGCTTATGCCCGCGCGGCCGCAGTCCTGGCGTCAGCCGCGGCCTTGGCGTCGGCCTCCGCCTGCGCTTTCGCCTTTGCCTCCGCCGCTACTTTCGCGGCCGCATCCGCTGCGACCTCGGCCTCCGCTGCCGCTTTGACCTTGGCCGCTTCCTTCGCGGCCGCCTCATTCTCCGCCGCCTCTCTCTTCGCCTTCTGTTCCGCCCGCCACTGTTGGGCGTTCGGCGCCAGGATGTCCCGCAGCGCGTCGAGTAGGTCCGCCACACACGCGGCCACCGACCGCGCGTCGGTGTAGCCGCCGTTGGTGAGGTGCTGAAACACCGAGTCCAGCCGGACCAAGATTTGCTCCTGGACAGTGACGGCCTCAGGCGGCTTCTCTTCCGCCAGCGGCGGCGTCGGATTGCCCTCGCCCAGAGGCGGCTCGGTGGTATCAGCACGTCCGCTTTTGTTTCCGCTCATAGCCGTCGCTCCTGGTTGGGGTTGCACTCATGTTCCGGGAGCCGGCCCCTCATCCGGGAGTCGCTCCGCGTCACCGTCTCCGCCTTGGCCTGGCGTGCCGCTTTGATCGCTGCCCGGAGCTCCACCGGCTTTGTCCGGCGGCTCATATCCGAGTGGAGCCAGGTTGACCGGCTGCATGACCTCGTCACCGTGCTCTTGGTCCGGCAGGCCTTCCGCGCGGCGCGCCTCGTTGACCGCCATCCATGGCGCCCCGACGCTTTGCCGGTAGGCGGTAAACCGCGTCTGAATGTCGGCCTTCAGGAAGTGCGCGTAATCCCACTCAACGAAGAGGTCTTCGCCGTCGATGTCGAACGTGCGTTGGAGCTGCGCCTTCCACCGCTCGCAGTAGCCGGACATCGCGCCGTTTAGATATTCCTGCCCTTGCTGCACGAGTGACGGACCGCTGTCCGCACCGAGGATGCCGAGCTTGTAAGGCGGGATCGAGAACACCCGCGCGACCTCGCGGAGTTGGAACTCACGGGACGCCATGTATTCGGCGTCCACCATGCTCATCCCAAGCTGTTCCCACTTGAGCCCGTATTCCAGGACCGCGGTCCCGCCTGCATTGCGCGGGCCCCCCTTGGCCTTCTGCCAATCAGAGGCGATCTGTTCGCGGACCTCCTTCGGTATCCGTGCGTCGGTGGAGAGGAAGCCCGACAACCGTGTGCCCTGGCCGGCGAACCTCGCATGATGCTCTGCCAGGCTCATGCCGAGACCAATGGGCTCGCGGCCGAACTGTATGCGGGAGCTCCCCATGAGGCTGTGCCACTGCTGAAGCCAGCGCAGATGAAGCATGTCCTCGGACGGGATGAAGGCCGGTTGTCCCCGGAGCTTCGCCATCTCGTGCAAGCCGTTGCGCGTGACCAGGTAGAAGTATTCGCCGTCCGGAGCTTCCCAGAGCATCACGCGGTCCGGATGCACCGGCACGAGATACAGCGGCTCCCCGCGCTTGTTCCTGACGATCACGCTGTAGGCGTTGCCGCGAAGCACGAGCGCGGCTTGCATCATTTCCTTCCACTCAAAGTCGGTTTGCCAATCGTTCGGCCGCTTGAGCAGCCGATACAGGTCCGTGCCCTTGGCCGGCTCTTTGCCGCCGTCACTCCGCCGGCGCCAGACGCCGACAGGGATTTTTGCAAGGTCCTCCGCCAATATGGACACCGCCGCCATAACCGGCCCGTGATGCATGGCGGACCACGTGTTGACCGGCATGCCAGCGTCGGACATGCCCCACTCGCCCCACATTGACATTGACGCGCCACCGTTGGCCGCGTCCGCGTCTTTGCCGAATACGGCGTCCACAATGCGTGACCAGCGTCCCGCCATCGGCGTGCCTCCTACAAGATCAGGAGGCCCGCTCCGTCCGCATAGGGGACCTCTTCCCGTGCGCTCATGGCGCGCCCGATGGTCATAATCAGCGATATGGCGCCGTCGATCTTTTGCTCCGGCCTACTCTTGCGGGGATAGACGTTACCGCGGGGATCGTAGTGGCCGACCACATTGCCGATGCACCATTCCAGCACCGGGTTGCCGTCATGCTCGATGCGGCTCGCCTGCATGGCGGCGTCAAGCTCCTTCGTCGGCTCACTGAAATTCTGCGTCGTCGGCCGGAACTCAATGACCGGCACGCCCTCCGCCAGTAGCCGTTGTGCGAGTTGCGTCGCTGCCCACGGATCATAGGCCACGGACCGCACACGGAACTGTTCGCAGTCCCGCAGTAGATCATCCTCGATCTTGGCAAAGTCGATTTCATTGCCCGGCGTCGCGATCATGTGGCCTTGCGCCGCCCATGCCGTGTATTCCGCCTGCCGGCCTTCAAGAATGACCGCCTCCGGCGTGTAGAACCGGCCGAAGGTCACGTAGCGAAGCTGGCGTGTGTCCGGGTCCTCCCGGCTGAAGGTCAACTGCACCGCCGCCAGGTCCGTCTTGGCCGCCAGGTCCACCGCGATGTCACACTCTTCCCCGGCAAAGTCCTGTAGCCGGAGCTCCGGTCGCGCACACGCGCGCCAGGACCGCACGGAGAACAGCGCGTCATCAGCGCCGACCCAGAGGTTCAGGTGCCGCGTCTTGAAGGCGCTTTCCTGCACCGGGTTGTTCCGCGCCTGCCGCGCGATGGCGCGGATCGCGTCCGCCTGCACCGAGACACCCCAGTTCGGATTTGCCTTGATCCAGGTGGACTCGGCCCAAATGTCATCGGTGTCATCCGCGCAATGGATCAGCGCGAAGAGCCGCGGGTCCGCCTGCCGGCCTTCTACGACGCGGGCGGCGTAATTCCACAGCGAGCGCCCGACGCCGCTGTTGTTAGACGTGGCGGTGCTGATCGCGATGAGCAGCGGATGCTTCCGCTTACCCATGGCAGTGAGCATCACGTCATAGACGGCGGACGTGCGGTGCGAGGCAATCTCATCCAGGACCACGACATGCACGTTGAGGCCGTCCAAGGCCTTCGCGTCGGAACTGACCGGCCGGAACTTGCTGGCGCTCCGCTGCTGAAAGACCGCGTTGGTCAGCGTGTCGACGCCATACTCCGCGCGGAACTCCGGGCTGCGCTTGACCATTTCCTGTGCCGTGTCGAAGAGGATGCGCGCCTGGTCCCGCGTCACCGCGGCGGCGTATCCCTCCGCGCCGCCCTCCCCCTCACAGAACGTCAGGTAGAGCGCGATGGGCGCGCTGATCGTCGTCTTGCCGTTGCCGCGCGGGACATAGACGATGGCCTGGCGGAAGCGGCGTGCCTCCGTGCCGCGCTCATAGAACCCGAACAGATTGGCATTGATGAACTGCTGCCAGGGCTCCGGCCGGAGCGGCATGCCGGCCTGCGGTCCCTTGATGTTAGGCAGGAGCGATTGAAACAGCATGGCCGCTTCGGCAGGTCCCGGCCGGAACTCCCATTCCCCGCGCCCGCGCTCCGCCTTCCGCAGATCGTCCAGGAAGCGGCGTGCCGCGCAGATCGCGAGCTTGCCGGCAGGGATGTCACCAGAGTCCAGGTCTTCGGCGTAGCGAACCGCCGTCACGACGCCCGGCGGATAGCCGGAGACATCGACGGCTTTGCGGGAGCGTCTTGCCATGGGCCGCTAGGCAGGGTCCTTCCGGCCGCCCTGAAGCACCTTCAGGCGGTGCCACGGCGAATCGTTGGGGACAGCAGCCCCCGGGTTGTTCTGCGCCAGGCGCGGCCTTGCAGCGGGCGAGAAGCCCAAGTCTGACGAGGCCCGGGCCATGGTCCCCGCGGCCGCAGTGATGACCGCCAGGTATGGGGAAATGGTGAGCTCGGTGATGGTCGTCGGCTTGCCGTCCGGGTCGTCCATCCCCTTGCGCTTGCGCGCCATCATGAACGGCATTTTCGGGGACCGCCGATCAAGCGTGGCTTGCGCCTCGGTGGCGCGCCGGTGACGGTCCTCTGCCTCGCACCATACGGTCAGCATGCCGCGGTCGACACGACGCAGGATGTGCAGCGGCGCGTTCTCCACGGCATAGCGCCACGAGGCCGCCTGGCCTTCGCTGAACCAATCGGGCGGCTCTACGAGCAGGTCCCCCGGCGCCTCGGGCTCCGGGCCCCGCTCTTTCAAACGTGTGACGTTGGCGGTGCCCATGAGCTTGAGCAACGCAGTCGGCTTAGGCTTGCGTCCTGGCATGTCGCGCTTCTCTTCCTCTCATCGCACTTAATGGACACTGATCGAGTGTGCCCACGCATTCAGCCGGTCATAGGAGCCGCGACAGAGGTCGCGCTCTTCGATTGCCTTGTTCGCGACCATCGCGGCGGTGTTCGCCCATGCGACCAGGATCGCCACGCTGCGCCGGTTTGGTGGCGGAGGGTGCGGCAATATCGCGAGGGCGGTGCAGGTGCCGATTGGAGGCGGCGGGACGGGAGCCGACGCGGCGGTGCAGGCAACGAGGAACCACAGCGACAAAAGGCCAGCGATCCACAGCATGACCCATCTCATCGCTCCGGCCCTCTGAGCCGCGTCTGCAAGCTGCCGCTCAATCGGTCCACCGCCTCGCGTAGCTGTTTGCTTAGATCAAGATCGGCCGCTTTGCTGTCCGCGTGATATTCTTCGATCCGGCGCCGCACTTCGTCCAAGGCGGTCTGCGACACGCCGCCGCGTAGATCGCTCAATCTCGCCTCGGCCGCACTTCGTTGCGCCGCCTCAAGCACGCTGATCCGCTGCTCGTCCGCCTTCAGCAACGCCTCAAGTGAGCGCACGACGGGACTGCCTTGCTGTTCGAGCGCGGTGAGACGCCCGCTGTTGATTTCCACCTGTCGCTCAACGGCGCCGTCCGCGCCTTGGTGGAGGAAGCCGCTGCCTACGCCCGCCGCCAAGGCAAGCGCATAGAGCGCGTCTTTCCGTTGCAAATTCCAGCCGCCGCCGTCTCCGTCCGCCACCTAGGATCAGGGCCGTCTAGGAGCAGCATGGAAGTCTTGTGATGGTGCGGCAGGTGCTAGGCCATGCGGCAATGCCTCAAGCGGGATCGTTCTGGAGCAGGCTTCAAGCAATGGCGCCAGAATGCGTTCGCGCGAAGCGTTCTGCGATGACAGCAGCCAAAACAATGCGCCGATAAAGCAGACGTTGAGCAGCAACATGAGCAACATTTGACCCGGCAATGCAGCGATCACCTTGCTGCTGACGTTGGCGATCAGGCCGTGTTGCTGTTCCTCGGTCATGCCACGAGCGGCGCCCGCTCCACCGTCTCGGAGGCCGTCTGCCAGTTCATGTGCCAGGCGTCGCGGTGCGGAGCTCCCGGCCGCCATAGGCGTTCGGCGTATGCCTCCCACGCCTCGTCCTCGGTCGTCGGCAACGGAGGCGGGTCGGTCCACAGAAGCAGCCTGGCGAAGCACGTCGCTAGCAGGTCATTGCCCTCAAGCGCGCGCCACACCGCCGCCTCTTGGCGCTGCACCACGAGCGCAGTGCACACCTTTGCCGCCAGGTCCGATGAGGCCTCGTGCGTCAATACTCCGCTGACGCCGCCGCCTGATTCGAACTGGTAGAACCCGCGCGCCGGTCCTGCATTTGAGGACGGGCTCCCCTGGTAGCGCGCCTCAAGGCCGGGCCCCGACTCCTGCATGGCGACGCATAGAAGGAAGCGTCGCGCTTCTTGGCTTGGTGGCGGTCCGCCAAGGTCAGCGAGGAAGCGGAGGCCTGGATCAAGGACGCCAGCGAGGAACTGAAGCGGCTGCATGATCCGGCCCTCCGATTTATTTCAGGTCCATGCGCGATTGATGTGGACATACCAACATTATGTTGGTATTGTCTGAATGTCCGCCGGCGATGGTGCCGGTAGACTTTTAAGGACCTTCCCCTATGACCTCTTCCCAGATTGCCGCCATCCGCGCCATTGCGGACGCTATCGTTGACGCCGTTAAGGCAGCGGGCCCGACCGGCGCCCCCGGCGGCGTGCTTTACGCGGCCCTGATGGCTCAGGGCTGCACTTACAACCAGTTCACCAGCTTGATGAGCGCGCTGGTCAGCGCCGGCAAGCTGACGAAGGATGGCCACGTTTACCACGTGGCCGCGTGAGGCCGCGATGAGAGTCCTTCTGATCCTGCTGTTGCTGGCGGCGTGCGCGCCGCCATCCGGCAAGAACTGCGTGACCAGGTATGAACTCGGCATACCGATGGTTTCGTTCTGCGAGAACTAGGAGCTCCGCCATGCCCAAGATCGTTTTTAACAAGCTGCTCGCCGGCTGGCTCGTGGTGCGCGGCCCGC
>Ga0105242_10003052_pt1 | contig 13085 bp, 9 predicted proteins | sample KBSM24metaG_FD_81521 | JGI IMG/M metagenome (GOLD analysis project Ga0105242, IMG submission 81521) | Miscanthus rhizosphere microbial communities from Kellogg Biological Station, Michigan, USA - KBS M2-4 metaG | ecosystem: Host-associated > Plants > Roots > Rhizosphere > Soil | place: Michigan...
CCACGAGACCGCAGAGGTCGCTGAGGACGAGATCAATCCGCGGATTACGCGGATTAAAGGATTAATGCACGAGACGTCCGGCGCCGGCCGCTTCTCACCAAGGCGCGGCTGAGCCGCGTCGCCGGACGTCGAGTTCTTTGAACGCGTGAATCGGTAATCCGACCGTGCCGCAATCTGTGTAATCCGCGGATAAACCGTCTGGCTGTTTCAATCACCGGACCGCTGTCGACTCGGTCTCCGCCATCAGACGGCCGACGACTGCCGCGGTCTCGACGAACGCGTCGACAACCGACGGATCGAAATGCGTGCCGCGGCCGGCGACGATGAACGCCACCGCCTCCTCGTGCGACATCGGTTCCCGGTAGGTCCGCCGCGTCGTGATCGCGTCGTAGACGTCGACCAGCGCAATCAATCGGCCGACGATCGGAATCTCGACACCCCGAAGCCCTTGCGGATACCCGGTGCCGTCCCATTTCTCGTGGTGGGTGTAGACGATGTCCTTGGCCATCGCCAGAATCACGTCGTCTGGCACGCCCACGTCCTGCTCGGCGTGAAGCAGGACGTTGCGGCCGTGGTCCGGATGCTTGCGCATCTCCGCCATCTCGTCGGCGGTGAGCGCGCCCGGCTTGTTCAGCAGCGCATCGGGGACGCCGACCTTGCCGATGTCGTGGAGCGGCGCGAGGCTCGCGAGCAGGGAAATCCGATCGCGCGTCAGGTAGCCGCTGAAGCCCTCGTGCTTCGCGAGCTGCTCGGCGATGACCCGGGCGTACTGCTGGGTGCGGCGCGAATGACGGCCGGTCTCGACATCCCGGACTTCGGTGAGCGACAGCAGGCCCTGCACCATCAGACGCTGCGAGATCACCCGATCGTGGGTCTCGCGGTCGGCGCGGCGGCGCTCCAGCAGCAGCTGCGCGACGGCCATCGCCGCGTAGGCCGACGTCACGCCGATCGTCGGATAGACGGGCGAGAGGAACGCGCCGTCGGCAAACATCAGCCGGAAGGCTGAGGCCCACGACGTCAGAATCACGAGGATCACGCCGAGTCCGCCCCACGCGAGGCCGACCCGGCCGACGAGCAGCGTCAACACGATGCCGAGGGCGACGACCACCACCGTCTCGAGCAGCACGCCATTCTCCGGAACGTGCACGAAGTCGCGCTGCAACAGATCGTCCGCCACCGTCGCCTGGACTTCGACGCCCGCGAACAGCGTGTCGATCGGCGTCGTCACGACTTCACGGGTGCCGAGAGCCGTGGTGCCGACAATGACGATCTTGTCCTTGAAGAGGTCGGGCTTCGCCTGACCGCTCAGCACGTCGGCCGCCGAGACGTAGGAAAACGTCCGCTTCGGCCCGCGATAGCGGAGCAGCATGTTGCTCTTGCCGTCGAGCGGCACGCTTCGATTGTCGAGCAGCAAGGTCGCGGCGTTGACGTTGATCACGCGCAGAACCGCGTCGCGCGTCTGCGCCGAGGCGACCACCGCGGCGAGCGCGAGCGACGGCAGCACCCGGCCGTCGAGCATCATGAGGAGCGGCACGCGCCTGAGACGGCCGTCGGGATCCGGCGCCGCATTCAGGAATCCCGAAGCGCCCGCCGCCTGCGTCAATATCGGCAGGCTGCAGACCGCGCCGGTCGCCCGGAAAAACGGATCGTCGACGCGATCGTCGCGTTGAATCAGCGCGACGCCCAGCGGATGCTGGGTACACGCGCTGGCCTGGTCGGGCGGACCGTCGAACGTCAGCGCGTAGCCGAGCACCACCCGTCCCGCGCGCAGTGCGCGAGCCATCGCCTCGTCGGTGGCGGCGCCCGACGCGTCAAAACGGTCCGACTCCGCAAAGACGATGTCGAGGGCGACCGTCGACGCGCCGAGATCGCGCACGCGCTCGACCAGCTGCCCGACGACATCGCGGCGCCACGGCCACTGACCGACCGCCGACAGGCTGCGTTCATCGATGTCCACGATCACGACGCGGCCGCTGGGCGGGCGCGACGGCAGCGCGCGCAGGAACCGATCGTAGGCGCCGTACTCGAGGCTGGCGAAAAACGAAGGACGGGACAAGGAGAGGAGCGCTACGGCGATCGTCGGCAGCAGCCCGCAGACCAGCACGAAGCGACTCGGCCGCAACGTCATCGCACCGTGATTTCGACGCGGCGATTGCGCGGCTCGGCCACTTCGTCGGCCGTCTTGACTAGCTGGTCGGCCTCACCATGCGAGGAGACCTCGATCATGGCGGCGGCGACGCCGGCCTCGATGAGACGGGTGCGGATCGCGGTCGCGCGCCGCAGGCCAAGCTCGAAGTTCACCGACGAAGCTCCGGTCGTGTCGGTATGGCCAACGACGGCGACGTCCGGAAACGGGTGCTGCTTGACGGCGTCGAGCACCCTGGGCAGCAGCGCCAGGCTCTCGTCGGTCAGCTCGTTCGACTCGAAGCGGAAGTACAGGACGAAATGTTCGGGCGCGGTCGGCAGCGCGGTCAGCGCATCGCCAAAGAGCCGGGTGACGTCGGCCTCGCTCAGCACGGTGACCGGCGTGGGAGCCTGATTCGGTGTGACCGTCGTCGACTCGCGCGCGGACGTCAGGTCCACGATACCCGAGGGATTCGAGACGACAGCGCGGCCGACGGTCCCAGCGCCGGGGTCCGGCAGCAGCGCAATCACGCTCTGCCCGGGAATCGAGGGTGTTTGAATGCGCTTCGGCCCGCAGCTCAGGGTCAGCCCCACTGCGGACGCTGCGGCCACGGCCGCAGCCGATCGTGCCGCGTTCATGGAGGCGTAACGCGAACCGCCAGCGTGGTCCCGCGGACGCCCATGACGGCTGCCGGGGTTTCCAGTCTGATGGAATCGGGTGCGAGCTTGGCGATTCGGCCGGAGACATACGCCATCGCGCCGCGAACGACGCCCAGGACGAGTCCGAGCCGGCCTTCGGCCGGCGCGTAGACGAAGCGGTTCACGCGCACTTCGCTGCCGGGTCCGAGCGACACGCGCGTGTCGTCCTTGAGCGTGATCCCGAGGCGGCCGTCGGCGCCGGTCCTCACGGTGTCGGCTTCGAAGATCGGCTGGCCGGCCTCAGCAGGCAGCTGCGTGCCGCCGCGCACGACAAAGGCTGAGCCCGACGCGATCTTGATCTGGCCGGCGGGCCGTGGCGGCGCCTGCGCGAAGACGGGTGCTGCCGCGAATGTCAGGGCGACGGCGATGAACCTCGTCATGGACGCGATCACGTGACCTCCCTGGGTCACGATAACCTGCTTCGGCTCAGCGGTCCAGCCAGAGCCCTGCGGGCAGACGGCAGAAAGTCGCCCATTGGGGCGACAAAAGGCTCAATTAGATCGGGCTTTAGTCGCGACGAAGATCAGCTCAACTGAAAATTACGGCCATTTCCTGGCGAGTCCGCGGCATGACATTCGCCATACGCCAAGGCGACTTCAACAAAAAGGACGAGCGGCGGGGACCCTGCGGAAGCCGCCGGTGTCAGAGCATGAATTCAACTCAACGCGCCGTCCACGAACCGCTGGGGCCGACTCCGGAACCGCCGAGGCCCCGCGCGCCTGAACCGCCCGCGCGCAGCTGGTTCAGTCGATGGTTCAGCTCGAAGCCCGCCCAGCCGGCGCCAGCAGCGGAAGACGTCGATTCCCTCTTCGCGTTTCCGTCCGAGGGCGCGACGGGACCCGAACTGGTGGCGAGGCCTCACCGACTGAAACCCGAGCCGCCTCCGCCGGCGCCGACCCAGTGGAAGGCGCTCGTTCGCCCCGCGGCCATCGTCTTTGGCGTGGGGGTCCTCATCACGCTCGCCGTGCTGGCCGTCCGCCGCTTCCCGATGCAGCCGGCCGCCGCGACCCAGCCTCAGCCTGGACGCCTGACCATCGAGACGCGGCCCGGCAATCTGGAAGTAACGATCGACGGCGACAAGCGAGGCAAGACGCCGGTGACGGTGTCGCTCGCACCGGGCGCGCACACCGTGACGATCCACGGCGGCGTCGACGATCGCGTCGTGCCGCTGACGCTCGCGGCCGGCGCGGAAGTGACGCAGTACTTCGAGATGAAGACGCCCGAACCGGGAGCCACCCTCGGCCGCGTGTCGATCGTGACGGATCCACCGGGCGCACGCGTGTCTGTCGACGGCAAACCGCAGGGCAACTCACCGATTACAGTGGAGGAGCTGACCGCGGCGAGTCACAAGATCACGGCGACCAACGAGGCCGGCTCCGTCGAGCGGCTGGTGTCGGTGCCGGCCGGCGGCACGGCGTCGGTGATGTTCTCCCTCCCCCGCGTGTCGGGCCCGGTCGGCGGGTGGCTCGCGATCGCGGCGCCGTTCGACGTCGAGGTCGTCGAGCGCGACGACGTGATCGGCGCGAGCGGCACCAACAAGGTCATGCTCGCGGCAGGCCGCCACGAGATCGCGCTGGCGAACCGCAGCCTGGGCTACCGGGACGTGCGGGCGATCGACATCACCGCGGGAAAGACCACGACGGTGCGGGTCGATCCTCCGAAGGCGACGATCAGCGTCAACGCGCGGCCGTGGGCCGACGTCACCGTCGACGGCAACAGCCTGGGTCAGACGCCGATCGCCAACCTGCTCATGACCATCGGATCGCACGACGTGATCTTCCGGCATCCGCAGTTCGGCGAGCGGCGCCAGACGGTCGTCGTGACGTCGAACGGACCGAACCGGATTGCGGTCGATCTCACCAAGTGAATTTCGGGACTTCTGTTCTGTGGAGCGCGGCATGAAAGCGGTCGCAGTGATCGGAGTGGCAATCCTGGCGCTGGGAACCGGGCTCGGAGCCCAGGACTCGTTGCGCGACGCGAAGGATCTGTACGCGTCGGCCTCGTATGAGGCGGCGCTGTCCTCGTTGACGAGATTGAGCGGCGCCGAATCGAGCGCGCCGGATGTCCGGCGGCAGGCCGAGGAGTACCGCGCCTTCTGCCTCTTCGCGCTCGGGCGGACCGGCGAAGCCGAGTCGGTCGCCGAAGGCATCATCAAGAAGGATCCGTTTGCGGAGCTCGATCCTGCGGATGCGTCACCCCGGCTCGAGGCGATGTTCACGAGCGTGCGAAAACGCCTGCTGCCGTCGCTCATCCGCGAGCGCGTCCGGACGGCGCGCGCCGGGCTCGATCGGAAGGAGTACCCGGCCGCCGAACCGCCGCTGATGCAGGCGCGGTTGATGATTGCCGACGCGGAGAAGCTCGGCGTCAAGGACGAGAGCCTCGCCGACCTCGGCGTGCTGGTCGACGGGTTCCTTCAGGTGATTCACTTGGCGTCGGAGCAGCGCGCCTCCTCGCCGTCCACGTCGGCCGCTGCCAGTCCGGCGGCGGCGACCGCAGTGCCGGCCGCGGCCAAGGCTCGCGCGCGAAACTACACCATCGACGACGAGGGGGTCACGCCGCCGGTCGTGATCGACCAGCGGATGCCCGCGCTGAGCACGTCGATGGTGAAGATTGCGCAGACGACGCGCAAGAGCGGCATTCTCGACATCGTCATCGACGAGAACGGCGAGGTGGTCGACGCCATCGTGCGCCAGCCGTTGATGCCGGCGTTCGACCAGCTCGTCGCCTCCACCGCGCGCCGGTGGAAATACCGGCCGGCCACGCTCGGCGGCGTGCCGGTGCGCTTCGTCAAGACGATCGCGCTCGTCGTGCCGCAATAGTCGCTGCGGCGGCCCAAGCGATCACCTGCTCGGCGCGGCCTTAACCGTCCCGGCACGACGCAAGTCGAATCCGATCGTCGCCGAGAGATTCGGTCCTGGACCGATGACCAGCGACGATGTCGGATGGCCGAGATCGGCGCCGGTGAGCGTGTTCGTGTAGTAGCTCAGGTCGACGCGTCCGTACCAGGCGCCACCAATCGAGTGGGCCGCACCGGCAGTCACGACTCCTCGCCAGACGGTTTGAACATCGTCGCCGAACAGGGGAACCGTGCCGCCACCACCGCCGACGTCCCAACCGTGAGTCCGATAGTTGTAAAGCCCGAGCAGCTTGACGGCGTGCACTTTCCGCGTGTCGTTCTTGATCGGGTCGTCGGGCGCGAGCTTGTCGTCGGGAATCCTCTGCCCGTATGAGTGCATGTACGAGACTCGAAAGTTGACTTCGTGCCTGATTTGATTGAACCTCACCGGCTTTCCTTCGGTCCCCTCGTACGCGGTGAACTGATGCTCGATCTTGTCTTGATTGAAGAAGTGCCGAAGCTTCGTGAACCATTCTTCGCAGTTCTCAACTCGTTGATGCTTCTCGGTATAGCAGGCAATATGGAACTCGGTTCCAAATCCGGAGAACTTCGTATCCCAATGAAAGAGCATGTCCCAGAAGCCGCCATCGTCAGCGCGCGCCACGGCCGGGGTCAGGATGGAGGCGCACACCATGAGCGCTATCGCGGTTTTTTTCATATAGCCTCGAGATATGGACGGACCGGGCGTGGATTTTCCTCAGTGAGCGGTGTCCACGGGATTGAGGCCCTTGAACACATTCTCGATGATGCCGAGCCTGCGCAGTTGCGGCGCGTCGCGCTGGATCGTTCGGTTGCGGGGCGGCTGCGCCGCGGGACACAGCACCAGGAACTCGTCGCCGCTTTCGCCGGTGATGTAGCAACGTGATCCGTCGAGATCGACCCGCTCGAAATCGCGGCGCTGGAAGGTCCGGTAGGGGACCTCGTTCATCACCACCATGGTTGCGACGACCGTGGCCAGCATGACGACGGCCAGTCGTCCCTCGCGGGCCCGCTCGCGCGCCCGAAGCTGCCTCACCTTGTAGAGCCCGAAGGCAAACGCCAGCGTCGCAACACTCCACTGGATGTGGTACACGTTTCTGGCCGGCGCACTGTCCGTCATCGGCAACAGCCGTTCGATTGGCGAACTGTTGAAGAACGACGACCAGGCGCGGATGAGATCGGCGTGGTGCCAGAACAGCATCGCCAGCGTGGCGATGCCGAGACCGGTGAGTGCCTGCGCAAGCGTGGACGACTTGTCCAGCCCCACGGCCAGCGCAATCCGGCGCCCCCGGGTCCGCACGCTGCGCGCGAAGCGGCCGACCGGGCCGATCAATTCCAGCAGGCCGAGGACGAACCGGACGGCCATCACGATCGCGGCCGTCAGCATCATGACCACGGCCACCGGCACCACCGCCAGCAACCCCCACGAGATGTAGGACGGCCACGGCTCGCCACCGAACCGCGCGAATCGTCCGTCTCGCCCGAAGACGAAATCGAACTGCACGGTCGTGATGAAACCAATCACGCCGAGCACCAGGATCAGGGCGGCCGCTGATATCACGAGCCGGCCGACCCACCGCAGGATCTGCGTGCGCCGGTCCACGGGCACCGTGTTCAGCGAACGTTCGACGTCCTCCAGTGCGCTGCCGACGTCGAGCACCGACTGGAAGCGCTCATTGGCGTCGAGCGCCATCGCGCGAGCGATGACGGTGGCAAGGGCGTGCGGCACGTCGGGGTCAACCGCATCTGCGAGAGGCAGTCCTTTGGCCTGCTCGCCGGCGATTTGGGAGACGTCGTTCCCTCGGTAAGGTCGCTGGCCCGTACACATCTCGAACATGACCGCGCCGAGACTGTAGATGTCGGAGCGTTCGTCGATGCGCCCGCCGAGGATCTGTTCCGGCGACATGTACGGGGGCGTGCCGCGCTGCACGTGCGGGATCGTCTGTGCCGACGACACCCGCGTGGTCGCTGCGGCGGACGCGGCATTCGACAGCAGCCGCGTGGCACTGGCAATCCCAAAGTCCAACACTTTGACCAACCCGGCGGATGTCACCTGAATGTTGCCGGGCTTCAAGTCGCAATGGACGATCCCCTCCCCGTGGGCCGCCGCCAGCGCAGATACCAATTGGCGTCCGAAGACGATCGCCTGAGAGACCGACAGCCGGCCGCGCTTGATTCGCACCGCCAGGGTTTCCCCTTCGACGTACTCCATCACGATGAATGCGCGCGACTCGTCCTCGATGACATCGTGAACGACCGCGACGTGAGGATTGGAAATCCTCGCGGCTGCGCGCGCTTCGTGAATGATTCGGGATCGGACGTCGGCGCCCTCGCGCGAATCCAGCAGGCACTTGAGCGCCACGCGACGTTGGAGCCGTGGGTCGGTGCCGAGAAACACACGGCCCATCCCGCCACGACCGATCTGATCCACGATGACGTAGGGGCCAACCTTGGTCCCAAGTTCCAGGGTCAGGGCTTCGCGCGGAACCCGATCGGAGCCGGGGGAGACGCCTGTCAGTCTCTGACTGGCGACACAGTCATCCCAGGTGGCGGAGTGCGCGAGCAACGAGAGAATCTCCTCGCGCATGGCGGGATCCTCGCACCGCTGACGCACGAACGCCTCGCGTTCTTCGCCAGGACGGCCAAGGGCCTCGTAGACGATGTCCTTCGCTCTATCCCAAGATTCTGGATCCACAGACGTCGTCCCGTGAAGGGCGGTCGAATGGCGCTAGGGTACGTCGTTCCCCCTCAAAATGCTATTGACGAGTCGTGCGGCCACATCAATCGGAGGGGCCCTGGGTTGAGCCGCTCGCCGGAGGAAAATGTCTCGTGATGGGACAGAATCCCGTCGCTATCGGACGCCGGTATCCAGATCGAAATCGACGCGGACGGTCTGCTGCGCCGCGATCGTGAACGGTTTCGGTTTCGCGCGGATGCCCTTCGGCGCGCGCCCCTTCGCGTCCAGCACGTAGTCGCCTGGCGGCAAGGACACGCGATAGTTTCCGTCCTTGTCCGCCGTCATTTCCCGGATGTTCTTCTTGCCGTCCTTGCTCAGGATGAGCAGCGGATAGGAGCCATAGTCTGCGCTGGTCCCCTTGGAAGGGGTCGCTTCGTCTGGCTGAACGGCTTTGAGCGACGTGATCGTGAGATGCCCCTCGAGGACACCGGGTTCAGCGGCATCACCGGCGCGCGCACAACCGATCGCCATCAAGACGATGCAGCCGGCGATCAGATGCCTGTGGAGCACGGTTCATCCCCAGAAGCAGAAGAACAACGGGCGGAGCAGACCTCGGCTCCGCCCGTCGCGACGCCAACGTTAGGGCAGCTTCAGCGACCAGGCGCTCCGCCCGTGCGTCGCTGCGTACAGGATTCGCTGTTCGGGCACGATCGTCAAGCCCGACACTTCCACCATCGGCAATCCTGAGCCGGCCACGGTCCACGTCGAACTGCCGGCCGGCAGCCTCATCACACCGAAGTCGGACGAGGCGTAGAGATCGCCGGTCATCTCGTCGTACGCCACGTCCGTGATCGGCAGATCGGGCAGGTCGTGGCTGACGTCGACGAACGTCGCCGCACCGGCCCCGCTCCAGGTCACTTCGATCACGTGGCCCGGCTGAGCAGGCGTATTGAAGTTGTAGCCCGAGTACGAGATCCACGCGCGATGCGCGTTGGCAGGATCGACGGCGATTCCCGTGACGAAGCGGTTTGGGTTGGCGGTCGCCACCGGATTGGGATCCACACGATTCCAGACCACGGAGGCGGCGGCGGCATCCGCGTTGTCGGAGATGAACACGCGGCCCGTGCCGGTTGCGGCCCACAGCGTGCCCGTGTTGGTCGCTCGCCGCCGGAGTGCCGACAAGGCATTCCCGGCGCGGTTTCCCCAGACCGTCGACGTCAGATCGCTCGTCGGCGCGCCGCCGATGCGCACGAAGTCACCGCAGCCCGGCTGGGCGGCGGACGTCGTGAATTCCGGACAGTTGGCCTCGAGGAACGCTTGATTGCCGCCCCAGTCCTGGGTCCGCCAGACACTGAAGGAGCCCTGGAAGATCGTGCCGCCGCTGCTCGGGTTCGGATCCGCGATGATCGGCGGGTAGAAGAGCGACGCCTCCGGGCTCGTGATGATCGGCGCGGAGATGATCACCCACTTCGTCGGATCGCCATTCCGGAAGTTGGCGTCGTGCGCCTGACCGGTGAAGGTGTTGAAGCGCAGCGCTTCGTCAGTGGAGCTGAAGCCCGACTGGCCGCCATCGCCGTAGATGATCTGGTTCCAGGAAGACGTCCGCCGGCTGTTCTGCCAGGTGCCGTTGTCCTGGGTCCCGCCCTGCAGGATGTTTCTCGGATGCTGCTGGCTGACCGAGAGGCTCTGGAACTGCAGCGTCGAGAAGCCCTTGTTGATGTTGTTGGCCAGTTGATGCGGCACGCGCGACAGCAGGCTCTTGCACAGCGCGAGGTTGGCTGCGTTCAGACCGCGCGTGTCGCACTTGGCCGAGACGTCGGAGAACCGGCCGTCCGAGCTGACGATGCCGCCGTCGGAACCTTCCCAGTAGACGAACGGCTTGCCCGGGAGCGTCACGATCGCGTGCTGGTCGGGGTGGGTGAACTCGGCCTGCGTCGCGTCGCCATCCTGCGTCAGGTCGCTCCAGGTGGCTCCGGCGTCGGTCGAGAGCAGCACGCCGCGACCGTTCGAGGCGCCGCCGATCTGGCTGTAGTCGAACGAGCCCAGCAGGTACACGATGTCGGGGAATCCCGCCGGTGAGTAGACGGTGTTGTCGTACCAGCATTGGCCGGTGCAGTAGTTGATGTTCTGCGCGGTAGTGAGGTCGGTGAAGACCGGCGCCGCGCCGGAGGCGTCGTCGGTCCGGAAGAACCGCGCCGGCGGCGTGCCGGCGACACCCTCGCCCAGGTACATCCGCGTCTTGCCGTTGGGCAATTTCGTCACCGCAAATTCCGGGCGATCGGGATCGTTGGCGCTCAACCTCGCCTTGAGCACGGTGAAGGTGGTTCCGCCGTCCATGGATCGCCAGGTGCCCTGGTTGAGCGCAGACGCATACACGATGTCCGGGTTGCTCGGGTCGAGCGCCGCGTGGATCACGCCGCGATTGGAGGCATTGCCATCCCAGATGAAGGTGAACGTCGCGCCGCCGTTAGTCGACTTGAAGAGACCGAACGGTGGCCTCGGGGTCGGCGGGTTCGACGTGCCGCCGCCGGTCGACGCAACGCCGCGGACGCCGCGCGCCGACGCGACATAGATGACCTGGGGGTTCCGGGGATCGACGACGATCGAGCCGATCGAGCGGCCGGCGAACGCGTCGCCGGTGTAGGTGCCATTTCCCACGGTCGTCAGCGCGGTGACCGTCGACGCGAGGTGCGTCCATGTGTCGCCGCCGTTGGTGGTCTTGTAGATGCCCACGCCCGCTTCAGAGTCCGCCGAGACGTTCGGCTCGCCGGTGCCGGCGTACAGCGTTTCTCCGCTGGGGTCCGTGGGGTCGATGATCAACGACCCGATGGCGTTGGTGCCGAAGCTGCCGGAGATGTACTCCCATTTCTGGGAAGGATTCGTGTGGAGCGGTTTGTCGGTGCGCCAGATGCCGCCGCCCGCCGCCGCCACGTAGAGCCGGCATTTGCCGTGGTCGTCGTCACCTCGACCGTGGCCGCGATCGTCGCCGCGGCCGTGGCCATGGTCATCGTCTCCGTCGTCGCCGCATTTCGGCGACAGGGCCAGAGCCGTGACCCGGCCCGCCGTGATGTACGGCGCCGCATCGCCAAGCGCATTCAAGACGCCGGGGACATTGGCCTCGCTCGGCCCAATCAGTTCCCACGTGCCCTTGGAATGCGCCTTGGCGTTCAACGACTCCCAGCCGCTTTTGGCGGCGAGGGTCGCCTCCCACGGCACTTCGTTGCCGGGATACGCCCGCATCAGGTAGGCCTCGACGGCGGGAGTGTAATCGGCCCAGCGGAATTCGCTGGCTCCGAAGAGCGCTTTCTTGTTGCCGCCAGGCTGCAGATCGGCGGAGCCCCGCTTGAACGCGAAACCCTGCACCGGCGAACTGGTGGTACGGGGAGTTTTGACCATGGCCACGGCCATCGCCGCAACGGCAATACCCACCGCGCCGGCAACGGCGAGGCGAGTCCGAGAGACGCGCGACTTGGAACCCTCGATCTTGTTCATCACCCACATCCTTCCGCAGCCATGGCGAGGAAGACGCTCGGGGCCCGCACATGGAGACCCGCACGCTGCCCCAAACGCCGATTAGGCGGGCACGAGCGCGGATTATGACGCGCGCCGAAGGCTTGTCAAGTTCGAAGTGAGTTTGCGACGTGGAGTGCGGTTTTCAGCGGAAGGTGGCGGCTTGTTGCGGGCGTCCGAGCTTTTCGTACAGCGCGGCGAGCCGCGCGCGGTTGGCGAGGCGCTCGCGGCCCTGGTGTCCCGGCAGCGCTTTGAGGACGCCGGCCGCGTCCACCATCAGCGGTTCCGCCTCTGCGTCGCGCGACTGGGCCAGCAATGAGGCGCCGAGGAGGCTTTTTGCCTGCGCGATGCGCCAGTCGCCTTCTTTGAGGAGTTCCTGGCGTAAGGCGAGCACGTGGCGGAGCACCGGCTCGGTCGCGGCGCCCTTGCCGCGCGCGATCTGGACGCGCGCCAGGTTCAGCATCATCCCGGCAACACGCGGATGCCGCTCGCCGAGCAGCGGCCGTGCGATTCCGACCGCCCGCTCGAGCAGCGACTCTGCTTCTTCCAGCCCGCCCCGCACTTCGACGGCATTGGCCAGATCGGCGAGGCTGACCGCGTACTCGGTATGCGTCTCGCCGAACACGCGGCCGTCGACGGCGAGCGATTCCCGGAGCAGTTTCTCGGCGCCGGCGGTCTCGCCCTTGGCGATCAGCAGGAGCGCCAGGTTCGACTTGGCGGCGCCGGTGTTGGGATGGTCCTCTCCCAGGACGCGTTCGTTCGTCGCCAGGTTTTCGCGAAGGAGCGGCTCAGCGCCCGCCAGGTCACCGCGATCGAGCAGCAGCAGCCCCAGGTCGTTCTTGCTGGTCGCGGTTTCGCGATGCTCTTCGCCGAAGATCTTCCGGCGAATCGCGAGCGCCTCGCGGCTCGGCGCCTCCGACTCCGCTCCCCGTCCGCGATCTCTCAGCACCCGCGACAGCTCGACGAGGGTGACCGCGACATCCTTGTGCTCGTTGCCGAGCAGGCGCCTCCGCGTCGCCAGGCTCTCCACGAGCAGCGGTTCCGCCGCGGCCGAGTTTCCCAACTGGCGTTGGAGCACACCGAGATCATTCAGGCTCTGCGCGACGCGGACGCTGTTGGACCCGAACACGCGACGGCCGAGCGTCAGCGCCTGCTCCAGCAGCGGAAGGGCTTTTGTTGGCACACCCCTGCGGGCATAGG